>Ga0114998_10000955_pt1 | contig 22136 bp, 15 predicted proteins | sample ArcticOcean_MG_C_5_FD_87044 | JGI IMG/M metagenome (GOLD analysis project Ga0114998, IMG submission 87044) | Marine microbial communities from western Arctic Ocean - ArcticOcean_MG_CB4_138 | ecosystem: Environmental > Aquatic > Marine > Oceanic | place: Arctic Ocean: Canada Basin | collected... | reverse complement strand
TTGTACCTATTGTGTATCATTATTGTGTATCTATGTTTATCTTCTCTGCGCTATTGTTGCTAAAATTATTATCGTACAATGTACTACTGTAGAAACTGATTTATTGCTATTAAATCCTGCGCGCGAAATCGCAGCGTAAAATACAACGAGTGATTTCGCCCAAAACGTCTTTCGCGAAAACTTCGTAAAACGGTTGAAAGATCTCAATCTCGCGACCGACTTCGAGTTGGAGTTCTCTTTGTAGATCTTTCGTGAATAAAACGGTCGCTTCGTGTTCACCTTCATCTAAGATTTCGTTAAGTTCTTTATTATTCGTTTTGTTCTTTCTATATGCAGCACCGTTCTCTGCATCTTCGTCGTCGTCGTCTAAAATTTCTCCGATGACTTCAGACTCCGATTGCTTTCTCTTCATTGGTTTCGCATAACCAACACAGCGACATAGACCTCTTTCAAACGTCATAGAGCGAATGAAAAATATTATACCATTTTCTCTACTCGCACCTTCGTCGTATTCCACGCGGTTCTTCTTCAAATTTTCCTCGAAACGTAGCTTGTTGTTTTTCAGTTTTTGTAAAGCGCGTTTGAGACGCGCTTTCGGCCCACTGCCGGTGAAATCTCCTCGCTTCGACTTTTTCGCTCCATCGAGAAACAAATCGTTCGTTGGCGAATTTAGTTTAGGAAGAAAAGAGAAGTTTTTCTTATTATTATTAGCAAGCGCTTCTTCTTCTTCTTCTTCTTTATCTTCTTCTTTATCTTCTTCTTCTCCTACCATTGCTTGTGGTTTATTATTATTACCTACTAGTTCGTTCGCGTCGTTGCTGTTTTTATTTTGTTGTTGTTGTCGTGGTTGACGCGGCGCTGGAGACAGAAAGTTGTTTTCATCGACTTCATCGTCGTCGTCATCATCTATGATATCATCCTCGATATCATCATCCTCGATCTCTTCTACTTCTTCGTCTTTTAATCTATTGTTATTATTATTATCGTACGTAATCTTTTCCACGAGTAGATTTGGTTTGCCCAAGATACCTAACACGGCCGCGTCTCTCGTCGATGTCGGCATCTTCAACGTCGCTCGAGGAAGCTGTCCATCATGATGATGATGATTGATTGGCGTATTCAAGTTTTGCATGTTCACCTGAGATTCGTTCGTAATACCGACTCTTGCGTGTTTCTTCTTCGTCTGTGTTGTTTGAGTAAGTTTTTGTTGTTGCGATGGTTTTGGTAAAGCCGCCGAGCGTTGTTCTTGCTGAGTAGGTTGTTGTTGTTGTAGCGTTTGTTGTTGTTGCGTCGACGTCATCACTAATGCCGTTTTCCTCATCATAGCACCACCATTACCGGCTTGGCTTTCTTTCGCTCTCCCTCTCGCCGTCGTTGTACTTATTTTACTTTTCTTTGTCGTAGTAAGCTGCTGCTTTCCAGCACCCGCCGTATTCTTATTCTTAATATTCTTATTACTATTGTTCTTCGTCTTCTTCGCTTTCTCACTGGGCGATATAGATACCATTTGCGTCGACGGACCATCTAAATCCTCAGCCGTCGTTCTAATACTCGCCTCATGTTTCCTCGGACTCCTGCGAACGACCGAAGGACTTCTCGCTCTCCTCGCCACGTCATCCGTATCGCGCGTACTTCTCGTCCCAATCGTCCCTTGCGTCGTCGCAACACCATCATCATTATCATTATTAACATCATTAGCAGTAGCAGCAATAGCAGCAGCATTAGCAGCAGAAGTAATCAACACGTGATTGTTCTGTTCTAACCCTCCGTCGTTCATCATCGCGTTCCCCCATAACCCGCTCTCGAACTCTAATCCGCTCACGATATTCAAAAGTCGCACATCATCATCATCATCATCATCATCGCCTTCTTTCTGCATCATCGCGAGACCATTATCGCGCTTACGACTGTTCCGATTACCTACTACAACTGCATCATTCTTAGTACTATTACTGCGCTTATTCTTACCAGCTTGGTGCTTCTTCTTCTCTTGAGTAGTAGTCGTGATATCGGTCTTCTCCTTCCTCTTAAGCGCTCTGTGATCGACGTAAGTGATCACTTCTTCTTCATCAACGAACTCCTCCAAAACCTCTTCTTCTTCTTCTTCTTCTTCTTCTTCTTCTCTCTGCTTTCGCTCACCTAAACTCATTTCTCTTATAAGTTTGCGAAGAATTCAACACGATTATCGCGAGATATTAAGAGAGTAGAGAGATTAAGAGAGAGAGATTATGATCTCGCTAGTATCATTATTATATCAATAGTTGACACTTAATACTAAGTAATACGTTTTTTAGTAGTAGTAGTAGTAGTAGTAGTAGTAGTAGTAGTAGTAGTAGTAGTGTAAGTGCGTGATAAAAAACGTGTTACACCGTTGGAGTTTTGAACAATAATTTTCAATTCCCCACAATCCAGTCAGCTTGTCTAACATCTAAAAATTGGTTTCCCAACACTTTTACTTTAAATCTATATCGCACTGTATATACATTGAATACATAACAGAGTGTGATAATCGACACGTAGGTTAATAACAGTAACACGAAACTAGAGTAAGAATAGCGCGGTGCTATATATTTTCAGAGCGAATAAGAAGAAGAAGAAGAAGAAGAAAAGAGAAAGATTCCCCAAACAGTAGAGTTCTCAGTTTTACTTTAATTTTAAGTATACAAAGTACGCGTGAATTGAATTCGGGTAATCGATATATATGTTAATAACGATCGGGAGAGGAATGATCGCTAGTTTGAGGAAAGTTGGCCCCGATCATGCGAGTAAGAGCGCGAGCATGAGCATGAGCAGAGTCGACATTTTAAGCAGAAGAGGAAGTAGAAACAGCAGTCGTAGCAGTAGTAGTAGTGCAAGATCATCGAATGATTATGATAGTAATAGAGTTCATGAAGACGAGCGAAAGAAGAAGAAGAAGGAGAACGATGATCATAACGATGAAGGTGTGTTCAAATCGAGACTGTTTGGACAGAGAGAGAATAGATTACAGACGATCAACGGCGCGTACGTGCACTTACCGTTTTGCGTGCAGAAGTGTCATTACTGCGACTTCGCGACGCAGATCATTGGCGATCGAAGCAGAGAGAGAGGGACGAAGCAGTACGATCAAATGGAGGAATACTGTGCGTTCGTCGTTAGAGAGATTACGCACCAGGGCATTTTAAGGAACGGTACCAGTTCTTCGATGATGTCTTCGCGTTCGTCTTCTGCGTCCGAGTCGAACGCGTTGAGCAGTATATTCTTTGGCGGTGGAACGCCTAGTGTCGTACCGGCGAGGATGATCGAGCAAATTTTGAAGGCTATTGAGAAACAGTTCGGCATAGCGAGCGAGTGCGAGATTTCAATGGAGTGCGATCCGGGGACGTTTACGAGAGATGAATTGAGACAGTTCGTGAGCGTAGGCGTGAACAGAGTGAGTTTAGGTATACAGAGTTTTGATGAAGTGACGTTGAAGAGTGCTGGGAGAGCGCATGGAGTTCTAGAGAACTATCGCGCTATTGAGGACGTTCACGCCGTCGGTTCTTCGATCAAGACGTGGTCAATAGATTTGATTAGTGGGTTACCGGGCAGCTCGTTAGAGAGTTGGGAAAAAGGATTGTTTGAAGCGATCGATTCGGGGGCGCCGCACGTATCCGCTTATGATTTACAAGTTGAAGATAAAACTGCGTTTGGGAAGTGGTACGCCGATAACGACGACAACGACAAAGCGAATTTTATGAATAAGAATAAAGGAGGAGAACTAAAACTTGAAGAGAAAAATAGAGACAAGCGAACGCTCGAGATGAAGCAAAACGATGCGAAAGCGAAGGCGTTTGAAAATCGAATGGATAATAATAATAATTTTAATAACAAAAACGAAGCCGAGGAAGATAGTAGGAAGCGAGTGTTAGAGTTGAGCAAAGCAACCGTGAAGAAGAAGACGCTTTATAAAATGGGCGACAGATTACCGTTACCGGATGAATCAGTCGTCGCGCAGCAATACAAAATGGCGAGCGAGATTTTAACGAAAAGAGGCGGATTTCATAGATACGAAATATCGAGCTTCGCCAAAGGCGAAGAAAACGAATGCTTACATAACAAAAACTATTGGAACGCAATTTCAGGTTCCTGGTACGCCTTTGGTCTATCCGCGACTTCGCGCATCGATAACGAGCGCGTCGCTCGCCCAAGAGGGATGAAACAATATTACGGTTTCGTCACCGATTTTGAACAAAACTCGTTCGGAAGCGAAGAGGCGTTTTCTAAATTAAGAAAAGACGCGACTGACGCAGAAGTCATTGACGAAATCGCTGATGCTATCTTAGAAAGAATCATGCTCGGCTTCCGAACATCTAAAGGCGTTGATATGAACGAATTACAGCGTTCGTTTGGCTCAAAAGTGTGCGATGAGCTACTCGAAGCTTTGAAATATGCCTCGCGCGAGACGGACGTGAAACTTTACGAAGAAATTTATTCTTCTTCTTCACAGTCGAAGAAAGATGTTGGTAGTAACAGCAAAACCATTACCACTGGCTATCCAGACTCCATAAGATTAACTGACCCAGAAGGGTTTCTAGTATCCACCGAGATCATATCCACCGTGATATCTCGCATGCCGACGTTAAAAGATGCTTAAAATTGAAAATCTCGAGGCGCCGTAATCACATGCCTCGTTTCGAATCAGCATCATAATCAGCATCATCAGTATCGTCGTCGTTTTAGCCGTATCTAATATAACGTCGACCCCGCGGTCCCCCACAGTCGTGCCCCGTATCGGCACAAAACTCCGCGGCTCCTAAACCGCGGCTGAATCAGAGTTGTAAACGAACGACGTTCGATATTCGATAATCGATGCCGGCGAACGACAAAAAAAAAGCTATGCATTACCACCACGCCCCTTTCGGCCTCGGGACTTCCTTCATGTCATACTCCGCCGATACCTCTAACCCGCTCTCGACGAAATCCTGCTCACATTTCTTCATCTTCCTCCTCTTCCTCTGCGCTGCGACTGGCGCCCTGAAATCGTTCACCTCCTGTTTCGCATCTTTCACGTCTAATCGACCTTGGAGCATTCGCGAGAGTCCGAACGAGCCTAACACGGCGAACAAAATAAACGGCACGCCGACTTTAACGAACTGAATGGATCCATTTTTTCTCATCAAAGCCTTTCCGTTCATTCGTTTAAGAGAAGTCTTCTTATTTTATTAGAACGTATACATACTGGTACTTCAAATTGTCTCAAAGTTTTGTCCGTGCACGTATATAAATGTTATCGCCGAAGAAGAAGAAGAAGAAGAGGAAGAAGAAAACAACGAATTATTTATTATTATTATTATTATTATTGTTACTATTATTACTATTATTATCACGCGTGCGTGACATTGTTATCAATTAAGTGACGAAAATTCGATTTCCCTAAATTAACTGTACTACATAAATTGAAATTATTATCATTATCATCAAATCATTCACTTCGCGCGCAAACGAAGAACGAAACAGAGAACGAAACAGCAGAGATGCCAATGAACAGATCTAAAGTCATCCTCGACCGATTTCTCTCGAGCGCTTCGTCGCGATCGCAATCGCTCGTGCTCAAAAATCAACCACTGCTGATCGTCAAAAACACGAAATCATCATCTTCAGTAGTAGTAGCGAAAACCGCTACGAAGAGCTTTCACGCGCAGTCCAAGGCTTCGTCGTTCGCCTCGAAAAGCGAGCCGGAGTACATACACGCGAAGGAGATGTATTCAATAAGGGACGTTGGGTCGCCTAAAATAGTGTACGGTTTAGCCGTCGTGGCCGTCGTAGGCACCGGTGTCGCCATCCCAGTCTTTGCCATTAACTTTCAGCAAGGGAAGAGATAAAGAGAGAGATTAAGGAAACAGCAAGCACGCGAGGACGTGTTTTGTAAGAATAGATTTAGAGAGATGTTTGATTATATAACAGATATATATATATATCGTACTGGTATTTACGCGTATTATTTCTTACAGAGAGAGTCGTTTTTTGCATGATTATAGTTTTAATTATTTTACAGTAAGTTCGTTCGTTCGTTTTTCTATGCCGCGCGTCTATCGTCCGTGCGTATATGTTGATGGTAGCGCTAAAGAGATCGCGCGCTCGCGCGTAAAATATGAATTATTTAGTACCGTCGTTCTCTTGCTGCTGCGCATCAACAGTATCTAAATCGATCTCCTCGTCCTCCATCTCATTATCGTTCGAACCGACGAACATTTGCGGTTTCTTCATACTGACGCCGTATTCGCTCAAAACCTCTCCTAAAGTCTCCGGCGTCAACACCACGCGTTGGTTAATCTTCCTCGCCTTCTCGTCCTTCGGTAACGCCTGTAACTTATTCGCCTGTACTTTATAACAATCATCTGCTATTTGTTGCATGAACTTCTGCGCGGCTAACGAAATCAACCTCGTCACTCTCACGTCCGGCTCTTCGACGCCGACCGTTTTCAAAATCGAGTTCGTGAACTGATCCGGAATCGTCGGCGCCATTTCGTCTAAATCTTCCAAGAACCTGTATAAGTCGTTCTCCGTGACTCCGTCACCAAGTAAGTCTTCCGCAGTACACGACGGTGGTAATTTACTCTGATTATTATTACAATCATTCATCGTCCTCTTCTTATTCTCTTTCCCATCAGCATCGTCTTCATCAACATCCTTCTTAATCTCTGGAAACAGAGACGAGATGTTTAACTTTTGTTTCACCGTGGCCCCGTGTTCCTCTTCCTCCTCTCGCACTACCTCTTTCGCCCCATGTTCGCACTCGTTCATTTTACGGCGTGATTTGCTTTCAGACGATCGATCCGTTCACTTTTCTTCACCGAGCCGTCGCTCAATCTCTACTGTGACGAGGAAATCGGCAAATCAGTAAATCAGTTGTATAGCCCGCCGTTGTTTTCGATGTCGTGCACGAAACTTCTTTACGTAGAAACAAAGACTCTGACTACCGAAAAACGAACGAAGAAAAACGTTGTACGAATCACGACTTTTATTGATGCGCGCGCAGTGTACTACACCTCCCCCGCTCTCTCTCTCGCGTAACAAAGAGCCAATAAAACACTCATAAAAGATTAGAATAAAATAGTACATAAACCCTAAACCCTAAACCCTAAACTTTCAAAATGAAACCCTAAACTCTGCAAAAACCTCTCCCTCGTAAACATCAGTACTGAATATTTTAACATACTATATACGTACTATAAAAGAGAGAAGAAGAGAGTAAGAGAGAGCGACGAGCATGAACTCGATCAGTAGTAGTAGCAGTAGCGCGTCCTCTTCTTCTTTTTCGCGCTCTTTCTATAACTCGAGAAGGGCGAAGGGTGGAAAGATTACGATTAGGAATGCGGCGGCCGCTTTTGATGGCGCAAAGGTGTTGAAGTCGTCGTCGTCGTCTTTATACTCTACGTTTAATGATGACGATGACGACGACGATGACGATGAAATGAACGAGAATACTGTGGAGAAGAAGAAGACGACGACGACGAAGGAGAAGAGCGAGTACAGAGAACGATCTATGAGAACTACTACGGCTACTCCTTTATCTACTTCGCAAAAGCGGGTGACTGATTATGTCTCAGTGAACGACTGCGCAGTTTCGACGAAGAACTCGTCGTCGATAACCGAAGAGCTCTCTCGCTTAACTGACGCGAAACAGATATTAGAACTTGTTGAGATCAAAAACGAAAAATTCACGGCGAATCAAACAATACAAGCGCTGCATAGAATAGCAATCTCGTTAACGTCGAGGAATGGGCGTTTGAGGAGACAAGAGGCGAAATTCGTCGTCGCCGATTTGAGGTTTCAGAAATTATTAGAGATGTGCGAGATGAACGCGAATAAACTTGATAAACTTGGATTAGAGAGACGGAAGTGGTCGTATGCGAAATTAGCGTTACCGAGCGAGTATAGGATGAGAGCTGCTTTATCAGTGAGGTTGCTGGATAGGGCGAAGGATTTACAAGGCGATTTGATGGACGCGCAAGACGCGGGGTTTATTTTGAACCGAGTCGAAGAACAGTTCGATGTTTTTAATAAAGTGAACGCGAGTACGGCTTTACATCGATTGGCAAGGATAATTACGCAACCGAATTTTGCGAATAACAGTATTGATAAGAGAAAACCGACGACGACTATGCGCGCTAGACCCCGCACGGTCAAATCAAACATCTTAATAGAAACAAAAGCAGATGTTGTTGATAACGGAACAAAAACAACAAACCCTAATAATAATGCTACTGCTGCTGCTACTACTGAGTATAGAGCGGTATCGACGAAGAAGGAACTCTTAGCAGATCCGCGATTTCAAGCGCTTTTGGAAATGTGCGAGAACAAAATACCCGAAATGTCTCCTTTAGGACTTTCTAACGTTTCCTGGGCACTCGCGAGGTTGTTTTCGGATGACTCGAGTAGAGTTAAGTCGCTGATTCAAGAAATTTCAAAACGCGCGACGTTACAAATAAAATACGCCGACGCAAAATGTTTGTCCACTATTTTATGGGCTTTAGCTGCGTTAGGATTTGAGCCAAGATCGAGGCTTTTAGCATCCGCTCAAAGGCGCGCGTGTGAAATAGAAGAGGAGTTTCGAGCGCCAGACGTGGCGAACGCTTTATGGGCGTACGCAAAATGGGCGAGACTCTTTGCGAATGTTAATATCGCGTCTCCAGTATCATCGTCGATGGAAGAGAGCATGGACGAAGACGAAACTAATACAAACGGAGGCGATCGCGCAGTCATCACAGCACTTCTCCGTCAAAGCGAAGCAGTTTTAGAAACATTTTCTGCGTATCAGTGCGCAAATATATGCTGGTCTTCGGCTACGCTCAACGCGAAACTTCCAGAAACTTACCTCGAAAATCTTCTGGAAAGAGTAGCAAAAGAATCTGACTCCCTCGACGGAGTTGCTTTAACGCATGCGGCTTGGGCAGTTGGTGTAGTCGGATCTCCCGTCCACGGCGAGTCCGATGCTTTTCAAACTTTGATTTCAGCCTGCGCCGAACGAGCGGCTATTGCAAAAACGACTGAAAATAAAGATGAAAATCGAAGACGCAGAGTTTCAAAGGCTGGATGCGCCGGAGCGTTGTGGGCATGCGGGCGTATATGCTACGAGCCATCTTCAGAAGATTGCGAGAAACTCATGGTGCGTTTATTCGATGGCGAGTCAAATAATCTTGATGCGCAAGCTTTAGCATACGCAGTGTGGGGGATCTCAACGATTGAAGACGTCGAATTGGATGAAAGAAGACGCGGGAAAGTGATGACGAGATTGAAACAATTAGTGCAGAAAAAAAATATCGGTTTGACGCATGCCGCAGCTTTTCGCGCGGCTGCAGATGGAGCCGGTTTAGATGCGTCTGAAATTGCCGAGACGTTGAAAGACTTGAGTAGTCCGAGATAAGTATATATATATACTGGTATAATAAATCTTTTTTATGAAATGAATGTATTTTAATTTAGAAAAACAGCGTTAATATACTACTAGTATACAGTATAGTAAAACAATTAATTTTTCTTCTACTATACATGTACGTTTTTTATCACACCACTACACGAGAAAGCTTTTCGTGAAAGAACGTGTATTCGATCGTTTTCACCTTTGCTCGATTTTTGTTATCTGCGGCTCCCGCGTGACCTCCTTCTGTCATTTCGTGATATAATATCGTTTGTTTCGCTCTCACAGGATCTTTCGCGATTCGGTGTGCTTTTTCTACGAATCGTCTCGCATGCGATGGATGTACTCGATCATCAGCTGTTGAACACGTAAACAATGTTGGCGGCATTAGCGCTAGATTGTCAGGAGACAGAGCGTGATAAGGACTCCAAGCCAAAATTTTTGGTTTCAACGTTTCATCTCTTGGATCACCGTATTCATCAATCCAGCTCGAACCACTCGTGAGTAAGATATATCTCTCCATATCTAATAGAGGGCATTGAGACACGATCGCGCCGAAAGATTCCGGAAAGTGGGTTGCCATGGCGCCCGTTAAGAGCCCTCCATTCGATCCTCCTATGCATCCTAATTGTTTAGCAGTCGTCACTTTCGTTTTGACTAAATCTTCCGCGACGCAGTTGAAGTCTTCGAAAGACTTCCATCTGTTCTCTTTCTTTGCGACATAAGACCACTCTGGACCAAACTCACCTCCTCCACGAATGCAAGCCAATACAAAGTTATAACCTTTCGATAAAAATGCTTTGCCGTAGCCACCGGAGTATGAAGGTAGTGATGTGATTTCAAATCCTCCGTAACCGTTAAGTATTGTTGGTCTTGGCCCAGCGCTTTCGTCGTTACCTTTCGCGCGAACGAGAAAGTAAGGCACTTTTGTTCCATCCTTCGACGTTGCTTCGTGTAGAGTTACAGACATGCCGTCTGTGTCAAACCAATTCGTGTTTGATTTTAAAGATTCTGCTGTTTTAATACCTACGAGACCACCTTTCGCGTTATATAAATACGTCGATGGGTGGAGAAAACCACTCGAAGATGCAAAAATTGCGTTAGATGAGTTCGGTTCGGCTCCTCCGACGGAGAACGATTGACAATTTTCGGCTTCGTAAACGCCTTCTAAAACGAAGTTTTCGTCACTGTCGTTCATTCGATAGACTGTTGTTTTCGATTGTAAGTTCTCCAAGGAAGAAATGTAGAGATAATCTCTGGAATCAGAAGAGCCTTCGTATGTGCATCGATAGCCAGGTTCGTATAATAACTGGATATCAATCGAAGTCGGTTCTTTCTCGCCATTCGTTATGAATTCTTGAAAATCGCACGCCAGTAAGCTTCCGGCTTTATAAGAACGACCCGCAAATTCCCATTTCGTCTTTGGATGTAAAAGCATTTTATTCTTAAACGTCTGTAATCGGAAATCAGTCGGTAAATACTTCAGCGTTTTAATCTCTTTCGAAGAGGAATTCAAATCCATAAACGCATATTCCATATCATTAAAAGTCATCATGCGATAAAACATCGCGTATTGGAAATCTTTATCGTAATAAAAGCTTCCTCCGGCGGCGACATCGCTCTCTTCTCCACTATAAATTTCCTTTGCATCTGCAAGTTTCGTTCCGCGTTTCCATTCCTTCGTTGTCAATGGATACCCGCAACTCGAAACTTTAAACCCGAATTCTTTTTCTGTATAGCCAATCCATAAGGTATCGCGATCTTTCCAGCACACCGAATGCTTCGAATCCGGTATAAAGAACGCATCATCAGCATCAACGAACTTCTTCTCAGAGACATCGTACTCTCTGACTTCGCACGAATCCGTTCCACCGTCCGATAACGAGATCAAACACCTATCCGCTCTTTCGTACTGCCCGACTCCGTAGCAAAGAAAACTCGCTCCCTTATACACCCAACTCTTATTCTCTCTCTTCGCCAAATCATCGACGTCTAATAAAACCTCCCATCGCGCATTTACTCCATCCTCTTTCCGATATTCCGTCCAAGTAGTTCTCCTCCATACCCCTTTCACGTTTCGTTCGTCTTGCCAAAAGTTATAGAGGAAATCGCCCCGCACCTTAACGTGCGGTATTCTATTCTTATCATCATATATCGCCAATAACTCCTCGTACAGTTCCGTGCGCTCTACATCGAACGCTTCGTGTTCTTCGCTCGAAGAATTTGTCTTTGCACGGAATATCTCCCTCAACGCGTCTTTATTTCTTTCCTCGACCCATTTCAAGGAACTTTCGCTCCTTAAATCCTCCAAACGTACGTTCTCCTCCTCCTGATGCTCTTTTACTTCTTCTTTTTCTTCCATCGAGCGCGTTCGATTATTAATTGCAGTTCTCCTACCGCCGATGCGCGCGATTGAGCTCGGCCTGCTCTGTTTCGATCTTTGAACGAGTTTGTTTCTTCCGTCGTTTACGTGCGCGATTAGCGTTTTCGTCTTTACAAACTGACAAAGACGATTTTGAAGACGATGCTGACGATGAAATTGGAAAATGATGAATAGATATGTTTAATGAATGTATAAAGGCGTGAACTGTTTTAATTCTTATTAAGCGATTCGCGCGTGGAAAACGATCGATAGATTGATTTCTAACAGTCTTTTTCTAATTAAGTAATTAATTAGATTCGCGTTGCATGAAAGCGTGAATAAATGCGTGAATAAGTGTCATTGTTCTAAAATTTCTTTCATTGGCAGCTGATGAGATGTGTGCATAAAAGCGTGAATAAATAAATGCGTGCGCGCGTGTAATGCTCACACGAGTGCGTGCTCTCTAAATTCCTGAACATCGTAAAATATGAAGACATCTATGAAAAAAGGTATGCACTAAAAGACGGGTACTAATAACACATATTCTACTCGAATTTAGAGACATCTTTAGGGTACGAGCCGAGAACGCGCAAGAACGAAGTTTGTTCTTGGAGATTCCCGAGCGCGTTTTGAACGCGTTCTTCAGCCATCGAGGCCTCGAAATCGACGTAGAATAAATATTGGAACTGCATGGATTCTTGCAAACCTTGCGCTAACGGAGCGGTTTTCAACGGTCTGGATTCGATTTTGGTCAAGTTTATGTCTCGTAAAGCGAAGCACGCTAACGCTTTGAACAGAGCACCTGGGCCATCTTTGTTCGCGAATACGATCGATGTTTTATATGCAACGCCTTCTTTTGGCGGCAGTGGTTCGCGCGCGAGAGCTAAAAAACGCGTCACGTTTGACGAATCGTCTTGAATCTTCGAATCTAAAATCTCCATTCCGTATAACATCGCCGCTCTTTCCGAAGCAACGGCTGCGACGTTTTCTAATTTATCTTCCTGAATTTTCTTCGCAGATCCAGCCGTGTCATCAGCGGACTCTTTAATGACACCAAGTTTTGTTAAATAATCATCGCATTGCGCTAAAGCTTGCGGATGCGACATCGCCCTGGTCAAATTTTCCTTCTTCGTCCCAGGTAACGCCATTAAACAATGATTGACTTTAAAATTAACCTCCCCGACGACGTGTAAATCATGCGTTAATATTAAATCATAATTCTTATGTATGCTCCCCCCCAACGAGTTCTCAAACGGTAAAACCGATCTATCAGACTTGAATTGCTCGGTCGCTTCGTACGCTTCTTCAAAAACGGCGCACGGCATCGGCTCCGCGTCTGGATACGCCGTCAACGCAGCTGCTTCTGAATACGCCCCAGGTTCGCCTTGATATGCAACTTTCATGTTCTTCGGGCAATCTTTGAATCCTGGTAAGTAATTATTAGACGCGTTATCTGTCCCCGTCCCCCCACGCGCTCGAGTCAAAGTCGTCTTTGTCGTTAACTCTCGCGCTAGCGCGATTGCTTCACCTGCCGTTATCCTTTTCGGCCAATACGTCTCGTGTATGTGCGTGCCGAACATCGTCGTCCCAACAGCGACGACGACACTGTGACTATGACTACTCCTACTCCTACTTCTACTCCTACTCCTGTTACTATGATTGTTATTATTGCTATCAGTAGTACTCAAATTATCCTTATTCAAATCACTGCTGAAGTTCTTTCCAATAAACCGAGTTGTCACGCATGCGCTGCGGGCTCGACTGAACGCTCTGGCAGAACTCGATGTTGTCGTCGCTCGCGTTGATTGCATAGCACACAACGCTCTTATTATTATTATTATCAGTAGTAGTAGTAGTTGTAGTAGTTGTAGTCGACTTCTGCTTGTGCCTATAAAAATGTGTCGTTTTGGTAACATTTTATATCCGATACAAAAAAAAATATCCATCGCGTCACAATAATAATTTTGCGCAGAATAAACGCGAGAACAATTAAAATCAACTCTACTCACGCACTAAAAGCACGAGCCAGTAAACACGTTGAGAGAGAGAGAGAGACGGTATACGTCTTCGATATACAGAGTACGGCGCGGCAGCAGTAAGAATAATGAGTAACGATAACGTCGTGACACAGAGTCGAGACCTAGCGAAGGAAAAAGCTGACGAGAGCGCAAAAAAGGCTGAAGATATCGTAAACACTTCAAAGGCCAAGGCTGGAGAGGCGGAAACGAGCGCGAAGAAGCACGCGAAAGGGTTCTGGGCAAAAGGAGGCGAGAACGCGCGCGTTGTCGGTGATGAGGTTAAATCTGCAGCGGAATCCATGAAACAAGGCGCGTTTGATGCCGAGAAGAAAATCGAGGAAACGCTTGGAAATGCCAAGGACGATACCGCGGACGCAGGCGAACGAGCGAAGGAGAAATCGAAAGGGTTCTGGTCGAAAGGAAGCGGCAACGTGCAAGAAGGCGCGGAAACTGTAAAGGGAAAAGCCGTCGATGCCGAGAAGAAAATCGAGGAAACGCTTGGAACTGCCAAGGACGATACCGCGGACGCAGGCGAACGAGCGAAGGAGAAATCGAAAGGGTTCTGGTCGAAAGGCGGTGAGAACGTGCACGCGGTGACGGAGAAGATACAATCTGCGGCGGATTCTGCAAAGGACAAAGTCATCGATTCTGAGCAGAGCGTCGAAGGCGCGTTCGGTGATGCGAGAGAGACCATCGAGGAAACCGCTGAAGACGCGAAAGATAAGACGAAAGGCGTCTTCAAGAAATTGAAGGAGAAATTGTCGCCTTCGTCTAAGAAGAAAGGACCACTCAATGCCGCGAGTTTGACAGTTGCGGTGAGACCGAACATTCCCATATGCGGCTCTCAAAAAAAGCTTTAATATAAGACTTTTTTGCGAAAGAGTTTGAGAAAGAGAAACAAAAATTGACGAGGCGCGCAAACGAGAGCGGCGGTGTGAGTAATACTATAGAGAACGAACAGACACCTTGAAGAATAATTCTTGCATGTGATGTAGAGACATATTTTTTGTATATATATCACAACAACAATTACTACCAGTACATTCCATTCAATCCAACTATTTTACTACATCGTATTCTTCTATCCCATCACTTTTTCGTCGTTATATATATATATATATACATATATATATATACATATATATATTTGCGTACTCACGATTTCGTATCGTAAGTCCTCGCCGGCCCCCCAGTCGTCTTCGTTCCCTTTGTTCCTAAAGAAGTTCCAGTCGTCCCAGTGGTTCCAGTTTTCGTATCACCACCACCACCGGCTGCATCAGGATTCTCTCTCTTAACTCTCTTCTTCTCCCTCTTCTCCGCTTTCTTCGCCTTCTTCTCTCGTTTCAATCGTTTCCTTTCCTCTTCTTCTTGTTCTTTCGTTAACGTCGTTTGAGTCGTCGTCGCTAGTTGCCGTTGCGTTACCGTCCCAGCGCTACTAGCTACGGCTTGTAAACCACTATTCATCGTAATCGCCCTTTTCTTCTTCTCCTCGTTCTCTCGATCTAATTCCCTCTTCTGCCTAATCGCGAGCGCGACTAAGCCCTTCTCCCTCTCCTTCAATTCGAACAAATCGTACTTCTCCTTCCCGAACTCGAACGCCGTCAACACCTTCTCCTTCTCAAGTTTCGAGAACTCTCTGCGCTCTAAAGGCAAGGCGTCCGCTAACAACCTCGCGAGCTCAAACGAACTGCCAACGCGTAAATCAACACCTCGCGCTTGTGCACCAGGGACCTCTTGCGCGTTGTGAGAGTCGAACGCGATCGATGTCTCGCGCTGTTTAAAGAAATCGTGGAACTTTTGTAATCCGATCGATTTCAATTCATTCAAGTTCCCCGAGTGCTCGTCTTTCTGCCGAACTATTACAGGTAATCGAGGCATTTTCAAGTACGCGGTCGCTTTTTTGCAGTACTAGTACGAATAACTTCTCTCTCTCTTCTTCTTCTTCTTCTTCTTCTTCAACGAACTTGCCCTTTTGTCCGTAGCAGATAGTTCTTCTCGTTGCGTTAAGAAACCGAGGAAGTTAAAACACGCGGTTGACAAGTGCTGCTGATAAATATGATGATGGTTAGATGGTTTAGGGTTTAGGGTTTAAGTAGACTTTTTAGACATCTCGGCACAGAGAGAAGTAGACTTTTTAGACATCTCGGCATGCTATTAAAACTCGGTCCAATCTCGTTTGCATGTCAAACAAGAGGTCTCGAAATGATCTCTCGCGATAGTGAAAGACGATCGAACCAAACGCGCGAAAGCGAAGAAGAGCGCATGCGCGCGAGCGCAACCGAGCAGGAGCGAAACTTTGCTTGCGAAAAAGCGACGACCGTAATATTCAAAGCAGACCCTGCGTTCTGGACGTTATCGTTCTGTTCCGATAACGAGATCAGGAACTTGCAACACTATGCGGACACTTCGTCGAAGAGGAACGAGGCGAAGGACTTCGAGAAAAGCGAACAGAAACCTTTATTCGCGACTTTAGCGGAGTTATGCGTCTGCGCTTTTGCGTTACAGGAAGTCGTGCGACAGTTGGAGTTCTTTGATCGTTCTGGAGGAGATCATGCAGTAGGGAGGAGTAGCAGTAGTACGACCGATGATTACGATACTGTTAAGAAGGAAAAAAAGAAGGATTCGATGGAAGTTTACGAGCAGGCTAAAATAACGTTAGCGGATTTGATCGAGATCTGCGACGAGGCAGTGATCACGGCGTACGAACAAGCGAAGAAGTTAAAACTGAGACGAACGAACTATGAAGCGAATAAGCAACCGGTGCGGTACCCGAAGTATGAACAGATCTGGCATAAGCCCGAGATTAATGAGCCGTTTAAGTTAGTGATCGCGGACGAGACGAAGGTGAAAGGGAAGCACGTGTTCGAGATCTTGACGAGGAGAAACGAGACGCAGAGGTTTACGCGCGAGAGGAATAAGGTGTTGAAGAACGTGTTCTATTGGCGTGGCGGCGTGCCGCAGTTCGAGAAAAGGAAGAAGTTACAAATGGAAGAGATGAAGCAATCGGCGAGGGCGAAGTTAGATCCGACCGGCGAAATTCAACCGCCGAAATCCGTGTTCGAAGACGAAACCGAGTTAGCGAGAGCTTTGACGAGAGTAGAGAACGATCCAAGGACGTTCGCTTCTGTGAGTAAAGCAGAATCTAAAGCGGAAGAAGTGAGGACGATGTATTTAGAGGAACATGAGAGGACTTGGAACGATATGTTAACGCACGCGTTGATGAGATTTGACGTCTTCGTCACGACCGCGAAATATAACGAGTTGTTACATTTGAAATATAAGAAAACGAAGGACGGGAAAGAGGTTTTAATCATTCCGAAGAAAAAGGGGATGTTTTCGAGATATGGCTGCGAAGATTTTTGTGTCATTATGTAAATAAGTATATAGCTGATAGTAGGATATGTACACTGTACGTACCATAGATTTAATAGTAGTATTCTTGTATTTCTCAAAGCCGCAGCGCGCGCGATTTGATTTTATACCGTGTTGGTTGTCTATCTATTTATTCAGTTTCTCTGCTTGCCTGCCGTTCTCTAAACTATTGATAATAATAATAATTATTATTATTCGTAAATATCTTCTCTTTCTACGCAACTGTGTTGGTTTTCGTCTTTCGTTACTCTCCAGTAGTAATCTGCTGATTGCTTTTGGCCGAGCATGTGCGCGAACTCGACGTCGTGCGTGATGACGATGAGTTGAAAATTTTCTTGGTCTTTACGAGACTGCATGATATCGATCAAGCTTCTAGCCAAGGACTCTGCGTTTGGCTGATCCAAGTTCGTCGTCGGTTCGTCCAAGGCCAAGATGCCGCAGTTAAGGCAGAACGTTTCTGCCAACGCAAGGCGGATGATTAAGCAGGATAGAACCTTTTGTCCTGCTGAACATCGCCCTCGCATTTCGAGCTCGGCGCCGTTGCAAATCATAACAACGCGATAATTATACGAGCTCTTACCTCCAGTTTTGCCATCTATTTTCTCGGCATCGGAACGAATCTGTATGTAATCGATGTCTTGTCCACGATAAGTGCGTTGCCAAAGCTCTTTTATAACTTTGTTAATGTCATTCATTTTTGCAGAATGAAACGCCATCAAGGCTTTATCCAACGCGGAGTAATATCGGTCCAAGTCCTTATTGACCATGTCTAAAGTTTGCGCTTTGACGACTAGTTTTGATAAATTCGAATCGATATTTTTGTAGTCATCACCTTTGAGTTCTCTTTCACATTGGCGCACCAACTCACGATGAGTTTTGACTTGACCAGACGCGTCTGCTTTCGTTACTTCGTGTTGATTGACGATTCTTTGTCTTTTCGTGAGTTCTTCGACGAGACCTTTGACGTCCATGCCAGAGTGCATAGTAGATGCTCTTTCTTTCAATGAATGCAATTGCATTTCGATTTGTTTCTCTTCCTTTTTACCGCGTTGAAAAGCGATGTTATCCTGCAACGTTCTATCTAATTCGCTTTGTTTATTTAAATTTTTCTCCTTTGACTTGAATTCTTTAAGCTTCGCTGCGAGTTTCTTTTGAATCGATTCAATCTTCGCGTCTGCGGATTCCAAAGATGTTTGAATCTCTAACAAGTCTTGCTGCGCACTCGATTCGATGTAGCTTTGAATCGGATTGTTCAAAGAATCAAAGAAATCGATGGATTTTTGTAAAGTTCGTGTTTTATCGTCAATGGCGTCTTCATTTTCTTTCTCGATTTTGACGCGCTCTTCGCGTTCGCGTTCTAATTTATTCTTCTCTTCTTGCAACGGCGATATAGCTCTCTCGAGTACTTCGATTTCCTTCGTCGTCTCGTCAATCTCATTTTCAAGTTTTGTTTGCTCTTCTTTCAACGTTAATCGTTGCAAGGCGTTCTTTTCAGCTTCAGCATGTGAGTCCTTTGCATCGCGCGAGTTGCGCTCCAATTGGGCGAGTTCAGTCTCGGTTCGTTCCTTCTTCTTCCTGAGAACTTTCAATTGACTTTCCCTAGATTCGCGGTTCGCTTGCTCGACATCCAAATCTGAAGCAATGTCACTAATAGATCGAATGCCCTCTCCCTCTTTTGTGCTACTTCCTGGCATCATTCTCAACTGAGTTTCCAAAGAATTCAACTCTTGAGCGTGGCGAGAAATTGTCGCCGCGTCGTCGACAACTGCTAAAACGGTATCACGCAACTTTTTCTTATCCGTGAGAGAAGCTTCGGCTATTTTTTCGGTTTCTTCGGCTGTTTTGAGAACGTCTTTTGCCGTTTCATAAGCAGATTCAGCCTGCGGAATTCTCTTCTCTTTCAAGTCTTTGTATCGCGCGGCGATTGTCGTCAATCCTAATAATTTCTCTCTCTTAGCTGTAGCTATTGCAATCTTATTATCTTGCGCTTCAATTTGAGCCGGGGCACTTTCCATCCTAGCTTTCAAGTTTTGCTCGAAATCGTTTGCCTCTGCGACGTTTGGGAAAGCTCGGACGCACAAAGGACACGTTTGGTCGTTGCTGCACTTTGTGATGTAATTATCGAACAACTTCATCGAGGCTTCTATAGTCGTTCGGATACCTTGGATCTCAGTGATTTCTTCGTTAATCGTATGCATTGCGTTGTCTACGCCCAATAATCCATCTGGACCTAAAAGTGCTGCCGTTACGCCATCGGAGGCCTGTGCTTCGCATACGTGCGCGTCGTCTTTCCAACTTTTCAAGGTTGTCTTTGCGACTTCGACTTCGCGAGCTCGAGATTCCTTCATGGTCTTGGACGAAGCGAGTTCACGTTCGGAGAGCGAAACAACTTCTCGTCTCTCTTTAGCTATTTTTTTGACTTCTTCTGAAAGAAATAACGGTTCGGGAACTTTATCGAAGCCTTGAAATGCAGCTTCGAGACGATCTTTTCTCGAGTTTAAAATGCTACTCAACGCTTCTTTCTTTGACGCTACTTCGTCACGTTTTAAACGAATTTTCACTTGCGTTTCCCCAGCACGAGCGGCTTCTTCTTGTTCGCTACGCAAAATCGAAAGCTTTTTATCCGTAGCTTCGATTTCACTTTCGATTTGGGCAATGTCTGATTTTATGTCGCGATCTGAGTCTGCTTCTTTTCTTTTCTTTTCGAAATTACGCTGCGCCTCTTCAAAACTTCTTTTTAACTCTTCTAGAGCCGAATCCGAAACCGTAGAGCGTGACAATTCTTCTCCAATTTTATCAACCGATGAGCGCAAGTCTTCTCTGTGTTTTCCTTTATCTTTGATTTTTTCTTCGTTTCGTTTTATTTTCATTTCGACGTTTACCACCGCCGACGTCGCTTCGGCGTGCGCATTTTGCCTCTTTTCTCGAGCATTTATAGAAGCGTCTTTTGAAACCTCCAATCGATCGCCTAACGCTTTTCTGAAAACCTTCATGTTATTTTCTTCTTCCAGATCATGCTCGCCAACGCTATTAAGAATTGTGTTGCAAATGACGGCACCTATTTCGGCGTTTTGTTCGGCGATTTCCTTCGCGTGTTGCGATCGTTGCTCCAATCGATTCACATGTTGTTCTTGTTCGGCTTGTAAGCGCCCAACTTTACGAAATTCCGTATCTTTTTTATCTTTCAATGCTCCCTCTTGCATTTGCAATTCTCTCACTTCTTTATGTAACGCGTCTCTTTCTCCTATCAATTCGGCTCCTTTCAAATTAAAATTCTCTCTCAGCACTTCAAGCTCTTCCAAAGTTTCCGTATACAAGTTTTCTATCCTCTGCACTTTGCGTTCGTTTTCCGCTTTCACGGCGCCGAGCCTACTCTCTAAAGTCAACGTTTGGTCTCCAAGTCGTCTCGCGGCTTCTAACATATCCTCAATCTCTTCCGCGTTTTGTCTCGCTTGCGCAATATCTGCATCCACGCTAGCAATTTTCGCCTCTAAAACTCTCGCCTTTTCCTCGTTCTCATCTCTTTGCATTTGTAGCTTCACTGCGTGGTCCTTATGCACTCTACTCGTGACGACTGAAGCAATTACTTCTTTTAACTCTGCGGCTTGCTCTAGTCGTAACTTTCTAATATGTTCCAAAGCTTTCGTATATTTCGTCGCAGAGAATATATCATCAAACTTCTTCTTCAATATAGCGCCTTCGCCTAAAGGCCAATTCGATTCCTCTTGATGTACGAACACGACGTTTTCCAAGATCGCTTTCGAAACACCCATCATTATCGGAACTTCGACGTTTATATCCGCGCACTTCTTCGTCAAAGAAACCTTCTCGCCAGTGACTTCATCGATCAACTGTATGACTTGATCGAGATCTTTCTTCTCTAACTTCCCATTCGCTTTCTGCACTAACTGAAACGACCTAATGACTACGAACGGTTTCCCTATTGAATTCTGAAATCGTAATTTTATTTGCGCCTTCACTTCGGTCGTATCCGCTACTTTCGGGTCGTGTATGAACGCTTGCCCAGATCGCGCCGATGGCGGTAACTCCCCTGTCGATCCCATTTTCAAGCATTCAATTATAGTCGTCTTCCCTGCCCCGTTCGAGCCGACGATTAACGTTAATGGTTTTGGGAACGTAATCACGTGGTCGTGGTCTGGCGCGAACGCTCTTATGCCCTTTATTAATAACTGTTTTTTTTTTCGAAAAGTAAGGAAGAAAGTAGAATCGAATTCAATCAATGTCCAGAGAGCGATTTTAATTGTTTGTCAGTATCGTTCTTGAACAGAGCGAGAAGAGCGATTTTCGCGCACGATTACGATCTAATTTCCGCGTAAACGTTCATTGAAACCATGGCAAGACGCAGCAGAGGGGAGAGGAAGTGAGTAGTACGCGCGTGTATACATAAACACGTTTTCTCCTCTCAATCGCTCTCTTGAGAAGATCTTTTGAGATTTTCGAAAACTTTGATTTCCAAAACTTCTTCTTCCTCTTCCTCTTCTTCTTCCTCTTCTTCTTCGAGAGAGAGAAATAAACGAGTATTAAACACGCGGTTCTGTTTGTTTACCTTGTCTACTGTACACATTATTTATTTAATTATTTACTTATTTATTACGCAGCTTGAAGGCGTCGCATGGAAATGAGGAGCATCATCGAAACTCTGCAGTTTTTCCCGTTTTTGTTGATGACGAAATTACTTATACAATAACGATGATTACTGCGATTACGACCATGACTTGCAGGAGCGCTCGAGTTAAGAGTACTCCTGAGACGTTGTTTTCCTCGAGCGATAGATCATCGCTCGTAATAATGAAAGCGAGCGTGAATAGTAATAACAGAAACATGGAAACGACCGGGAAGATATCTTTCTTCAATAAAAGTACGAGTAACAGTAATAATACTAGGAACGAAAAGAATGAGACGAAACCGAGGAAGAGATTAGAACAAGGCGATTTGACGAAGAAAAGATGCGAGTACTGTCTCGGTACAGGCAAGGTCCCGT
>Ga0114998_10000953_pt1 | contig 22150 bp, 19 predicted proteins | sample ArcticOcean_MG_C_5_FD_87044 | JGI IMG/M metagenome (GOLD analysis project Ga0114998, IMG submission 87044) | Marine microbial communities from western Arctic Ocean - ArcticOcean_MG_CB4_138 | ecosystem: Environmental > Aquatic > Marine > Oceanic | place: Arctic Ocean: Canada Basin | collected... | reverse complement strand
GGGGGCAGCGCGGCAACTTCCTCGATATCCCGACTGATTGCCCGCAGCGTGACGAACGTCTCGGCTGGACCGGCGATGCGCAGGCGTTCGTTCCCACAGCGATGTTCAACTACGACTGCCACGCGTTCTTCAAGAGCTGGCTTCGATCGATGCGGGACGACCAGTTGCCGGACGGGCGCGTGCCATACGTAATTCCCATCATGAGCGGGGTCAGTCCCAGTTGGGCGGGCAGTCCCGGTTGGCAGGACGCGGCCACAATTGTTCCCTGGGCGGTCTATGTTCGCACGGGCGACCGTGAGGTGCTGGCTAACAACTTCGAGATGATGGAACGACTGGTGGGTTGGTACCGAGGGCAAGCCAAGGGCCATCTGGTTACGAACATCGAGGGCTTCGGCGACTGGTTGCAGCCGTATGCCAAGAATAAACGGGGAGACACGTCATTGCCGTTGCTTGGCAGCGCTTTCTATGCCCTTGGCGCGGATATCCTGACAAAGTCGGCCCGTGTGCTGGGGCGTGCGGACGATGCGAAACGCTATGCGGAAGAGGCGGTGGCGGTGAAGAAGGCCTTTGCCGCGCACTACTTCGACGAGGACGGCAGACTCAAGAACGCGCGGGAAACACAGACCGCTTACCTGTTGTCGATTGCCTTTGACCTTGTCCCAGACGAGATGAAGTCCAAGTTGGCCAGCCACCTAGTCGAGCGGGTCCACGCGGCCGACGATCATCTTCGGACGGGTTTCCTCGGCACGCCGTTCATTACCTCGATCCTCGACGAGATGGGGCACAGCGAACTGGCACGCACGGTGCTGTTTAAGGAGACTTATCCGTCCTGGTTCTTCTCGATCAATCAGGGCGCAACGACCATGTGGGAGCGATGGAACAGTTACAGTCACAAGGATGGGTTCGGCAACGCCGAGATGAACTCGTTTAATCATTACGCCTACGGCGCGATCAACACCTGGATGGTCGAGCGCTTGGCGGGGCTGGCGCCGGATCCCGAGCAGCCAGGCTACAAGCACTTCTTCATTCAACCGCTTCCCGGTGGGCCGCTGAATTCGGCGGAGGCCACGTTGGAAACCCCGTACGGGCTGGCGCGGAGTTCATGGGCTCTAGAGGGCAATACGCTTCAGCTTGAGGTCACGGTTCCACCAAATACGACGGCGACGTTGCGTGTGCCTGCTGGCTGGACGGGCAAAGACCTGCCCGTAGAATTGATGCCCGGGAAGCATCGCCTGCAGTTGCTGCGATAAAGTTGCAAGGAAACGCACGTTTGCCCCGCCAGACTTTGAACTGGTTTCAAACGAGGGTGGACGGTTCACCTAGAAACGGCAGTTCAAAGTTCAATGTTGTTTTTGCTTAAAGATTGGAGAAAAAAATGAAGATGTATAGAGAGATAACTATTACGGGAGGGCTTGCGATTGCAGCTGTCTGCCTGTTAAGCGCTTTACCGTGTTACGGACAAACCGGTGCTAAAGAGAATCAGTCATCTGAGATTCTCGGGCAGATCGGCAAGGTGGATCACTCATCTGCTGAATTTGACGGAGCAAAAGAGTTGACTCTGATTGTGACCGAGGGGGGCAATGGCCCTGGCGGCGATCACGCCACTTGGGCTGACGCATGCCTGAGCGTGACTTCGAATGCCCAGGTAAAGTCGCCTGTCGACTACGTTAATCCATTGATCGGCAGTGGCGGGCCGCAAGCTGTTGAATATGGCGGGATGCAGCCGGGCGTTACCGTTCCTTTCGGAATGACCCAGTGGGTTGCCATGACCCGCTTGAACAAAATCAGCCGTTGCTCGTACCGCTATGAAGATTCGGCGATTGGAGGTTTTATTGGAACGCGCCAGCCTGCAGTTTGGATGGGTGATTATGGACAGGTGGGGATTATGCCGGGTCTTGGTCAGGTAGAAACGGTATTTGCTGCAAGATCTATAAAGTTCAGTCACGATGAAGAGACAGCCAGGCCTGATTACTATTCTGTAAAGATGAGACGAAATGACGAATTGATTCATGCGCAGATGGTAGCCACCTGCCGAGCATCGTTATTTAACTTTACTTTCTCCGGAGAAAAGCAGCCGCATCTTGTTATCGATGCCAGTTATAGTGAGAAAGTAAGCGGGAACCAGGGGAACAATCAGCACGATGGCTGGATTAAAATCAATCCGGATAAGGCGGAAATAACTGGTTGGAACAGCGACCGTCACTGTGCTCATTTAGGCCCGGATAACATCACTGATTTCAAGGGCTACTTTGTTATTCAGTCTGATACTCCAATTCAAAGTTATGGCACCTATCAGGATACAGATAAGCAGGCGGGGCAAACAGAAGCATCTGGAGATCACGTTGGCGGATTCATTACTTTTGATAAAGGAGTCAAAAATGTCCGCATACGTATTGGTACTTCATTAATCAGCATTGAGCAGGCTCGTGAGAACCTGAAACGGGAGATTGACCACTGGGAGATTGATAAAACTGCCGCTGAATCGCGTCAGGTGTGGAACCAGCAGTTATCTAAAATTGTGGTTGAAGGACAAGATGAAGATGCTCTGGCCATTTTCTATACTGGTATTTTTCGAGCTCATCTCTATCCGCGCATTATGTCCGAGTACGGGCGTTACTACAGTGCGTTCGATGACAAGGTGCATGCAGGTGTTTCCTATAGCGATTTTTGCCTGTGGGACACGTTCCGTGGGGTGCATCCGCTGTTTACCTTGACTGCTCCGGAAAGAGTAGGAGGGATGATCACCGCCTTGCTGCAGATGTACGAGCAGGGCGGTTGGTTGCCCAAGTGGCCGAATCCTACTTACACGGGAATTATGATCGGCACGCATGCTGATTCCGTCATTGCCGATGCTTATGTCAAAGGCTTAAGGGATTTTGATCTGAATCTAGCGTATGAAGCTTGTTATAAGAATGCGATGACTCCCCAGAAACACGATAAGGAACGGAGGTGGGCAGATCGCGCACGTAATGGCGAGTCTCCGGAAGCTCGTGGTGGTCTCAGCTGGTATAAGGAATTGGGGTATGTCCCACTGGACAAGACTGCAGAATCGGTTTCACGCACAATTGAATTCTCATTTAATGACTTCTGCGTGGCTCAGCTGGCTAAGGCTGTTAATCAAATGGATGACTATGAATATTTGATGAAGCGGAGCAAAAATTATAAGAATGTTTACAAGAACGGTTTTGTGAACACGCGTAGATCGACGGGCGAGTTTACAGAAACGAATGTGCGTAATGGTTTCTGCGAAGGCAGCCCTTGGACTTATCAGTTTGGGGTAATGCATGATATACCTGGTATGATTGAAACGATTGGAGGCAGTCACCGTTTCATGAAGAAGCTTGATGAAAATTTTGATAAAAGACATTACCGCCATGATAATGAACCGGGGCACCACTACACCTATCTTTACAATTTTTGCGGAGCTCCATGGAAAACTCAGGAAAAGGTTCGTGAAATGGCGCTGCACCACTATGCGAATGCAATGGATGGTTTCTCTGGTAACGAAGATTGCGGGGCAATGTCTACATGGTACACACTCAGCTCTATGGGGTTCTATTCCGTGACGCCCGGAACTGATCGTTATTCGATCGGCAGCCCTATGTGGGATAAAGTGACGATCAATATCGGACAGCCTTATAAAAAAGCTCAATTTACGATTTCTTGTAAAAACCAGTCTAAGGAGAATAAGTACATTCAGTCCGCAACCCTAAATGGCAAGGCGTTGAACAAACCGGTTCTTCTGCACAGTGATATTGTAAAGGGCGGTGAGTTGGAATTTCTCATGGGGCCAAAACCTAATAAATCTTGGGGATTATGAGACGATGGAACCCAATCCAAATCATGATCAACAACTCCATCCTATTAAAGTTAGGCATCCTAACGGCTGCCGCATTATGCACTAATATTGCCGCAATTCCCAGCATCACTGCAGCCCCGGCATCCAATCTAAGCAAGGATTTCCAATCACCTCCCGATGCCGTGAAGCCATCCGGCTACTGGTGGTGGCTCAATGGCAATGTCGATAAAGAAGCCATCACCCGGGACATGGAGGAGTTTCGAGCCAAGGGCATGGGAGCCGTGCTGCTTGTGAGTACTGGCCAGTGGGGAGGACGCATGACGGCCAAAGGTCCCGCGTTTCTTTCCGACGAATGGCGGGAGCTTTTTAAACACGCACTGCGCGAGGCCGATCGCGTCGGTATCAAGGTGGACGTCAACCTCGCCCCTGGCTGGAACATGGGTGGCCCGTGGGTCACCAAGGACAAGGCATGCCGGTGGTTCCTGCAATCCGAAATCACCCTCAAGGGGCCTCAGGAATTCTCAGGCAAACTGCCGCTACCCAACCCGAAAGACGGTTATGATTCCCCCCCGCAATTCGGCGTAAAAGACTACATCGACCTGCCCATCGAGGAGGTCGACTACCGGGATAATTCGGTGGTTGCTTTCCGCACACCAAAGGGTGTGCCCGAAGGTAAGCGCCCCGCACGCCGCGCCGATTTACCCGCCAAGAGCAACCGGCTCGACGCCAATTGCTTTATCCCATCAGAAAAAGTGATGTCGCAGACCCTGGGCACTTGGAAATCCTCACCGGATGATCATCCGGTGAACCCGAAAGACGTCATCGATCTCACGTCAAAACTCAAACCCGACGGCTCACTGGACTGGGATGTACCCGCTGGAGCTTGGACGATCGTGCGAACCGGCCACCGCATGACCGGCGCGAAACTTTGCGTGCCGATGCCCGGCCAGGGCGGACTGGAAAACGACTACCTCGACCGCGCAGGCGTTGAACTCATGTTTGAAAAAGTCGGTAAAGTCCTCATCGCCGACGCAGGACCGTTGGTCGGAAAAACGTTGCGTGGCTTCGTCAGTGACAGTTTCGAGTGTGGCTACCCGAACTGGACCGATAACATGCTCAAACGCTTCAAACACTACCGAGGCTACGACCCCACCCCTTACTTACCGGTTTTCCGTGGATGGATCGTTGGCAGCGCAGAAATCTCCGACCGGTTCCTGCACGACTACCGCAAGACCGTGGCCGATTGTTTTGCCGATGAGCACTACGGTCGCTTCACCGAGCTCTGCCGCGAAAACGGACTGATGACACGCTGCGAGTCCGCAGGCCCGAGCTGGTCGGGCACCATGTGTATGGATGCACTCAAAAACCTGGGGCGCGTGGATTTCCCCCAGGGTGAGTTCTGGCGAAATGAGTTCATCCAAAAAGGCCAGAACATGGTGGGGAAACAAACAGCATCTGCCGCCCACATCTACGGAAAACGCACCGTCTCAGCCGAGGCATTTACATCCGGCAGAGGCCACTGGAACGGCTCACCACAGAATCTCAAGTTTTTCCTCGACCGCGCATTTTGCGAGGGGATGAACAACTGCGTGTTCCACACCGTCACCTGCCAGCGCCCTGTCGATGGCAAACCCGGCTATGAATATGGAGCCGGCACGCATTTCAACCCGAACGTCACTTGGTGGGACCAAGCCGCCGGGCCATGGATCAGTTACATCAACCGCTCCCAGGCGATGTTGCAAAGTGGCTTGTTTGTCGCCGACGCGCTTTATTATAATGGCGACTCCGCACCGAACCTGGTCGACCCCAGCCGCACCGGTGCCGGCCTAGGCAAGGGGTATGACTTTGATTTTTGTAACGCCGAGGTGCTGCTCACCAGAACGTCAGTCAAAGACGGCCGGATCGTCCTGCCCGATGGCATGAGCTACCAGCTTCTCGTCCTGCCGGAATCCAAACGCATGCCCGTCGAGGTGATCCAAAAAATCGAGAAACTTATTAGCCAAGGGGCGACGATCATCGGGCCACGACCCGAATCTGATCCCGGCCTGAAAAACTACCCGACATCCGATGCCACTATCAGAAAAATCGCCGCCAAACTCTGGGGTAAAACCGATGGTAAGAAGGGTGTAATCGATGGGGGAACTCCTCGTGAAGTTCTCCAGACCATGGGCATCGGACCCGACGTCGAGGTGGCCGGCCAGCCGGACACCTTTATCGATTTTATCCATCGCGTCACCCCGGAGGCCGACTTTTACTTCCTCGCGAACAGAAATGACAGCGCGGATACAGCCACGGTGACATTCCGCCAGACCGGTCGCACCCCCGAGTTATGGAACCCGGTTGATGGAAGCCAACGCGATCTGTCGCAATTTACCATCAAAGACGGACGCACCAGCGTGCCGCTCGAATTCGAACCCCATGGCTCGATGTTCATCGTCTTCCGTAAGCAGATCGGCAAACCGGTCACCCAAAAAACCGAGGGACAGAACTTTACCAAACTTGCCACCACCCAGGAAATCAAAGGCCCATGGACAGTTCGTTTCGACCAGGAATGGCTCTACCCACTGGATGGTCTAACCGGACAGGAAGCCCAGGGAGTTTTTAAATTCAAAACCCTGCAAGACTGGACAAAACACTCGGTGCCCGCCGTGCAACATTTCAGCGGAACTGCCGTCTATAACACCGAATTTTCAGTGGATCAGAAACTGATCAAATCCGGCAACCCCCTCTGGCTCAATCTCGGTAAGGTGAATATCTCCGCCGCAGTTAAACTCAACGGCACCGATCTCGGTGTCGTCTGGTGCTCACCGTGGCAGACCGATGTCAGCAAAGCCCTCAAACCCGGCGTCAACATACTCACCATCGAAGTGGTCAATCTCTGGCCTAACCGAATGATCGGCGACGGTAAACTCCCGGAAGCACAGCGCAGAACCAAGTCGAACATCACAGGCTATTACAGAAAGCCACATAATGGCGGGGAACACACCCTGTATCCATCCGGTTTGATCGGACCTGTAACCCTGCGTCGCTAGCCCATCAGTCAATACCCGTCCCTCACAAGCAATATGAAAACTGGAATCAGAACGAGGCTCACGGCTCTCCTCGCCGGAGCTCTTCTGAAGCAAATATTAGTTGTGAGTGGTTGCTGGTTGCTGTCTGTTTTGGCATGCGCTGGCGAACGGGTTCCCCTTTGGCCGGAAGGACAGATCCCTAATTTTCAGCCCCAGCAGATTGCGGCGCGCACGCAGGCGGTGAAGGCCCCGGGGTTTAAGGCTCGTTTGAGTTGGCCGGATCAGTTGCCCTGATTGTTGCGTTCACGCTCAAAATTTTCAATATTCTACTTAGACTTTCGTTAATTCCATGAACCTTATTGAGACAAGCCACCATCAAGTAAACGCAGATCGCGATCCAGATTTGCGTTCGCACTGCGTTCTCGCTGGTGCCGAAAGAATGTTTTGATGCGCAGGTTCTGTTTGATCCATTTAAAGAAGAGTTCGTTTTGCCCTTATAACAAAATGCGCCTGCGCGGTTTGAATTCGAAACAGTCGGGCAAAATCGAGATATCCTCGGTCGAAGACATAGACGCTTCCAGCCTCGTAGCAGATCTGATCCATAAAATGAACAACCTACAAAACTTCAACCTGTCCTTAACTGCGCACTAGTGAACAAAGATGTATAATATGCAAAACGAAACCAAACATTCAGAAATCCATAAGCCTCACTTACCCTTTCTGGTATTTATCTGTATCGCCTCCGCGCTCGGAGGACTCCTTTGGGGGTTTGATGCGATTGTCATTTCCGGCACGATCAGTTCGGTGAAAGTGCAGTTCGCCCTGTCGCCAGCGATGGAGGGCTTCTTCGTAAGCTCTGGCCTATTGGGGGCGGTGTTCGGCTCGGGTCTGTCCGGTTGGTTGAGCGACAAGTTCGGTCGTAGTCGTAATCTGTTACTCGCTGCGGTGTTAATGCTGCTATCGGCATTGGGTAGCGCATGGGCCACGAATATTGAGTTTCTTGTGTTTGCCCGTTGGTTGGGTGGCCTCGGCGTCGGTATTTCCGCGATGGTGTGCCCGCTGTATATTTCCGAGATTTCACCGACGCACTTGCGAGGGCGTTTGGTCACGATGTTCCAATTTGCGATCACCTTGGGCATTATGGTCGCACTGTTGAATAACTACTTCCTGCACCAATGGGCGGCCTCGGTGGCCGAAACCGCGGCTAAGGGTAGCTTCATGAAATGGTTTCTGGCCGACGAAACCTGGCGTGCGATGTTTGCCTCGGAGTTGATTCCCGGTCTGTTTTTCCTCGTGTTGGCGGCGCTGCTGCCTGAGAGCCCGCGTTGGCTAGTCAAGGTGGGGCGTCACGAGCAAGCGGGCAAGGTGCTCAACCGTATCTTTCGTAATGGTGCGGAAAAGGAGCTCGAGACGATCAAGCAGACGGTGGCCAAAGAAAGCGCCACCAAGACGAACTTCCTCGATGTGTTCAGCAAAAAATACCGCAAGCCTTTGATCATCGCTATGCTGCTGGCGGCTTTCGCCCAATTTAGTGGCATCAATGTGGTGTTCTACTACGGAACCTCGATGCTGGAAAGCGCCGGCCTGAAGGCCGACGGAGCCTTGAGCGGCATGGCCGTGATCGGATTTTGTAGTATGATTTTCACTACAATCGCTATGGCTCTTGTGGACAAGGTCGGCCGCCGCAAATTGCTGCAGTTCGGCACCATCGGTGCCATCGCTTGTTTGGCTGGCATCGGTGCGAGTTTTAATAGCGGTGCCAACACCATGCTGATCGTATTGATGTGTGCTTTCGTCGCGTTCTTCGCGTTCTCGCTCGGCCCGATCAAGTTCATCTTCGCATCAGAAATCTTCCCGACCAATATTCGATCACATGCCATGGCAATTGTCATTCTGACGATGTGGGCGACCGATACGATTGTTGGTCAATTCACTCCGAGCCTGCGCGAAGCCGTCGGCCCTGCTGTGACGTTCTTTATCTTCGCTGCGATTCTGGTGCCGCAGATTTTCATGGTCTGGAAGTGGATGCCGGAAACCGCTGGTCGTTCGCTGGAGGACATCGAAGCCGATTTCCACAAGGGAGAATAGCATAATCTAAAAATAACCGATTACAACTGTGGCAACAATCCAGCCGACAGTAAACTGTGTGACACCATCTGGAAGGCGCAGTATCAGGAAGCGGACGAAATCTCTGGCATGGGCATCGTCGCGATCCACGACACCAATATTGATATCAAATACATCCACCCAGTGCATAAGCGCCCTGTCGCGGAGCGTCTCGCGGCACAGGCACTTAAGAATCAGTATGGCTAAGATGTCGTGGCCACCGGGCCGCTTTTCGCCGCTCTGTTTACAATCGATTGCCGTGGCTGCGGATGCGCCGTGGGTTCGCCTGTCCGAGGATGGGCAGCGGATCTTAGTAGATGCCGAGGGCATTGCCGAATTCCAGGGCGTCTTTCATAACCGCAGCGAGCAGGACGTTCACTTGAACCTAGAATCGGCAGTTGGCTTAAGTTCGGTTTCTTAAACCGTTAATGGACGTTAATTTACGTTAATCAATCCAGACGCCAACATGGCGACTAGTCGAAAGCAGTGCAAAAGTTCCAGAGAAGACACCAGTCATTTGCTGGCATGTGATTCTGAGATCATATTAACGTTGATTAACGGTTCCACTCATTTTTTTAGGATAAAAGTCCGGCTCAATTCGAAGACGAAAAAATTTTCCCCATGGGGAAGTCCCTGCAAGCTTACCAGCTTGCATTCACAATAACTAAATATACATCAACAATATTAGAGAATCTCGCGTCCACCAAACTCAGGGCACTTCACCGCGCTACGTTAGGATGCTCATATGGTTGCATCGCGGGCGGTCGTCGGACGCGGGGCGGTGCAGGCCCGAGCAAGCTCGGTGCGCGCTCTCAGGGGAGTTGACTCGCTTTCCATTGATTGCGAAAAGCTTTGGGCGAGAGCTCTTTGTTGCGCTTAAATTGGCGATTGAAGTTGGATAAATTATTAAAGCCGCAGGCGAAGCAGATTTCGCTGATCGAGCGGTTGGTGGTGATCAATTCCTGGCAGGCGTCCAGCAGGCGGGTTTCGATCAAGGTTTGTTGAAAGGTGGTGTCGGTCTTTTGCTTGTAGAAGCGGCTGAACGCCGGCGGCGTCATGCCGGCGAGTTGCGCGATGGTTGCGAGGCTGATCGGTTCGCGCGAGTGGGCATTGAGGTGGCGGAAGACCTTATCCATGCGCGCTGCGTCGGTGTGGTCGAACCGTGCTGAGTGGCTGTTCTGTGGCAGGGCTTGCACCTCGTCTGGGGTTTGAGTGAGCGTTCCCAGTATGCTGAGGAAGCTAAGTAGGCGTGTGTATCCAGATTGTCGCGACAGATGAGTTAGCTGTTCAACGACTCGGCGGTTGGTGTCTCCGGTAATGTGTAGGCCGTTTTGGGCGCGTTCGAACAGTTCGCGTATGGGCCGTGTTTCTGGAATGCCAAGAAAGGCGTCGCCGATGCAGTTGGGCTGAAATTGCAGCACGATCGAGCGTGCCCAGTCCTTGCCCGTGCTGTTGGATGGGTTGTTGTTATACCAGTGCGGCACATTGGAACCGATCAGCATCAGGTCGCCGCTTTCAAAGTGTGCGAGGTGGCCACCGATCACACGGGTGCCGTGGCCGTGCTCGATGTAAGTGAGCTCCAGCTCGGGATGGAAGTGGTAGGGGCATTCGAACTGAGCACTGACGCCGCGGCTGGCGTAAAATGACTCGTGGGCGCGTGGGCGTATTTGCTCAAATTGCAGTTTCATGTTAAAAGAAAATCGTTATCTTCGAGATTTAGGGATAATTTGGGTAAAATAGTATTATTATTAGTTAAGTCGGGCGGAGCAAGTCATAAATACTGCTGTATACTGTCATCAGTTTTAACCTTAACCATTGACGACTTATGACATCATTTAAAAGCACGACTCCGATTTCTGAATATAAGGGCTACCATGGCTTACCACCACTTGCAGGCTTGCACACTATGGAGGGCGCGATTGATTGCGGTCTCACGGTTGAGGAAGCAGTGGGGCGTTTAAAATATACGCATTGGGCGCTGCGCCGTTTGCATGCGATCTTTATTGCGCGCCTCGCGGCCATGCCAATTTATGAGCTTAAAATGACGTTTTCGCTGCATGGTCACTATTGCATCGAACATGTTGATGGCATTTTTGCACGCGTGCGTGAGATGCGCCATCCCCCATTTGGGATGGATGTGGCACCACATGAGGCCTTAGATTTTTTCTTTGATGAAATTCAAAATGCGGGCGACACCGAGGCCTTGGTGTTGGGATTGTATGAGAAAGCGATTCCGCAATTAGTTGCGGCAGTGCGTGACCAGCTCGAAGTGACAAATCGTTTGTATGAGCATCCGACTTATCGAAAGTTGCGCCATCTGTTGGTGGAGCTTGAAGATGTCGAAGCGTATGGTCAGCAGGCGATCGCTTGTCTGGTCGATGATGCGGCCCGGGCAAAGCATGCGGATTGGCTTGAATTATTGGATCAGTCAGTGGCTAATTTCGGTAGCTTTACCGGCACCGAAGCGAAAACCGAACATGCATTGGCAGCGCAGTTTTCTGCGACGCCGTATGTGTATGACGGCAAGCCACAACGTGATGAACGTTTCCGCGACAGTTATAATATGGGCGTGAATCCGGAAGCCTTTATGTTTCGGGACGATATGCCGGTGCGGCCGAAAACATTGATGATGTCCTTTAAGCGCCTGCGTGAAATCGATGTGCCGGAAATGATGTCGTCGATTATTACTGAAACGGAAGGTAAGCCTTTGGGCTATTATGTCGATATGACGCGTCAGCTCTGGGACGAAGCCCGCCATGCGATGATGGGGGAGATCGGCTTCGTGGTGAATGGTATCGATTGGACGCAAATCCCGATCAACTTCACCTGGTCATTGGAATTAAATACAGGACTCAAGCCTGATGAGCGCCATGCGATTTTATTCAGCATTGAGCAGGGCCTGATGGGGAAGGAGACTGGCAAGGAGAAGGAGTGGGAGCTGGCGGTGGCATCGACCGACCGCGTCAGCGAGTTGATCCAGGACTATGATTGGGCGGATGAGATCCTGCATGCCAAGATCGGTCGCGACTGGTTCGTGAAGGGCTTCGGCACTCAAGCAGAGGCCGTTGAGTATGGTCAGCAGTGTGTCTATCGTGGATTTTTACAGCGCGTTTCGGCCTATAAGGAAGCGGGACTGACCGAGCACCGCAACTGGTGGCCGGATCTGTATACCGCCGCCTGTGAGCATTGGGGGGTCGAGCCAGATGCGCATGTATTGGCTTACGATGAGTTTTATGACACCAGCGCACCGGACTTACCTACGGCCAAGGTGTAGTTATTAACTGAATACAGAATCCTCATGAAAGACAGTTATCAAAATTTGCGCGTTGAGCGTATCGTCGACGAGAGTTGGAATACCAAGTCGTTCTATTTGCGCCCGGCCGATGGCAGCGCGATCGAGGCCTACGCGCCGGGGCAGCATCTGTTGTTCAGCCTGCCCGTCGATCCGGCGGAGCCAGACCTGAAGATGATGCGCTTCTATACACTCTCGGACTGTTATCGTTCGGGTGGGGCGTATCGGATTACGGTGAAGCACGAAGTGGGCCGCGAGGCCACTGCGCCGGATGGGGCTGGTTCGACTTACCTGCATCAGCTTGTGAAGGTCGGCGATCGCTTACAGGCAAAGGGGTCGATGGGCGACTTTACGCTCGAAGCGGCGGACGAAGATGCCGTGGTGCTGATTGGCGGCGGCATCGGAATTACGCCGATTCTTGCCATGGCTCAGGCGATTGCTGCGGAGGGCAATAGCTACCGTGAAGTGCGTGTCTTTCTCGGCATGCGTAACCGCGATGATCATCCGTTCAAAGATGAGTTTGCCGCGCTGGTGCGCGACTTTCCATCGATTCAGCTCAATGTCTGTTACGATGAATCGACTGCCGCGGATGTGCAGGGCAGTGATTATGATTATGCCGAGCGAGTGAGTGTGGATTTATTCAAGCGTGTGTTGTCGCATAATCGTTACCGTTACTACATTTGCGGACCGCGACCGATGATGGATGCGTTGACTGGGGATCTTGCCGCGTGGGGCGTGGCTGAGGCGCAAATCTTTACCGAGTCATTCGGGCCTGCGACGGCGAGCCATTTGATCGAGCAGAGTGAGACGGATGGCGCTGCTGCTGCTGCTGCCGAAGACGCAGCCAGCGATGTGATCGAAGTGAATTTTGCCCGCAATGGTGTGACGCATACTTGGGATCCGCGCTATAAGTGTTTGTTGGAATTTGCTGAGGCCAAAGGGGTGTCGATCAGTGCCGGTTGCCTGTATGGCGATTGCGGCACCTGCATGACGCCGTTGAAACAGGGAGCGGTTGGCTACAACCATCCGACCGAAATTACACCGGATGAGGGCTGCTGTTTACCATGTAGTTGCAAGCCGACCAGTTCCATCACCTTAGAAGCATAGATCATGATTGAAGCAAAAGCAGCAGTCGCCGATGGTAAGGGCTCGTTCACCATCGAAACAATAACCGTGCATTCGCCTAAGGCGGGCGAAGTGTTGGTGGCGATCAAAGCCTCCGGCGTGTGTCACACGGATTATGATTCTTTAAAATGGGGCAGTCCCTTTGTGCTCGGGCATGAGGGCGCGGGCGTCGTCGAAGCGATCGGCGAGGGCGTGACGCATGTCGCGGTCGGTGACCGTGTGTTGCTCAACTGGGCGATCCCTTGCAAGTGCTGTTACCAGTGTCAGATCGGTAATCAAAATATCTGCGAGACTTACTCGCCGGTCACGGGTGTGCCGGATCATGGCATGGCGCATTGGGGTGCAACGCAGTGGCGGGGGGCAGGGCTGAAGCGCTCCTTCCATCTCGGCACCATGAGCACGCATACCGTGGTGCGCAAAGAGGCAGTCATTCCAATTACGGTGGATATTCCGCTTAGCTCGGCCTGTATTTTGGGCTGCGGGGTGATGACCGGCTATGGCTCTGTGGTGAATGCGGCTAAGCTCGAGCCCGGTAGTAGTGCGGTGGTGCTCGGCACCGGCGGCGTTGGGCTCAATGTGATTCAAGGCGCACGTATTTCCGGTGCGGGACAGATCATCGCCGTCGATGTCAATCCACAGCGTCTGGAGATGGCCGTGCAGTTCGGTGCGACCCATACGGTGCTAGCTTCGCGCGACGATGTCGGCCTGCTACAGGCGGCTGAAACCGTGAAGGCGATGTGTGCTGGGCGCGGCGCGGATTATTCGTTTGAGTGCACCGGTATTCCTTCGTTGGGAGCTGCGCCGCTGGCGATGGTGCGCAATGCCGGTATGGCGGTGCAAGTGTCGGGGATTGAGCAGCCGATCGAAATCGATATGAACTTGTTTGAATGGGATAAGCTGTATCTGAATCCGCTCTATGGGAAATCAAAGCCCGAGCAGGACTTTCCAAAGCTGCTGAATCTGTATGCGCGCGGCTTGTTGCAACTCGATGAAATGATTACGCGCAAGTATCCACTGGAACATTTGCAGGATGCACTGGACGATATGCTGGCCGGTCGCAATGCGAAGGGTGTGATCGTATTTGATCCTGAATAAGGAACTAGGTTTAAAGTAATGGGAGATTCAGAACAGAACTATTTTCGCACCACTGATGTGGCGACTGTGCCGACCTCGGTGGGCACACTGCAAATGATGACGGTCAAGAGTCCGGCGTTGAAAGGCCGTGCGGATTTGACTCTGTATGTGCCTGATCAGGCGAAGGGCCGTGCCAATGTGCCGGTCGTCATTCTGCTGCATGGTGTGTATGGCAGCCATTGGGGCTGGGCCTTGAAGGGGCAGGCACATGTGACCTTGCAGCGTCTGATCGACGAGGGGGCCATTGAACCGATGATTGTGGCGATGCCCTCGGATGGGCTGTGGGGCGACGGCAGTGGCTATGTGCCGCATATCAGTCAGGATTTTGAGCAATGGATCGTGGAGGACGTGCCGCAGGCGGTGCATGTGGCGACAGGCAATGCACTGGGCGCGCCGCATTGTATCGCAGGCCTATCAATGGGGGGCTTCGGTGCGCTGCGCATCGGGGCAAAGTATCCTCAGCGCTTTACCGCATTTGCCGGGCATTCATCGATCACCGCGGTCGAGCAATTGGCGCTGTTTGTAGAGGAGGATTTATCCGCGTATCGTCATGATCCTGATGCGCAATCCGTATTGGCGACGATGCTGGGGCAGCGCGAGTCCTTGCGGCCGTTCCGGTTCGATTGCGGGGTCGATGATCTGCTGATCGAGCACAACCGCGCGTTGGCGCATGCTTTAACCGAGGCGGGTGTGTCGTTTGAATATGCGGAACATCCGGGCGGGCATGAGTGGCCGTATTGGCAGGAGCATCTTGCGAAAACATTTCAGTTTTTTGCGGAGCAGCTTAAGCGATAGTCGCGTTGCATTTGTAATGCGCTCGTGACCTGCAGTTGAAGGTCGGTTCCTTTGCGCGCAGCGAGCGTATGGTGAAGTGTTAAATAAGCGTTACTAATGCTGCGTGTTCTTCTGAAGCATTACGGGCCAAGCTTTCCAATGATGAGCAGGTGGATCAGCAGACGCCACCCGCATTCTTAGCGCATGAAACGGCTGATGACGCGGTGAAACCAGAGAATTCAAAGCGTTACCACGAAGCTTGTAAAAAAAATGGAGTGCCCACGAGACTAGTCATTGTTGAAGGTGGCATGCATGGCCCTGCGATACTGAACGGGTTCTTAAGAGGGACAAGGGACAAGAGGGACAAGGGACAGGCTGAAAACAGCTGCGCGGTTGGACTTTTTATAGAAGTTGATTTCGTTGTGTTTTATGAGAATGCGACGGATGAAGGTGAGTGGTCGTGATGCGGTCTATCATTGCATGACCCGCACGGTGAATGGAGAAATGCTCTTTAAAGACCGGGAGAAGGAAATACTGCGGAAGATGATCCGTCAGGTTGCGGATTTCAGTGGGGTGGAGTTGCTCACATACTGCATCATGTCGAATCACTTCCATGTGCTGGTGCAAGTACTGGATGGTGTTGCGGTTTCAGACCGAGAATTAATGCGTCGCTATCAGGTGCTCTACCCGAAGCCCACGAAATATCAGGCAGCTTCTGTGGCGCTGCTGGAGGCTCGGCTTCAAGCTGGCGGTGAGGAGGCTGAAGTGATTCGGCGTCAATTGCTGGCGAGGATGTCGGATGTCTCGCAGTTCATGAAAGCTGTGAAACAGCGCTTCTCAGTGTGGTATAATCGCTCGCATCAGCGCTATGGCACCTTGTGGGCGGAGCGCTTTAAGTCGGTTTTAGTGGAGGGGCGCGGGAATGCGCTGCAAACGATGGCGGCTTATATTGACTTAAACCCCGTGCGGGCGGGACTGGTGGAGGATCCGAAAGATTACCGGTTCTGTGGCTATGCTGAGGCGGTGGCTGGAGTGGTGGAGGCGAAGAGAGGCTTGATCCATATTTGGAGTGATCATGGTGCCAAGCGTATCGACTCGGCTTTGCGCGCTCATCGCTTGCTGATCTTTGGTCAGTACGCTGCCGGGTCTGGTCTGCCTGAAATGACGCGTCAGCGTGCGTTGCAGGTGCTGGAGCAGGAAGATGGGGACTTGCCGAAGGCAGTCATGCTGCGCTGCCGGGTGCGTTATTTTACGGATGGTGCGATTCTCGGTTCAGCTGAGTTTGTGCGCGGCTTCACTGCTGTGTGGCAAATGGAGCGTGGGCGTAAGCATCTGCCGAAGGTCAATACGATGCGTGGCTCGAATTGGGGCGACCTCGCTGTGATTCAAGGTTTGCGACGACAGGTATTCAGCTAGATTCATTTGATGACTTTGGCACGACACGGTCAGTTTTACTCGTAATGCGGTCCCTTTTACGTATTTACGTATATTGTGGAATTTCTCATGGGGCCAAAACCTAATAAATCTTGGGGATTATGAGACGATGGAACCTGATTTCCTATCCATTTCTCAATCATTAAATTCCGTGTAAAGCTCTGATGCTTAATACAATGTTGGCCAGGAGAAATATGAATATTACCATTCAAAACGCAACCCCCAGTGACGCAGACCAAGTAGCTCAGCTCTGGCAACAGCTGATCCACTCCCACCTGCAATACGATTCCCTCTTTGACATCAACCCCTCTTATCACCCCATGAAAGCCCTTCCTAACACCTCACTCAAAAAGCAAATTCCTAGGGTATGATCCGAGGACATAGGTAACAAATCTTCTAAGGGCATCGGTAACTCTTCAAGTTGGCATTTATGCCTTGGAAGGAAACCAAACCGATGGCCGAAAAAGAACGTTTTGCAACACTCACGCAGACTGGCCGCGTCACTGTGGGCGAGCTGTGCGCTGATTTTGGGATCAGTCGCAAGGCTGACCACAAATATCTTAAGCGCTATCGATCAGAGGGCCGCGATGGCCTAGCGGATCGAAGTCGTCGACTACGGAACAGTCCGAATGCGACAGTAAGGTCGGTGGAAGCCTTGATATTAAAATAGCGCCGCAAGCATTCGACTTGGGGGCCTAAGAAAACCCGTGATCTATTGCTGAATGTTCATGGGATTTATCACCCTCCTCACGAGAGCACCATTGCCTTAGCGCTGAGTCGATACGGATTGAGCCAGAGGCGTAAACGCAAGATTGGCGTCCACCGAGTGCGCCCGGAACACCTGACAGGGCCGACGCGGCCCAATGAAGTATGGACCGTGGACTTTGAGGGTTGGTTCACTTTGCAGGACGGCCAACGCTGCGACCCGTTGACCGAGTGTGATCGTTACAGTCGCTATATTATCTGCTGCCACGGCTGTGCGAATCAGCAATTTAAAGGCACGCTACGCGTCTTCAAAAAGTTAATACGTCATCATGGTTTACTCGAGATCATACGGGTAGATAATGGCGCGCCCTTCGCATCGGTTGCGCTTGGAGGCTTATCGAAACTGAGTGTCTGGTGGATTGAGCAAGGCATCCGTGTTGAATTCATGACACCTGCCTCACCTCAAGAGGACTGCTCCCATGAGCGTATGCATCGTGATCTAAAAGCGGAAGCGACGAAGCCACCATCGAAGAACCTACCAGCCCAAAGAAAACGCCTGGAGCGTTGGCGGCATGAATATAATAATGATCGCCCCCATGAGAGTTTGGACATGCTCCGATCTGCCGATATTTACCGCAACAGCGCCAAGCGCATCGGCGAAACATACAAGATCCGCTAATCTCAAAACTATAAATTGATGCGTGTCAGCGAGTCTGGGCACATCTCCCATCAAGGCTCAAACTTCTATATGAGCGAGATCCATGCGGGGCGTCAGGTCGGGCTGTTTAAGAACGATAAAGGAGTTATCGAGCTTCATTACGTCAACCTACACCTGGGCAACCTAGAGTTTAACTGCACTGATCCATATAGCCCTGACAGCTTGATCATTAAGTCGGATCAAGCACCCAATGCCAGTGGGCCATCTAATCAAAAAACAAAATGAATAGACCATGCATACTGATCGCCTTGACCCGCACTCTTAACTCAACAATACATCTCATACGTGTAACCTATGTCCTCGGATCATACCATTGGACTGACCTTTTTTATCCTCGTAAGATTTTGGACTGTTTTGATTGGGAATCTAGATTCCGGTTTATTTTTGAGACGGTCATAGAGCGCCTGCGCTACCATGCCCCACAGGAATTATTTGAATCCTTGGGCCTCACCGCCGGCACATCTGAGTTGCTCTTCAATATTAACCATCGTATTTTTAAGTGATGTACTTAACGCGCTTAATGCTTGAGAAGAGTTGCTTAATTAAACGAATTCAAATCGCTCTGCTTGCGATGCTGCCGATGTCGATGTTTAGCGCGGTGGATTCCTATGATACGACTGCCGACTATACCTTCGGTGCGATTGCCGACTGTCAGTATTGTGACGTTAACAGCACAGGCCTCCGACGTTATTCCTTATCCAAAGGAAAACTCGCAGATTGTGTCGCTGATTTCAACACCATGGACTTGGCCTTTGTGACGCACTTGGGAGATTTTATTGATCGCGATTTCGCGAGCTTTGATGTGGTGAATCCCATTTTTGCGAAGCTTAAAGCGCCGAAGGTTCACGTCTTAGGGAATCACGACTTCTCGGTCGCCGACCACCTGAAAAAAGATGTGCCGGCTAAGTTGGGCATGCCCTCGAAGTATTACGACTTTAAAGAGGGAGGGTGGCGCTATGTGATTCTGGATGGGAATGACGTCAGTTTTCACGCCTATGCAAAGGGGAGTGCGGAGGTGCAAGCGGCAGCGGACTATTATGAAAATAACCAAATCAAGTCACCCAAGTGGAATGGTGCGATTGGTGCACAGCAGCTTGTCTGGTTAAAAACGGTGCTTGAGAAGGCGCAGAGGGATAATGAACCAGTCATCCTTTTTTGTCATTTCCCCATTTACCCCGAAAATAATCACAACCTGTGGAATGCTAAAGAAGTCATTGCCCTACTCGAGTGCTACCCCTGTGTGAAAGCCTATATTAACGGCCACAATCACCATGGTAACTATGGAATGAAAGCAGGGATTCACTATGTGACACTGAAGGGCATGGTTAATACCGAAACGACCTCGTACGCGGTGATCAAAGTGGATGACGACAATATTGACATTACCGGTTATGGCCGTGAGCAAAATCGTTTGTTGCCAATCTCCCTACCGGGTAATTGAGCCGATCCGACGGGGTTGGGGCTGGATATCTCTTCGCTACTGTTGAAGGACCCGACGGATGCCTCTTTGATTCGCACCGCGGACGGCGCGGTGCGTGATACGATGGTCTGGCACTTCCCGAACCGCGCGGCTCAGGACAGCACCATCCGCATCGGCGACTATAAATTAGTCCGCAATTATAATGCCAAACTCGAGCTGGATCTCTACCGTTTGTATGATTCTGAAGACGGCCTACAGAACCGAGAGGATATTGAGGCAGCGAAAGATCTGGCCACAGCCATGCCTGAGAAAACCGCGGCGATAAATGCCAGCTTGATCGAAATTCTTACGGAAATGAAAGCCAGCTATCCGTATTATAATCCGAACTGTAAGCGCCTGCCGAAGTCGGTGCAGGTGCCAGCCGTGCTCTCACACAGTCGGGGCGCGGGTACGGTCATGTTTTCTAATCAAGAAAACGGAGCCTGGCCCTCCAACAAAAAGATTCATCGCCATTTTCATGCTTAGACATATGCAGATCCCGAGTTACTTGGAGGGCAATGCTCCGGCATTGCCATGCGCTAGGCGCGCCGGGGCTCGTTTGGGGCTCCCATTCGCCCAGGCGTTCCTGCTTCCAGCAATAATGCATTTGACTGTCCACGCGTAATTTAGCGGTCACTTTCTGAACGGCAGTGCCATCGATTATTATCATTCGAGCGGCTTATTTTTTGAATTTCGTAGTGTATCGTCGTCGTGCGATCTTATATCCTCCCTGTACGAGAACCTCATGTCCACTTTTCTTAGGACTGTTCAGCGCGTCGGCAGAGCGACGCGGCTACATTTAAGCAATAAAATGGAGCTGAATCGACACGCGCCTGGGCTAACAGACCCTTTAAATATAATGACACTCGTTTTTGTTTGCGCGATAATGTCGTCTTGACTCGCTATAAGTTAATATTAACTCTGAGCGATTATCCCACCTGAAATCTATGTTTTTGCTCAGCGCGGCGCTGGCCTTCTAGATAAGCCAGTAGGCTACATTCTTGATACACGAACGTCTGAAAGTTTTCGGACTGATTTGATCAAGCTGACTATTAATTCTCACCTATAATCCCTTATGCATTCACTCGAATTCCTTGATTACCTCGTAATCGCCGTAATCATGCTCTCGCTGATCGGCGTCGGTCTTTATTTCACCAAGAAGGGGGGCGAGGACATGGACTCGTTCTTTGTCTCAGGTCGTTCGTTGCCGTGGTATATTGGCGGCACGTCGATGATTGCGACAAGCTTCGCTGCTGATACGCCGCTGTGGGTGAGTGCTTTGGTGCGCAGCCACGGGATACACTATATTTGGCAGTTTTGGGCACCGTTGATTGGTTCAGTGCTCGCGTTCGTCTATTTCGGGCGCAAGTGGCGTCGTATGGCGTTTGTGACTGATATTGAATTTATGGAAGCCCGCTATGGTGGTACACCGGCGAAGGCTTTGCGTGGTTGGTCGGGTGCCTGGGGTGCGATCATTATTTGCCCGCTTATTTCAGCATGGGTGATCAAGGCGATGGAGACGATCGGCCGTGAGGCAGTGGGGCTTCCCCCTGAGTCTCAGGTCATGGTGACGGTCGCGGTCGTGGCCGTTGCGCTTTTGATGTGTGGCCTGTCGGGTCTATTCGGGGTGGTCTATACGGATTTCATCCAGTTCATTTTGGCCACCGTTGGCACGATATTGCTGGCGGTGCTTTCGGTCAAAGCCGTGGGCGGTTTAGATATGATGGTAGAGAAAGTTCGGGCCTTGCCAGATTGGGGAGGCACTGAGCTCAGCATTGCTCCAAGAATCGGCTCTGGAGTCGGAGAAATGTCCGTTTGGAATGCGATCGGTTATTTTGGATTTCTGTGGATCGGAGTCGGTCTTTGTGGCGCGTATCAAGCGCAGCGCTTGCTGGCGAGTAAGGATGCGAAGAACGCGGCGTTTGCGCAACTGCTGCACACTGTCGTCTACTATGCATTGATGGCATGGCCGTGGATATTGGTGGCATTGTGCTCGATGATTTTGATTCCTGATTTAGGAGGCGTTGCAGATCAGAGTGCTGCATATCCAAGAATGATTGTGATGATCATGCCTGTCGGCCTCAAGGGCTTGCTGGTCGCAGCGCTGTTGGCGGCCTTTATTTCGACGATTAGCACACTCTTCAATTGGGGCTCATCGTATTTGGTGAATGATATTTATCGCAGGTTTATGAATCCCAATGCGACCGAGAAGAACTACGTAACCATCGCACGTGTTGCGACTGTGTTCATGGCGTTTGCTGGCGCAGTCATTTCGATTTGGGCTGAGAGCATGCAAGTGCTCTTAACGTTGGCATTTGTACTTGGCTCCTCTGGTGTGGTTCCAGGTGTATTGCGTTGGCTCTGGTGGCGCACGACTGGTAAGGGTGAATTATGTGCCTTGGCTGTGAGTTGGGTGATGACCATTTTATTAATTATAGTGAATGCGTTCGACAATGCGTGGACAGACTCACTGTTTGGGACCGGCTTGGCTGACCCTGTTACGGGCGAAGTCTTACATCACCTGAGTAATGATCCCGACTTAGACGGTGCTCGTATGCTGCTCATGGTTCTCGCTTCGGGAATTGCTTGTATT
>Ga0114998_10000951_pt1 | contig 22193 bp, 12 predicted proteins | sample ArcticOcean_MG_C_5_FD_87044 | JGI IMG/M metagenome (GOLD analysis project Ga0114998, IMG submission 87044) | Marine microbial communities from western Arctic Ocean - ArcticOcean_MG_CB4_138 | ecosystem: Environmental > Aquatic > Marine > Oceanic | place: Arctic Ocean: Canada Basin | collected... | reverse complement strand
TTAGTAGTAGTAACAGAAATGAACGGCACTGCTCGCGATGAATCGGGACCTCTAGCGCTGAAACTTTCATCGATCGAGCGATTCGTGCTCGAGATCGAGACCGCGCAAAACGCGTGCGACAAAACCGGAGAACGGTTACAGAAATCGCTCGAAAGCTCGAACTCGTTGTTCACGAAACTGTGCTCGTTGAGGGCATCGATGATCTCAGAAAAGACGAAAGGAGCAATGAAACGAGAGCAAGAACGCGTGGAGCGAGTGTTAATGCGAGTGATTTTGACGGCTCGGATTGGGAGGAGCGCGAGAGCGATCGCGAGGGATTGTTTAGTTCTCTCGTTCGTGTTCGGGAACACTTTGGCAGTTTTCGCGTTTTTTAACCAACTCTTGAACGCAGTCGAGGATTTTATACCGAAGAGGAGGAGCGTTTTTAAGGGCGGTAACGATGGGAACGCGTCGGAGCGAGAACGCGTGGAGAGGTTTTTTGGGGTCTGTGAATGCGTTGAAGCTATCGTGTGGACGTTCGGGAAGACGCTAGGGAAGAGTTTGGACGTATGCGTGAATAATTGTATGAAAGTATGCAATCAAAGGGCGCATAGTAACGACGTGGATGGGTTAAAGATGACTATGTGTGCATTAAAGTTAGCGACGAGATGTGTTGCGAGTGAAGATGCGAAGTTTTCGCAGAAAACTTGCGATGACGCGAGGAAAATGATCAAAAGAGTCTTCGCTTTAGACGGAGGGAAGAGACAATCGACGGAGGTTTCGAGAGCGACGCAGGAGGCGAAAAGGAGAGCTTTAGAGTTAAGGGCTGCAATGTTAATGAACGCGAAACGAAATGGGAGCTTAGAAGTCATGAAGCAAGAACTCGAAGCGTTTAACGGTCAAGCGAGTAGTAGCATTAGTGAAGTCGAGATGTATACAAAAGGTAAAAACATGCTCAATTTGATTGCAGAAACGAAAAATTTAGGTAATTCGGGAACGGAAATTTTATCCGCGTTTGCAACTTTAGCAACTGCTGTGGAAGATTTAGAATCCAATAGCAGTAGTAGTAGTAACAGTGCGAAGAAGAAGAAAAAGAAAAAGAATGGTGATGGTGATGGTAAAAGTAACAATAATGGAATAGATGGAATAGGTCATAACGATTTCGACGACGAAGAAACCTACGAAGAAGATTATTCGAAAAATGCGACGAACAACGACGTATCAGTTTCAATTCAAACATGTTTCATTTCTCCTTTATTTGAAACAAGCGAAGTTTCGAGTTCGAGAGATTTCATTATAATTAAGGACACGATCGCTCGAGCTTGGATGCGCTACTCGTCTAATATGGTGTTTAATTCAAAGTCGTATTCCGTGGACGATTGCACGCGCGATATCGTACAAATCGGATTCGCTTCAAAACTTCAAAAAAATGACTGTTTTGCTGCCGCGTGCGGCTTAGCCGTTTTGCGCGTCGCTGTTTTCGAGAAGCGAATCGATGAAGGGACGAGAAAGCAAACTTTGAAGTTGATTCTTGATATTCTTAGAGGTCAAATCGTATCCGATACAGATGAAAAGAAGATCATCTCGAAGAAAAAAAGTATTTCAGTCGACGATAATACGAACGATTTGAGGATTGTTTCTATTCTAAGGGCAGTTAGGGATGGAATTGAAGCAATCGGTTACGTCGATACGGAATCTTTCCTTTACATTAAAAGCATATTTTCGAGTAAACATGGAGACGCGTTGTTCCGAACGAAATGGAGAGTAAACGAGCGCGCTGGCGCTTTGGCGAAAGCCGCCCTATCCGCCGGACACGAGATGGCAACGAGAGAATTAGCAAAAATACTGACAAAGCTCGAGAGATTTGTTAAATTTCCATTGACTAATTTCACCGCGATGCGTGACAAAAATTATGACGACGAGGAAGCTCCGGGTTGTTCGTCATCGTATAGGTTTGATGACGAACTAATTGGAGACGCTAGATTTGTGTGCGCGCTAATTGGTGAAAAAACTGCAAGTTGGCCTCTTGGCGTACCAATTGACGTCATTGATCGAGTCGAGGAAGCGGGTGCTAGGCTCGCAATGTTAAACGCATCAGCAAAAGCCAGAGAAGCTGGATTTATTTGTCTCTCGGCATCATCTTTGGCTCGCTCGAGTATCTTTATATATTCAAGAAGACGCGACGTTGAAGCGCAAAAAAAGTTTGAAAATATTGCGTTTGTAATATCATCCACTTTTGATGAAATTGCAGATAATATAAATGATATGAGCGTTAATGATTTGTCGACTGCATGTGCTGCAGCAGAAGCTGTTGAATCTTACGTCAGGTTTGCCGGTGCTGCTGAAGAAAATGGTCGAGCGACAAAACTGATGTTAAGCTCGCTCTTATCGGCTTGCGAAAGAATGAAAATCATAGAAAAAGAAGAAGAAGTTGACAGTTCGAACGTCGAAACTGTAAGATTGAAAGTAATCTTTCGTTTACGTGGTATGAATGCTTACGCAAGCTGTTCGAAAGATGTTGAAGAGTTGAGTGGATTCAGGGAATTGACTCCACAGGTTGTTGATTTGATTGGCAACTTACAAAGCTTCATAACTGATTCGCAAGAGAATGAAAAAAATATGTTGCACATGCACGAAGAAATCATCGATGATGATGATTTTGATAGGTTCGATTTTGGGCGTTCGTCGTTCCTTTCTATCTTCTTAGATGACTCTGAGCGCGAATTACTCGCTAACAAACACGTCGTTACGTTTGAAAATGGTGACGAGACTGTATCCGAAGCGTTTCAAGACTTGCGATTATATCGAGGTGAATCGAACGCCCCCCCGTATTCGCCGTCGCACGCGTATGATAACAGTAAAGAAGTTGATAATATTGATCGAAAAGACGTTTTCCCGTTCGCCGAACCCATGCTTGAGCAAATTGATCAAGCGCACCGCGCTTGTTTCACTCGAGTTGTAGAGGTAGTGCTAGCGAATAAGAAAGATGATGTGTTACAAACCACATTGTCAAAACTACTTTCTGTTTGGGAGGAAAGGTGCGTCGCGGTCATCAATGAAAGTGAGATGATAGTGAACAATAACTCGTCTGAATATAGGAAAAGACACGTGACCTTGTTCAATCATCCGAGGAAGCCATCGGTGACGGATTTTTTGAGATGTGACGCTGCTATCTCAAGGCTATTCGCTGATATTGTCAGCGTTTCAAATCTGCTTCGCTCTGATGGCTCTGAAGGCTCAAAAAAGCATTTGGAAATGCTGTCAAGACGTTCAAAGATGTTGCAGGATGCGCTTTCTGCTTACGCGCCACTTGAAACTGCCCTTTTGTGCGCGAAATGCATTGAGCGAACATCCACGGATGAAGAAGTCCGGCAACGTGTGTATAATTTTCTAGATTTCTATACAACAGAAACAGAGTTGGAACAATGTGGAATGAAAAAGCGCTCATGGAATAGAGCCATTGAATGTGTCTCTTTATCAAAAGCAATCGAACGCATCGGCGCAATTTCTATTGGAGAGAAAACTTTAAGACGTTTTATCGATGGTCTTTCAAAACAAGCTTTGGAGATTGATTTCACGCATAGATCGACGCATGCATTTGCGGTTCGAGCGCTGGCAAACGTTGCAGAGGTGTGTGGTAGTGGATTCGCGCGCGATTCAGACCGTGCAGCAGATTTAGCTTTGCATCTGTTAGATTCTGCCGCTGTGCAAGAGGCTTTATTAAAAAACGTCGTTTCTGTCATCGCCGAGTGCGGTCATTTAGCAAACGCGGCGGCAATAGCTATTGGACCAGATTTATCGGATGTACATAAAGTTTTCATAAAGTCAATGAATGTCGCTGCAATAATCAGAGATATGCAGAGCCATTCGCGTTTTCAAAACTTCCGATTGGCTGTAGATAAACGTAGAGCGAAAGCGTTTGAAGAAAATACTCTGAAAGCCTCAGCTACTTCAGCGGAAGAATCACAACCGGAAACGAATTTGGCCGTGGCGGATAACGAGTTCACCGGCGGTGATGATGTCGTTTATGCTGAAGTTGTGTTTATTCAACACATGGCAATGTTTGCTCCAAATGCAATTGATTTGACTACCATTGCCACTACCTTGAGAGACGCCTTGCAGTATTATGCGACTGTCCCGGTTGCTTTGGAGACGCTCTCTTTTCTAGCTGTAAAAAATGCACAGAAATTGTTATTTCCGTATGACAACGACGATACTGGCATGACTGCATATACAGGAATGACATCTTCTAAATCATGCAATAAGTTTGCAGCTCATATACTAAGAGACGTCGTCAAGTGCTTAACAAAAGGCGCCTCCAGGCGTGTAAAAGCAGACGCGAAGAACTGTGCAAGAGTCTTGGCGAAAGAATTATCAATCATTGATCCAAGATGTGCAATTGCAGCTCTTTCTGCAATTTCATTCGACGAACATAGATTGTTAGATGAGCATTTAGACGACGCGTTGTCTGAAGATGGTTATTCGCGATCGAATACTAGTGGAGACGAGATTGATAGTGGAGACGACGATGGTGACGATGCAGACGAGAAGGAAATTGACGAGTCGGATATCGATGCTGAGCGCGCGAATAACCATCCGCGTCTCCCTGCTCGTATATTTGCATCGACTTTGCTCTCAAGGGTACCGTTTTGGGTTCAGGAAAGTAATATTCCTGAACATCGAAGCGTACGGCAGAGTCGTTTGGCTGAAACGTCAAACGCGTATTTACCGACGCACGCTCAAAGATGTTTTGAAGTAGCATACGCGCTATCAACAGCAAGTGCTTCTAAATTAAGGGCGAGAGGTTTGGAAATGATGTCGTTTTTAGTAAAGCTTTGGGAAAACGACGATGATCCCGACGCGTTTTGCGCCGATGAAGAAGAAGGTTTTTCTGAGAATGAAAACGAAAGCAGCTTTCAAAATGGAAGATTTGCGCAAAGAGGCAAAAACGAGAAGAAACGAAAGACTATCAAAACACTCGAGCAGTTTCAAGCTCAAATACTTTCTGCTGTGCGAGCTTCACAGAGTAATGATTCTCCACTTGATGTGCGCGTTGCTGGGGCGCGACTAGCCGCGAACGCTGTAGCAGCTAAAGTGCACGGAACAGATTTGTCCGTCGTAAAGCGATTGCAGGCATGTGTAATTGACTTTGCGAATGAATGGCCTCCAATTTATGAAAAAACTACTACAAAATCTGTTGAAACTAAGCCAAAGCGAATAACTGCATTGAACGCATGTTGTGAAGCTGTGATGTTCAGGGCTAGAATGGCCGCATGTACATGTCTCGCCACTGTTTACATTCAAGATTCGGAGAACGAAAATATCCCGAGCGATATCGTTGATTTATTTATACCAGCTTGGACGTACCTTTTACACGATATGCAAATTATTAAACAAAGCTTGGCGTTAACAGACGGTGCTGAAAAGCAGTTTCTTGATGATTTTCTTATTGACAAGTGTGAATTTTTACCAGCCGAGCTCGTCTTAGCGTGTCCGAGCTTACTACAAGACGTCTCAGAGGCTTTTTTGCCATGCATGGAAGCTTCAGCGCAAGCGACTGTGAAAGACAAAAGTCGTTGGGAGACGATTCGTAATGACTTTCTTTTGCCATCCTTACTAGCGTCGTTGAAGGAACCATTCTCTTCGTGTGTGCGAAGCTTTGCGGATGAAAGTTCAAACGCTATTGAACGTTTCAATCCAACTCCAGATATTACCGACGGCGATTCGGCTTCAATTCCGGAAAATTTCCTATTTAACACGCGTCCAAGCGAAATTCGCCAAGTAGAAATCGCGTTTGGTGCTTTGCAAACGTATGATGGCATGATGCAAGGCTTTATTGAATCTACTCAGGCTTTTTTGAATGAAAAGCTTGGAAAATCAACTTTTGATTGTAGGAAATCATCAGAGGCTTACCGTCGAATCAAAGACGCTGCGATTGAATTCCTTAACGCTTCCGCTTCTTCAGCTTCAGCTTCATCGTTTATAGGAAAAACGAAGACACCTTCAACAGTGAATGCTTTTATTGCCGGCATGTTGAAAGAATTAATTGAAGACGACGTTGTGGATGCTTTGCTTCCGATCGAGGAAAAGGAGAAGAAATTTACGAATTTGGCAAATCTACTCGTATCCCTCGAAAAAGTCAATCCCGAAGCTTTTGAAGAAATTGTTATCGAACGGCTAGATTCTCAAGATTCTATTAAAGCGAACTTGAACAGTGCTTTGATAGCCTTGATGGCGTTGGACTCGTATGTTACTTCGAGACAAAATTCAAATTCTGAGCAAGATGTAGTACTGTTGCAAAAACTAGCGCCTCCTGTTGCGGTATTCTCAAGACGAGTTGCGAGAGAGGAAACCAATGACGAGGATTTAATCGTGTTGTTCGTTTTCAGTGCGCTCAAGTTTTTAAAAAAATGTGCCGAGAACGATACGCAGAATTTAGCCGCGAACAAAATCGCGGCTATGTTTACGATTGCTATTGAGACAATTGGTAACGAGAAGATGGTTACGGAAGCATCGATACTATCAAATGCAGCAGTGCGCGAACTACCGCTCGCCTCTAGACAAGCAGTATTAGGGATGGATTCATCTACGCGCTTGAAGTTCAAAACTTTGCTCGATTATTCGGTCTTTACTACACAAGTACGAGCAAAAAACAACGACGATTTCACAGAAATCAAAACGCCCGGGAAAATTGCTTTAACAGCTTTTCAATAGAATTTGCGCTTGTATTTATATTTGTATTATTTACATACTATGTATTACTAGGACGACGACAACGATGATCCGTCTTCTTCATCTTCTTCTTCTTCATCATCATCGTCGTCGTCTTCTTCATCCCTCGCGGCCCAAGGATCGTATTCTTCTTCCTCTTTTTCCTCTTTTTCCTCTTCTTCCTCTTCTTCCTCTTCTTCCTCTTCTTCCTCTTCAACCTCTTCTTCATCCCCTTCATCCCCAACAGCGCCTCCTACGCCGGCGTCTCCTACGCCGGCGTCTCCTACGCCGGCCGCGAGCATCCCATTAAGCATTCCCTGATACCATCCCTGAGGCATTCCCTGAGGGAGCTGCCCGCTTTCCATCATCTCCGAAATCATTCTCGATGCGGCATTTTCGATCGCCATTTGTCGCATATGATCTAACGACTCTGGATTTCCTTCGTATTCGCCGAACGGGCAATACCCACGCGTTTCGTGGCAATACCCACCGTGCGTTAAAATCGTGAAGCCACTTGCTATTAAGTTTCTAAACTGCTCCGCGCACGTATACGATAATCTTTGAGCAAAGTTCAAAAAGTAACGCTTCGACTGTTCGTCGGCGAAGAAATAGAGCAAATTATTTGGCGTTCTCACGAAAATACGTGGATTTTGAACAATAAATAATCGATTCGCACAGCAAGATCCCATGTTTTGTGAAAAGGCACATCCTAGCGCACAAAAACCACCACATTCAGGAAACCACTTATGCGGTTCATTTTGGAACTTGACTTTATTTCTGCCGCTTAGAAAATAAAACGTGGCGGATACTCGTACGCCGTTCGGATGTCCGCACGTCAACGTAACCGAATGCTCTCGCTTTCCCCGACACACAAAGTCTTCGCCTAAAACATCTCCTACATATTCCCACTTTTCAGAACCATAAAACGACACTATATCCCACCCGCCAAACGCGATCCCGTCCTCGTCCACGCACACTAAACTCAAAATATTAGTCTTTAAAAACAACTTCGTCGCATTATTCCTATTATTCTCTCCCTGCGTTTCGTCCTCCACAATCTTACTCGCATCGACCCATTGCGGTGCTTTATATTCTTTACTCATCTTCATCGCGTTCTCTTTTTCATGCTCTGATTCATCCGTGGCCTCTTCATCGCTCGAGTTTAATAGACCTATTTTCAAATTTATGACGCCCTCTTCCAAAACTTCCGATGCGGATTTCTTCTTCTTCTTCTTCGGCTTCTTCTGACCGAAATTCGGCATCGGCAAAGCGCACAGAATTAATGTAAAGCACACGCGATAACGACAAACGCGCACTTACGCGTGATCTCGTGATCTTCGTTCGCACGTTCTGCGCGTGTTTCTTGATCGACGCGTTGATCTGCGGAAGAAGTTACGTTTTAACGCGTTTTCTGTTTCTTTTCCATTTTGAGATTTGTGAGAGATTTTAATTGACCGTTGAAAGTGCGCGCTGATCAGGTTTGACCGCGACTGTAAAATCTTCAAAAGAGTAAAGAGTAAAGAGACGCGACGATTTTGAAGAGCGCGTGATCGAGAGAAATGAAGGACAATTAAGACAGAGAAGGTTTGGAGACGACGATGACGATGAACCTGTGCCGCCGCCGGTCGGTTCGTTTCGTGAAATCGGTTTGCGTTTTGTTTTCGAGCACGAAGTCTTTGACGAAATTAAATGGAAACGAGATCGAGATCTTTTAAGGGTTATGTCGAGCGAAGATTGAGTCACAAAAGAGGTTTAAATAAGAAGAGATGTCGTCGATAACGATGTTAGAAGTAGCGTTAGATAATTATCTATTGGGAGAAGTGAAAGAGAGTATTGGAAGAGAGTTCACGCGAGAACGGTTCATTCAAGAAGTCGTTATATAACGAATAACGTTGAGTTCCTGATGTTCGATGCGCTCGAGAGAAGTAATGATCTGTGATTGGAATATATTGACGATTTATGCTGCATCAATCGTGCATAATCTCGAAATCGTAAAATATTGCGTAGAGTTCGACTTTCCTATGAAATCATGTGCGTGTTCGTTCGCTGCCGCTTTCGGTCGATTTGACGTCCTCTGGTCGGTATCTTCGCGAAAACGACCGTCCTTTGGAATTCGAGCGCTTCTCGTTTTGCTCACGAAAACGACCAAATCGATTGCCGCCTGAACCGCGTGATTAAGCACGAGCGCCATGGTTTTGAGTATTTTGTGCCTTCATCAGTTCCGGAACAACAGTGACGAGAAGAAGAAGAGACGAAGAACGCGACTCGCTTTTGAAATATATTTATCGTAGGCATCAGTCACGACAATATCTTCATATCAGAATAGGAATATCTTCATCAGAAGCTCGCTCGCTCTGGCTCATAAACGAGCGCGCGCAGAAAAACAAAAAAAACCGATACAGAGCATAATCAAAACAACGCGGAGACAATAACGACGAATGCAATCGCTCTCTCGAACCGCGATCCTGAATCGCGATTCGATCTCTCAAAGAAGAATTATCCAAAAATTCGTATCTAAATCTGTTTCCAGCAGGAAGTCATCGTCGTCGTCGGTATCAAAATCTTCCTCCAGGAAGCCCTGTTCGAGGACGACGAAAGCGCATCACGGACCGGATTACATCGCAAAGTTCGAACCGGTAGTATCTGTGTTATCGTTATTTTTATTGTTTTGATTATTGTTTTGAATGTAGGAATCCGCAGCAGCCGGTGGGCTAATCTTGGCCACGGCAATACTTGGGAGATACTTAACACTAGGCGAGGCCGTCGGGTGTTCTGGTTTAGTCTCACCGTTCTCGTTCAGTCCGATTTCGAGGCAGGTTTTGGAGAGTAAGATACCTTTGTTCTTTGGTATTTTGGCGACGCCGATGGTTTTGCCGTATCTCGGTCTCGCGCATTTGTTACCGAGTGGCGGGTTTCAGGCAATCGAGAGTACTTCGAGATTAATATTGGCGATGTTATGCGTTGGATTTGGAAGCAAGTTCGGAGGCGGGTGCACCAGTGGACACGGCCTCTCCGGTATCGGACGTTTATCGATTCGATCGATGACGTTTGTGTTGACGTTTATGGTTGTCGGAGCGCTCGTTGCTATTCAATTTGATACGCCTTCAATGTTACACGTCGCTTCTACTTTGCCAGGGAAAGGGAAAGTGACTGGCGTTGCTGTGAACGCGATTTCGAACGCCGTTGCGGCGACCCAAGCGGATAAAGCTTTGTACGCGAAGATAATAAGTACAGCTTTTTTTTCTTACGCCGCGATCGCTTTCGCAGCGAAATCTAACGTCATCAAACGTGGCTCGAAAGTAGCGAGCTACGTGAAATCCTTAGTGCACGGAGCGACTGGTGTCTTATTCGGAGTCGGCTTATGCGTCGGCCAAATGGTTAATCCAGCGAAAGTCGCGACGTTTTTAACGTTCACGAAATCGACTTTCGATCCTTCGTTAATGGTCTTAATGGGAGCCGCCTTGGCCGCGCTCGTGCCTGGATTTTATTTGATCAAGAAACAATTCACGACTTCCGGTTTTGGCGATTCGTTCGCACAACCCGATACCGTCACGGCCGAAATCGACTTAAAACTCGTCGTCGGAGGCGCTATCTTCGGCGCCGGTTGGGGATTAGCCGGCACGTGCCCGGGGCCGTTATACGTCAACGTCGGCGCCGCTCTTTCCAACGGTTCGTTCTCGTTCTTAAGCGGCACCGGTTTGGCTCTTTTAACGTTCTGGGTCGGTCAATCGCTCGCGCGATTAACGAACGATTTATTAGCCGGCGGCGCTTAAAATAATTGCCACGCGTTCCATTGTTACATATATTACCTACCATACGCTTCATACTAAGACATCTTTCGATCGACGTGAAGCGTGAAATCCCTTCCGCGTACGATTTTGATCTTATCACTTTCATGCCCTGACGCTCTCTCTCTTTAAAAACAGTCCTATGCGTACTCAAAAATTAATGCACCGCAACACGAATAAACGCGTTTTCCTTTCGTACCCTCCATAACCGTTTTTCGGGATGAAATTTCGTACGTAACGATGGTCTAAAAAACACTACAGTACGTAAAGGAGTTTTGTCCCCCCCATTTCCCTTCACGTACTAATAATGTTTCATCCTTTTGTGCCAGTGTTTCATCTTTTTATATCAAGGTGTTTTTTTAGACATCATTTGATCATTACAGCACAAAACGAGAAAGTACAGGACATGCAGGAATAACAAAACTCCCCACAAATAACAAGGCGAAACGACTAAAAATATATAATATCTAAAATCATAAAAACAATCAAACGAAAGAATGTCGGGTCAGTAAATTTTTCAGTTGGTGTTAATTACGATCGTATTTTCTCTCTCTCGAGCGTGTTCGTCGTCGTCTGCGTCTGTGTCGTAATCATGAACACATCATCACGTGATGTTGATTTACGGTTAACGTAATGAGAATTCGTTTTTATGACGTTATTGATTAACACTATTATTATTATGATCATGATTATAATAATAATAATAATTGTGTATCTCAAATGTATAAAGCAGTGATACCGTAATGAGATTTCGTTTTTATTAGACATTTTTATGGACGTTATTGATTGACATTATTATTATTATTATTATTATTATTATTATTATTATAAATGTGTATCTCAAATGTATAAAGCAGTGATAGCGTTCACGCCAGGCGCGGCCATAGCTGGCGGGTTAATCCTAGGCGTCGCATCGCTCGCGCATTACGTACAGTGTGGTAAAGCCGTCGGCGCAAGTGGCTTAATGCGAGCGTTTACGCATAAGAAGGTGTCTATAGAGGAACGCGTTGGACATTTACCATTTTTTGGGGGTCTAGTGACGGCGGCGTTTTGGGCCATGAAGTTGACGTTGATACCAGTCGGTGGCTACGCGTTCGCCCAAGAGCAGTGGAGGAGAGTCGCCGCTGGGGTTTTGATCGGCGTTGGATCGGTCGCCGGGAACGGGTGTACGAGCGGCCACGGCTTATCCGGCATCGGGCGCCTATCGTTGAGAAGTTTAGTGAATACGATGGTCTTCATGGTCTCCGGGGCCGTTACGGCGATCGTGACCGATACAACTGGTGCGTTTGGGATTTCGCAACGAACGAAGACGTTGGATAGAGTGAAATGGTTAACGGTCGATGAGTTTAATTTGTTTTCAATGATCATCGGTACTGGCGCGATCGTCGCGGCTACGATTGCGTACGCGAGTAGGAAGAACTTATTACCGAGAACTGGGAAAGTCGCGGATGCAATTCGCGTATTACATGAATACGCATCAGGCGCGTTCTTCGGTTTAGGTTTGTGCGTTGGTGGTATGGTAAATCCTATGAAAGTTGCCGCGTTTTTAGCGTTTACGAAGAATTCGTTCGATCCGTCTTTGATGGTTTTGATGGCCTCAGCGTTAGCGGTTTTGGTTCCCGGATATTACTTCGTTAAAACGAAAATTGAACGTCCCACGTTTCATCACATGTTTGCAGAGCCGTTCAAAGGGATAACGACGAAGATGTTAATCGGTGGTACTTTGTTCGGAGCTGGGTGGGGATTAGCTGGCGTATGTCCAGGCCCTCTGTACGTCAATTTTGGGGCGCATATCATGAACGGTTCGGTTTTTGAGAGTGGGGCAATTGATATGCTCTTGGCGTTTTTTGTTGGTCAAAATCTCATGCGCGAATTCGAAACGTTAACATCGACAGGTGCTTCTTGTGAAAAGAAACCTCCATCGTCGTCGGCGTCGAAGTAATAAAAAACAAGCAAGAGAGAGAGAGAGAGAGAGAGAGAGAGAGAGAGTTGTAAATAACTAAAGAAATATAATAATATACAGTGTATCATAACGTACGTTTGCGCAATGGTGGAAATAAGAATTTCCATTTGTTTTTATACTGTTATCTCAATCAATATCGAAGACGACCATCGAGCGAGTACGTATTTACTTCTTCGATTTCTTCGGTAACAACACGGAGTGAATGTTCGGTAAGACGCCGCCGGACGCGATCGTGACGGTGCCCAACAATTTGGACAACTCTTCGTCGTTTCTGATCGCGAGTTGGATGTGTCTCGGTACGATTCTGGACTTCTTGTTATCTCTCGCGGCGTTACCGGCGAGTTCCAAGACTTCCGCGGCGAGGTATTCGAGCACGGCGGCGAGGTAGACCGGCGCTCCGGCACCTACACGAGTCGCGAATTTCCCGATTTTCAAGAATCTCGCAATTCTCCCGACCGGGAATTGTAATCCAGCTTTCGCGGATCTTGACACGGATTTCTTCGATGATTTTCCTTTACCTGTTACGATCGTTGTTTGTAATTTGAATGAGAAGAAGTTGTTTATTTCAGGTCAGCGTTATTAGTAAACAAAAAGTTCTTCGTAAAAAAGTGAGTCGTTTATCCGTTGCTCTAATTTACAACTGTGAACACAAAATATATTTAAATCTCTTAAACGTTGGATTATACTAAACTCGCGCTTACGAACGAGCGAGCGATAGTGGAATCGATCGAATCAACGCATCAAATGACTTATTACTGTTACTACTCATTCGTACCTCTTCCAGACATTTTTAAGTTTGTATGTGTACTGTTTTATGAGGAATACGAATGCGCGGTTCTTTTCTTTCACAAAATTCAAAAATTCAAAAATTCAAAAATCCAGCAGAGACCGTTTTTTCTCTCAAAGTCAACCGAACGCGGTAGAAATTTAAGGCTTTACGATCGATTACAAACGAATAACTCCGATCGAACGGAACAAAGTGCGTTCGTACGCGCGTTCGGTCGCGTTTTTACGACCAAGCGTCCCATAAATCGTTCGCTTTAAAGCGCGTACAAAGATTTTTATGAACCGTCTTGGGTCTAAAAAGTAAACGTGGATCAAAACTTCAAAACGATCTAGCAAACGATTTAGGGAATCTCTGATGCATTCATTGACATTTACTGCGATCATTTTAAGCGTTCTTCGTGTATTTCTTTACTTTAATTTGAAAGCGTGATTATAACGAACGTGTCGCTCGATCGATCCGTCTTTGTACAGTAAAGCTTTAACTTCGTAACTTTTTAAAATTTCGAATATCGAATTTTTAGAATCGCTCGAGATTGGAATCATTCTCTCACCAGCGTCATAATAAACCAAATTTAAATACAAAATGGCAGGTTCGTACACTTCTATAGATTATATATTAATCACTTTGTTTACTATTAGTCGTTCACCTCGTGCGCGTTCATTTTACAATTAATAGATATAATTAAATTGAAAGAAGAGCGAACGAACAGTATAATAATTTTATTACTATTTGGATTTTCAAAAATTCAGCAAACGACTAGTTTTACATCTATTTTAACAGCTCTCTTTCTCTTTAATCGAAATCATTAACTAACGTACTAATTTCTCTTTGATAATCAACAGGAAAGAAACCAGCAAAGAAGACCGTCAAAGGCGGCGCCGCGAAGAAGTCGAAGAAGAAAGTCGAGACGTACAAGATCTACATCTACAAAGTCTTGAAGCAGGTACACCCGGATACTGGGATTTCCTCAAAGGCGATGTCGATCATGAACTCGTTCATCAATGACATCTTCGAAAAGATCGCGATGGAATCTGCGAAGTTGGCCAGATACAACAAGAAGCCGACTGTCACTTCCAGAGAAATCCAAACGTCTGTCAGACTCATCTTACCGGGCGAGTTAGCCAAGCACGCCGTCTCTGAAGGCACCAAGGCCGTCACGAAGTTCACTTCGGCGTAAATCAATATATGTGATAGAGCATACGATCATCGTATCTCTCTTGTATGAATAAAAACAACACAAAAAAATACTGGAATTTCTTAATTCCACCATCAATCGAATCGAGAAGCAGGAAGATATTCATGATATACAACACACACTACACAGCGCGGCTGAACTTTTTGCATAAACCCCCACTCATTACCCATCACATAATAAATCCCATCAAACAACGATAACAATACCTACGACACATCAGTAGGGACATGTTTAGCATAATAATAAAAACTTATACTTCTACTAATAATGATATAGCAAACGCCCCTACGGCGAGCAAAAAACAAAGAAGTATTAGTAGAAGCACTGGTAGTAGTAGTAGAATAATAATAACAACAACTGAACGAGCACATAAAACGACGACGAAAGTTCATTCAACGACGACGACTGATATGAATGTTATTAGAGCCGGTCCAATTGAGATTTGGGAGCCGCCTGCGAGTAACGAGAATAATCCTATCGCGAACTTGTTCTCGTCGGATTCTCCCGTACCGGATTTCATTAAAGGCGATATCACTGGATATTGGTTCTTGGACGTATTCGTAATAATGAATTTAGTGTTAGTTTGTTCACTTCTCCTAGGGAGCATGGTGTCAGATTCTAAAAGCAATAAGTAATAATACAAAAAACATACTAGCGGTATCACAATAAACCGTGCACTTTTTTCCATCTCTCTAAAGCACTCGTTAACTCATACTTTTCAAAGACATCGATAGCTTTTTTACCTAAATCGTTCGGAGTTTTCACTTGGAACGAATGTAAATCGACGTTCACGTCTGGCGCCGATAGTTTCGTCCTAATCTCGACTAACTTTCTGGAAAGCATCGCCGATTTTTGGCCTTTATCGGATTTCAAAACGTCGCGAACTTTTTTTGTGCCAATACCGATCGCGAAAGCATCTTCTCCTTCTACATAATCAGCGTTCGCGGCTTTTAATAAAGCTTCCAAGTTTGGGTATTTATTTAATAACTTCCTTGCCGTTTTTGGTCCGACGCCTTCGACGCCTGGGACGTTATCGCTCGAGTCTCCAACTAACGCTAAATAATCTACGAATTGATTTGGGACGATCAAATCTTCGTGCGTTTGTGCGAAATCTTTTAAAGTAAACGCAGAGAACTGCCCTCCTGCGCCGCCAGGTCTCAACATGCGCACGTTTTCGTTCAAGAGTTGACAAAAATCTTTATCCGGCGACGCGATTGATACTTTGAACCCATAATCATCAACGCTCCTTTTCGCTAAAGTACCTATGATATCATCAGCCTCGACGCCGCTCACTTTCACTAAACTAATCTCCATAGCCTCGATCAACTCTGCAACTTTCGGTATCAACTCAACGAGCGCGACAGGAGTCGGCGGCCTATTCGCTTTATAGTCCACAAACATCTCGTGTCTAAACGTCTTCCCTTTACTATCAAAACACACAACGAAATGCGATGGTTTCGATTCTAACAAAGCTAACATTGCATGCGCGTACGCGTGTAATACTCCAACGTCCTCGCCCTTTGAATTTATCAGCTTTTGCGCATCTACTCTCGCCTGGAGACCATAAAACGCTCTGAACAAAAAGGACATCCCGTCGACTAAGACTATGTGCCCTTTCGCCGTAGTCACAGTATTCTTCGTCGCGTTCACAGTTTTTGTACATCCTTCACCTGAATCATTCTTCGTTGCATCGCTTTCTCTATCATCGCTCGCCTGCAGCACTTGCGTCCGCGTATTCAAATCTCTCTCTTCACGACCATGACCACTGCTACGATTACCCCTATAACTACTACTCACTCGATTACTGCCACGTCTCGCAAACACTGCCTCTGGCCGACCTATCGCGTTCGTTATCATCATCTTCCTCAGGCTTTTCAGGTGCACGAAGTGCATGCTCTATCGCCCACTACTTGCGAGGATTAAGATTTAAGAAAAACGACCTCTTCTGTCTCTGTCAATGTCTACGACGACGACGATGCCACTTTTTCTTCTTTTCCTCTCTCGGTCTTCGATGAGCAGTGCACCGAAACAACACGAGCAGGATTACGAATAAGAACGCGACAGTACTGTATGAGAAGAATACCTTAAAGCACGAAGGGCGAAAGTATCCGATTACTTTTTAACCTAAAGAAACCGAAGCAGATATAGAATACGCTCGAATCTGAAATTGGATTTAGAGCCGTGCTTTTCCCTCCCCGCGGGTTACTAATAAAGGTGAAAAATAATCTTCTAAAATAAAGAACGCGCGGTGTACTGAGTGAGTAACGCAACGTACTCGCGTACTGGTCGGAGACGGTTTCACGTTGTTTTCTTCCGATGTTCTGCGTAGGATCAGCAAAGGAGTGCAAGAATAGTCATCTTCACTGAAGATGTTCCCTATTTGTCTTTTTTTCTCTCTTTTCTCGATTTTTGAAAATCCCTAAAAAGAGGAAAGATTTCCCTACTACAAATTACAAACAATTCCTTCGCTAATAAACTTGATACTAAACAATTAATCACGCATCAAATGGACAATCACGCACAAGTGATCACGATCGATTACGGGAACAACAACTCGATATGCACCGGGTACTCGTTAATGGAAAGTAAACCTGCGCAGTCATCTTCGTTAGTGAAACTGCGCAGTAGAAAGAGCGAAAAACCTGGGCACGATGAAGGTTCAGATTACGCCTTGGAAACGAAAGATGCGATAGAGGAAAGGAGAATAATCGATTTCGATCGGTTCGAGGACGTCCTGGAGGACGTGTTCTATGCAAAACTTGGATGGGTGCGCGGCGATGAGAGCGGGGTTTTTATGGTCGAACCGTTGCTATGTTCGAAACGAGAGCGCGAGTTCGTGTGTCAAATAATGTTCGAGAGATTTAACGTGAACGGGTTCTTGAGGGAAACGAGCGCGGTGTGCGCGTTGGCCGCTTGTGGGAGATTGAATGGGATTTCGGTAGATGTAGGGGTAGATACGGTCGATGTAGCGTGCGTGAGTGATGGGAAAGTGGTGGAGAGTGCGCAGAGGAGAGCGAGTGGGGGCGGCGGCGAGAGCGTTTCGAGGGCGTTGAGAGAAGCGATTAGAGACGACGGCGACGGAGGGAGATTAGCGTACGAGAAGATGGAGGAATGGGAGAGGAGAGTTGTGAATAGAAGGTTGTGTAGAGTTCGATTGACGAGTTTTGATGATGATTCGAATGAAATAGATGGAGAGGAAACATACGCGCTACCGGACGGTAAGACTATTAAAGTGAGTACGAAAGACGCTTATAAAGCCGGGGAGACTCTTTTTCAGAGTAGTAGTAGTAGTAGTAAAAATAGAAGTAATGGTGGTTCGGATGATGATTATTTCATACAAAGTATTGGAGATAGTTTAGTTTCATCGGTTGATAATGGGTTTAATACCACGCAAGGTCATTTGTTCGCCACTGGGAGAGATAACGCGTTCGATTGTATAATCGCGCATGGGACGGAGTCCTCAATCAGAGGACTTCGAGACCGCATTACGGAGGAAGTTAGGACGAAGATTGCGCCAACGAATGCAAAGGTAAACGTCATCACTTCAGGCCCAGATTACTTACCAGATGATTGTATGGAATATTTAGCGTGGACTGGTGGGACGGTTTTAGGAAAAGTCGCTTGGAACTTAAATCAGCAAGTGACGAAGAACGATTATCAAGAGTACGGTCCTATTGTTTGTCATAGGTAATATTATCTTTGCAAATAGAAAAAAAGATGAAACAATTCTCGTACGTAGCTATATTTTTATATCATCATCATCATCATCATCTATTAATAGGATCTTCCCCACAAGACCCAAACCGTTGCAGGCTTACCGGTGATGAAACATTTTGTACCTTCCTTCAACGGCGGCTGAATAAATGGAATGCATAACGTCTTCGCCGCACCGCCTTCACTTTCTTCGGACGAACGTTTCTTAACCTCTTCCTCTGAATCTTTCGTTTCACACCACGGCGTTAGAATCATCTTCTTTTTATCCAGCGCCGGTACAAAATCTTTCCACTCCATAACAGTAATCGTCGACGTATCTCGAATCGCCTTCGCTTGGTTGAACAAGTTTTGTTGAATCTCAATTAATAAAGAACGTACTCTTTCGTTCACATCCGCTAATTTGCACACTTCCTTTTCACTTGTATCTCTGCGAACTAAAACACACGTCTCGTTATCCAAATCGCGCGGGCCAAACTCAAGACGAATTGGAACGCCCTTGACTTCCCAATGCGAGTATTTCCATCCAGGCGTATAATTATCGCGCGTGTCTGTCTTTGCGCGAACGTCGATGTCTACGAGAGACCCACAAATCGCTTCCGCTTTACCTAGAATTGGGTATATATATATATAATATAGTAGGAGGAAGAGAAAAAAATATACGTGTGAGAATGATACGAATCAAATGGCGTATATAACAAAAATGTCGTCTCCAAGCCATTATAAACTAACGATAACTTCGTTAGCCTATTGGTAAAGGAGTTTGCTTTTAATCTTCGACTCTTTAAAAAAAGCGTCAACGACACAGATAAAGTCGCAAACACAAGGTAAGAGAGTCGGTACATGCAAACGAGAGAGGGAGAGAGAGAAAAATGATATGGTCGAAAAAACATATATAAATACACATAACGAGAGAACGTGCGAGAAAAAGAAATTCCGCGTGCGTACCTTTGAGCATTTGCGCCTTCTCCTCGGTCAACTTTGAATTTGGAATAGTCACAATGATGACTTGTACTGGTGCAATTTTCGGTGGTAACCTTAATCCAACGTTATCTCCGTGCACCATGTAGCACACGCCCAACATTCTCGTCGTCATCCCCCACGAATTTTGCCACACCATAGATCTCCCCCCTTTTTCATTTTCAAACGTAATGTCAAACATTTTTGCGAAATTTTGTCCAAGACAATGCGAAGTCGCGCCTTGGATCCCTCTTCCAGTGTGTGGAACAAACGCCTCGACCGTCGTCGTATACAAACCTCCAGCAAACTTTTCCTTTTCCGATTTAACCCCAGGAATCACTGGCACGGCGAGAAGATCTTCGTATACTTGTCTGTACAAATCTAAAATCTTTCTCACTTCCACATCACATGCGGCTTTCGTGGCATGCGCCGTATGCCCTTCTTGCCACAAAAACTCGCGACTTCTGATAAACGGCGTCGGTTGTTTAAACTCCCATCTCACGACGTTACACCATTGATTTAATAACAACGGTAAATCTCTATGCGATCGAATCCAATTCGCGTAATGCGGATACATCACGGTCTCCGACGTCGGCCTCACAGCAATTGGACACTCTAACTCCGTACTTCCGCTCCTCGTCACCCATGCAACCTCTGGGCTAAAATCCTCGATGTGATCCTTCTCCGCCTCGAGTCTCGATTGCGACACGAACATCGGAAAATACGCGTTTTGCACTCCCAACTTCTTAATCTCCTTATTGAAAAACTCCTGAATCATCTCCCATTGCTGAAACGCATACGGACGTAGAATATAGCAGCCAGAGATGTCATAGTAATCGATCAATTCTGACTCTACGACGACTTGTGAATACCATTGCCCAAAATCTTCCTCGATCCCAACCTGCATGCCTAATTTCGTCTCCTTCTTCATGTGTACATTGCTCGACTCGATCTTCTCCTTTTTCTTTGAACTCTTCTCCTCGCGCTTCCCTTTCCCGTTCACCTCATCCGCGCCCGTTACGATCACTAATCGACCTTTCAACTCTTTCAACTCCTTCACTAACTTCGAGACCTCGTCGTCATCGTTTTGTTTCCCAGTTAACTTCAAGGTTTTGATTTCTTCCCCAGTTTTCGTGATTCGTTTCAAAAGTTCTTCTGTTTCCGCGGTGGACATCGCGCGTGGCCGTTGTTACCTAATCGCGATTTATTTTAAACGATTGATTAATTGATACCGTACTATTTTGGTTATTTGACGATTGCGATGTTTAACGCGTGCGATCGCGCACTTAGTCCGTTTCTCCTTCGTCAAAGAGCGAACAAATGGGAAAGGGTTTTTATTTGCCCTCTACTTGGTAGCACTGATGCTGTAATGAAATAATTACTATAAGCAAAATAGGATGAGGTATACTCGCCTTTAAAAGAGCAGTTGCCACGACGTCGAAGCGTAAATTCCTCTAACGATGGAACCGAATAATCCTACAACAGCTACTGCTATGTACTGAACCTTTGAAAGAACTATTCTGGTAACGAAGCGTTAAGTTTAACGTTCTCGAAGAGCGCGAGGATACCGAACTTTTGAAAGCGCGATAAAGCGACTCTTAGACCGTTGCCGTATATATCCGAAGGATCGGTTCGGATTTGATGACAAATAGAACCGGCTAAAGAGAGTTGATCGGAGTCGTTTTCGATTTTGGAGGCTTCTCGTTCGGTCCATAACAGAGCGACGAGTTGGCATAAGCCTTCTTCGAGTTTGCGATCGAGTTTGCGAGGATAGCCTTCGGCGAGTCGGAAATGTAAATGCGTCATTTCGTGCGCTAGGATCGAGCCGAATAATAATCGAGGAAGGCAGTTTACGACTACGATTGCTGTTACCTTGTTCGATGTGCTTAAGCGCAAAGTTTCTTCTTGAAACGTTATTCCCTGTGACCACGAGAAACCGTTCGGACGCCTTATAACTCTCGTTAACGTTTGTTCAGTTGATAAGCATAGTCCTCTCGTTCGCGAATATACTCCCTTATTTTGCTTACCGCTACCATCATCTTCTTCTACTACGTGCGCGGTTGAATTTTGATCTTGCTGCATGCTTAGCTTTAAAGACTCTTCCGTTACCACGTGTAAAGGCGGCATATTTTGACCCTCGGGCATTTCTAATCCTAACTCGAACTGCATGAACTGTTTAATTTCTTCGTACAATATCGCGGCATCCTCATTATCGACGACGACTGAAGCCGAGCAAGGCAAACACAAAAAACGTTTCTCATCCGGTAACTTTGCGAAAGCGCAATTCATCGCTCGATCTCTCTCGCTCTCGACTTTCGCGCACCCGTCGCACCTAATCACGCTATTCGGCTCGCTATAACATCGCTCGCATAAGAACTCGTTCCAATACTCGCTCGTTTTGTAGTAATTATAACTCGCTCGTTTCATCGTAGTCAAACCATCGGATGCTTCGGATACTCGCCTTGTACATTTCGCGCACGGCGGCGCTGTATCATTATTTCTCTTAAACATGATATCATTCAAGGAAAAAAACGGAACAAACCTATTCCTTACTCTAGAATCAGTTTTCTTCTCCTTCTTCTTCTTCTTCTCTTCTTCTGCTTCGCGCCGTACTCTGCTCGCATACTCGGCGTCATCATCCGCCGCTTTCGCATCGAACTCGTTCACGAAAGTACATCGTAAACATCGCACTCGTTTCACCCCGAGATGATCACTCAAACAACTCGCTCGTTCATAGCGTAACCTTACGTCGCACGCAACACATACGATCTCGCCGAACTCGTTAACAGCAAGAGTCGAGGAAGAGGAAGGAAACATGTTTACGCACTAATCTCACATCACTGATTTGGAATAATTCTCTCACTTCTTCTTAAGATCTTCTTCTTCGTTCTTCTTAAGATCTTCGTTCTTCGTTCTTCTTCTTCCTCGTTCCTCTTCTTCTTCTTCGTTCTTCTTAAGATCTTCGTTCTTCGTTCTTCTTCTTCTTCTTCTTCTTCGTTCTTCGTAAGATCTTCTTCTTCTTAAGTTCTTCTTCTTCTTAAGATCTTCTTCTTCTTAAGTTCTTCTTCTTCTTAAGATCTTCTTCTTCTTAAGATCTTC
>Ga0114998_10000944_pt1 | contig 22264 bp, 21 predicted proteins | sample ArcticOcean_MG_C_5_FD_87044 | JGI IMG/M metagenome (GOLD analysis project Ga0114998, IMG submission 87044) | Marine microbial communities from western Arctic Ocean - ArcticOcean_MG_CB4_138 | ecosystem: Environmental > Aquatic > Marine > Oceanic | place: Arctic Ocean: Canada Basin | collected... | reverse complement strand
TAGTTGTTTCACTAATATTTATAACTGCGTTCTCAGCAAACTGAAAATTAGGAATTATAGCTAAAGATTTATCAAACTTCCTTAGGACTGTTGATCTAAAACCAATTTTCTCAACAATACCCTCAATAATACCCTCCACTAAAATCCAATCTCCAATTTTAAATCTTTTTTCAACCAATACTAAAATTCCTGAAATTAAATTTTTAAATAGATCTTGTGCACCTAAAGCAACAGCAACACCAAACAAACCAAGTCCTGCAATAATTGGTCCTATTTTTATTCCCCAAAGTTCAAGTACTGCAGCTAATCCTAAAATGAAAATTAAAATTTTTAAGGATTTGATAATCCAACCAATTAACTCACGAGTTAACATTTTATCCAATCCACTTAAAATATAAGAAATTGGTTCAACAATTTGATGGATTAACCAAAAAATTAAAATTGTTATTAAAGTTCGATTAATTGTATCTACTACAGCTCTAGCATCTTCACCAAAAGACATATAATAACTTGCAATAAAAAATCCCAAAACAATTGGTAAAAATCTAGCAGGTCCTACCATCGCATGAACGAAAGTATCATCTAGCTTATTTGTTGTTCTCTTTGCGATGGCTTCTAGTCTTTTAATAATAACTTTACTTATTATTCCTCTAAAAATTAAAAAAATAAAAAATATTCCAATACCAATTAGTATTTGAAAAATATCTACACCACGAATTCCATTAGACCAAACAGAAATAAACAGGTCACTAAAATTTCTAAATATGTCCATAATTAAATTTTATATAGTAAAAATTCCTCTTCTCCAGGATTAAAAAGGAAAATTTTTTTCCACTTAATTTCATTAAGAATTGAAGAGGTTTTTTGACCAATACACATTAAATTAGTATCCATCCACAAGGTTTCTAGCTTATAATTTTTAATAACTTTTAAAAAGTTAATGGCACTATTTTGTGAGTATATGTAAGTGATTTCTGGCATTTTTAGTTTTAGTTTTTCAATAAAGACTTCATCATATTTTTCAATTGGGTTGGTTCTGTAATTAATTACTCGTTTTAAAGTATAGCCATCTGAAATTAGATCTTGATCTAAGTTACTAGAGATGACCTGTCCACTGATGTAAAGGAGCTTTCCTTCAGAAGAGTTAAAGTTTTGTAATATTAATTCTTTTAAATTATCTACATTCCCATTGGCAGCAAAAACATTTTGAAAACCGCTATTTCTAGCTTTTTTTTCAGTAGCACTTCCCACACAAAAACATACTGTTTTTTTATCAATATTTTTTATATCTAAAAATTTAACTGAATTAGAACTTGTAAAAATAATCCCTCTAAATTCAGAATAACTTAAAGGTTCATATTTTAAACCTTCAATATTAATTAAGGGTAAATGAGAAACTTCATGGCCAAGTGATTGAAACTTTAATATCATTTCATGGCAGTCTTCTAATGGTCTTGTTAGCAAAATATGCATATTATTTTTTATAAGAATTATTAGATATCTTTTTAAGAGTTTTTCCCATCTCTATTCCTAGCTCATTAGCTTTAGCTGTATTTGCAGACGATTTTAAATAGAATCTTTTACTACCATCCAATGAAAAAAGCTCAGCTTCAAGATTAATTTTGTCAGCACTAATACTAGCAAATACACCTACTGCCGTTTCACAATCACCTTCTAAAACTTTTAAAACACTTCTTTCAGCTTTTGTAGAGTTGTGTGTTGATTGATGATTAACTTTTTTTAATAATTCAATTAGTTCTTCATCATTCTTTCTACATTGTAAAGCGATAACGCCTTGTCCAGCACAAGGTATTATTTCAGTGGTAGAAAAAGTTTGAGATATGTTTTGATCTAATCCTAGAGAATTAATTCCTGCATAAGATAAAATGATAGCATCATATAGATTATCAATAAGTTTTTTTATTCTTGTATCAACATTTCCCCTTATAAATTTACAATCAAGATCTTTTCTTATTTTTTTTATTTGAAACTCTCTTCTAAATGATGAGGTTCCAATAATTGAGTTTGGAGCTAAATCTTTCAAATGTTTATTATGTTTACTGATTAAAATTTCTCTTGGGTCATTTCTTTCCAAAAAACAATTTGTCAGCAACCCTTCAGTTTCTTCAGATGGCATATCTTTTAATGCATGAACAGCTATATCTATTTTATTATCTAGTAATTCATCTTCTATAGTCTTAGAAAAAAGCCCCTTACCGCCTACTTCTGATAATCTTTTATCTTTTACCTGATCACCCTTAGTTACAATTTTTTTAATAGTCACTTCTTCAATTCCAAAATCTTTTACATAGGTTCGAATTTTTTCCCTAGCTTTTTCTGCATAAATCAGGGCTAATTTGCTACCTCTTGAGCCTATAATAATTTTTCTATTTTTCATTTAATTGCTTTATACTTCATACTTATATTGAGATTGTATTATTAATAAAAACTAATTTAATGAATAAAAAACCCATAATATTAGGAATTGAATCAAGTTGTGATGAAACAGCTGCTTCTATTATAACCGAAAATGAGCAAGGAATGCCAACAATTTTATCAAATATTGTTTCAAGTCAAGTTGATGTTCATAAAGAATTTGGCGGCGTTGTTCCTGAGCTTGCTGCAAGATCACACATGGAAAAAATAGATTTGATAATAAAAAAAGCAATTGATGAGAGTGGAATTACATTAGAAGAAATAGATGCTGTGGCATCAACCGCTGGACCTGGTCTTATAGTTTGCTTATCAGTTGGTTTAAGCTTTGGAAAAGCAATGGCCTCTTCACTCAATAAACCTTTTATTGCTGTTAATCATTTGGAGGGTCATGCATTAAGTCCTAAACTCAATTCTAAATTAGATTATCCATATCTACTACTCTTAATTTCTGGGGGACATACTCAATTTTTAAGTGTCAGCGGCTTGGGGAATTATAAGAGGTTAGGAACCACAATTGATGACGCAGTTGGAGAGGCATTTGATAAAACTGCTAAATTACTCGGTATAGATTTTCCTGGTGGGCCCCAAATAGAAATATATGCCAAGAAAGGTGATTCTAAAAAATATGATTTACCCAAACCAATTTTCCATAGAGGTGGATGCAATTTATCTTTTGCAGGATTAAAAACTGCTGTTTTAAAGATTTCAAAACAAATTAAAACTGATCAAGAAAAATATGATTTAGCAGCATCTTTTCAAAGAACTATAGAGGAAATATTATATAAGAAAAGTAAGATTGCTTTTTTGGAATTTAAAAAAATAAATGAAACAAATAAAAATAAATTCATAATTGCGGGTGGTGTTGCAGCTAACAAAAGAATTAGAGAGGTGCTAACTAATCTTTGTGCCGAAGAAGGTTTTGAACCAATTTTTCCCCCAATTAATTTATGTGGAGATAATGCTGCAATGATTGCTATGGTTGGTCTGGAAAAATACAAACTTAAAAAATTTAATGAATTAGATTATCCTGCTAAACCTAGGTGGCCTCTAGATGAGCACGCAGTTTTTCTAAAAGGTGCTGGGGTTAAACTTTAATTAAGACTTCATTAGTTTAATACAAGTATTAGAAATATCATTATGGTCAAAGTAAAATTCTTTTTCTAAAACATGAGCCATCGGTACATGACTATTTGGCCAGCATATCCTTTGTGGAGGGGCTTTTAATCTTATACCATTTTCCACAACTCTTGTGATTATTTCAGATGATATGCTTCCATTACTCCATCCATCTTCAACTACAACAATTCTTTTAGTTTTTTTTACCGATGAAAAAATTTTTGAAACATTAAAAGTTGATAAACTTCTCAAGTCTATTAAATCAACATTTATTGATTTCTTTTTTAAATTTTCTGCAGCCTGGATAGACGTTAGAACCGAAGCTCCCATTGATACTATTGTTATATCTTTTCCTGACATTCTTTTTCTTGGTTCATTTAAATCTATAAAATATGGTTTTTCAGGGACATGCTCTTTCGTATTATATAAAGCTCTATATTCTAAAAAAATAACAGGATCATTTGACATTATACTTGATAATAAAAGCCCTTTTGCTTCAGAGGGTGATGAAGGCATAATTACCTTTAGACCTGGTAAATATGAAAACATAGAATGTAATGTTTTAGCATGTTGAGGACCTTGTCCCCATCCTCTTCCTATAATTGCTCTTATCACAAGTGGCATACTGCTCTTACCCGCACTTTTAAATGACCACAATGATATCCAGTTTACCAACTCATCAAATGTGTATGCCATAAAATCTACTCGATGATGAATTAAAACAGGCCTTAAACCATTGTTAGCTGCCCCAGCAGCAAACATTGTTTCTGCCTGTTCTGAATTTGGAGTATCAAATATTCTTTTTTTTCCAAATTTTTTTAACAAACCTTCTGTCGTATGAAAAACATGTCCTGTTTTATCAACAGCTTGACCAAAAATAAAAACGTTTTTATCAAGTTTAAAAGCTTGGGTTTGAGCTTCTTTAATTGCGTCAGCAAAAGTTAAAATTCTTTTTTTATTTTTTTTTTTCATATTAGTAGGGTGATTTTCCACCTTGGCCTGGCTTATGTTTTTCTTGATCTTTTAATAACTTTATGTCGTTTTTGTAAAATTTTTTTACAACACTACTATATGTATTATTATAATTATATTTTTTAAAATCTTTAGGAAATTTACTTTTTTCTGCAAAAATAAAAGCATCATCAATAATTTTTTTAATCTTTAAATCAAATTTTTTCTCAATTTTTTTAAAATTATTAATTTTTTTATTTAAATTATTTCTATACATTATAATTGGATCTTTTTTCTTCCAAAAATCTATTTCTTTTTTTGGACGGTAATTGAAATGATCATCTCCTTCTGGTCCTACGTGGCCATTAAATCTATATGTTTGTATTTCTATAAATTGAGGTTTCTTTGTTTTTTTTATTTCATTAATAATTTTTGATAATTTTAAATATAATTTTTCAGGATCTTGACTTTCTATATACGTACACTTAATTCCAAATGGTTTTACCTTAATAAAAGCTTTAGGATTTATAACTCTTTCTCTTAAATGTGTGTGAGTGGAATAACCATTATTTTCACAAATAAACAATACTGGTAGTTGCATTTTTGAAGCTAAATTTAGAGACTCATAAACTATTCCCTCTTCCATTCCTCCATCACCAATAACTGTTACAGAAATAGAATTTTTTTTTTGGTAGATTTTTGCATATGCATCACCAACTGCCATTGATAATGCTCCTGACAATATAGTTCCGCTATAAAAATTTATATCCGTATTCGATAACTCTTGAGAACCTGCTAAACCTCCATTTGTTCCTGTAACTTTTCCGTAAAACTCTGCTATCATTTTTTTTAATGATCCACCCTTAGCTAAATAAAAGCCATGAGATCTATGATGACTATAAATAGAGTCTTCTTTTTTTAAAAATAAGCTTAATACGGATGGCATTACCTCTTGTCCTATGCAAAAATGCATTGGGCATTTCATTTTATCTGCAGGATGATATCTATCTATAATCTGGTTCTGAGTTTCTCTAATTAATTTAAGAGTGTAAAAAATTTTTAATTTATCTGAGTTTTTTATATTTTTTATCATTTAAATTTGTTTATTAAACCTAAAATCAGATTATAAAAAGATAATTATTTTTATTTCAATAGATCGTTGTTTTTTCTAAGATAATTAGAGCAAAACCTAGCTTTTATTTTACCATGAAGAGGTACTTCTAAATTTTGTTTTTTAATATTTTCTGAAAAAATTTTCCAAAATCTATCTTGTAACTCCAAATCTTCATCTTTTTCAATCCAATTACCGTTTATTCTATCATCCATCTCTATTGAAAGATCTCTTATTTCTTCAGGACTATTTTCTTCTAAAGTGATATCTTTTTTGTCAAATTCTTCTTGCCTATAAGCAATTGCAACTCCTCTAGAAAAAATTTCAGAAAAACTAAGTCTTTTTTTTGTCTTATTAAATATATGATTTTTTGTAATCATTAAATCATATTTATTAGCTGTACATAAATGTCCAAAAGGCACCATAATATATGCATTAGGTTTTCTAAAAACAAATGGTACACCCATGAAACCTGCACCACCTACTGAAATGCAAAAAGTACATTTTGCTCCTAAATAAATATCCATAAAGTCAGATCTTAATTTTGTATTAGCATAGTCAATTATTTTTGGATTTGATGATTGCATTGGTTTTAAAACTTTTGAACCCATTCTAAAAACATAATACCCTCTTTTAGTAAGTTCTTCGGCAGCAAGTAAATATTTGTTAATATCAGCATCTCGATAATTGTGATAATTAAAATCATTTTTGGTTTGATTTTTGTGCCTATCTAAATAAGCAGAGTCTCTGACCAACAAACAAACAAACTTACAATTTACGTCAATTCCAAAATCTTTAAGATTATTTTTTCCTTTTTTTTCTTCATTTTTAGTAAATGAAATATGTGAATTAGATTTTTCTAATAAATTATAAATATCACGATCTGAATTTTCTGGACCAATTTTTGTTGATTCTTTTACTGGAATTAATTTATTTAAAAAGAGATTTACTTTATATATTGGATATACAAGCCATCTGGGTAAAACTATTAATTTTCTACGCCACATTTTTGCTAGTTGCTTATTACAAACTACTTTTTGTAAAAAAAAAATATCAATATGCTTTTGTGAAGGAGTGTTAATATTCTCTTCTTTTTCGCAGCAGTATAACTCAACATTCATACTAAAATGCCCAATTCTACCTGAGGGTAATTCACCTAATCTGATTAAAAAGAAAGATTTAATTAGATAAATAAACAAAGCTATAGGAAAGGCACTAAAATAAATTGGAGTTTGAAGTATTAAAAATATTAAAGATAAAGTTTTTTTTAAAAGCACACTATACCCACCTGATTTAATTTGTTGGAAATGTTTAACTAATGAATGTGTAAAGTTCATTTTTTTAAACGCTAGATTTTAATTGATTGGGAAATTTTAATGTATTAATTTTATTAAACATTCTTATTTCTACACTTAGGCGTGTGTTAATTCCATTATTGATACTGCCACCATGTATCAAATTTGGATGAAAAAATATTGCCTGACCTTTCTTTAAATTTAATCTTTTAAATTTAAATTTTTTTAAATAATCCTTACTCAAAACACTAGAACTATGTTTTTTTTGTTTAAGAATTTCTTTATAAGGATGATCAATTAAATGTGTTAAGGGTGCAAACCTAAGCGTATATTTTTTACTAAAACCAACTAATGGAACCCAAGCCGTGATCATAATTTTATGATCATTTGCTATTTTACCACCTAGATTTTTATAAAATTGTAAATCACTGTGCGCTCCAGCAGCATCTTGAATTTTTATTTTACTTGGTCTTGCAATTCTAAATCCAGCAGCATTATCTTTAATTTGTTTTATAGATCCAACCCATTTTGGGGTAAATTTACTATGTCCCCAATAATTTTTCATTATATTTGGGATGTTTTTATCTTTTTTGACTATATTTTGAATTTTTTTATTTAAAAGAATGTATCTTCTAGAGCTATTTATTAAGTCTTCATGATTTTTTTTTGCAAATAAAGAATTATGGTAATTTTTAATATTATTTTTATTAAAAATTTTATTTTTATTATCATTTGATATGGTGTCATTAAATTTTTTGCAGATAGCTTCAACTATAATATCTAAATCTTTTTTGTTAAAAAGATCAATTACAAGATAACCGTTTTTTAAAAAAAACTTATAATTATTTTTTAAATTCATCAAAATTTGTTTTTTGTTTTTACTCTTCGTAATGTCAAATAATCTTTGTTATTTTTTAAAAATTTTATAAAGTTTTTATTATTCCATTTATCCCAAACAGCACTTATTGTTCTGCCTGAAACATCCATACTTTTTGTTTTAATTATAAAATTAGCTAATCCAATAACTTTTGTAAAATCAGGTTTACTTTTCATGTGTTTTTGTAATTGGATTTTATAAGCTTTGGGAAGTTTTTTCATTTTTTTTAAACCTTCATTATGAATGTTGGTTTTCATAAAACCAGGTGCTATACAATTTACAATTATTTTATATTTTTTTAATTCCAACGCTAAATTTTCAGCAAATCTAACTAGAGCTGTTTTAGCAACAGAGTAAGGTGAAAATTTTTCAAAAGCATTAAAAGCTCCCCCTCCGGAGAAAAAAATTATTTTTGAGAATTGATTCTTTTTTAACAGTTTTAAAAGTTTTTTTGTTATAACTAAATTTGATTTAAAATTTAAATTAAAAATTTTAAACCATTTATCAATATTGTAATCATATATATTTTCGGGTTCACCCAAAAACCCTTGACAACAAATTATTCCATCAATTTTTCCAAACTTATTTTTAACTAATTTAAATAATTTATTTACATCTTTAAGATTATTTGCATCAAATTTTAAAAATAAATGTTTACTTCCTAAAAAATTTTTCTTTACACTAGATATGTTTCTTGAGCATAAAATTAACCTGTTTTCTTTTGAAAGTGAATTTGCTATTTCTTTTCCAATTCCTTGACTGGCACCAATTATTACATATTTCATTTATTTTTTTCTCATTTGCTGTTGAATCCAAATATCTTTAGAAAAATCAGTTTTTATCTTATTTTTTATTAAATTTTTAAAATGTTTATACTCTAAAATCCAAGTCGGATCTTTTTTCGAAAAATTTTTAAATTCTTCCTTTGGTTTACCAGATGGAAACTTTCGTTTTCTAAATATAAAGGTGCTTTTTCCCCATTTACATAGATTATTTATATGAGCAGATCCGTTTGACGCTAACAAATCACATGTAAAAGTATTCTTCCACATTACATACGATATTTCTAGATTAACTTTTATTTTACTCTTTTCAGAAATAAATAACGCGTGGTCAGCAGCTTTATTTTCAAATTTACTAGATGATATTAATTTAAATTCTTTTAAATTCTTACCAAACCAAAACCTACATATGTCTAGTAAGTGGGGTAATAAATCTGTACTTACTCCTTTTCCACTATCTCTCCAGTTTTTTTTTACAAGTTTTGCTGTTCCGTTTCCATAAAAAATTCTACATGAATATATTTTACCTAATTTTTTTGAATTAATAGTTTTTTTCATTCTGACAAAATGGGGTTCAAACCTATGATTGTATGCCGTATAGCATACTACTTTATTCTTTCTTGCTATTTTTTGGAGCATTAAAAAACTTTTATTGTCTCTTAAGAATACAGGTTTTTCTACTAATATATGTTTTTTATTTTCAATAAAATATTTCATAACTTTAAATTTTTCATTTTCGGGTAAACAAATGAAAGCAGCATCATAATCTTGCAATGGAACTTCATAAATTGAATTAAAGTCTGAGTCTTTATTTTTATCCACAGAATATATAAAATCTCTTCCTAGATATTTTTTTCTTTTATTTCCTTGGATTCCCATTCCAACAATAATTATTTTCATTTTTTTTTATAGCTAATAGATTTTTCTACAGCATTTATTTTTTCTAAAATTTGCTCAGGACCAACTGTTATATTACCAAGATTTTCACATTGACACGCTGCTCCCATTGATCCTATTATACTTGAAACTATTAAAGATTTTGTGGCCATCATTGTTAGTGCTGCGTATGCAAGCAGTGTGTCACCTGCTCCAACACTGTCCTCTACTTTGCTTACAAAAGTTGGTACCGTAAAGGATTGTGCCTCCATCAGCTCTTGTCCACTAGTATTTGAAACTGAAAACACACCTCTTTCTCCTAACTTAAGTAATAAATTTTTATAATTTGTTAAAGATGCTAAATTTTGCGTCAAAACACTTATGTTAGAATCTTGATCTGCAAGTGAAAATCTAACTTCCCGCTCGTTGGGAGTAATTAAGTCAAAATCTTTAAAATCAGTTATGTTTCCCCATCTGGTTGCAACTTGACTGTCTGCTACTTTAAAAATATTTTTTCCTATTGATGAAATCAATGAAGGTATGTTTGACTTGTTGAATATGCCATGTCTAAAATCACTAAATATTACTATGTCAGTTTTTTCTTGTTTTATGTAAGAGTTAATTTTTTTTAAAATCTTTAGAGAAATTGAAATATTATCAAGTTTATCAATTTTCAATAATTTATATCCATTTGCTACTATAGTATTTTTGTTGGTTGTTGGTCTTGTTTTATCTATTATTGCATTTAATTTAATTTTTGAATCTTTCAATTCCTTAAGTACAAAATCTTTTAATTTATCATTTCCTAAAACTGTAGTGAATGTAACTTTTGCTCCAGCACTTTCCAGGTGCCTAGCTACAATACCTGCTCCTCCTATATAATCTCTCTTTTCCTGATACAAAACACTTGGCGTTGGCGTTTTCACATGACCACCTATAAGGTTAGTTTTTGTATATGTGTCTATAATGGTGTCTCCAATAACATGAACTTTGATTTTTTTAATTTTTTCTAGGCTTTTTCTAAGATCACTAAAAGTAATTTTATTTTTACTCATCAAATCAATTAACTTAAGATTTTCAATATTTGGTTCAGATAAATTTAACAGTGCTGTAGATGAATAGACTATATCACCCGGAGTAAAAATCATTTCACCACCGTAACTTTCAACAATTCTTGCTTCTTCTTTTGTGGCTTTTGGTAATCCACTAGATTTATATTCAAATCCCTTTGCAAAAAAATCTGGTTTTAATAAATTTAAGTTTTTTAGTGGTGTTTCGTTATTATCTACAACAACATAATCTACCATCTGGAAAGCAGCTAAATTTAGCGCTCTTAAATCTTCTGGAACAAAGGGCCTATAAATCCCTTTTTTAATAAATTTGTCAGCTGTAATGCTAACAACTAATATATCTCCTTTTGATTTTCCATATAGCAAGTGTCTAATATGGCCAGGATGTACTACATCAAAATTCCCATGACATAAAACTACTTTTTTATTTCTTGGACGTCTTCCGATAATTTTAGACAGCTTTGAAGAGGTTATAACTTTTTTTGAATAAATATTTTTAAGATTTTTTACCATATTGTATTATTTTTTTCCCATATATTTAAACCAAGTTTTTGTAGCTACATTAATAGATTTTTTGTTCCACAATGGTGCATCTTTCCAATTTTTAATTTCAGATAACATTTTATTTACGCCATTTTTAAAATTTATAGTAGGTTTCCATTTTAGCTCTTTTTTTATCTTTGAAATATTTGCCCAAGTTCTCCTTGGTTCCCCAGGTCTATCAGGAATAAAGGTTTTCATACCTCCTATTAGGCTTGCAAGCTTATTAACTGATTGGGGATTGTCACCTCCAACATTATAAATTTGTCCTGACTTATTAGATTTTGCTGCAGCAAAGAATGCTTTTACAACATCGGTCACGTAAACAAAGTCTCTTGACTGTTTACCGTTTCCTACAATTGTAAAAGGCTTATTTTTAATTTTTTGTTTAAAAAAAACCCCAAAAACAGCACCGTAAGCACCTGTAGTTCTGACTCTTGTGCCATAAGCATTAAAAATTCTAATAGAATTTACTGACAAATTATAAACTTTGTGCCAATGAAATGCTGCTTGCTCGCCCATATATTTACTTAAAGCGTAAGGATACTTTAGATCAATTTTTGCATTCTCTTTAATCCTTGATGCATTTAATCCATAGCAAGATGCTGAAGCAGAATAAACAAATTTTTTAATTTTATTATACCTAGCAGCTTCTAAAACTTTTATGGTTCCTTGAATATTTGTTTCCATATAATTAACAGGATTCTCAATAGATGGAACAATATCACCTATGCCTGCAAAATGAAAAACAAAGTCTGCTTTTTTAAAAAAACTATGGTTTTTTTTTAAGTTACGAATATCAATTTTTTCAAACTTCAAAAGAGAATTTTTTTTGTGATGTAATAAATTTTTTTTGTGCCCACCTGAAAGATTATCAATTACGTGAACTTTATACTTTTTACTTATCAGCAAGTCTACCATGTGGCTTCCTATAAAACCAGCTCCTCCGGTTACTACTGCAATTTTATTTTTCATGCAGCGTGAATTCTTTTTAATCTCTGAACATTAAAATACCTATCATCTTCAAATGAGTTTTTAAATTCACCCTTTTTAAAGTGATCACAAAGCTCTCTGACTGCATCGGCTATTGAATATTTTGGTTGAAAGCCTAATATTTTTTTAACTTTGTCAGAACAAATATGATATGAACGCTTGTCATCTGACTTAGTAAATACCAAATCTATATTTGGTTTATCTAAAAATTCTGCTTCAACAACTTTTTTAACTAATTTTCCAATTTCCGTCATGGACAAATTTTGATATCCAACATTAAATTGTTGATTCTTAATTTTTTCTGTTGGTGCCTTTATTGCTAATTTAACAAAATCACAATAATCCTGAATATGCAAGTTTGGTCGTAACTGCTCTCCACCAAATATTGTAATTCTATTTTTATTGATGGCATGATTGGTTAATATATTAACAGATAAATCTAAACGCTGTCTTGGCGCATACCCACAAACTGTGGCAGGTCTAAAAATTAAACCCTCAAAATTCTGATCTGTATGATTTAATAAAAGTGGCTCACACATACCTTTGTATTTATTATATAAAGTTAATGGCAAAAATGGATGGTCTTCAGTAACATCTTTTTTATCAGATACACCATATACTGAACTTGAGGATGCATAAATAAACCTTTTAATTCCACTTTTTTTTGCAGCGAGGACCATTGGTTCAAAAGCATTTAAATTAACTTCTGTGGAAAAATTTTCATCTAACTCAAAGCTTGCATCATTAGAAACACAAGCTAAATGTAAAAAAACATCATGATTTATGCATGACTCTTTTAATTTATTCGTGTCTCTTATATCACCTTTAATTAGTTTAAAGTTTTTATTTGATTTAGGTAAAAATTCATCTCCAAAATAAAGACTGTCATATACTGTGACTTTAAAACCTTGGTCTAATAATTGTGGTACCAGTCTACTTCCACAGTATCCAGCTCCCCCAGTTATAAAAATAGATTTAAAACTCATTTATTTGTTAATTTTAATTTTAAAACCTGCATTAGTAGCATCTACTAGAAACATTTTAACTGTTTCTAATGAGAGTTCATTCAAATTTTTTCCAATATATGAAATTTTTTTTAAGATTTCATTTGGTACTGTGATTATATGACATCCAATTTTATCAGCTTGAAAAATATTCAGTAATTCTCTTGTACTTGCCCATAATATATTAATTTTATCTTTTGATTTACATAGGTTGACTGAATCAGTCATTATTTTATCAGGATCAATTCCGGTGTCAGCTATTCTTCCAGCAAAGATAGATATTATAACTTCTGTATTGTTTTCTGAAATATCATATATCTCTTTTACTTGTTCTAATGTTAAAATTGCAGTTACATTACATTTTATTCCTTTGTCTAAAAGTTTTTTTACTAATCCTGATGTTTTTTCTCCTTTAGAATTTGTAATAGGAATCTTAACATAAACATTTTTTCCCCATGAGGCTATTTCATTAGCTTGATCGTACATTTCATTTAATTCATCAGAAAATATTTCAAAAGAAACTGGTTTATCTCCAATAATTTTTAGAACATCCAACGAAAAAGTTTTATAATCTTTAACTCCAGCTTTCTTCATCAAGCTGGGGTTAGTTGTAAATCCACTTATATTACTATTTAAATTAAATTCTTTTATTGAGTCTAAGTTTGCTCCATCAGCAAATATTTTTATTTTCATATTTTTTAAATAGTTCATTTAATTTACCTTAAGTATATAATTTACTGCTGCATTGAGTGATTTAACAGTTTTGTCTTGTTTTTTTGGTTTTAATTCTGAATAATTCCTGTTGATAAATATTGTTTTACAACCAACCCTATATCCTGCTTCAATATCTGAGGCTCTATCACCTATCATATAGCTTTTTTTAAGATGTATTTTTTTTCCTTTAATTGCATTTTTTATTAGTCCAATCTTTGGTTTTCTACATTTGCAATTTTCTTTTTTATCATGTGGACAATATAAAATTTTGTCGACAGATACTTTTTTTTTTAAAATTTCATGCATTGCTTTAAGAGTTTTTTTCTTAATTAATTTGTTATTTATATCTGGTTGGTTTGTTATTACAAAAATTTTGTAACCATTTTTTTTTAATTTTTTGATATCACTTTTAACACTAGAATAAATTTTGAAATCTTTTAAAAACCTTGGAGCATAGCCTTTCCCATTTTTTATCCAGGGTCTATTAATGACACCGTCTCTATCTAAAAAAATTGCTTTATTCAAGTTGACTACCACTTTGTTTTATTAGTTTTTATTAATGGATGCGAAACTAAACAATGCCATATCACTGCCTGAAATGCCTCGGAAAACGGAGTAACCATTTTTTTATCAACTTCAGGTATGACAACAACTTTATTGCTAGATTTTTTTGCATACCCATCAACTTTCCCAATGACACCAAGAATATTTGCATTAATTTTTTTTGCATAATCAATAGCCATAACAAGATTGGTGCTTATATTTTTTTTTTTATTTCCTCCACCGACTGAAAGAATAAATATTGCATCTTTTTTTTTAAATTTGCTAACTTTTAGCCAATTAACAAATGATGAGCTCCAACCTTCGTCATTTATTCTTGCTGTTAATTCTGAAACATTATCGGTTGGGGTATAAGACTCTATATTGCAAATCTTTCTAAAATCATTAACTGCATGAGAACAATTTCCCGCACTCCCTCCAACACCTAAAAAAAATACTCTTCCCCCCTTTTTTTTAATCTTTACCAGTTCATTAACTAAACCCGTGACTTCTTTTATATTAATTAAATTAGCAATTTTTGCTATTTCATTAAAATATTTTTGTGTAAATTTCATTTAATTTTACTATGTTCAACAATTGAACAACTTATTACAAATAATAATATAAAACTTCAAGTTTTTTGATGATAACGTACATAAATTGGCTAATTATATTGCAAAAGTAACGTAATAATTTTAAATATATAAAAAAAAAAATAAATCCCTCGTGTAATCAAATAGTGGAATATTAAATTTGTTATAATTTTTACTTCTGCTAAATAAATAAATTAATGAGTAAATTTAAAAAAAAAATTGTTTTCCTATTTTCTTTAATAATTTTTTTATTATTAATTTTGATAACCCTAGGATGGTATGATGTTAAAAAAGGAAGTTCAGTTAAAATATTGTCTAGAATTCCAATTCAATTAATCATACCAGATAAAATAAGAAATTTTTTGAAAAGTACTATTTTTTATATTCCCAATTTACAAAATTTGTATAATGAACAAAATAAAAATCTTGAAAAACTTGGAAATAAATTTTCGAATATAGAAAGACATTCTAATGAGCTTTGGAGTATTGTTAGTTCTAAGGATTTCAAAGCTATCAATTCTTATTTTATAAATAAGAGAGCAATAAAAACAAATGAAAATATTTATACAATAAGTAATTTTTCATTACCCTTTCCAAATATTAAAACTTCTAAGAGAAAACCAGTTGGTTATTTGGAAACATATAATGATCTAATTTTATTGGCCTCAGGTAATGGTACTTTTTTTTCAATTGATAGAAGCTTAATTGCTAAATTCATAAAAAATGACAATGAAAAATTAGAAAATACTTTTAGTTTTGATAAACATGGTGATGCTATTTATAATAGTAAAACTAAAACTTTAGTTCTAAATAAAATTAAAACAAATTTTATAAATCTTACTGATGATGAAAGTTTACTTGATCCTGGAAAGTCTAGCATAAGAGACCTGCTGATAATTAAAGAACAAATTTTTGTTTCTTATACAAAAAAAATATCAAAAAACTGTTATAATACTTCTATTTTAAATTCAGATTTAAATTTTTCATACTTAAATTTTAGTGAATTCTTTTCGTACGAAGAGTGCCATCTAACTAATGATTTTGACAATGCTGGCAGTGGTGGCAGAATGGTTTCTTATAAAAATAATAAAATTTTATTAACAATAGGTGTTGCTAAACAAGTTGTAACTAATAAAAAATCAGCCCAAGATAAAAAATCATTTTTTGGAAAAATAATATCTATAGATTTAACAACAAAAGATTATGAGTTAATATCTATGGGGCATCGTAATGCCCAAGGCCTATATTACAATAACAAAGAAGACTTAATAGTATCAACTGAGCATGGGCCTAGAGGTGGAGATGAAATTAATGTCAATAAAAACCCAGATACTTCAAAAATAGAAAATTATGGATGGCCAATATCTTCTTATGGTGAACACTATGATAAGACTGCAAAACCAGCCCTGCTTCAGTCACACAAAGATTATGGCTTTGAAGAGCCAATTAAATATTACAAACCAGCAATTGGAATAAGTCAGATAATAAAAATTCCCTCTGATTTTAATAAAAAATTTACAAATGATTTTTTTGTTGGTGCAATGGGTAATCTTTCTTACGAAGGTGATCTTAGTATTCACCATATTAGATTTGATAAAGATTTTAACAATATTATATTTGAAGAAATTATCCCATTAGGAGAAAGAGTTAGGGATATGATTTATGTAAAAGAAGAAAAAATTGTTTTAATAGTGTTAGAAAATACACCTTCTATTGGTGTTTTAAAAATTTCTGATCATTAAATCTAATCTGATAGCAAAAATGAACCTGTGATGAAAAAAAAATTATTTTTTTAGATTTTAATTATTATTTAATTTTCATTATTAATTTTCTAATAATGGTTCTTACTTTTTTTTTAGACCATCTAAAGAGTGATTTTAATATTACACCTAATGAAGCCTCTTCTACAGTTGTGGTTGCTGATGGTATATATAAATAATCCATTGTTTGTTTTAAATATCCTCTATTAAAACCTGCCATATGGTTATATATATTGTCATTATGTATGCCCCCTTGATATGGCATTTTAAACTCATTATCTTTCATTTTTTGAAAGACACCATAAATATTAAGCGCTGTTTCACCTACCTTTGCTGATCTTAATTTGCTATAATCTAAAATATTTAATAATCCTTGATTTCTGGGTATGTGAAATTCATGCCAACTTCCATTTTTAGTTTTTTCACCAGTCCTAACAAGATATGAGCTATAAATAATTTTATAACCATTTGCTGCAGCAATACCCTCATAAAAAGATTCATCAAAAGTAAAAAAACCATTACCTTTAATTGTTTGTTGATAAATAATCAAATATCCACCTGGTTTCACTAAGTTGTGCATAGTTTTATAAGATTCGGCAATGTTAAAAACATGTTCACATGAGCCAAAGTCAGTAACAATATCAAATTTGTTGAATTTAGATTTATCTTCAAATGGTTTGTTAAGGTCATGAACTATAGATCCAAGTTCTCCATTCAAATCAATAGATTGATAATTATTAAACCCTAATGCCTTAAATAAATGTCTACTTGAACACCTTGGTTGAAAAGGCCATTTTTCAACATTGGGAAAAGTATCAATCAAATTTTTATCAAGACCTACAATTTCAAAAAGTTCTTTTAAGTCTAATGTTTTTAAATGAAGTTCTTGTGATCCAATTTCCATAACGCTATTTACATCTTTAAAATAGCCAAGATTTTTTAACTCTAAAATATTTTGAATGCTAGCAACTCCTAGTCCCATATAATTTTAATATTCTTTTTTTGAGTTTATATTAATCATTTAATATTAAGAATTTTACTACAAGCATTTATAATATCATTTTCATCAAAGTAAAATTCTTTTTCTAATGGTGTGGACATTGGGACGTGGCTATTTGGCCAGCATATTCTCTGTGGCGCTGCATCTAATTTAATATTTGACTCTGCCACTGTTGCCATAATTTCAGCAGAGTATCCAAAGTTTTTCCACCCATCCTCTACTAGAACTAATTTTTTAGTTTTTTTAATTGAACTTAATACACTTTCTAATTTCATATTTGAAATACTTCTTAAATCAAATAAGTCACATTTTATTCCATTTTTTTTATAAAGCACTTCTGCAGCTTTCAGCGATGTTAAAACTGAAGCACCAGCTGCAACTATAGTTAATGCATTTCCTTTTAACCTTAATCTTGGTTTTTCTATATCTATATAATATTTGTCTACAGGAACTAATTCCTTAGTATTATAAAGAGATCTGTATTCTATAAATATTACTGGGTCATTTGACATAATGCTTGATAAAAGCATACCTTTAGCCTCTGAAGCAGAAGAGGGCATCAAAACTTTTAAGCCTGGTAAATATGAAAACATAGTGTGCAATGTTTTTGCATGTTGAGGTCCTTGACCCCATCCACGTCCCACGATTGCTCTAATTACCAATGGAGCAAAACTTTTCTTAGCACTTTTAAAAGACCACAAAGAAATCCAATTTATTAATTGATCAAATGAATAGGGCATAAAATCTACTCTATGATGAATTAATACAGGTCTTAATTTACCATCTAATGAAGCACCTAAAGCAAACGCTGTTTCTGCTTGTTCACTATTTGGTGTATCAAAAATTCTTTTTGACTTATATTTTTTTAATAGTCCTTCTGTAGATTTAAATACGTGTCCAGTTTTGTCTACAGCTATTCCAAAAGTAAAAACACTTTTATCGAATGCCATAGCTTGCTTCATGGCCTCATTAATTGATTGTGAAAATGTAAGAATTTTTTTTTTCATAGATTAGTATGGTTTTGGCTTATGGTTTTCTTGAGTTGTGCCAAATGAAATTTTGTTATCATAAAATTTTTTAATTTTTTTATATGTTCCCTTAAAATTAAAACTTTGAAATTCCTTAGGAAAATCACTTTTTTCTGCAAATTTAAAAGCTTTCTGAACAATTTTTTTATTAGCATTATCAATATTATTTTTAATTTTTAAAAAATTTTTATCTCCTCTTAGCATTTTTTTCGAATAAAAATTTAATGCATCTTTTTTAATAGAATTTCTTATCTCTTTTTTGTTTCTATAATTAAAATGATCATCCCCTTCTGGACCTACATGACTGTTAAATCTATAGGTTTTAATTTCTATAAATTGAGGTTTTTTGGTAATGCGGATTTTTTTTATTACTTTATTCAGCAAATTGAAAAGTTTGTCAGGATCATTATCTTCAAAATAAGTTGTTTCCATGTTGAAACTTTTAGCCCTGTTACTAGGTTTCTTTTCAAGTGTTCTTTCATTTAAAGGAGTATGTGTTGAATAAAGATTATTTTCACAAATGAATAATATGGGTAATTTCATTTTTGAAGCCATATTTAAAGTTTCAAATACAATACCCTCCTCCATTCCACCATCTCCTATTACAGAGAAGGTAATACCTTTTTTTTTATTATAAATTTTTTCAAATGCATCCCCCAATGAAATTGCAAATGCACCTGATAATATTGCTCCACTATAAAAATTTATTTTTGGAGAAGTAAGTTCTTGAGACCCTGCAAGACCACCTGTAGTACCTGAAGCTTTACCATAAAATTCAGCTATCATTTCATTGATAGAACCCTTTTTTGCAATATAATATCCATGAGATCTATGGTGTGTAAAAATACTATCCTCTTTAATCATAAGTGTACCAAGCACAGCTGGCATCAGCTCTTGGCCAATGCAAAAATGCATTGGGCACCTCATTTGATCTGCCGGATGGTACCGTTCTATTAATTCTTCTTGTGTTTTTCTAATTAATGAAAGGTTTTTATAAATTTGATATTTAATTTTGCTGTTCATAAAATTATTTAAAAATGTGATATGAATTAAAATTTATAGTATTATTAATTCAATTTACTACCATAGAGGTAAATTAAGTCAATAATATACAAAATATGAATAATAAAATAATCAATGCAAAATATAAAAATTTATTAATTTTATCTAATAGAGAAAAGTATAAATTGCCATTTGGTGATTACCTAAGAATTCTTGCATTTGCACCCAACTTAAAATTTAAAACAATATATTTTGTCGGTGATAAAGATTTGTTACTTTTATCAAAAGAGCATAACTTTATTAGATCAATAAAGTATTCAGATAAAAAAGCTATATCGTCATTAATGAAAAAATCTTTTATTTTTGATATAGAAAAAAATGGAAAGAATACAGATAAAATTTTTTATTTTAAATCGATATTAGATAAAAAAAATTGTTATAAAAAAAATATGGCAGATATACTTAAAAATCTTTCAAGATACTTTAAGCTAAAAAAATATAAGTTATTTACAACTAAGATTGTAAAGAAAAAATATAATCATGATATATACTTTAGCTGGAAGGCACCAATAAATTGGAAGATTAAAGAATATCCAAAAGAGAAAATTAATAAACTAAAACAAAGGTTAAAAAATGAATTAGGACTTAAAATAAAGATACAAAAAAATAATGAATCCATGAAAGCTTATATTAAAAATATTAAAAATTCAGAGATTGTTCTTTCAATCGTTAATTTAGGATGTCATATAGCCAATTTATTTGATAAAAAGTTAATAATGTTATCAGGACCAAATTATCATGAAGATAGCACCTTAAATAAAAATCAAATAACAATTTTTCCTAAAAAATTTTGTGATTTGCATAAATTAAAATTTAAAAATAAAAAATTCAAAAATAGAGTTGGAACTTTACCTAAAAAAACTAATGAATGTCAGTGTATGAATAATATTGATAAAGATGAAATTTTTAATAAAATTAAAATATTAATGTATGGATAAATATAAGTTAAGTTTTTCTCCAATTAAGTTAGGTAAAACTATACTTAAAAATAGAATTGTAAACACTCCAACTGGAATAAATATGTCCGAAAAAAATGGGGTTATAACAGATATAGAAATAGATTATTTTTCTAATTTATCTAAAAATAATATTGGAATGATAATAGTTGGAAATGCTACTGTTTCTAATGTTGGAAAAGGTGCCCCTAATGAGATCGTTATAGGAAAGCCTATTCATTTTAAGCAATTAAAAAAGTTGGCTGATACAATTAAAAATAATGGTTCAGTTGCATGTATTCAAATCGCTCATAAAGGAGCGCAGGGTAACACTAAATATACAGGCGAAAGAGTTGTTGGACCTTCAAAATATATTGTACCTGATATTGGAATAGAGGCAGAGGTACTTACTTTAGATGAAATTAAAGAAATTGAACAAGAGTACATAAATGCGATAATACAAGCTGATGAAGCTGGATTTGATTTTATTGAAATTATGGTTGCGCATGGATATTTAATGCATCAATTTTTATCTGAGCATACAAATAAAAGAGAAGATGAATATGGGGGATCAGAAAATAATAGATTAAGGTTTCTTAGAAATGTTTTAGAAAAAGTAAAAAATAAAATTGATACCTCAAAATTAGCGGCAAAAGTAACTGGAAATGATTTTTTACCTAAAGGTTTAAATTTTGAAAAAATTGGATTTTTAATTGATTTGTTTGATAGTTATAAGTTTGCGTATTATCAAGTAACCGCTGGAATATATGAGACTGCTAAACAAAAATATATACATATGAAAAGAGGTGCTTATTGGGAGTACGCAAAAGAATTAAAAAAGATAACTAATACACCAGTAATGGCTCAGGGTAGTATTACTTCCTTAGAAGAAGGAGAAAATATACTTAAAAATAAACAGGGTGATTTTTGGGGAATGGCTCAAGCTTTAATAGCTGATCCTCAACTAGTTACAAAAACTATAGAAAATAAAGAGGACGAAATTTATAATTGTCTTGCTCATTTAAAAATTGGATCTTGCCATAGATGTAGATATTTAAAACAAAAAAATTTGGACTTTGCATGTGTTACGCCTGGCTCTTGGACACCAGATTTAGCAAATAAAGTTAATCTCTCAAAAAGAAATAAAGATATTGATAGTTGGAAAAAAATTATTAACAGTATTAAAACTTAAGTAGAAATGTTAGTCAATTGATCAGCAAAAAAACTGTCACCAAGAGTGCTCCGTGGGATGGGGTAAGAAACTATCAGGCTGTAAGAAATATGAGAAGAGGTGATCGTGTTACGATTTATTTAACTATGATTCCAGAGCTTGCTATAACTATGCTTGCTTGTGCTAGAATTGGAGCAATTCATTCGATTATATTTGGTGGATTTTCTGCAGAATCAATTTCTGGAAGGGTCAACGACTGTAAATCTGAATATATAATTACTTCAGATGAGGGAGTAAGAGGTGGAAAAACTATTCCTTTAAAGAAAATTACAGATGAGGCTTTAAGAAAGTGCCCCGATATAAAAAAATGTATAGTAGTAAAAAGAACTGGCAATCAAGTTAATTGGGTT
>Ga0114998_10000941_pt1 | contig 22301 bp, 18 predicted proteins | sample ArcticOcean_MG_C_5_FD_87044 | JGI IMG/M metagenome (GOLD analysis project Ga0114998, IMG submission 87044) | Marine microbial communities from western Arctic Ocean - ArcticOcean_MG_CB4_138 | ecosystem: Environmental > Aquatic > Marine > Oceanic | place: Arctic Ocean: Canada Basin | collected... | reverse complement strand
TCCACGGGCAGCCGTCCGCGCGCAACGCCTTCAACTCTTCGAGCTGTCCGCTCCTCGCAGCTGCCTGGCAAAGGCGTTCTTGACGCGACAGGCGACCTCCCCGTTGCAGGCGCTGCAACGCGCTTAAACATCCGAGCTCTATGGCTTTAGCCTCACCAAGCTCCTTAGACCGAAGCCCCGTCTCCGCCATCGCATCGCGCATCACACGGCTCACCGCTGGGAGCCGTGCGAGATCTGCGGGGTCGTCGAAAGACTCAGATCTGAGAACGTGCGTGATGACGATGTCGTTGAGAAGGCCGGGGATGGCCTCGCCCGCGTTAGCATCGCGGCGCTCGCGCTTTCTCTTACGCCCGCGAGTTTCCGCACCGGGCGTGGCGTTGGCGGACATCGTGGACGGTGTCGTGTGCGCGACGTTGTGCGTCGAGGGTTCCGAGAAAGCGTTCAGTTATTATGATTTTAGGTTTCGCTTTTTTGGCGTGAAATGAAGAACACGACGATTGTGATCAAGCGTAAATACCTACAAACTATCAATAATACCCACAGAAAACGTTCGTGAACCATCGCTGCGCGTTGACGTCGAGCCATTCTTCATCCTTGACATTCACGCAAGTCGCTTTTAAGTTTTCCTTGTGTTCCTCCGCGGTTTCCCTGATCTGCGGTTGTTAACGAAACGGGTCAGTCGCGAGTCTTGTGTTGGGCGATTTATATTCAGTGGGTAAACAGTCTTGTACTCAGGTGCACTTGTTGTAGTGGTGAGACTTGCTGCTGACTGCACTCCATACAGAGCATCGAACAGTCGTTAGGGATTTGGAAAAGCCAAACAATACGTACCTGCTCCATCCGCAGCATACCGCCTTTCCCCAACAACAACCCGGGTTCTTCGTACACCAGCAAACGAACGCACGGCTCGGGCATCGCCGTGATTTCCCGAAGCGTGGTCATCACGGAGGTGCCTCCGTACTTGATTGTGTCTAGGTCTTTGGAACCCACCACTAGCAAGTCGGGTTCTACGCGCACCATGTGCGACAAATCCGCGTTTGGTACCAGAAACTTTAACTCGAACATCGTTTTCATTATGGAACCGGCGGTGAGCTCCAAAACACCAGCGCCTGCTACTTGCACCATCCCAGGCACCAGCTCACAAGGCACGCCGGTCATTTTAGATATCATCGAGAGCTGACCAGCCACCCAGGCTGGGTCGAAAAAGTCATCTGGAAAAACAACGGCGCTTCCGTCGCCCTGAGGGCCGTACTTGCCGTAATTGAACTTTTGCTGTTCTATCAAGTGCTCGTAGTGTTTCGCCACCGCGATTGTGCCGCGCACGGTCTTCGCCACGGACTCGTCGCTTGACCCGTGGAAACACCCGTTTTCGCGAAACACAAGTTCCACGAAATGGCGTGTTTTCGCCCGCTCCAGGTCGGTAACAGACGTGGCAACCGTGTTGTCCACCGCCGTGTTTTTTTTTCCCCGGAAGGCGCGCACCGAAATCCACCTTCGTGACGTGGATGTGCGATCGGTCGACGACGACGCTCGTCCCCCCCGGGACGTGGGGGTAATTAGTGACGAGAACACGCAAACGCGAGCTGACGAGCTTAACATCGGCGCAACACTCGGCGCCGAAAAAGACCACGGAAACGCGCACGCGCGGTCTGACGCGACGCGTGCTTGACGCGAAGGATCGTGAATGTGCCTTGTCATCGTCAAAAATGTCGAGCTCCTTTTTCTGCAATTTGCCCTTGAAATTCGCAAAAATTGCGTCGGTCACTTCACGACACGCGCGTTCGGACACAGCTTCGCCTTGACCGCTTCCGTCCCAGGGTTTGCGAGCATGCCCGCCGCGCACGACAACGACGACGCCGCGAGCGACGCGAGCAGTTTGGATGACTTGCCCGGCCCTGACGAATTCTTGGCGACCGCGATACAGAAATTATCCCTCAAGGTTTCCCCCGAGCGAGGGTCGCCGCTGGGCGGGTTTACGGGATTGTCGCCGTCGGCCTTCCCCGGGTCCGGTTTGGACGGCGGCTCGGCTGGCGCGAACGACGACCCGAATGCCAGCGAAACCAGCAGCGTGACGTACGACGAAACCGAGCTACTCGCTATTGGCGAATTTCTGGAAGCCGCGGCGTCGCCTCTGCGCCCGAACTCGCCTTTGGTGGTGGACGATCGCCCGAGTTCCTCGCCGAAAAGGGCGATGGAGGAGATGACCGCGTCGTTGAAGCTGGAACACAGAGTCACGGAGGCGGTGGTGGAGGATATCATAGACGAAGCCGAGATGCGAGTGGCGTATCCGGACACGAAGCCTGTGCTGTTCCAAAACGATCTCAACGCTGGCGTGTTACTCCGCGACCGCGCCGTGCGATCAAGATTGGGAGACGCCAACGAGGACGATTTGGAGACGGAGACACCAATGGAAACCGCCCCGACGTCGCCGTCGCCAAGCGTGAGTGGTAACCTGCACCTGCTGGACGAGGAGCAGTTCCGGGAGATTCAAAAAAACAGACTCACCGCGAGTCGCGGCGGCGAGAGCGCGGATGAAGCGATGAGGCAAGCGCGCGCGCGCTTGTCCGACGCCCTGCGCGCGGTCGCGGAAACCCTGACCAGCGACAATAAAGAGTCCGGATGCGTCACCGAGAGCGAAATGGAGAAAAACGCAGTGGGTGTCGCGGAAGCCATCGCGCTTGTGTGGCACGCGTGCGACTCCGCATGCGCCGCGCTCGCGACGGCGCTGGAGCGAGAGGACTTTTTGGAATCAAACGGCACGACGACCGAATCGGGCTCCGGGTTTGGAACCGCGGGGGCCCCCTTCTCGGTGTCGAATGGACCGGGACCCGCGTCGGCGGGTCCCACCGCACCCAACGCCCTCGCTGCGAAGGAAAAGCGCGCTATGCTGGAGGAGGCTGTTTTCTCCGCCTGGATGCAGAGCGGCGAGACGTCCTCCAACTTGATGTGGAGCGAGGGGCCGCTTCCCACCACGAAAACCTGGCCGCTCTCGCCCGGCGCGGTTGACACGGAGACGGAGTCCACGAAAAGCGCAAAGGCGTTCGCCGCGGCTGCCGCGGATGCCGCGTTCTGCTCTCCGCCTTCCTCACTCAACTCGGGAAGGGAGGAAGGCCACACCCCGCGAAGCGCCGACCGCGCGCGCCGGTGGCGCTCGGTGGTCAAGCAACTGGCGCTCGCGTCGCTGCGGCGCGTGTCGAGTGAGATGGGCGAGGACGATTCCTCCTTCGACTTCACAGCAGCAGGAAGCGACTTGGACCAAAGCATCACCACCTCGACGTTTCTCCCGGTGCCACCCGGGTCACCCTCCCTGTCACCTTCCCAAAACACCCAGGACCGCGAGTCAAGCGAAAAAGGTCTGAGGGACTTTTTCGGGGACAACGCACCCCCGGGCCCCGCTTCCTCCTCGCCGCCGCCGACGCCGCACGCGGTGCACCGGTCAGGCACGCGCAGCGCGTTGGAGTGGGACGACTTGCGCCTAATCGCGACGTACATGACCACCACGCGGTTACTCAGCGCGGGGCTTGACGAGTGGCGCGCGCGGACGAGCAGCGCGAAGACGCGCCGGCGCTTGGCGCGCGAGCAACGGCGAGTCGTGGCGGTTGCGGAGCGAGAGCGGTGTCGCGTGGAGTTTGCGCGGCAGGTTTTGATTCGGTGGCGGGAGACGTGCCACACGCTGACGCGCGAGCGACGCGCGCGGTACGGCTCAGTGTCACGCGCGTCGATTCGGAAACTCACGCGGTCGCCCGCGCACGCGCGGGGGCGCTCGCCGATGTCCCCGAACTCGAACGTCTCGCGAAGCGGCGGAAGCGGCGGGACCCCGGGGTACGGGTCGGAAAGGAAATCACACGGCGGAACGGGTGGTCGGTTTTCGCCAAACGGAAGCGAAAGGTTCGTCATGACAACCGGAAGCGGCGCGCGGGTGGTGTCTGCTTCCGGGCGGCTGTCTGAAGAAGAGTTTTCGTCGTCCAGGCGAACGACGGAAACCAGGTAAGTATTTCCCAATCACCACATTCCGCCGACTGATTGCCCATACACGACTGACATTTATTTTTACAATCAAGGGCGCTCGCGGAGCCCGTGAAACTGTTCGGAACGGGACGGTTGGCGGGCGATCGGTCGTTTGGATAACCGGAAATATGATTACGAAGAGACATTTACAGTACTGTCTGACGTTAGATATCACTGCGCTGTGTACTGCGCGCGCCTGCGGGTAGGTAAAATCCGTAATAACCGCACTCAACCGCGCTCAGCTACAAACGACACCCATCACCGCGGACTCTACTACTTTTCTTAAAAGCTACACTGTCGCCTCCGCGCTTCGCGCCTCGCGTTTCCCTTTTTCGGCGTCGGTGTCCGTGACCACCGCCTTTCCCTTTTTCTCCCGTTCCGAAAGCCGCGTGCTTTCATTGGCCGCGTCCTGCGCTCGTTTTTTCCGCGTCGCCGTGTCAAGCGCCTTTGCGCTTTTCGTGGCGCGCCATGCCAGCTCCTCTTCCTCCTGGATCTGCTCTAAATAGTTCGTGGGCAACTGGTGCGCACTCGTGAGGCTCCTGGCGAAGGCCAGGCCTGCTTTCTCTGCCGCCGCCGCCCGTGTATTCTCAAGCGCCGCCTCCGCCTCCACCACCAATAGGGCTTCGTTTTCGGGGATGCCTTTGCGTTTCATCACCTTGAGCTGCCGTCTGGCGAAGGCGCGGACGTGGTGCATCTCGGTCGAGGCCAAATCCGCGGGGACGAACTTCGCGGAAGGATCACGGTTGTAATACGCGCGAATTAGCTTGTCCTCGGGGTATACTATTTGCCGCGGTCGCATGGCGGACTGAACCGAGGTGGGGGGGACGGCTCGCAACGCGTTGAACCACTTCGGTTGCTCCACCGCGCCTGACCGCAAGATCTTCTCCGCCTCCTCCAACAGACGCTTTTTACGCCCGATCCGCGTGCGCGAACGGAACTGGCTCATCACCAGCTTTCCCGTCTCGAACCCGAACCTCTCCGCCATCGCGCTTTGTGTCGGCCACGCAATGCACACGCGCCGTCGAACGGCGAGACACGCACGTGCCCGGCGCGGAGTCGTGTGACGATCGAAGGGTGGGGCGAGGAAACCCCAGTGGGGACATAATGCGAGTCAAAAAATCGGCTTCATCATCAACTGCCACGTTTTTGCAAAAATCAGTTTTCCACGAAGCAGCACGGCAAATAGGAGCATCCACTGGAAGTACTGCTCCGTGTCGTGTCAGGCTACGGAGGCACAGCACTGGCGGTGAAGATGAAAGAAACTAAGGTAAGCGCGATGTGCGAATGAAAGAAAGGAAAGCAAGCGCGACGTGCGACGAAAGAAAGGAAAGAAGCGCAAATGATCTGCGCAAATGCTCAACACCACATAAAATATAAGCGCGCGTCATAAATCTTCAAACACCGCTTTCCCGATCATCTCGTGCCAGTCGCTGTCGCACTCCGGAGGCTCCTTGCGAACGTTTGGTTTCAGGGTGTACATCCCGCTTATCACCCCGAGGTGGGTTTTCTGTCCTTGCTGGAACAACCGCGGGACCCACTTTTTCCGCCCTTCCTTGATTTCCTGATATACCAATAAAAGAAAGTGTCAGTCTTTCGTAATGTGTAATGAGTAAACAGTCAGAGGTAATAGTCCCTTCTGGTACGAGTATGCGCAAACAGCGTGTGGCGGATTTGGGAAACGCGCAAGGCCGTACCTTCATCAGCGCGCGTTGCGCAACCTCCACCCTTTTCTTCGCGAGGTTCGCTTTTTTCCAATCCTCCTTGACGATGCTTTTTATCAAATCCCCCCAAACCAGGTGGCTTTCGGTTTCCAAGTCGATCGGCACCGTCGCGGCGACCGGGTTTAGGCGCTTGCGTTTCGCTGCTTGCCAGAAAAGTTCACCCGTGACCAAGTTCCGAACTTCGCTGTTGTAGTGTCCTTTCAGAGAAAGCAACATCTGGACGTTGGTGGTGTTCTTCTCGGGAACGAAGTTCTTCGCCGCGAACTTTCGGCTCGCCGCTTTCGCAGACTGAAACGTGGCGCAGCTTTTGTCCCCAAAGTTTTCCAGAAAACCAAACCCCAACCCCACCACGCCGGCGCCGGCCGCGATTGGGGAGTCGGTGCCCGGGATCGAACTCACGCTGACATCATTCCCAGTATCGCAACATACCAAACCAACGCAGTCTTCCCGGTACACGGTACAGTCCATCCTGTGCGCTTTGGATTTCCACCCCGCGGAGCCTCTCGGCTTGAAGTGACAATCCGCCCAGAGTTTCGTGGCGTCGCCCGTGGTGCCGCCCGACACTCTTTCAAACCGCACCTTGCCCACGTTTTCGTTATAACCCCCCCCCAGCCCGAAAAAACGGATGTACAAGTCGGGAATCTGCGCCAAGTACGTCTCGCCTGTTTCTTGAAACTCGAACAGTAACGTGCCCCGCAGCGCGACTTGCACGCTCGTGCCGTGAAAAATCGGTTTCGGAGCTGAGAAAGAAAGAAAGTGTCAGTCTTTCGTGATGTGTATGAGTAATTACTCTGGACAATCGGCAGAGGTAATACAATTTGTAGTCCCTTCTGGTACGAGTATATCGCGATGTGTGGACAACAGTCGCCAGCGTTAGAGGTAAAACAGTGCCTGGATTTGGGAACCGCGCAGCAACACGTACACAAATTCCCCGTGATTTTCAATCCAGCCAGCGCGTGCTCGACTTCCCAGCACGTTATGGGGGGGTGGTGTGACACCTGTTCCGCGACCATCTCGACGTGCGGCGCGACTCGAGTGCGGTGCGTCTCACCAAGCACTGAGTTGATTGGCTTTTTCATGGGCGGCATCGTAAACGCGCTTCTCGTGCCGCCCGAAGTGCCTTCCTCGCACCGCAGACTCTCCATGTCGAGAAACAAACGCAGCACGTTCAGGAACCGCTGTTCCACGTCGCAGGTCTCGGTATCACTCATGTCCCTCCACTCCTTGTCACTGCGTTCCGTACCCGCGATTATGGTCAGCACGTCCTCCGATGCCTGAATCGCGCTGAACGGGGTTAGGAACGTCGCCGGGAGTTCGAACTTCGTGATATCCTGGCCCATCTGCATGCGACCGACCACCCCCTTCGCTTGGTCATACATGCTCATTTCAGGCGGGTCTTCCTCGTCGCGTGACATGCGTCTTTTCGTGACGTTCGCGGCGGCCCGGTCCACGTTCTTCTCACGAGCCACCCGCTCCTTGGTTGCGTTTACAAGCTCGTTTATTCGAAGCGCGTGACGTTCCTGCGACCACGCGTCTCTGCACAGCTCGTAAGGAATGCCCCCGTCTCGTTCAACAAACTTGACCTGCTCCTGCGGGGTCAGGTCGTGGAACGGCGAGTTCGCCATTTGCTCGAACACCGGGGATAGGGACAGGCCGCCGCTCGTGCCGTTCACGCTGGCCCGCGGCGTCCGCCCCGCCCCTCCGCCACCGTCCGACCCCCACCCGTCGTCTATCGTGTCAAACGCATCCACGAACTCGTCGTGGTCGTGGTCCTCCCCCGAGTGCTCGGGGGAGGACGGCGAATTGTCGCCGCGCGCCGCGTCGCCCACGATCAACGCCCTGCCGCCGCGCACCCCGGGTTTGCTGTCGTGTGGAGGGAGGGAATGGGAGCAGGGACAGGGGTGGTGAGTTTTTTTGGTGCACCGGGGCGGGTCAAACCAGTGCAACGCGATCGATCGTGAGCGCGGGGCGACGAACAGCCGAATCCGGGTCTCTCTCGATCGTGGCACCGGAACAGGGTTCCGCGGGTAACACGCACGCACCTCGCGCAGCACCCCATCCTTGTCACCCGATTCGCCCACGGACACGCGCGTCCACCGAGGCTCCCCGCCGACCCTCGGTCGGAGTCCCGGAAGGAGTCGCCGCGCGATGTGAGCCGGGGGAAAAAGGTTCCGAGCAGGTGCTCTCAGTGCTGACTACGGAGTCTAAAGCCTTTTCACTTGTGCAGTTAGGAATTTTGATCGGGATTTTATGTATAAAATGGCAAAACACATTTTTGATCGCAGTTTTCGACCGTCACTGATTTCCGATTTTTGCGATCAACCTATTTGGGCTTTCGATTCGGTAGCCGGATTGAAATTCCTAACTGCACAAGTGGTGAGGCTGGTGAGGCTTTAGACTCCGTAGGACGTCCGGTTGGCGGAACGACTTTTGATGAGGAAATGGTTTTGACACAACAAACGGTGGGTTATTACTGACGAGTTCATTTTATTTACCGAATATCCAGCACAGGGCCACGGTGCGGTTCCCTGTCCCGCTACCCCACACCGAGTCGTCGGTCCCTCCCACTGTTGCGCGGTCATGCCCAGAGCCTAAAACACCCGTTTGTTGATCATGGCGCGGTACGCGAATACGTCTTCGGTTGCGTGCAACACAATTTCCTCGCCCGCCTTGGCGAACACCACGGCGCCTCGTTGGATTTGCTCGCCGTTTATGTCGCCCTTGCCTTTCGTGACCAGAAGTACGCACGGCCCACGGGAGGTTTCCACGGCGCAGGTCTCACCAGACGGAACGACGTAGGTCTCGAGCTGGAACTCGTCGAAGGGAACGTGGTATTGCTTGACGACGGATTTCCGCGAACTTTCGCACGTAACAACCTCACCGTCCAACACCACGGACGCGCCTGTTTTGTACGTCAGCATGTCGCAAAGGATCTCCGTATCCCGCAGTTTCGGAGTGAGACCCGCGCGCACCACGTTGTCACTAGTAGCCATGCACTCCACGCACTCGCCTTTTAGGTACGCGTGCGGCTCGTTCGCGGCGAGATAGATGCACTGGCCGGGTTGTAAAACGACCTGTGATTGTGAAGGAAAAGTGTCAGTTTTGTATGTTCAAACAGTCGCTGGATTTGGGCAAGCCCCAACACGTACGTAGTTCAAAAGGTACGCGCAAAGCACGCCGACGTCGCCCGGGTACTGTCGCTCCAGCCGAATTGCGAGGCGGTCGATCTCCGTATTTGTCTCCCGTGCGCCCGTAAGCCGGGTCACCAGGTTCTGAATTTTTGAAGTCACCACCTCCTCGGACGCGGTCATGACGGCTTTGAACAAATCCTTCAACGCCGCGCCTTGCGGTAGGTAAAACAAAGGGTCAGTCCCTTCCGTCGGCGAGTGCGGGTGTACTTCGTGATGTGTGTATCCGGGATTGGGTAGTTCCGCCCGTGGTGTGACTTTCAACCTGTACTCCATAAAACGCAGGCAACGCAGGCGTGTGTGATGTACGTAGTGCACTTTCTTTTAACGACTGCCGTGGACGTCAAACAGGGGCGGCAGAAACCGTGTGCCGCCTGATTTGGGAAACGCGACGCGTACCTTCGCCTTTTGTGCCAACCGCCGCAACGAACGCCGACGCCGCGCTCTGGCCCGTGACTTCGCGTAACTCCGGCACTTTTTGTAAGTTCTCCACCAGCGTTTGACAATCAACGAATCCGCACAACGCTTCGAATTCCGTGATCGCCAAGGTCATCTCCGGTTTGTGGTTGCCGTCTTTGTACACGTCCGGGCGGGCGGCGTGCAGTTGTTTCGCCAAAGCCTTGTCAGGATGTGCCTGAATCGAAAGCGCCTTCGCCACGGAAAGGACTTTGGTGAGGAAAGGAAGGTCGGGGCCGAACCGTTTCAGGGTTACCTCTCCCAGGAACTCTTTCGCATCAGAGGCGATTGTTTCGAACAAACCAACCCCGGTTTCCTTAACCAAGCTCGGACCGGAGGGGTGCGTCCCCATCCACAGCTCCGCGTGTGGTTTCGTGTCGTCCGATTTCACGCCGGTGTTTGCCTCACCGAGCCCCGCAACTTCGGAAACCCCAACGATGCCCCAGTCGTAAGTCTGCACCGCGCAGGTCAGGGAAAACACCATGCCGGGCGGTGAATTCGCACAGGCCGGGTGGCGCGACAAGAGGGACTGAGCAGGGCACGTGCATCGGGACGAAAGCACTTTTTGCAACAAGGCGCAAGTTCCCGCGGCTTGAACCATTTCGTCTCGGCGAATCGCAGCCCCGGGGGTTCGAGCCGCGGTGAAACTCCTGAAAAGCTCGGTCAACTCGAGCTGGTTCAAACTCAACCTCAAATCGACCGATCACTTGACCGACTTCCCTTTCGGATCTGAATGTCACAGTGCGAAACTTCGAACACTCCCGCAAAACGGGACGTAACACCATCGCCAGAATTCTCCGCCCGTGCGCCACTTAGGGACACGCCCGCAAGCGTCTGCGGGGTGCCCAGGGGGAACGAACGCGGTCGTCGTTCGCCATGTCGAGCACGGGGTCGTTCAAGCACACGTCGAAGTACGCGGCGACTGCGACGAAGTACGGCACGCGGGAGGATGAGACGGGCGCGCCGGAGGCATCCGAGAAACCGGCGGGGGTGTGGGATGGGTTCGGGGATGCGGAACGCTCCGTGCGTGCCCGGAAAGGCGCGCGGCTCGGTGACCGGGAAAAACTGCTAGACAAGGACTACATGGCGGAGATGAGGAAGAAGCGGGAACACAGGAACGGGGTGATGACACAGGTACGTCGACGCGAAGGAGGAGGCGGACGCCGATCTCCACATCCACGCGCGCGTTTCCGAGGAGATCTTTCCCACCCACCACCACGAAGTCCGTCCTTATCCCAAGTAGTCCTTATCCCATGGGCCGTCATCCCTGACCCTGTTTCCCCCCCTTTCAAACCACCCTCCCAGGCTGCGGTGCTTTGCGTCGCCGTAACGTGCGTATGGCTCGCGGTGATGGCGTACAAGACCTGGGGCGGCGACCTGCCAAGGCCGCTGAACTGGAGTTTCAACTCGCCGAGCGCCAGATCAACGTCCGCGCCGGTGGCGTCCGAGGACGGCGACGATAGGCACGTGGTCAAGTCCGCGTTCGTTGATACGTTCGATCCCGATCGCAAGGAGCTTCCCAAAGCCACTTCGCCGCCCCCCGCCGCGCCCGCCGTGGCGCAGTCTGTTGAAAACCAAGCGCGCATGGATGACGCGATCGCGAAGCGCGCGACGGCTACGCACGCGCGGGACGACCTGCTGAACGCCATCGACGACCCGGTCGTGAAGCGCAAGACACGTATTGCATCCGACGCCGCGATCGCGGGGGTTGCGGTGAAGACAGTCGAGGCGGATATCGCCGCCGCGAGCGAACAAGACGCGTGCGCGCAGTTCTTTCTCAAGATGCACGTCGACGCCGCCCTCGCGACGTGCGAAGTCGCCGTCGCGGAGAGCAACGAGGGGGGGAAGTCGTACGTCACGGAGCTTGAGCCAACGGAGGCGCGGATGGCGATAGCAGACGCGGAGGAGGCGGACGTTGGCGTTAAGGAAGACGCAGCCGGCGCCGATGACGCTGTTGAGTTTGAACTTTCGGCGGCGGCGCCGAAACAAGCGTCTTCGGCGCCCGTCGCGAAAGCGGTGCCCACGAAGGCGTCCGTCGCGCAGCGGCAGAAGGACAAGGAACTTGATGAGACGAAGAAGGAGCTTGAGAAACTTAAGCTGCAGCTTGAGGCGAGGGAAACCAACGAGCGCGAGCACAGTGAAGCCGCTTCTTACGAGGACGAGCTCGAGCACAAAGCGGCGCGCGCGATTCACGCGCCCGCAATCGACGAAGGAGCCTCTCCTGGAACCATGTCTTACGAAGACAAACTCGCGTCGTCCGTGGAAACCGGGGAGGACCCGGAGACACGCACGGATGGTTTGCCGACGGAAATGGAGAAAGCCGCGATGCGCGCGGAGATGGAGGCGCTGAAACAGGATTTGTTCTTCGACAAATCAGCGGGCGCGACGGCGGCGACCACGAAGTCGGCGGCGGCGCGCGCGCGACTCGGAGGCCACGCCACGAAGCTTGAGGTCAAGGAAACGAAGGGTGTCGATAACGCCACGAAGGTTCCGGTCAAGGTTGACGCCAAGGTTGTCGCCAATGCCACGAAGAGTGAGGTCGAGGTTGACGCCGAGGTTGCCGCCAACGCCACGACGGTTGTCAAAAAGACCGCCGGCGCTCCTGCAGTTGACGACACACCTGACGCGGAGGCGCCCTCGAATGACCACGAGTCTTCCAAACATGCATCTTCCAAACATTCGTCTTCCAAACCCTCCTTTGCCGCGGAGGCTCCGTCCGCGGAGGATGACGAGGCGCGCAAATTTCTCGACGCGTACGAAGACGAGCTGCGCGAGAGCGTTTCCGTGGAGGACGAGAAACCCGCGACGGTGGCGTCCACGGACAACGCGGACGTGTACGTCGATTTTGTCGTTTCCGTCACGCTCACGCCCACCGATTTCCCCGAAGGCGTGCTGGACGCGGCGGTGGCGTCGCTCGTCGCGGCCGGCGTGCCGTGCGAAGCCACGGATACGAAGCCAGGGGACGTTTTGGCAAAAATGGACAAGCTCATCGACAACGACAAGCTGCAAACCCTGTTGAAGGACGCCACGGAAGCGGCGGACGCGGAGAGTGCGATTCTGTACCCGCCGCCCCCGTCGCCCTACCCGCCCCCGCCCGCGCCGTTCTACCCAACCGCGCACGCTCCGCCCGCGGCACCGTGGCCCCCCGAGCCGCCCTCGGCGCCCAAGTCGCCGCCGCCCACGCCTCGCCCGCCGCCGCCGCCGCCGCCGATCGACGCGGGCGTCGCGATGGCCGCTATGTTCGGACACGCGCCTCCTCCGCCGCTGGACGACGCGAAGGCGCGCTCCGCTTTGTTCGCGGTGACTGGTGACGACGATGCGAGTGAGAAAAAGGAGAAGCAGGAGGTTGAGACGAAGCAGACGAAGATGGACGACGAGGTCGAGGACGAGGCGTACTCGGAAATGGACAACGTCGATACCGAGGAAGAGGCCGAGGAGGAGGCGGAGGAGGAGGAGGACACCGAGGCGGACTCGGCGATGGATGATGCCGTCGAGGAGGAGGCGGAGGAGGAGGATACTGAAACGGACTCGACGTACTCTGACATGGACGACGTGGAGGATGCGTTTTTGGAAGAAGAGGATGCCGAGGAGGACGCGGTTTTGGACGAAGCCGAGGATGAAGCCGAGGAGTTCCAGACTCTGGCCGAGGATGAAACCGAGGAGTTCCAGACGCTGGCCGAGGAGGAAAAGGAGGCGAAGGGTGAGGGTGAGGACCAGCTATGGTGGTACAAGCAGCAAGGCAATGGTGTTAAAAACGCCAAAACGCCGGCGGAACGGCCCTCCGCGAAGGCGTTTTCTGTGAAAAAGAACGAGGAGACGCGCGACTCGTCGGCTACCCAAAAAAACACCCCCAAAGCGTGGTGGGACGTGGAGGCGTCTTCCACGGAGACGGAGGTGACAGCACCAAAAAAGGCGTCGGAAAAAAAGACCAAGGCAACCGACGCGGAGGATAGCGCGTTTGAAAAGCTGTTCGCGGCGAACCCGTCGCTCGTGGGCGACGGGGGCGAGAAAGCCGCGGAGACGACGGGGGAGACGGAGAAGACGAAAAAGCAGGAAGGGTATTTAAAAAGGAAGCAGGGTGTTGTTTCTAAAGGACATGTTTCCGCGGAGAAGCAGGATCAAGCCGTCGACAAAGAGGAGGACTACGCGTACGACGCTTTGGACCCGGCTACGCACGCCCGCGAACGAGCGGAAGCCGCGGGTGAGGCAAAGCACGACTTGTCGTCTTCTGCTGCTAAGGGACATCACGTGATGAACAGTGCGTCTTCGGCACGGTCGTCGTCCCACCGTAGTTCCACTGCGAAGACGACGGTCGCGGAAACAGGCGCGGCGCGGAGGACGTCCGGGCGGAAGTCGTCGTCCGGTTCGCCGCGAAGAAACGAACGAAAGAAGGACAGACACGGCAAAAAGCAATCCTCAAACTTCGCCACGTCCTCCGGCGTGACCTACGACGTGTACGAGTCCGCGAACGCGCTTCACGTGAGCAAGCACCCGGCGCCGCCGATGATGTACCCGTCCCCGCCCCCGCCCGAGCCCCCGGATTACTCGGACGTGTACGAAGCCGCGACGCTGGCGATGACGAGCGGCGTGGGGGTCAAAACGGAGGGCGACGCGGCGATGAAACGCATCGCGAATGAAATTTTGCTGATGGAAAACGAAATCGGCGTGAACAAGTTCAACCACCTGTTCGAGGCGTACTCGCAACCCGCGGTGCCTGGGGCGACGAGTGGGAAAGATGGGAAGGATTCGTTTGGTGTTGTGGGTGACACGCAGGAGAAGGGTGGGAAGGGTTCTTCATACAAGTCGGAGACGCAGAGTGCGACGGAAAAGGCGTCGACGAAAAAAACATCGAAGGCAAACGCGACCACCGGCAAGGCCCCGCGACGCGCCGGCGCGGGGACCGCGGCGTAGAGGTTTTAGGGTAAGCACACTACATACTAATTTAAATACTAAACTAGTTACACCGATATCTGGGGTATATACGCCCCCCCCATACCTACACCAACTCGTCGTCACGCAAGTGCGCTAAGTGCCCCAGCGATTGAAAAACCGCGTCTCGCCCCGCGTGTTTCCCCATCTTCAAAACCTCCGGAGTGACGCAGAGGGACCCGACGCCTTTTTTCGGAAGGGATTTTTTTGTTGGCGACACGGAATACACAAACGGCTGGTTAGGGAAGTTGGATTCGATTTCGGGGTGGTTTTTCGCGGAAAGCAGCGACTCATCAAGAGGTACCCTCCCGGCTCGCATGGCGTCGTGCGTTTCCCAGGCGTCACGCATGTGCCGCGGCGACAGAAGCGCGCCGCGCACGGCGCGCTGCACCAAAGCGCCGAAGGTTTTGGAAAAGCGCTTTTCCCCCGGCTTTGCTTCTTCTTTTTTAACTCTCTCCTCCTCGGGGTGCGTTTTTCTTGCTTTCGCGCCGAAGGCGGATTTGTCCACAACGCCGTCAGACCCAGGTGTTTTGCCAGCAGTTTCCTCCCGTGCGCCATCCCGCGCCGCGCCGCCCGTGCCAAATTTCTCCTCCTCCGTCTCCTCCAGCACCCTGGTCAACAACACCAAGACGTGCGTGCACCCGTCCGCCCCGGCCGCGAAAACCGGCACCGGCTCCATCACCGCCGCGTCCACCAACCTCTGGCCGCGGTGTTTCACCGGCCTCGGCCCCGCGAAAAGAGGCACCGCGGCGGATGCTTTCTGAGATTGTAAAAAGAAAAGTCAGTATTGTATGGGCAATCAGTCGGCGGAATGTGTTAAATGGGAAATACTTACCAGGCTTCTTTTTAAATCGAACTTGCTATGAAATGGCGAGCCCAGCATCACCGGGGTCAGGGTATCCAGTGACGTGGCGACGATTTGGAACGTTAGGGGCGAGGCGATGACGGCTTGAAAGTCCAACCCCCGCCCCGTCTGCCCGGCGTCCATCACGGCGTCCACCAGAAAGTTAACGTCCATCGCGGGCGCCCGGCCGTACTTGCTCCCCACCAGCCTTCGTTGCGTCTTCGTGGTGGGCAGCCGTCTTACGTCAAGAAACCGGCCGTCCACCAGGTCGTCTTCGTAGCAATCAACTCCCTCGGGTTGCTTGGCCAGAAAGTATGTCAGGTTCATTGCACCCGCGGAACTGCCGTACACGGCGTCGAACGCGTCGTACAAACCAAGCTCCAAAAGACCGCCAAGCGCGCCCGCGCTGATCACGCCCTTCATCCCGCCGCCTTCCACCGCGAGTCCGATTTTCATGCCGTCGTGTCGTGACCCGGGCTTCGTGTTGTCCCTGACGCGTCTCGCCAAAGCGACAAGCACGGGGTGCGTTTTTGTGGTGTGTTTTGTGTTTGCGTCGACGCGAACGTGTTCAGAGGTGTTGTTTTGTTTTGTCGACATCGCAACAGCACCGCTGATCGCATCGTGCCTCAGTGTTTTCCAACACTGAGGCACGGGCGTCACCCCTGCTGGTGGTTTGCCGTTACGCGCGCAACGCGCGGTGCCTCCTTTGCGAAACGAGGTGTCACGCAACAAACAGATCCACGGCGGTGTCGCGGTTTCGGCCAACACCGGTTCGTCACCGGGGGTGGTGGTGAGGTACGCGAAGTCGAACAAAACAGGAGCCTGTTTTTCGATGGCGCGCGGTCTTCTCATCACCCGACAAGACTCGCGTTTTCGTGGAACAGAGGGACACCAAACACGTCTCGATGCCTGGTTTGGACCTCGGCGACGGTGCGTATCCACGCCCACCAATCCCACATCCGCAATCGACGCCACTGCCGCGCGCATCGCGGGCCGTGCGCCGCCGAATGACTCAGCACGTCATAGCTTCTTTTTTCGAACGCGATTTCTGTCGACCCGAACGAGGTGCCGACGGAGCCGCCCCCTGCCGTTACGCGTTCGTTTCTTCCAACTCTGCGATTGAACCGAAAAAGCGTCAGTCTTGTAAGGGCAAACAGTGTTTGGATTTGGGAAAGACAAACGCGTCCAAGAAACAAAAAACCGTGAAAACGCGTTGGTCGCTTTTTTTCGCTTGACGAACCGCTCACGCTCGTGCGCGTGCCATACCCGCATACGCACCGCCCTTTCCTCGAGCTTCGGCTCGGATGATGGAAGTTATGACCGACTCGCCCCGCGACGTCCCGTCGTTCTTCAACGGCAACGGCACGTGTGGCACCACCACGGAGTTGTCCACGCATGCCTCGTTCACGATGATCGATGGGTCCGGGGGTTCCGAAAACAAACGCGTGGTTTCCGTGTCAGACCACATCTCTGAGCTCGCGCCTGAAACGAGTACCCTGGAGGTGCGTTCGGAGGGAAACTGGGAAGGGTTCGCGCCCGCGGCGGACACCACCACGGCGGTGGGAACAATCACCGTGCCCCCCACGGTGGCGGAGGATGACCTGAGCACCTCGTTCGCGGTGGCCCCGAGTTTGCCAAAGGTTGATTATTTCGTGGGCCTGCCCGGGGTGACCAAAGGGTACCCCGGAAGCGGGGTTGTTTGTCCTGTTTCCACCACGCCCAATCAGGACTTCATGCCGGTCCCGAGGTTCACCCCTGGGGAGCATTTGGTGCACAAGACGATTTTCTGCCGGCTCCTCGCGAAGCGGGTGGCGCACCGTACCGCTACGCGAGTGTTGCCCAAAGCCGTGCTTGACGTGGTGACGAAAAACGTGTGCGAGTGCGCCGGGCGGTTCTTGCCGTCCGTTTACCGGGTGGAGAACGAAGCCTTCGAGATGATGATGTTACGACGAGTACAGAAGTACGTCACGCAACACGTGGACGTGCCGCATTGGGTGGAGCGGTACATGGGCGCGGGGAAGTGCGTGTGGCCGGTGCGGGATTTTGAAACGGAAAACGCGATGCGGCAGATTGGTTTCCCCGGCGCGCCCACCTGCGACGTGCGTTTGGTGTCCGGGTTCCAGGAACACGTCACCACCGTGGAACGCGTCGTGGCGAGTGCGAAGTTCTCCATTTCAATCACCACGTGCTACCTGAAGTGCGACGAGGCGCACTTCACGCGGTTGCTTTGCGAACTGCTTCCGGCGGCGGCGAAGCGGGGGGTACGCGTGCGGCTTCTTCTGGACGGAACCGTTGCGAGGGCCGCGATCGCGAGGTCGAACGGCTGGGGCCCTCTTTCGAAGTATGCCTCGCAATCAAACGCACGCAGCGCTTTCCTGGCGTTCTACGACGAAACGTTGGCGAAAACAATCGCGGCGTGCCCACCCGGGAGCTTCAAGGTTGGTTTTTTCCAAGCCGCCGAGCCCGTCGCGGGGTACGAAGTTAAGTCACACGTCAAGCTGTTCGTCGCGGACGGTACGTTCGCCATCACGGGCGGTAGCAACCTGTACCCCACGGAGCTGACGCAGAAAAGCGACTGCGACATCGCGGTCAACGGCGCCGCCGCCACCGCGATCGACGACATGTTCAACGAAATGTGGAAGGAGCAAGTCGGCGAGACGCTCGCGACGCAACCGGATACGCAAAAAACGTTCCAGGAAGTGGAACCGGAGGGCCGGCCGTCGCGACGCAGCCTGGAGACTTCTTTGGGGGACATCTCCGTCCTCGTCGCGGGAATGGTCCCGTCGCCCGCGGTGAAACGGGTGAACATGATGTCTCCTCTTGGGTGGCACGCGCACGGCGTGCGGTTTAACCCCACGATGTCCCGGCCGGACCGCCACGGCGAAGACGCCGTGCTTCGGGCGGTGATCGGGCTGGCGGACAAAGCCAAAGAAGAGCTGTTGCTTTGCTTCGGGTTCGCAGCACCGCACGCGCCTCTGATTGACGCGCTGCGGCGGTGTGTGTTGCGGGGCGTGCGCGTGCGTGTGCTTCTGAACAGCCAGTACAGCGCGGATCTTCAAACCCCGATGGGGGACCTGGCGCTCGGAGCGCGGGCGTTGCTCGTAGCGGCGCCCGGCATAGAGCTGTGGGTTACGGGCCCCACAAAATCGCAAAACGCACAAGTGGGGAAAGGCGTGTACGCGTTCCAGCACGGCAAGTTCTGTGTCGCGGACAGACAGCTGTGTTCCGTGGGTTCGTGGAACGCGTGGGCGCGGAGCGCGTTCCACGAAATGGAGCTGAACATGTTTTTCGACGCCCCGGATTTAGCGGAAAAACTCGCGGAAAAATGGCTCTCAGCCGCGCAAGAGTGCGCGCGCGTGGACGACCCGAACGACCTGGTACCCGGAGTAGGGAGGTTCGCCCCGCGGGGTTGTGAGATGTGCGTGCCTTTCGGGAAGTTCTGCGAAGACGCGCTTGTGCGCGCGGAGGGGTGGGCGTTGGAAAACAACGCGCCAAAGGAAATGAACAGCAGCGACGACTTGTGACGGTAGCTAGCCACTTTTAATTCTGCAGGACACAACTCCTTGTAAGTACCAGTACCAATATTATTTTTGACGTTTCGCCGCGTGGACGCCGTCCGTCGCCCAATCCGGTAAACGTTTCCTCCCCGTTTGTTTCCCGCGCTCAGCGCACGATGCGCAGCGCCGCGTCCAGGGCGTCGCGCCACCGTGGGTCGTGATTCAGTTTGTTTTGCTCGTTATCCGCGGCGATTGTTTCACGCACGCAGCTCTCCGCGAGTTTCGCCGCCGCCGCGGCGAATTGCCACATGTTTTCGCCGCGTCGGTTGTGGCCGGTTTCGATAACCCTCACCCACACTCGGTCCGCGCCAACGCTCGGTTGGTTTCCGTGGTCAACAGGAGGACCGACCACGGCGACGACGACGAACCCAACATCTGTCCCGCACGCCTCGTGGAACGTGGGGCCACACGCACCCACCTCGGCGATTCCCCAATCCGCGCCGCACATGAGTTGCAGGTCGCGCGCCGCGTTGACCGCCCACACCACCCTGGATTCCCAGTACCGATCTTGGTTGGCGTAGTTGCCCGAACCACGAGCGCTCTCCAGGGCGATCAGGGCGTCGTGCGTACCGGGGACGAGCGCCTCCCTTGCCGTCGCGGAGTATGCCACAGCACCGCCGGTGAAATACGCGGATGCGCCGGGCAGGGAAAGAAGAGACGCGGCGAGGAGGCCTCCTGACGTGCACTCGCTAATCGCCACGGTTTGTTTTGTTGTCTTCAGCGCATCTGCGAGATCGGACGCCACGGCTTCCATGCACCACCCATGTCCACCCGACGTGGACGGCTCGGGGGACGCGGGCGCGTCAAAGGTTGGAATACGGTCACGCATTCCGGCTTTGACTCCGCCGTAAACAAGCGCGAGATGTGGAGCACGTTGCTTGGAAAGGCGCGCGAGAGTGCCCAACGTTTTGGACGCCCGACGCTTTTGGCCGGCCACGCGTCACTCGTTTGCCGTTTTGGGCGGCCGTTTTCGGCACTCGATGTCGCGCCACGACACGGTCGCGGGGACGAGGGGCACACTCGTGGACCCTGTAATTCTCCACGCACTCCAGGCGGCAAACACCACGCGCACAGTGAGCCTGACCCGACAGGCGGCTTTTCCCGGCCTGGACACCCAATCGCTCGTCTCGCTCGCGCGTGTCATCGCGCGCGGTTACGACCGATTGGTGACCGTCAACCTGTGTGGGCAGCGCCTCTGTGCTGAGTCGTGCGCGGCGCTGTGTCGCGCCGCGCACGACGGCGCGAGCTTCCGCGTCCTTGATTGCGGGGACTGCGATATAGGCGACACGGCCGCGAGCGCTTTGGCGGACCTGATCATCCTGAACGACAACCTGCAGCGCGTGTACCTTCCAAACAACCGCATCCGGACAGAAGGCGCCACCGCGCTCGCCGGCGCGCTAATAGCGCGGCCCGGCGCGCGACTCAAAACCGTTGATTTAAGTTTCAACCCGTTGATAGGGAACGGCGGCGCATGTGCACTCGCGGCTGCGCTGCGAACCACCGCGCCTGAAGAGCTGCGAATCAGCCACTGCGGCGTTTGCGACGAAGGCGCTGTGGCGCTCGGGAAACAGTTGAAAAGAAAGGACTCCCTGAAAAAGCTGCACCTCGATGGGAACGCTTTGCGCGCGGAGACGCAACTGTTACTGGCGAAACTAGCGACGGAAGCAGACGTGACTCTTACTCTCTTTTCGTGACGGGATGGACGAAAATATGAAAATAATGTGCACTCCTTGCTTTTCTCACAACCTAGTAACCGGAGCAGTTCTAATTTAATACGCAAACGCGACGCGGACCTCGCTTCCATTTCTTACGCAGCCTGGAGCTTGGCGGTGAGCTTGTGCGGAATGGTTTTCCCCACAATCTTCGCGGGCGCGATGCGCAGCAGGTTTCCTCGTTTCCCAGGGACGCTTCCCTTGACGATAATACAGTCCGCCTCCACGCGCATCACGACTAGTTTCTTCGCGGTGACGAGCTCGTTACCCATCTGCGAGTGCATCTTCTTTCCGGGAAAGATGCGGCCGGGGGAGGTGCCGGCGCCCACGGAACCGTGCTGCCGGTGCGACTTGGAACCGTGCGTCATCAACCCTCTGGCGAAGCCGTACTTCTTAACAGCACCTTGCCACCCCTTCCCGATGGACGTCCCACGGACGTCAACCACATCGTCTTTTTTGAAAATATCAGTCGGGTTGAGCTGCGCCCCCAACTCGTGCGTCGGCGCGCCAACCAACCGGAACTCCTCCAGGTGCCTCATCGGGGGAACACCGGCTTTGCCGCAGTGGCCCACCTCGGGCTTGGTGATCTTGTAATCCGCGACCTGGTCGTACCCAACCTGCACGGCGTTGTACCCGTCGGTTTCCTCGGTTTTGACCTGGCGTTTTTGGTAAAAAAATGTGGATAGGAATGTCAGCGGAAGGTCGCTTTTCGGCATCGGTGGCGTCGAGGTTCACGCCACCGCGGTGAGAGGTATCCATACTGTTGAGCAGTACGAACTACTGCTCGGACAGCGCCGGTGCTGCGCACCGCGAGGGAAAAACGGGCCAAAGAGTTCTGGTGCTTCTCGAGTCGGATCTGCCTCCCTTTCGGCAAATGACCCAAATCTGCCAGTACCCTAAACCCTGTGACGCCGCGACGGAAGCCCTTGGTGCCGGAAACGACACCAAGGCCTTGGTGCGAGTCACGGTGTTGGCCGTACACGGGCTTTGCGTTTAGGCACGAGCTACATAGCTATACGAGAAACAGTTTAAACGTCACACAACGCACCTGAGTCACGACGTTGCCCGCTTGCACCGCGATGACGGTCACGGGGACGCACAGGCCTTCCGCGGTGAACAGCTGCGTCATGCCAGCCTTGTTCCCGAAAACCCCCACGCCCGCGTCGAACTTGGCGTCAACTTTGAGGCCACCGGTGGACGCGAGACGCACGGCGCGCGCGGGGACAGCCACGCGCGCACCCGTGAAGCTCGAAGCCCTGAGGTTGCGCTTCACCGGAGCGCGCACGCCGGCGGCAATTTGGATAGACGAGGCCATCATAAAAGCGGCCATCTTTCGTGTAGGTGCCTTCCGCGCGCGGAACGAGCGTGTCGACCGGTGTTAGTGATGCACTAAACCGAACGAAACCTACACGTCTCTGTAACACGAGGTTCGATTTGTGTCACCTACGAAACGTCGCGAACGAGTGCGGCGTCGTGAGGAATGCCGGTAACGCGCGGCGCGATACGGGGACACGCCAAAAGCCACGTCCTGCGAAAAACACCGCGACGCGTGAAAAAACAAAGCCCGGACAAACCCTAAACCTTGAAAGGAGATCGAGTGCGGTTGATAGGTTTGGCTGATCGAACGCCGAGGTGCTGATCGGGGTGCGGTGAAAGGAGCGAGTCGATCGCGCCTTTTTTGATGTTTTTCTGTCGGCCCAAAAAAAGCGTCTGCGGTAACACAACGAAATCGAGATGAAATCGGGGCGGCCCTCTGCCGAGCAGCAAGACGGCTGCGCGCCGGGGGTTTCGCCGGGGGCAGCCTTAGAGTGTGCGCGTTGGAGTGAAGACACCGGGAGGCGGTGATAGGCACTCGGCGTGGCGCGGGCGAGGTTGAGTCGGGGCGG
>Ga0114998_10000928_pt1 | contig 22420 bp, 21 predicted proteins | sample ArcticOcean_MG_C_5_FD_87044 | JGI IMG/M metagenome (GOLD analysis project Ga0114998, IMG submission 87044) | Marine microbial communities from western Arctic Ocean - ArcticOcean_MG_CB4_138 | ecosystem: Environmental > Aquatic > Marine > Oceanic | place: Arctic Ocean: Canada Basin | collected... | reverse complement strand
CCAATTCATATATTCCTTTTTCTATTTTTTTTAATTTTTTTTCAAATTGTGCTGATAGTTTTTTAAGGTGAGCTGCGTCTACTTTTATTCCATTAAATTCTAATTTGGACAGTAGCTTTACCATTGGTTTTTCAAAATACTCATAAATTTTATTTAATCTTTCTTCATCAAGTCTTTCTTTTAAGTTTTCATACAATCTTAAAGTTACATCTGCATCTTCTGCAGCGTATTCTGTTGCTTTATTAAGTTCTATATCTGAAAAATTTAATTTATTTTTTCCTGTTCCAACCAATTCTTTAAAAGATATTGTCTTATGTCCTAGATGGATTTCTGATAAAGTATCCATGTTATGGCGATTTGTTCCAGCATCTAACGTGTAAGAAATTAACATGGTGTCTTCGATGGAGTTAATTTCTATTCCATTTTGCCTTAAAACTATAAAATCAAATTTTATATTTTGTCCAACCTTTTTAATGCTTGGATCTTCTAATAGATGTTTAATTTTTTTTAGAACTATTTCTTTTTTTAAACTTTTTATTTTGTGAGCTAAAGGGATATAGCAAGCTTTATTTGGTGCGTAGCTAAATGAAACTCCAACTAAATCAGTTTCTAAAGGGTTTAGAGATGACGTTTCGGTATCAATAGCAATTATTTTTTTTTCTTCTAAAACTTTTATCCATTTATCTAAACTTTTTTCATCTAAAATACATTCATAGCTTTTAGGATTTATATTTTTTTCTATTTTTTTTTTTATTTGATTTGATTTATTTGAATCTAATGTTTGAGTTTCTCCATAAAAGCTAATTGCTTGACTGAGCAATCTATTAAATTCCATTTCTCTTAAAAATTTAAAAAGTTTTTCTTTATCAACATTTTTCATAATAAAATCTTCAGGTTTTTCTTTCACTGGCACATCGTCTTTTAAGGTAACTAATTTTTTGCTAAGTATTGCCTTGTCTTTATTTATTAAAAGAGTCTCTCTTCTTTTATTTTGGGTTATTTCATTAATGTTTTTTAGTAAAACTTCTAAAGTTTTATATTTATTAATAAGTTCTGCGGCTGTTTTTACTCCAATTCCAGGAACACCAGGGATATTATCTGATGGATCTCCGGCTAGAGACTGAACATCGATCACTTGATTTGGTTTTACCCCAAATTTCTCAAACACTTCGTTTTCTCCTAAAACTTTGTTTTTCATAGGATCGTATAGTCTTATTTTTTCTGAAACTAACTGCATTAGATCTTTATCTGATGAAATAACTGTTACTTTAGCTCCGGCGTCTACGATCTGTTTCGCGTAGGTTGCTAATAGATCATCTGCTTCATAATTAATTAGTTCTATTGAAGGTAAACTAAAAGCTTTCACAGCTTTTCTAATATACGCAAACTGTGGTGCAAGATCTTCAGGTGTTTCGGATCGATTAGCTTTATATTCACTATAAATATCATTTCTAAAATTCTTTTTAGCAGAGTCAAAGATTACTGCAAAATGAGTTGGTTTATGTGCTGAGTCATCGGACCTAGAGTCTTCTAATAATTTAAAAAGCATAGAACAAAAACCACTGACAGCTCCAGTTGGTAATCCATCACTTTTTCTTGAAAGTGGTGGCAGCGCATAATAAGCTCTGAAAATATATCCAGATCCATCAATCAAATAAAAATGATCAGTTTTTTTTAATGAAGTCATATATAATAATTATAATACCTTATTTGTTTCGTGATATAATCAAATAAACTATGAATAAAATTGCTTTAAGTGTTGAAAAGTTAACTAAAATTTATTCAAAAAATAAATCAAATAACTCACAAAAAAAAGCTCTTAATGATTTGAGTTTTGAAGTTAAACAAGGTGAAATATTCGGTTTATTGGGTCCAAACGGAGCAGGTAAAACTACCTTTTTAAGTATACTCGCTGGTACTGTCGAGAAGACGGAAGGAAAATTGAATGTATGGGGCTTCGATCTTGATCTAAATCCAAGGCAAGTCAGAGCCTCTATTGGTATAGTGCCTCAGGAAATAAATCTAGATGCATTTTTTAGCCCTAGAAAGTTATTAGAACTGCAAGCAGGGTTATATGGCGTACCTAAAAAAAATAGAATTACAGATATTATACTCAAAATGGTCTCTTTAGAAAAACAAGCAGATTCATACTCCAGAAGTTTATCTGGTGGAATGAAAAGGAGATTATTAATTGCAAAAGCTATGGTCCATCAACCACCAATTCTTGTTTTGGACGAACCAACCGCAGGTGTTGATGTAGAATTAAGAAAAAATCTTTGGGAAAATGTTAAAAATTTAAATAAAGAAGGAGTAACAATTATTTTAACTACCCATTATCTTTTCGAAGCACAAGAAATGTGTGATCGTATTGCAATTATCGATAAGGGGAATTTGGTAGCATTAGATACAACTCAAAAGTTACTGGATAGAATTCAAACCAAAAAAATTACATTCAAAACTTCTCAAATAAACAGTGTAAAAAATTTAGTTCTATCTGGTGTCCAGTTTAGATTTGAAAATAAAGATACAATAACTGCTATATATGAGAAAAACTCTTTTGCATTTGAAGATATAGCAAATATTTTGAAAAAAAATAATATTAAAATTCTAGACATAGCAACAGAAGATGGTGATTTAGAAGATGTATTTGTTCAACTAACAAATAACTAGATTTTAGTTTAAAAAAAAGTAAGTATGTATATATGGAATTAATAAAAGAAATTAAACAATCTAAAATATTAAAAAACGTATTTATAGCATTAATGGGAACGGTTCTTTTGGCTGTTTCGTCGAAAATAAAAATTCCTTTTTATCCCGTACCAATGACAATGCAAACTTTAGTGGTTCTTTTTTTAGGAATAGCTCTTGGTTGGAAACTCGGTGTCGCTACAATTGCGCTATACTTGTTTGAAGGAATTATTGGTTTGCCTGTTTTTTCTGGTTCACCAGAAAAAGGTGTAGGATTAGTTTATTTTACTGGCCCAACAATGGGTTATTTAATTGGATTTCTCTTTGCTGTATATTTTGCTGGTACTATTAATTTTAGTAAAAATTTATTTGTAAAATTTTTACAACTTCTTTTTTCGATAAGCTTTATTTATATTATAGGAATCTTATGGTTGGGAACTTTAATAGGGTGGGAAAAACCTTTAATTCAATTAGGTGTTCAGCCGTTTTTACTAGCTGAATTATTTAAAATTTTAATAATTTTAATAATCTTACCGAAAATAAAGAAACTTAATCAATATCTTAAATAACTATCTTGGTGAACGTTTTGAGAGAATACGTTGTAATGTTCTTCTGTGCATTTTAAGTCTTCTAGCGGTCTCTGAGACGTTTCTATTACATAGTTCAAATACTCGATGGATATGTTCCCACTTAACTCTGTCGGCTGACATCGGATTTTCAGGTGGCTTAGCTTTAGATTCTGGTGATGCTAATAGGGCAGCTTCTACATCGTCTGCGTCCACAGGTTTAGCCATATAGTCTATAGCGCCAGCCTTTACGGCTGCTACTGCCGTAGGAAGATTCCCGTATCCCGTTAACATTACTATTCTACTTTCTTTTCTAAGTTTATGTAAAGATTTTACAACTTCTAGGCCACTGCCATCCTCTAGTCTAAGGTCAATTACCGCAAAGTTAGTTGGTGTTTTACTGACTATATTAAGGCCTTCTTCAACACTTTTAGATTCTAATACTTGGAACCCTTTCTTTTCCATAGCTCTAGCGAGTCTACTTCTAAAAGGGTCATCATCATCAAGGAGTAAGAGCGACTTGTCTTCAAAATCTGAAATTTTTAAGGGTGCTAGAGTTGGAGTTGTATTTTGCATTCTTTAATTTATATGGTGATGATTTTAAAATTATCAAGTAAATAATTATATTTTTTTCTTTACATTAATTTAAAAAACACTAAATAACGATTTATTAGGTTTTTTTATAAAATTTTTTAAAAACCTGTTGTGTAAACATAAAAGGAACACATGAGATGCGAAAATTTGCAGACGTTAACAAATTAGTTAACACGTTAAAACCGGATTATCCGGTATACTGTATACGTCCAGAATCTATAAAAACATCAACGCAATTTTTTAAGAACAATTTTCCTGGAAAAGTTTTGTATGCAGTAAAAACAAATCCTAATAAAGAAGTTTTAAGATATATTATTAAAAACGGTATTGATAATTTTGATGCCGCTTCGATAAATGAAATTCAATTAATAAGAAATTTAAAACCAGATGCTCATATTTATTTTATGCATACTGTAAAAAGTCGAAATGATATTTCAGAAGCTTATTATAATCTGGGTATTAAAGATTTTGCACTAGACACTAAAGATGAGTTGATAAAAATTCTTGATGTGACAAATCATGCAAAAGACCTAACTCTCTATATAAGAATTTCTATTTCTAATGAACATGCTGAAATTGATTTATCTAAAAAATTTGGGGCCCCCGCAAGTGAAGCACTAGGGTTGGTTAGACTTTGTAAAGAACATGCTAATAAAATTGGAATTAGTTTCCATGTAGGCTCTCAATGTATGCATAAGATATCTTTTTCTAAAGCAATTAGCGAAGTTGGAAATATAATAAAAAAAACCAAAATTATACCTGACATTATAAATGTAGGCGGTGGGTTTCCCTCCGTTTACCCAGACTTAAATCCTGAATCACTTGAGAGTTATTTAAATGAAATAAAAAATTCTATTACAAAACTTAATTTGCCAATTACTCCTGATTTAATTTGTGAACCTGGAAGAGCAATTGTAGCTGAAAGTGGTTCAACTATAGTTAAAGTTAATCTTAGAAAAAAACAAAAACTTTATATTAACGACGGAACATACGGCACTTTATTTGATGCTGGAGTTCCTAATTTTATTTTACCGTCTAGAATGATTTTGAATGGTAGAGTTCAATCAAAAAAATTAACTGCATTTAATTTTTTTGGTCCTACCTGTGATAGTATGGATTACATGAAAGGCCCTTTTATGTTACCTAATAATATTAAAGAAGGTGATTATATTGAATTAGGACAGTTAGGTGCCTACGGATTAACTTTTAGGACTAAGTTTAATGGCTTCTATTCTAATGAAATATTTGAAACATCTGATCAACCAATCATGAGTTTGTATAACACCTCGAGTAAAGTTAAATACTTGGTTGCCTAATGAAACAAAAAAATAGCCCTAGATTAGGACATAACAAAAAATCTCTTCTAAAAAAACCTGTTGAGCATATTGACATTAAATCATTCGATGCACGAAAAATAATAGATTCTATGAGTAAGATGTCATTCACCTCTAGGGACACTGCAAATGCTGCAAAAATTTACAATGAAATGCTTTCAGATAAAAATTGTTCTATTTTTTTAACTATTGCTGGTTCTACTTCCGCTGCAGGCTGCATGAACTTATACTCTGACTTAATTAAATATAATATGGTCGATGCTATAGTGGCAACCGGTGCATCTATTATAGATATGGATTTTTTTGAGGCTATAGGCTTTAAACATTATCAGGGCTCACAATTTCAAGATGACACTGTTTTAAGAGATAACTACATAGATAGAATTTATGACACATATATCAACGAAGAAGAACTGCAAGCTTGTGATAAAGCTATTTGTGATATTGCAAACACTCTAGAACCCCGAGCTTATACATCCAGAGAATTTATTAAAGAAATAGGAAAATATTTAAAAAAAAATGCAAAGAAAAAAAATTCATTAATTGAACTAGCTTATGATCATGATGTTCCAATATTTTGTCCTGCATTCACAGATAGTTCTGCTGGCTTTGGGTTGGTAATTCATCAAGAAGAGAATCCTAATAGTCATATAACTATTGACTCGATTAGAGAATTTAGAGAATTAACAGAAATTAAATTACAATCAAAACAGTCAGGACTATTAATGATTGGTGGAGGTGTTCCAAAAAATTTTGCCCAAGACACAGTGGTTTGTGCCGAGCTTCTAGGTAAAAAAGCTGAGATGCATAAATATGCTATTCAAATCACGGTAGCAGATACAAGAGATGGAGCTTGTAGCAGTTCAACACTTAAGGAAGCTAGTTCATGGGGTAAAGTTTCAGTTACCAAAGAACAAATGGTTTTTGCTGAAGCAACAAGTGTGCTACCATTAATAGTAAGTGATGCCTATCACCGTAAACATTGGGAAAAAAGAATTAGAAGAAATTTCCAAAAAATATTTTAATTAAAATGGTTAACAAGACTAAAATTGGCTTAATTCAGATGAAAATGTCTTCTGATCCAAAAAAAAATATTAATATTGCATTAAATAAAATTAAAGAAGCAGCCAAGAAAGGAGCACAGATTATTTGTTTACCAGAATTATTTCTTTTTGAATATTTCTGCCAAGAAGAAAAGCATTCAAATTTCAAATTTGCTGAAAAAATTCCCGGTCCCACAACTAGTATTCTATGTTCAATTGCCAAAAAACTTAAAGTTATAATTGTTGCTTCCCTCTTTGAGAGAAGGACATCTGGAGTATACCATAATACCTGTATACTAATAAGTGAAGATGGAAAATTAATAGGTAAATATCGAAAAATGCATATTCCTGATGATCCGCAATATTATGAAAAATTTTATTTTACCCCGGGTGATTTAGGCTTTCGAGCATTTAAGACTAAATATGGAAATCTTGGTACTTTAATATGTTGGGATCAATGGTTTCCAGAAGCTGCTAGATTAACTGCTTTGCTTGGAGCCGAAATTCTATTTTACCCTACAGCTATAGGTTGGCATCCGAAAGAAAAATTAAAGTATGGTAAGTCACAATTAGAGGCATGGACTGCTGTTCAAAAATCACATGCAATTACAAATGGTGTGTATGTAGCAGCAACTAATAGAATTGGAACAGAAAAGCTGGGATCAAAAAAATTAGAGTTTTGGGGTAATTCTGTCGTTTTTGACCCAAACGGTAATGTTGTTGCCAAAGCAAAAAATAAAGAACAAATTTTAATTTGTGATATTGATTTTAAAAAAGTGGAAACAGTGAGGCAGCATTGGCCATTCTTTAGAGATAGACGTATTGATGCCTATAAAGGCATATTAAAAAATCCTAATGATAAATAACGAAAGCTTGCTTGCAGGTTTTAGAATGCCTGCTGAATGGGAAAAGCAAGATTCTACATTGATAGCGTGGCCGCATAATAAGACTGATTGGCCTGATCGTTTTAATAATATACCTCAGATTTTTGCAAAGATAATCACTCATATATCAAGAGTACAAAAGGTATGTCTATTAATTCAAAATAAATCCGATAAACCTAAAGTATTAAAGACAATAAAGAAATTTAAAGCTACAACTAAAAATATTTTTATAACTATTAAAAAAACTGACAGAGTTTGGACAAGAGATTCTGGTCCTATATATTTAATAAATAAAACTAAAACAAAGAAAATTATTTCTAATTGGAAATTTAATGCTTGGGCAAAATATAAAAACTATCGAAATGACAACTCTATTAATGCTAAAATTATTAAATTAAAAAAAATAAAATATACAAATCCAAGATATAAAAAAAAAAATAAAGTAAATAATGTGGTCCTAGAAGGTGGTGCTATAGATGTTAATGGACTAGGATGTTTACTAACAACTAAAGAATGCTTGTTAAGTAAAATACAAGAAAGAAATTTAGGATATAAGAAAAGAGATATGGAAAATATATTTAAAACATACCTTGGAGTTAAAAAAATTATATGGCTTAATAAAGGTATTGAAGGTGACGATACTCATGGTCATATTGATGATGTAGCACGGTTTATTTCAAAAAATGAAATTTTTTTAGCTTATGAAAAAAATAAAAAAGATAAAAATTTTAAAGTGTTAAAAGAAAACTACAAAATATTGAACAAGTCATCTGATCAGAATAATAAAAAACTAAAAATAATAAAAATACCTATGCCAAGACCGCTTTATATTGATAATGTAAGAGTGCCTGCGAGTTATTTAAATTTTTATATTGCCAATAAAATAGTTTTAGTTCCTATCTTTAATGATCCTAACGATCAAAAAGTATTAAAAATATTTAAAAAATATTTTAAAAAAAGAAAAATAGTCCCAATAGATTGTACTGATTTGATATGGGGATTCGGTGCCATACATTGTATGACACAGCAAGAACCTGCGCTAAATTAGTTCTTAATATCTGATATATTCCACGATATTTCAACTGAAGCACCCGTTGGATTTTTTACGTTAGAAAAAGTTAATTGAGCTTTTTTTCTTTCTAGAAGAGTTTTACCTAAAAAAATCCCCAGCCCAAGACCCGCTTGAGCACTTACTTTTTTTGATTTTGACTTTAAATAGGGCTCTCCAATAAGTTTTATTACATCTTCTGCAAAGCCTGGTCCATCATCATTTATTATTACTGTAAGAGTGTGATTGTCACTTATTAATTTTATATTTATTTCTTGATCTGCAAATTTAATAGCATTCCCGATAAAATTTCTTAGCCCGTAAACAATTTCCGGAGATCTTTTAATGTTTATTTTGTTTGTATCCTCATTTTCAAATAAATTAATTTTTTTATCTGAGGTTTCTTCAAAAGAGACAATAATTTCTTCTAATAGATCTTCTGCTTTTATTAAGTTAATAAACTGATCATCACTTATCTCTTTTTTCGAAATTTTTTTTAAGATATCACTACACCTTTTAGCTTGGCTAATTAATAAATCTAAGTCTTTTGAATGTTTTGATCTATCTCCAATTTCTTTTTTAAGTTCTTTAGCAACTACTGAAATTGTTGCAAGTGGTGTTCCTAAAGAATGCGCTGCAGCTGCAGCTTGCCCGCCTAGTGAATCCAGTTCATATTCTTTCGCCATAATCTGTTGAAGTTTATCTAATGCTCCCGATCTTTTTTTTGTTTCACCAGAAAATCGTATTCCAAAATAGCTTATGAAGACTAGTCCAATAATTATGGCAACTAGTGCACCTTCTAAATAATATTCAGGAAAGTTAAAACTATGAATATCTAAACTTGGAAGTACTTTGTGATGTTCTTTTAAAAAAAAAAGAAGGCCTATAGTTACAGTTCCAAGAATTATTGTTGTACCCATACTTAAAAATGTTGAAGAGACAATTGAAGGAATGATTATAAGTAAAGCAAAGGGATTAAAAATTCCTCCTGTTAGATATAATAAAAAACTTAGCTGTAATAAGTCATAAATTAGAAAAAAAGCTGAGTAGGAATCTTTTAACTGATTCTTTCTAATATTAAATTGTAAAATTATATTTGTTATAAAACCTATAAAAATAACAATATGTGTTTCAATAATTGGAAGATTTAGTTCTAAAAAAAAATAAACAAAGTTAATTGCTATCAACTGACCGATTATGGCGATCCACCTCAAATTTACTAAAGTTTTTTTATCTAGATGAAGATTCTCTTCTAGTCTAAACAGAGTAGAAAAATTCATTTTAAAGTTAAATATCTAGATTGGCTACTTCTAGAGCGTTGTTGATAATAAATTCTTTTCTAGGAGGTACATCGTCCCCCATTAAAATATCAATAATTTTTTGATCATCTTTCGATTTTTCTTTTGTTTCTTTTGAGTACTGTACCCGTAATAGAGTTCTGTTTTCGGGATTTAAAGTAGTCTGCCAAAGTTCTTCAGGATTCATTTCTCCTAAACCCTTAAATCGTTGAATGGATAATTTTTGCCTCTGTTCTTCCATAAATTTATTAAATTCTGAAGATCCTTTTTTCATTTTCTTTCCACTTTTTTCAGATATTTCTAAAATATGCTCTTCAAGACTTTTTTCATCTTTTATATAAGAACTTTTTGTACCTTTGGTTACTTTAAATAAAGGTGGTTGTGCTAAATACAAGTGTCCATTTTCAATTAGTTGATTAAACGGAAAATTATTAAAGAAAGTAAGTAATAGCGTTCTAATATGTGATCCATCTACATCGGCATCAGTCATAATTATAATCTTGTCATATCTTAGATTTTCTATGTTGAAATCTTTAGATCCTGTTCCTAATGCATTAATTAAAGTTACGACTTCATTAGATGACATCATTTTTGCAAGCACTTTTGTTGCATAATCGTTACTAATTCCGTTGGGTCTAATTTTATTATTTACATAAGTGTTTAATATTTTTCCTCTTAATGGCAAAACAGCTTGGTATTTTCTTGATCTACCCTGTTTAGCTGATCCACCGGCAGAATCTCCTTCTACTATATAAAGTTCTGTTCCTTCTCTTTTTGAAATTTGGCAATCTGCTAGTTTACCCGGCAAACCAGATAATTCAAACGTTCCTTTTCTTCTTACGCTATCTCGTGCTTTTCTTGCCACATCTCTTGCAATAGCAGCTTGTAAAATTTTTTCTAATATATTCTTAGTAACTGATGGGTTCTGATCAAACCAAGTAGCTACTCTTTCATTGACTACACTTTCGACGATTAGTCTTATTTCTGAAGAAACAAGTTTATCTTTTGTTTGAGAGGAAAATTTTGGATCAGGCATTTTAATGGATAACACTGCTACCAACCCTTCTTTGATATCGTCTCCTGAAATAGTAACTTTATTTTTTTTGCCTAAATTTTTATCATTTGCGTATTTGTTAATTACCCTTGTTAAAGCACTTCTAAATCCAAGGAGGTGGGTTCCTCCATCTTTTTGATGTATATTATTAGTAAATGCTAGAACATCTTCTGAATATCCTGCGTTCCACTCAAAAGAACACTCAACAACTACTTTATTTTTTTCAGCTGTTACAAATATAGGTTTTTTAAATATAGCAATTTCATTTTTATTAATTAGTTGAGGTTTTTTTTGATTGATGTATTTAACAAACTCTACAATACCACCTTCATACTTATTAATGTATTCTTTAGGTTTTGCTGTAGTGTTATCTGTTAAGATGATGCTTATACCTTTGTTTAAAAAAGCAAGTTCACGCATTCTTTTTTGCAAAATTGTAGAACTAAATTTAGTTGAAGTAAAAATTTCTTTTGAAGGTAAGAAAGTTATTTTTGTTCCTTTTTTTTTTGTTTTACCAATTTCTCTTAGAGGTTTTACGGAGTTTCCATTTTTAAAAGCTATTAAATATTCTTTTCCATCTCTAAAAATATTTAATTCTAATCCTTCAGAAAGAGCGTTAACAACTGAAACTCCAACTCCATGCAAACCACCTGAGACTTTATATGAATCATGATCAAATTTTCCACCCGCGTGCAACTGTGTCATTATTACTTCTGCAGCTGACATTTTTTCTCCCTTGTGCATATCTACAGGTATTCCTCTTCCATCATCTTCTACTGTAATGGAGTTATCTTTATTCATGCTAACTGAAATATTTTGGCAATGTCCTGCTAAAGCTTCATCGATAGCGTTATCGACAACCTCGAAAACCATATGATGAAGTCCAGATCCGTCATCTGTGTCACCAATATACATACCGGGTCTTTTTCTAACGGCGTCTAAACCTTTTAAAACTTTAATAGAGTCAGCGCTGTATGAATGTGAAGGTTTTTTTTCTAAATTTTTTGGCATTTATAATTGATCTAAAGATGTAAACTTATATCATTTTTTTCTTTTTATACGAAGTGGATACGAGCCAAGAAGTTAAATTAACTCTTATTACCAACCGTTTTAAGGTAAATAATATAAAAATGACATAGAAATAGTTAATTAGATTTTCATTGGCATTACTACGTAATAACTATTTTTGTCTGACATATCTTCAATTAAAACTGGTGAAACAGAATCTTTCAAATTTATTTTTAAGTTTTTGTCTTCAACTTCAGAAGCAATATCTATTAGATATTTTGAATTAAAACTAACTGTCATTTCTTCCGCGGTAAAGTTTGATTGAATTACTTCATTTCCTTCACCAGAATTAGCACTATTTACTGAAAATTTAATATTATCTTTACCTAATTCTAGCTTTACCCCTTCCTTGCGATCTACAGATACCGTAGTCACCCTTTCTATCGCCTGCACAAAATCTGAGGAAGCAACTGTTAATATTTTATCGTTGCCAACTGGGACTACTTTTCTATAATCAGGAAATTTACCGTCTATAACTTTAGAAACTAAAGTAGTTTTTCCAACTCTAAATTGAATCTTATTTTCAGTTGTCTTAATCAAAATTTTTTCATTTGTATCCGCTAGTAAATTGCATAATTGAAAAACAGTTTTTTTTGGTAAAATTATAGGATGAAAAGTTTTATTTGACTCAATCTCAATACTACTGGAAGACAATCTGTGACTATCAGTGGCTACTCCTGTTAAATATGTTCTATTTTGAGATTCTGTTGTGTGTAAATATATTCCATTTAAATAATGTCTTGTATCATCGTTTGAAATAGAAATTTTTGTTTTATTTAAAAGAGTTAAAAGTTTAGATTTATCGAATGAAATTTCATTACCTTCAAAATTATCAGCAAAATTAGGAAAATTATCAACTGGTAAACATAATAAGTTAAAATCAGAATTATCAGTAATAACGCTTATTTTATTTTCAGTTTTTAAGTCAAATTGTATTTCAGAATTTCCTGAAATTTTTCGGAGAATGTCATACAATATTGTTGCCGAAATTGTTGTTGCTCCTTCAGTTTTAATTTTGACATCTATAACCTCATCATAAAATACCAAATCTAAATCTGTAGCTATTATCGATAATTTTCCATTTTTAGCATTTAATAGTACGTTGGACAAAATCGGGAGGGTATTTTTTTTTTCAACTACTCCTTGGGCTAATGTAAGTGATTTTAGAAGATAATCTCTTTTAATTACGAATTGCATTCAATCTACTCTTCTAACAACAGGCTACGAAGTTGATCAACATTTTTTTTCATTTCATCATCTTTTTCTGAAATTCTTGTAATTGTTTTAACGGCATGAATAACAGTTGTATGATCTCTATTGGCAAAACGTCGTCCTATTTCAGGTAATGATCTAGTTGTCATTTTTTTTGCTAAATACATTGCAATTTGTCTAGGTCTAGCTAATGGTCTGGATCTTCTTTGAGACAACATTTCTGCTAATGGAATATTAAAAAAATTTGCAACAGTGTTTTGTATTCTGTCGACAGTGATAATTTTAGCTTGATTAAAAACGTCTTTTAATATGTTTTTACAATCGTTAATGCTCAAAGTTTTCTGGTGAATTCTACTGAATGTAACCACTCTATTTAAAACGCCAATTAGTTCTCTGATATTTGTCTTACTTTCTAAAGCTATAAAATTAATAACCTCTTCACTAATATTGCTATTTTCCTTAAATTGATTCTGGATGTCTTCTAAGCGTTTTTTTATAATCTTTATTTTTAAGTCTAAATCTGGCGTATCGATATCGACTACTAACCCTCCGGATAATCTTGATTTAATTCTTTCTTGAACCCTGTCTAATTTCATAGGAGCTCTATCCGCTGAAATAATTATTTGTGATGTTTTGTCTACCAAGCTATTGAAGGTGTGAAAAAATTCTTCCTGTAAACCCTCTTTTCCTCTTATGAATTGAATATCATCAATAATAAATACTGAGGCTTTTCTAAAAAAGTCTTTAAAATTAACCATGTCATTTTTTTTAATTGACTTAATAAAATGATACATAAATCTTTCAGCAGATATAAACATAACATTGGTTTTTTTTTCCAACTCCAATCCAATGGCATTTAATAAATGTGTTTTTCCTAAACCAACGCCGCCATATATGTAAAGAGGGTTATATCTTGAAACCTGTTCACAAACTTTTTTAGAAGAAGAAAGTGCTACCTCATTACTGGATCCAGATATAAAATTTTCAAAATTCAAATTAGGATTAAGTCTATTATAATTTAATATTGAATCTTTAATTTCTGTAACTTTATTAAATTCCTCTATTTTAAACGCATCATTAGCATTGATCTTATGTTCTTCTGTTATTTTAAACTCAACTCTATTAATACTATTTTTAAATGTTTTTATTTGAGATAACAATTTATCTAAATATCTTGAAACTATCCAATCTCTAAAAAATCTAGTCGGTACTCCCAGTACAAGATAGTCGTTGTACTCTTTTAATAATGAAATGTTTTTTAACCAACTTGAATAGATTTCTGTTCCAAAATTTTTTTCAAAAGAACTTTGAACATTGTCCCAAACTAAAGTTTTTTCTTCTTCGTTTGAAAAAATTTCTTGGGGAATAATAGATTTTTTTTCCATATAATTTTATCTTAAGCGCTCTTCTAATTTTTTATAAATAAATTTGCAAGAAATATATTTTTAAAACAAAGAATAAATTGCTTTGATTAAGTTTTTTAATAAATAATTTTTATAAAATAAAATTTTATATAAAATTTATACAACTTAAAGGTTAGATATCTATATGTGGATTTTTTTTTCTAGATATAGCTGTACAATGAAAAAAACTATACCGTAAGTTGTTCAACTTAAAATTGTTACACTTAAAAGTTAATTAGCGATTTTTTTTGAGATTTTTGATATTTTTCTTGACGCAGTTTTTTTATTTATCGTGCCTGACTTCGTGGCTTTCATTAATAATGACTGAAAAGTAGGAAAAAAACTTTTAATTTTATCTTTTTCTCCTTTTTTTATCAGATCTTCCATTTTTTTAACGGCTGCTCTATATTTGCTCTTTCTAAGCCTATTAACGGCGGTCTGTTTAGTTACTCTTCTTACTCTTCTTATTGCTGAGGCTGTGTTAGGCATATTTCAAAGTATATATCTCGTTAGAACATAAGGGTCAACTTCAATTATTTTTGACATTTTGAACAGAAAAATGAAGAACGATTGGATGTATAGACTTTTTTTATAGTCCCATAACATTGTGATCTACTACAGCTTGTCTTTTCTTTACCGTAAACATTAAATTTTTGTTGGAAATTTCCATTCTTACCCTCTGCACTAGAAAAATCTTTTATGGAAGACCCTCCAAGTGAAATTGCATGTTCTAAAATTTTTTTTATAAATTTTATAATTTTTTTTATTTCTTTTTGATTAATTTCTTTAACACTTCTAGTGGGGCTAATTTTACATAAAAATAAAACTTCATTACAATATATATTTCCGAGTCCGGCAACAAATTTTTGATCCATTAACAAGTTTTTAATATTTAATTTTTTATTAAGTATGTATTTTTCAAAATAATTTAAATTAAAATTATTTGACAATGGTTCTGGGCCCAAAAGGGCAAGGTGTGTACAATTGAATATATCTTTGCTGAGGCATACTTTAATGAAACCAAATTTTCTTACATCATTGTAAATTAGTTTAATTTTTTTATTAAAAAAAATAGTTAAATGATCGTGTTTTTTGTCATTTTTGTTCAATGCATAATAAAAGCTTGTTTTGTGCTTTTTATTATTGTCAATAATAAAAAATTTTCCTGTCATACCAAGATGTGCTAAAATAGTATAATCTTTATCTAAATTAATTAATAAGTATTTTGATCTTCTTTGAACAGATGTTATTTTTTTATATTTTATTTTATTAAATTGTTTACTATTTATTTTATACCTAAGTTTATTGTTATTAATATTAACTTTTTTTATAGTTAAATTTTTAAGTTTATTCTCTAGTGACTTTTTAACAACTTCTACTTCTGGTAATTCTGGCATATAATTTAATTATGAATAACTATAATCAAGATAAAACTAAATTAGTCAACTCCGTATTTAGTAAAGTTCATAAAAATTACGACTTGATGAATGATTTAATGTCTTTGGGTGTTCACAGGCTTTGGAAAAAAAACTTAATTAGTTGGATGAATCCACAACCTGAAAATAAAATAATTGATGTTGCTGCAGGGACTGGTGATCTAGCTAAAATGATTTCCGATAAAAATAACAATAAAAATATTTTTTGTTGAGTAGAACCTAACAAAGGGATGTTTGAAACAGGCAGAAAAAAACTAAAATTACTCTCTAATATTAAGTGGTATTTAAATTCTGCTGAAAAATTACCATTTAAAAACAATACTTTTGATTTTTACACAATAAGCTACGGTATAAGAAATGTTACAGATATAAATCAGTGTTTAAGAGAAGCATATCGTGTGTTAAGACCTGGTGGTCGTTTTTTTTGCCTAGAATTTTCAAAAGTTGAAAATGAAATGTTAAATTTATTATATCAAAAATACTCTAAATTAATTCCATTAATTGGCAAATTTGTAGTAGGTAGCGAAAAACCTTATGAATATTTAATTGATAGTATAGATAAATTTTATAGCCAAAATGAGCTTGTAGATTTATTGGAAAAAAATAAGTTTTTAAATGTTGAATTTAGAAATTTATCTAATGGTATTTCTGCTATACACTCAGGTTGGAAAATCTAAATATGTTTAAGAGTATTTTTCAATTATTCAGAATAGCAAGAAAACTTGCCTCTTCGGGTGCTGTTGACACAGTTAACGAAATTTACGATATACCTTTTATCATAAAATTATTTTTTGATTTTCTCTCAATCGGGTCAACGAAAAAGTTAGTAAATAGACCAAAAAAACCCGGAGAAAAACTATGCGATGCATTGGAGGGAATGGGCACTACTTTTATCAAGCTAGGTCAATTTTTGGCTACAAGACCTGATATTATAGGAGAAACTTTAGCTGATGATTTGGTTAAACTACAAGACAAGTTACCCCCATTTGAACTACACGAATCTAAAAAAATTTTAAAAAAAGAAATTGGTGACAACTTGTATAAAAATATAGTCGAGTTAAGTGAACCTATAGCAGCTGCTTCTATCGCGCAAGTACATATAGCAAAGATAAAAATCGATGGTGTTCAAAAAGAAGTCGCTGTGAAAATTTTAAGACCTGATATAGAAAAACAATTTAATGAAGAATTAGATTCATTAATGCTATTTGCCTACATTATAGAAAGTTTATTTTCAAAAACAAAAAGACTTAAGTTAGTCGAGATTGTCCACTTATTAAGGGAAATAACTAATATTGAAATGGATTTAAGATTTGAGGCAGCAGCTGCAAATGAATTATACGAAAATACAAAACATGATGAAGGATTTAATGTTCCGAAAATTTATTGGAATTATACTTCCAGAAAAGTACTTACTTTAGATAAAGTTTATGGAATCTCAATAAGAGAGCAAGACTTATTAAAAAAATCTGGCGTAGATTTAAAAAAACTTTCAGAAAATTTAATTCAACATTTTCTTAAACAGGCTGTAAGAGATGGTTTTTTTCATGGAGATATGCATCAAGGAAATTTATTTGTAGACCAGACAGGAAATATTATACCTGTTGATTTTGGAATTATGGGCAGATTAGATAAAAATAATAGAAAGTATTTAGCAGAAATTTTATACGGATTTATTCAAAGAGATTATGTAAAAGTTGCTGAAGTTCATTTTGAAGCAGGTTTAATTCCCCAAAATGCTTCTAAAGAAGAATTTGCACAAGCTTTAAGGTCTGTTGGAGAGCCAATTTTTGGACAATCTATAAAAAATATCTCAGGTGGAAACTTATTGGCCCAACTTTTTGAAATTACAGAAAAATTTAATATGCCAACACAGACACCACTATTATTGCTGCAAAAAACTATGGTTACTGTGGAGGGAGTTGCGAGAAAACTTTATCCTGAAACTAATATCTGGGAAATTTCTAGGCCCGTATTAGAGAATTGGATTAAAAGTGTAAAAAGTCCTAAGGCAACTATAGATACCGCTATAAATACCTCTTCTGAAATTTTAAAAAGGATACCTGATTTTCCTAATTTTATGGACAAAGCAAATCATGCTTTGCAGCTATTAGCTGAGGGTAAATTAAATTTAGGCTTTAAAAATAATAGAGGCTTAGAAGTTGAAGAAATTAAGTTAAAAAACTTAAGAAATAATATTATCATTACTTTTTTAGGTATTGTAATTGCTGTTTTATTAGTATTTTAATTGTAACAATGTCAGTACAAAACAAAAAAGTACTACTAATAATTGGTGGTGGAATATCTGCTTATAAAGCTTTAGATCTCGTTAGGTTGTTCGTCAAAAATAATATCGAGGTGAAAACAATTCTTACCAAAAGTGGTAAAGAGTTTGTAACCTCATTATCTATAACATCTTTGTCAAATAATAAAGTTTTTGAAGATATATTTGATACAAATAATGAAAAAGAAATAGATCATATTTCTTTGTCTCGTTGGGCTGATATAATTCTAGTTTTACCTACAACAGCAAATATGATGACAAAATTACGTGTGGGTAAAGCAGAAGATCTAGCCACTACTGTTATTCTAGCTTCCGATAAGGATATAATCTTAGTCCCTGCGATGAACGTTAGAATGTGGTTACATAAAGCAACACAAAATAATTTAAAAAACTTACTAGATTATGGATATAGATTTATTGGCCCAGTAAATGGTGAAATGGCTTGTGGTGAATATGGAGAAGGCAAGATGTCGAGTCCACGGCAAATTTTTTCATATCTAAAAAAGTATTTTGAAAATAAAAATTTAGTAAAAGACAGAAAAATTCGTGCATTAGTTACTACGGGACCGACACGAGAATATATTGATCCTGTTAGATATATTTCTAATGAGTCTAGCGGTAAACAAGGATACGAAATAGCTTTAGCTTTATCCAAGTTGGGAGTGAAAACCACTTTAATAACTGGGCCTACTTCCTTGAATTATTCAAAAGATATTGAAGTAAAAAAAATAAATAGTGGTGAAGAAATGATGAGTGCTGTTCAAGAACTTTTGCCGGTAGATATAGCTGTTTGTGCAGCAGCAGTATCTGATTTTAAACCCAAAAATAAACAAAAACAAAAAATAAAAAAAGATAAAAAAAATCTTACAAGTTTAGATCTCGAAAGAAATGAAGATATTTTAGAATATCTTGGAAAAAATAATAAATTAAGACCTAAAATGCTAGTTGGTTTTTCTGCTGAAACAGAAAAATTAATTGAAAATTCAAAAAAAAAATTGAATGATAAATATTGTGACATAATTATTGCTAATGATGTGTCAAAAAAAGAAACAGGCTTTAATGTTGATTATAATAAAGTTTCAATTATAGAAAAAAGTGGAAAAATTGAAAACTTACCTAGAAATAAAAAAAGTTATATTGCCTCAAAAATTGTAAAAAAAATAATAGATAAGTTTTTAATTGATGATAAAAATACAAATTAAAAAATTATCAAACTCTGTAATAATTCCTAAATATGAAACTTCTGGCTCCTCAGGTATGGATATAGCTGCACATGTTGAGAATAACATAATAATTAATCCTGGTGAAAAAGCTTTGGTCTCAACAGGTTTTTCTATAGCCATCCCCACGGGATATGAAGTTCAGATAAGACCTAGATCTGGTTTAGCTGTTAAAAAAAATATTACAGTTTTAAATACGCCTGGAACTATTGACGCAGACTACAGAGGGGAAATAAAAGTTATCTTAATTAACCTTGGCCAAGAAAAATTTATTATTCAAAATGGAGAGAGAATAGCTCAAATGGTTGTTTGTCCAGTAGTTCAGGCCAATTTAGAAGAAGTTACAGAGTTAAGCGACACAAAGCGCGGATCAGGTGGTTTTGGTTCTACTGGTAGCTAATAGTACCATTTATGAAAATGAGTAATAACGAACTTTTAAGATATTCAAAGCAAATAATACTGAAACAAGTTGGCGTCTTAGGCCAAAAAAAAATTGCTTCTACAAAAGTTCTAATAGTTGGAATAGGAGGTTTAGGCTGTCCTGTAGCTTTATATTTAATTAGCTTAGGTATAAAAAACATGGGTATTGTTGATCATGATAAAGTTGATTTTACAAATCTAAATAGACAAATTTTATTTAATACAAATGACATAGGAAAATTTAAAGTTATTCAAGCCAAAAAATTTCTACAAAAAGTAAATAAAAAAATTAAAATTAATATTTACAAAGAAAAAATTATTAAAGAGAATATTGAAGGAATCTTAAATAAATATGACATTATTTGTGACTGTTCGGACAATTTTACTACAAGATATTTACTCAATGATATTTGTTTAAAAAATAAAAAAATATTAATTTCTGCGGCAATTAGTAAATTTGAGGCCCATATATTTAATTTCAATTTTTCTAAAAACGTACCTTGTTATAGATGTTTTATGCCAGAAATACCTGAGGCAGATAACAGGTGTGATACAGAAGGAATATTACCAACGGTTGCTGGAGTTGCCGGCACACTTCAGGCAAACGAGGTGGTAAAATCTATTTTAAATAAAGAAAGTGAATTGGTTGGAAAAATGATAGTTTTTAATACACTTAACTTAAATTTTAGAAAAATTAGACTTACCAAAAACTCTAATTGCATTACGGATTGTAGAAAAAAATGATTAAAATAATAATTCTTAATTTTATTTTACTAATAACATTAATTAATTTTTTGTCTGCAGAAGAGTATTTTTCAACCTTACGTTATAATAATGTTAATTTGAGACAAGGCCCATCTATTGATTATCCCGTAAAGATTTTTTATAAAAAAAAATATCTTCCAGTTTTAATTCAAGATGCTTCGGATAATTTTAGAAAGATTAAAGATCATGAAAATAATACAGGTTGGATTCATGTTTCCCAATTATCAAAAAGAAAAGCAGCTTTAGCTTTAAAAGATCAAGTTATAATATTTAAAAATCCTACTGTGTTTTCTAAACCCCTAGCTGTTCTTGAAAAAGGTCGTCTTTGTATGATTTCTAAATGTAAAGATGCTTGGTGTAAGATTAAAGTTGAAAAATATTCAGGTTGGGTGAAAAAAAAAAATTTATGGGGTAATTTTTAATTAAATCGATCCTCTAACATACAGGCGACTAGATGAATACGTTGTTGCTCTCCACCATTAAAAAAATTATGATACTTAGTGTTATTAGTTATTGTAACTGATCCGTCTGCCGGTAAATGTTTTGCAATATTTTCTATTACCATCATACATCCGGGATTTGTAATTATAGGTATATGCAGTCTTGGTTCGGGATCTCTGTGCCAACTCAAAGTAGACCTTGGTTCTTTTAATAAAATTCTAATTCTACCGATTTTAAAATTTTTTTTTAAAGATTCGTAAACTTCAGCAAAATAAGTATTTTCAAATTCTGGAACTAATTGAGTGTATTTTGACTCATCAATACCGATATCTCTTGATACTTCCTTTCCGGTTTCATCAGGCTTAGTCCAATAAACTCCTCTGATATTATTTCCTTTAATTGAATCTTCGTCATTTGGGATTTGATTTAGAGATATAGCACCAAAGTTTGACACTCCTGGTGTGTCAAATTTTTTTTTCTTTAATACGATTTCAAGATCTTTCCTTAGTCTTAATATATCAAAATTAAGTTCAGGTACTTTATAGAAATCTTCAAAGTTAATATTACCCATATATTTATAACCTTTAACACTAATTATTGTCTAAATAACTGTGATTTTTTGTCCTCTGATTGCTTTATTATTATATAATTAATATGTATATCAAGTTAAATATTATCAAAATATGCAAAAAAATAGTTATAATTATAATGAATTAATAGACTGTGGAAATGGCAAGCTCTTTGGTGCGGGCAACGCTAAATTACCATTACCTCCGATGCTAATGTTTGACCGTATCTCCGAAATTACGAGTGATGGTGGTCTATATAAGAAAGGTTGCATTAAAGCAGAACTAAAAATTAAAAAAGATATGTGGTTTTTTAACTGTCATTTTAAAGATGATCCAGTTATGCCAGGATGTTTGGGTCTCGATGCTATGTGGCAACTAGTTGGATTTTATTTAGGATGGTTAGGCGATCCAGGTAAAGGAAGAGCTTTAGGGGTAAATGAAGTTAAATTCACAGGAGAAGTTTTACAGAATGTCAAGCTTGCTACTTATGAGATTAATATAAAAAGAATTTTAAGGAAAGAAGGAACTGCTGTTGGACTAGCGGATGGAATTTTAAGTGCAGATAGTAAGATTATTTATAAAGCTTCAAATTTAAAAGTAGGAGTGTTTAAATAATGAAACGAGTAGTAATTACAGGTATTGGAATCGTTTCTTGTCTTGGAAATAACCAAGAAGAAGTTTATCAATCATTGTTAAATTCTAAATCGGGCATTTCTTTTTGTCAAGAATATAAAGAACATAATTTAAGAAGTAATGTTCATGGAAAACCTAAAATAAAACTTGAAGACTACATTGATAGAAAAATTATTAGATTTATGGGTGCTGGTTCTGCTTATAATTATATTTCTATGAAGGAAGCTATTAAAGATTCAGGCTTAGAAGAAAAAGATGTAAGTAATAATTCAACAGGTATTGTGATGGGATCAGGTGGACCTTCTATAGAAAATCTTGTTTTAGCAGTTGATAAAACTAGAGCTAAAACTCCCAAACTAATGGGTCCATTTATAGTTCCAAGAACAATGGCTAGTACAGCTTCTGCGACTCTTGCAGTTCCTTTTAAAATTAAAGGGGTAAATTATTCTATAAGTTCTGCTTG
>Ga0114998_10000925_pt1 | contig 22441 bp, 14 predicted proteins | sample ArcticOcean_MG_C_5_FD_87044 | JGI IMG/M metagenome (GOLD analysis project Ga0114998, IMG submission 87044) | Marine microbial communities from western Arctic Ocean - ArcticOcean_MG_CB4_138 | ecosystem: Environmental > Aquatic > Marine > Oceanic | place: Arctic Ocean: Canada Basin | collected... | reverse complement strand
TTACAGGATCGAGAAGCCCTAAAAGAACACGAAATCGCGCGCGCGGAAATCACACCGAAACACTGACGCGCGAACGACAAAACTACACAACACGAGAACACGCTCATGAAAAAAAAGAAGAAGAAGAATTCTTCGCGTGCGACTAACCTTACGCAGATACGTATGTTTAACTTGCGAGTCGAAACGTTTGTTTTTTTCTTACTACGTATTCAGCGGCACTGACAAGTGAAGATGGAGAGATGAGAGCAAAAGAGAGCTTCACAAGAAAGGAAAACGAGTTTAGGGTTTAGGGTTTTGTGTTTTTTAGACCCAAATGAGTTAGGTGACAGAAGACAGAGCTCGAAGAAAAAAAGAAAACACGTTCAGGGTTCTACTAATAAATACGCATGGTTGCTTAGCAGATATCAACGATAGAGTCAATCATTCAACACGCGCGCGTAAAGAACTGATGCTAAGATAGTATTCTAAGGCAGAGAGCGTGAAGAGTTTAGGAAATCTACCCAACAGTACGTTTTTAGACCAAAGAAAAACAAGTTTAGGGTTTTGTATTTTTTAGACCCAAACGCTTTTTGACTCAGCTCTCTCTATCCACCGCCGATGCGTTACAAACAACTTGAGAATAGACTTAAAGAGCTTTGTCTGAGTCATACATATATATATATATATATATATATATAAGAGTGTGTGTGAGAGAGAAAGACAGAGGGAGAGAGTATAATGAGCGTTGCCATGAACGCGTTAGCGGCGAAGAACTGCTCGTTCCAAAACGGATCGAATACTCGTGCGACGATGCGTTCTGAGAAGAAGATTTGGGACTCTTCTTCGTCCGAGCTTAATAAGGAAATGAATGGACGACTGCGAGAAATGCGAGGCAAACGATTGGGAAGGAGCAGTTTGCGAGTGAAAGCGGAGATTAAGGAGATATTCATGCCAGCTCTTTCGTCGACGATGACTGAAGGGAAGATCGTATCTTGGGTGAAGGACGAGGGAGATCAGATTTCGAAAGGCGAAGCGGTCGTGGTCGTGGAGTCGGATAAGGCCGATATGGACGTCGAGTCGTTTTATGATGGGTATTTGGCATATATATGCGTGCAAGATGGGGAGATGGCGACTGTTGGAGCGCCTATTGCGTATGTTGCGGAGACCGAGGCTGAGATTCCAGAGGCGCAGGCAAAGGCGTTAGCCGCGAGCGGAGGAGGCGGCGCTGCCGCAGCCGCTGCTGCTCCGGCTCCAGTTGCTGCGCCAGTTGCTGCGCCAGTTGCTGCACCAGCGCCAGCGCCAGTTACTGCCGCTGTTCCGGCTCCAGTCGCTGCTGCGCCAGCAGTTGTTAATACTGGGAGAGTTGTAGCGACTCCGTACGCGAAGAAGGTCGCGAAGAAGTTGAAAATTAAACTCGAAACCGTAAAAGGCAGCGGTTTGAACGGACGTATTACTGGCGAAGACGTCGAAAAGGCTGGAGGTGTTGCACCGAAAGCGACAGCTGCTGCTGCTGCTGCACCGGTTGCCGCGGCGGCGCCAGCTGCTCCATCGGCGAAGCCAGCTCCGTCGCCGTTACCGGCACCAGCCGGTACGGCGACTCCGTTGCCCGCTATGCAAAAAGCCGTCGCGAAGAACATGCTTCCATCCTTATCTGTTCCAGTATCTCGCGTTGCAATGCCAATTTGCACGGATAAATTAGATGCGCTTTACCAAAAATTAAAACCAAAAGGTGTTACCATGACCGCTTTGTTATCTAAAGCCATCGGTAACGCTTTGGCAAAGCACCCGATCATGTTTGCAACTTACCACGACGAATCCATGTCCATTGTGTACAACGAGCAAGTTCACATTGCCTGCGCCGTGGCTTTAGATGGTGGCTTAATTACGCCAGTATTGAGAAACGTTGCAAACACTGATGTTTACGAAGTTGGGCGTCAATGGAAGGATTTGGTCGGTAAAGCAAAATCGGGAAAATTAGGCTCGGCGGATTACTCAGGCGCTAACTTTACGATTTCAAACATGGGTATGTTTGGTGTTTCAGCGTTTGACGCGATCTTGCCGCCAGGCCAAGGCGCAATTATCGCAATTGGTGCGGGAATTAAGACAGTCGTGCCAATCGATGGTATGATTGGGGTGAAGACGATCATGACTGTGAACGTTACAGCGGATCATCGCCATATTAACGGCGACGTCGCGGCTGGCTTTTTGCAGACTTTGAAACAAGTCATTGAAAATCCGGATGATTTGACGTTTTAATTTTATATCAGTCAATCGTAATAAAACAGCAAAAGAAAGAGAGAGAGAGAGAGAGAGGGAGAGAGAGAAGTTTAGCCGTGATTAATATGACACACGTATGACGTAAATATATTATATTTATTTTAATTTAAAGCCCGGACGACCCCCAGGAGATCTGACACATCGGACAAGTCGATTTACTCGAAGTTTTAAACCACGTCATCAAACAATCACCGTGATAACTATTCGAACATTGTCTACACGTCGCTTCAGGTTTACGACCGTTACTCTTCGCAAGAACTTGGTAGCAAATCGGGCACGGCTCTACTCCTTCAAAGAATTTATCCACAAACTTTGACCAACTTATGATTGCCATTAAAATAGAACCGCTCGTCGTAGTCTTATTAGTTTTTTCTGGTTCATTTTCGTAATCGTATCCTTCATCGTTCAACAAACCACTTCCCGAGCTAAGCATGGTCTTTAAGCTGAGTAACCAAAACCGGCTTCGCTGTTCGCTCACACCTACACGTTTGCTCTCCCTTGGTTCAGCCGGTTTAAGCGGGAACGTTTCGGGAATATCAATTGAAATTTCAAAGAAACTCTCGTCTACGTCGTAGCGGGCAACGATTGCGGACATCTTTTCCGAATAACGAACAGAAAGTGCATCTGACACTTTTTCAGAAGCAAAAGAGCTCCGTAAGTTTTGAAACCTATCGACGTCGGCTATTTCTCTATCCAGAAAAGCTTTACGGAAAACGTTTTCGCACACGAAATCGAGGTCATTCACAAAGTCCTTTTTTGATTTCTTTCCGTCGAGTTCACGATATGCAGAACGTGAAATTGCAGGGAAATGCTCAATGAAAGAACCAATTAGTGCTAGAAAAGCAGCTGGTGCAATAGTGTTGCTTGACTTTGCACTCATCGCCTGTGGAACAAATGCACGAATCGTTTCACCATGATTACCATAATCGCAAACCGGTAAATGCACTTCTTCGCCCTCTTCCACTTCATCTGCCAATAATGAAGCAAGCTCATAAAATGGAGCGAGATTTAACACGCGATTGAAAGCGTTGGACACTATGGAATACTTCGTATTTAACATAGCAATGTACTGAATCAGACGCATTTTTGAACCTCTCGGTACCTCCAGGTTGCTCGCCGATAACGCTCGGAAAACAATTGACCATGCAAAATCAACGCACGCAATATCTGAATTATACTCATAGGAAGTTTCATTTTCATCGTCGTCGCCATTGTTCCCATCTAACGGTTTACAATCTTTTTTTAATAGCCTCGTAAGACTTTCGCGGAGACCATATTTCGCTAGGAGCTCTTGCTCTGCCTCTTCTGAAACAAAGACGTCTTTTTCGGTTTGAACCATTTCGCCATCATGCAACTCGCTGTTTGTTGCTTCCTTCAACATTGCAGCCTCTCTGAATCTACTCTGAACAATTTTATCGATCCGTTTTACGTCGTTGAACGTACAATCGATTCCAAAACATGCCGCACAAACGACGTCGTCGCTCGAAAGAATAGCAAACGAAAGATACGACGCAGACTCGCATCTTTGAGTGTTCTTGTCCAAATGAACGAGCAAAGCGTTTAACGACGACGCAATTTCAAACTCGGAAAGAACGTTTTCCGATAGCATTTCGAAGCGACGTAACGCTAAAGAGCAGCTTTTTGAACTTGAAAATATATCTTGCGATTTAACATCTGTATCGCTGTCGATTGCCGCGATGGACAAAGTCGCAATAGAAACCTCTTTTAAAATCGGGCCAAATTCTAATCTCTCGCTCATGCCGTTGACTTCTTCTTCTTCTTTTCCTTCTTCTTCGAGTGAAAGAGAGCACTCGTGCAATGCGGCTCCAATATTAATGAAAGGTTCAATTGCTAACGCAACTAAAACGCGACGAAAGCTCGGCCATTTAGCCCGTGCGAGCGATTTGGCAAAGGCTTGACCAAATTCTACAGATTTACTCGCGTACGCAACAACGTCGCCACCACTCTTCATGATATCTAAATCGACATATGTCGCAACTTCATCTATTTTAACGTCTAAATTACCAAAAAATAAACTGTTATTATTTTCACGCATGAGTTCATCGTCCGAAATCAGAGGTGTTGCAACTACAAGTGGAAACCTCTCGATTGAACCTAAACAAGACATGGCGAGTTCAAAGAGATGAAATTTTCTATCGACGACGAGAGAGCTCTGGACGTTAATCGCTTCAGTTTCGCCCGTTTCACACGCATCGTAGAGAAATCGACGACTACTTCTAGCGAACGGATCAATCCAATCTACCATGGATTCAAAAACGCGCGCCCACGATTTTTCATCCAAGTGAGAAGACGTTTTCGCACTCGCAAGTACTGCAAGAAGAATCCTAGCGTTATCGATTTCGTTCTCGACGTTCTCATCGTTTGATGCTTTACTATCGTAAAATATATCATCCTCGTTTGAAGCAGTACTACTATCTGCTCTTCTACCTTCTAACGCGATGAGACGTGCTGTCATAGCTTTATCGAGCTGTTCGCGTGTTTCAATCGCGTTCCATACTTTAAGCGCCCACGCTCCCTTCTCCTCAGCTAGTTGCGATGATGGGTTGGCTCTTTTCTCAACAATCGAGAGCATTATACTTTTTTGTATTCTATTCACGACGTATGAATGCGTAGCTAGATATCCAAATAGTCGTTGTGCGGGATGAAACGATTGCTTTGTCATATCCACAGAGCGGTCTCCGTAATAACTTTCGATTTTATTGACGAGACAGAGAAAGACTATATCCATCGAGTTTCCACCTAAAAGTCTCGGAAGCACGAATAAAAGCATACTCGATGATTTTGAGTGAGAATCAATCGAGACCGCATTTCTCAAAAGCGTGTCATCTTTTGGGTACTCAAGCTTTTCTTCGTTATACCAAACAAATCCGTATGATGAGAGTATTTTTCTTGCCAGTAAAAAGTCGGCTCCTGTAGTATCTGCGGACGGACGCCACGGTCGTTGCAACGATGCCAATTCCCAAGCAAAATGATCGTCGTTCGTAGATACTAGAATATCAAGCATGACATCGCGTAGCCGTTTCGTGGTGACATTATCCGCATCAGTAATTGTATGGGTGTGCCTCGAAATAGCAGAAAGAAGACCTTCATATTTAGGCGCCAACTCAGTCATCGTTTGGATCAATTTCTTCGCCGCTGAAACCAGGCCAGTGTTATCTTTCTTTACATACACCTCGATGACATGAAACCAGCTACCAAGAGAAGACGCAATTGCATGAGAAAATCTTGCAGAGATATTGCTTTTGTCCGAGACATCCAAAAAGGTACTCGTGAATACCTCGTTCGTTACTTCGAAACATCCAGCCAAAATAGTATGCGCAAGCTTCGTCCGAGCATGTAACGCTCTACTATCCATCTTTATGATTGCTTCTGCAAAGTATTTCGTTAACGGTTGTTTCAAAACTGCGTAGTCTTCTTTATTATATTTTTGCATGTCGTCATACGAAGAACGGAGAAAAGCATACCAGGAGGAATCGCTGCGAGCGTGCTCGCAAAGTCTCGAAAAATCTCGCGCATTCTCTTCCTCCTCTTCCTCTCCTTCTTCCTCTTCTTCTTCTTCTTCTTCGTCACTTTTTTCTTCTATCTCCTCAATATTTTCGGAATTCAATTCTTCCAGCCGACTCATGAACGCCACCGCAACAACTTTTTCGCACCAAAAGTTTCGCATATTTTCTTCTTTAGTGAATGGTGGTGGGGGCCACGCAAACTCGCATAAAAGATCTTTTGGCATAATAGTCGTCGTCGTCGTTGCACAAGATGAACTTTCTCTATAACTCTTTTCAACTGCCTCGGCCAAAAATGACAATCCTTTCTTATATGCCTCGGTCGTTAATCCAGCATTGATGAGCTTGTTATCATTTGCAAAAGCTTTTATGAAATCTTGCTCTGCTTTGAAACCTATGCCATTATCTACATTTACGTTACTACATTCTTTGATGACATTTTCACACGCTCTAACGAAAGCGTTGTCAATAACATCGCATTTTAATGCCTGATGTGTATTATCAACAACAAACCTTTTCAACAACGTTATAATATGCGGAAGCGCGATTTCGAGCTTTTGCGTTTTAAAAATCTGTTCGCAATGTTTTGCCCACGTTCCAGCGCTCGCAAATTTTAACGCCGCAAAAAGCGACTCGATAGACGTTGTATCAAAGGTCCCTCGAGATGTTGTTGCTCCTGTTTTGTCGCCTGATTGAGAATTGCTCTTGTTCATAGTGACTTGACCTATGAAATTTGCAACTTCGTCTGCGCCTCCGAACGAGTCTGGACTAAGCGTCTCAATTGCAAGCGCTAAAAATCTATCATCAGTGCCGCCGAGCTTTTCTTCTCGTACTTTAATTGCTTCCGCGAATCGCACTCTTACTTCGCGCAGTGTCTCGTGTATTACTGAAGGAACGAGATTATTTTTATTCATAATCTCAAAAGTGATTGCTTTCAGCAATTCACAAATACCTTTTCCTTGAGTTGGATCATCGGCATACGAAGAGGCCAAAAATACGCCAAGATTTTCCAACGTTGAGATGACGACCTCTTTTGGGAATGCCGTCGGTTTTGACGCCAGCGAGGCGACTGTTTTTCCAATCACATCTACCCATCTTTTAGTGATGTTATTGCTACTGCTGCTGCTACTGTTATTAGTACTACTACTTCTATCTTCTATGCAATGTGGTACCCATTTCACGACGAGTAGTTTCTTTAAAAGTTCCTCTTTCTTCTCTTTCATACTCGACCATCTCAAGAGCGTAAACAAAGAACATTCCATCGCAGCTTTTGCAATTGCGTCAGCTTCTGCATTTTTTGATTGAAACTGCTCGCAATCTTTTGCGCCTTTCATTGCCGCATCTACAACATCGAGCGTATGTTTGATGCGTTCTTCCTCGCAGATACTATTTTTTTCCTTTGAAAGCGAAAACGAAGCAAAAAGAGGTAAGACGCATGGTGCGCATCCCGTTGCGGCACCGCCCCCCTCAAAAGCGTTTTTCAAACCACGCACGATCGCATTATCAATCACAGTTCGACTCAGCTCTGGGTGGACTTCCCATGAAGAAAGTTTTTTTTCGCCCCAGCGCGCATGCGAAAGGCCAGCCGAGAGTTCCCACGCTTTAATTAAACAAAACGAATCGTCTTCTTTTTGTAATCTCGCAAAGACGTTTTCGAGGACAGATTTTGCAGTTCGATCCTCACAAAACGACGCAAACGTGATTTCTGCCGCGGTCATGTTCGTATCTTCGACGTTTCCTTCATCAACTTCGCACTTGTCCAGGAAAAGTTTTCGCAAACAATCGAGACTGGCGTCTCTCAAACTCGTTGACGACTGAATGGATATTAGACTTTTTAAAAAGTCTAATTTCTCTAGTGTCGATTCAAGCTTTGCTTTAACCGTTGTCGTAGTCGGCATCGTCGTTTCATCATCATTCGTTTCGATCTCATCCGCGTGCTGTAAAACTAATTTACCTTCTCGAAATTCCTTGAAACCGAAAACGTCGACTGCAAACTGTCCAATCGCTCTTACGCACGCGCACGCGTCTCTTTCAATAGTTTCGCGTTCTTTATTACCATCTTTATTTTTACTACTTGTAGTACTACTAAACTCTCCAATCGCTCTTTGCGCGGATTCCAGAACGATTTCGAAGAAATCAAGAGCGGTAAACCTCAGAGCCTTTCCTCGTCTCTCCTTGCTCGTAAAAATTTCCTTAAACCCACTCTCTGCTGATTCACTCACCGCGCGATCTGAATCACATCTCGCAATCATCAACATCGGAATCGCTGTCGTCGTCCCAATACACTTCGCTAACCTCTTACCGGCCTTTTCGCACATTTTATTATGCGCTCGGACGCTCATCAACCTAAGCTCTTCGTTCTTCTCGTTCCTTAAGCATTTCTGATGCACGCGCGACCATGCGACCATTAAACTACTCACTATAACTTCCACTTTCTGTTGTTGTTGTTGTTGTCGTTGTCGTTGTTGTTCGTCACTGTTACTTCGTTGTTCATCCTCGGCTTCATTCTTAGTACAATAACTAGGCACTACCTTGTCCAATATCGTCTTTATATCTTCCAACCCTTTCTTCTTCGACTGTTGATTCGGCTTACTCGATAACGAAACTGCTTGAGATAACTTCGCTAACAATCCTTCTCCCAAAGCGCTGCCGTCAGTATCACCGTTTCCATTCATTAAATCATCATCGACATCGACGGCGGAATAAGAAGAGGCACCGCTTTTATTGGAAACACCGCCCGCAGCGCCGGTCGCATTTATCACATCTTCCTCGCGAGATATTTCACTCGCGCCGGAGTATCCACCGAAACCAAAACTTAGACCACTCGCACTGATAGTACTTCGTTCCCTCCTCGCACTCGCTGATACCGGTTTATGTTTACTACTCATGTTTACTGTATTGTTTATCTCTCGTTCATCGCTGACGACGACGACGACGACGACGACTCGAAAAATGAAGAGAATTGGAAGAAAATTGGAAGCGCAGTGAAAACGAGCTGTTTATCAGTTTATGCCTCAAAAATATGCTCCGCAATCGATTGAGAAATGAGATAGTAATTAATAGGCAGGTTTCTAGTAGTCGCAGTGAGAACAGTCGTCGCGTAGTTCTTCTTCGTCGTCTGCGTACTACTTCTAATGATAGTACTACTAAAACTGCTCGAGCAACGAATTCGAATTCGGACGTCACTCGTGAGGAATCAAAAACGACTGCGGGGAGGTATGGACACAGTAATAATAAGAGTCGCTTCGTTCAATCGCGTTCTTCTGATTTGAATGACACCGTTGCTACTACTGCTACTACTGATGATACTACTGCTGCTGCTGATACTGTTCAAGCGACACATTTCGATTCACTGGTGACGGAGATATCTCGGAAGAGAGATTTAGTAGAGTGCTATTACAAATTCGAGGGCCATGCGATCAGGTACGTCAAAGGGAGGAACAGAGACGCAGGGAAACCGAACGTTATTTTGATACACGGCTTCGGTGGGAACGCAGATCAGTGGAGAGATAATACGAATTACTTAGCGAACGAGAAGGAGTTCAATGTCTATGCATTAGACCTGTTAGGCTACGGTTATTCAGATAAGCCGGATCCGACGAAACTAGAGAAAAATTCGATATATAATTTCTATACGTGGGCGAGGCAAATCAACGAGTTCATTGAAAAAGAGATGATTACGACGGCGGGAGAGAAAAGTGCGTTTTTGATGTGTAACTCGGTCGGCGGCGTCGCCGGTTTGCAAGCCGCTATTGATAAGCCAATGAATGTTAAAGGTTTATGTTTAATTAATATTAGTATGAGAGCGTTACATGTGAGTAAGCAACCGGAGTTATTGAAGCCCGTGATTGAGGCGTTTCAGACGTTTTTGAGAACGTCGACGATAGGTCCAAGGTTTTTTGCGAGCGTGGCGAGGAGAGAAACGGTTTCAAAAATTCTCAAAGAAGCGTATTACGATCCAACGACCGTTACTGATGAGTTAGTTGATGTCATTTTGAAACCAGGATTCACCGAAAACGCTTCTAAAGTCTTCCTTGATTTCATTTCATACTCTGGAGGACCTTTGCCTGAAGATTTATTACCAAAAGTAGCGATTGAGAACAAAACGCCTTGTTTAATGCTTTGGGGCGAGAAAGATCCGTGGGAAAAGATGGACGATGGACGTAAATTGTACGAGAAATATGCAAACGCAGGTTTTGTTGTCTTAAAAGACGCCGGGCATTGCCCGATGGATGAAAATCCAGCTTTAGTTAATCCATTAATGTCGAAGTTCATAGAAGAATATGCTTAATCATAATGTAATTATATGAAGAAGAAGAACAAAAGGTTGTACTACTACTATACAAAAAGAAAACAGCTCAGCAAACAATTACACGCAGAACACGCACTCAAACGCAAAACACCCTCTCGTCCTTCTTTAATCTCGTAGTCCAGCTCGGTAATTAGGCTTTTGATTTCACGATATAATCATTGGAAAGAAGACCATCTCGCTAAAAGCGAGAAAATATAACTAAAATTTCTTCATCGCTACACTACTACTTCAAAGTAAAGAGAGAGAACGTCGGTAACAAAAACAACAATAACACGCACACACACACAGACACACACACACACATGTGATAATAATAAGAATAATATAATGAAGCGTAAGTATTCAACTACAAACTCGGCTATCCAAATCAACTCAAATCAACCCGATCGTGATTACTGGTGGTTGCCACCAAACTTCGTGACGATATCCGAATCTCCTGGATCAGTGATCGATAAGCAACTGACGCGATAGAATCGACCACACGCAGTTCCTAAATCGACGTTGTTCCCACTGTAATGGTGCACGTCAGTCTTCGCGAGCATTGCGTAATACTCGATTTCGGACTTGCGCAACGCCGGCACGTTATTGGCCAACAAGATCAACTTCGATTTCCCAGAGCGAAGTGATTTGAGAACGGTCTTGTATCCAAGCTATGTATATATAACACATTTATTTGATGAAGAAGAACAATCGTAAGTAACTCCCCAACAACACAAAAGAAATATAAGAACACGTATATATGTATACATAATCGTTATTAAAAGAAACAAAATCATCAGAAAGAGAGATTGAGATTGATAGAGATTGAAAGAGAGAGAGATTGAGATCGAGATCGAATGATTCACAAAAGCCCTAAGATGCGTACGAAAACTACATAATCTTAAAACGTACAGTATACTTCCCAGATCTCATCACGACCTGTAATCGGTTGTTGATACCTTCTTGTGCTTTCTTCGTTGATACTTTACTGGACATTATTAGTGTTCTATTATTCGCTTTCTTAAGTTAGTTAATAACCGCGGACGTATAAGTGATGTTTTCAAAGGGACTTACGAGTGCTTTATTTTTCTCAACAACAATTGAAACCCTAAACTACTCAAAGCGTACAAATTGAGAGAAAAGAGAAGTGTACCGCAAACGCCTTTTTATTAAAAGCTTAGAGAGAGAGGAAGAGAGAGAGAGCCTGTGAGTCTGTGTGAGTCTGTCTCTGTGTGTGTGTCTGTGTGGATTATTAGTATCAGTATTGCATGCAAGGTAGTCCTATATTTTGATGATGACGAAGACGCTAGGAAGAAGTAAGCATCGGAACGAACTGTTTCGGTTCTTATTTTTCGTGATCTTCTTCCTCTTCTTCTTCGTCATGGAAACTTCCGCGATTAAGAAAACGACGACGACGACGAAGAGGAAGAACAAGAGATCGTCGACATGGCAAGGGAACGCGGCGACGAAAGATCCCGATGCGAAGTTTGTTCTTTTTCGAGAGAGAGAGGAGAGGGAGTTAGAGAGGGCCACGTTTTCGAGCGGGAACGCGGCGAACGCGGAAGCGAGGTTTGGATGTTTGAAAGGCGTTTATAGGACGATCGTCGGTCATTCGTCCGTGAACGATAATTGGCGAGAACGGTTTAAGAATAAGAATAACAATGATAAGATTAAAAAAAACGGCGACGACGATAAAGATGAACGAGTGTTGATACAAGGACATCGGATATCGGGCGACGACGTTGAGACCGTGAGAGTATATTACGAAGGTGGTATCAGTACGTATCAGACGTTGGTTGATTTGCATTTTTCTATGCTCGAACCTGAGCCTTGGATTGTGAAGAGAGGACAAGGCGATTCGCAAATGTACGCGCACTCGTTGTATCCGCATACGAAAGATCAGTTCGATATCGCTCTAAAGAAAGTAAACGAGAAGAGAGAACAGAGAAAAGGGCCGAACGGTGAAACGATCCAGACTAAGATTGTTATAAATTTAGAAAAAGATGATGGAACGATGAATTTTCGTCCAATGGAGATGGAGAAGCAAAAGAGTTTGTTCACGGCGAGGCCGGATTTGAAACAAATAAGGTTCAAGTGGGCGCACGCGAACTATTTTGAAAACGCGGAATGGGTATATAATTCAACCAAATCGATGTTCTTAAACTCATATTTAGCCGGTGCGTGCGCGCAAAACGACCACGATGGATTCGAGAAGCCACACGATAACGTCGAGGATACTTTAAAATCGTTTCAACTCGAACTCGAACACCTCGAAAGTTTAGGATTGGTTCATTTACATCCAAACGTAGTCATGGTCCCGCCTTTAGGCGGCCTTAAACAACTGAAGAAAGATAAAGAAGAGATGCAAAGACGTCAACAAAGAATCAAGGACGGATTACCTGAATTCGAAGAGCCAATGGAAGGCTTTGTTCCCGAGACGACGAAGAAAACCGAACTTTAACAATAAAAAAAGCGTCTGACCGAAGACGAAAATAACAATAGCACGCGCGCGAAGAGTATAGTCCACGTAGTACGCAATTCGAAACCGCACTAGAACGGTTCTACCAACGTCAATCTTAGTTTTCCATGCTTTCTAGGATCGGATTTCGGCAAAGTGAGAAGAAAGTTTCCGCCCTATAGGTACCTTGGCTGAAAGTAGCAGCGTGATTGAATATTTCATGATAATAGAATAATGTAATTTAAAGTAATTCGCATTTAGAAAAGGCTTCAAAAACAAAGTGCGCGTCGTGTTTCAATAGCACGAACATCATTAGATCGCCTAACGAGACCGAAAACGATGACGATTACGACTTAAGCTCGCAATAAAAGAGAGAGCGAGAGCGAGAGCGAACAATCAGTACCTCGCGCGCGTGGACCAGCACCTATCTTCCTTAGTCCATTCGACGACGACGATGAAGAAGATTAAGCTGAGCGCGCGCGTTAGAAACACTCCTATGAACCTCCTCGCGCTCTTAATGATCATCTGTATCAACGCGTTTGCATCAAAATCAGCAACGATTGCAGCATCGCCGTCGTTTACATTCGTAGCAGCGACAAATGCATTGGGAGAACCCGTGAATAATGCGAAGATCGAAAACATGAAAACTGCTCGTTCTCGAGAAGCCGCGGAAAGGAAAAATCACGAGAAAAGAAACGATAAAGATAAAGATATGATGAAAGAAGATAAAGAAGAAGAACAATCGGAATACGAACGACTAAAAACGAAATTCATTGATGCGAAAGATGTACCGATATGGGATTCACCGACCGAATCCGCTCTGAAATCCATGAAAACTGTTGATTTACGGAACGAGAACGAGGGAGAGCAGAAGAGATTTGATGGAATTGGGAGCGTGATGAAGTTTGCGACGAAAGAGAAAGACGTGGATGCAGTGATTTCGAGTTATTTAACGAAACGATCAAGAGATGCTATGAAGAGATCGATAGATGATGAATACAGAGTTCGAAAGATCGAAGACGAGCAAAGGTTAGGCGTCCCCGGGTTGTTGGAGAGCTTGATCGGAGCGCAAAAAGAGAGCGAGATTCAGAGGAAGTCGAGGTTTCCAGAACACGTATTCGGGACTACTAGGAACGTCGACATCATGCAGAAGACTAGGGTTGGATGGGAATTAACGTTTTCTGATGAGTTTGATGCGGATTATTTGGATTTGGAGAAGTGGACGCCGAGGAACGGCGCGCCGAGCGCAAAGCAAAAAGCTCGCGATAACGAACCAGCAATATCTCAATTAGGGTCATCGAAACATAGAGAGGGGGGTAATAGTGAGAGTAGTAATGGTAGTGGTAGTAGTAGTGAGAGAAAAAGTAGTAGCAGCGGCAGCGGCGGCACGAAGATGAAGCACAGAGGTGGAGGATCGTTTTTAGGAGAACAAGAGGAGACCGTCGATAAAGAAACCTGGTATCACGAACGGAATTGTAAAATCGTGGATGGTTCTTTAGTCATTGCGTCGCGAAAAACGGTCGGAAAGTATGATAAGCAATCGAATGATGATGATAACGATGACTCTGTCTTCCTTGATATTCCAGGGGCGCAGAAGTTCTCCGAATCCGAGTTTCCATTTGAATCGTGCTATATCGATTCGTCTAAAGCGTTTAGTCAAGTATATGGTCGTTATGAAGTTAGAGCGAGACTTCCTGGATTATCTTATAATCAAGATGATAAAAATACATGTGCTGGTGTATTTCCAAGGATTGAGTTACTTCCAGATCCCGAGAAGACGGTTCCAAAAGATGCGTGCTGGCCGCGAGGAGGAGATATTCGAGTCGCGCAAGCGTTTGGTCACGGTCGAGGCGGTCCCGGTGCGAAGATTGGTGCGGTTGAATCTGGATATCACTTCATGCCTTCTGGATCATCGTGTGGTGCCGATGGATACGTCGTCGATCGTACGAGACCGTTCGAGTTGATGAATCAAGTAGAGAAGAGTGAGTATGTCGTGACAAATAGTAGTTCTTCATTGGCTTCAACGTCGACGTCGTCATCTGGGTTAGGAGAAGAGGAAAAAATCAAGTTCAACGATGATTGGGCTCGAGAATTTCACGTGTTTGCTGTCGAATGGGATAAAGAATCATTGCGTTTCTTTATTGATGATATATTCACGCACGAAGTAAACGCGTATTCTGCTCCGATGATCCCGCGTTGGCCGTTTTTTGTTGGCATTGGAACATCTGTTTCACCGTACGGCGTCTTAGAAGCGCTTAAAAATTGCAACGCGGATGATCAGTTTGCATTTATCGATTATGTTCGCGTGTATTCGAAGAAGTCTGCGCACGAGGAACTCAACAGTTCGGTATACTTCTTTTGGCTCTTTGCTTTAATCGTTTTGCCAACTTTAGCTGCGATGTACTGTTCGGCGAAGTATTTGATTCGACAAGTGATTCGTGAAGATTTGTTCGGACACGGTGAAGGTCCTGGTAACTTTGAAAGTAAAATCAGCGAGTCTAGCGTCGAAGTTGGTGACCAAATCATTGCCGGCAAAGCGAAAGGTGTTTCTTTTGAGTCGTTGACTGACGAAAAGCGAAGACGAAGAAGACTTTTGAGAAAGTTGAAGCGCGAAATGGGCGTCATCGACTCTGTAACAGCTGGAACAACCGAGCCTTTGTTGACAAAAATTTTGTGCGAGAAGGAGGAAATTGCAAAAGCTCGCGTAGAAAGAGCTTTCGAAGCAGAATCGAATAATAATAACATCATCGAACAAGGAGCGATGGATGACGAAACGTATAAGAAGTACGCGAAATTACAAAAGCAAAAGGAGACTAAATCCGTTGGCGGCGTGAGCTTGCGTTTACCAGACATAACACCAAAGCGAAGTGGTAATCAAACGACATATTTCAGCGAAACGAGCGATTTTACGACTGATTTCGAGGGACTACCTCACGATCATCATCAGCATCACTCTGAAGAAAGCGATAATACTACTTCTAAAAAAAATCGAAACTACGGCACCGAAGAACTTTAGAATAAATATAGGATATTATTAATATTAATATTATTAGAATATATACATAGCATAGATAAGTTACAATCTCTTTCTAAATCATCTCCTTCCTCGACCTCGACCTCGACCTCCGATAACCTTTGGCTTCAACCCTGTAACGGCCTCGGCTTCCAACGCCGCTTCTTCGGCGAATATCTTCAACTTATCAACAGCGTTAGTTTTTTCAGCTACTCTACTGCGCTCTCTCGCATCAGCTAACCTCTCTAAAACATCATCCTTCTTCGGATTCGCTAAAGCATCCGCTTCTCTCGCGCACGCTGAACATTTTTGTTTCCCAATCCCTTTATTCCTCAGCTGACTTTTCGCGAAGAACTCTGCCTTAAGTTCTCTCTCACACTTCGCACATTGATGTAAAACTCCATAAGCATCATCACGAGCATTATCGTTTGAATCCATCTTCGCTCGTTCTTCAACTCTCTCGCTCAAATCACAATCATCATCATCATCATCAGTAGTAGTACTGACGACACATTTCAAACAAACAATTTTCGCCGCGCAATCATTACCTCGTCTCTTCTTCAATTGCGATTTAGAGAACTCGCACGCGGGTAATCTTTTTCTTTCACAAGGACCACTGCAGTCGAACGATCCCGACCATTCCGATGCGTCTAAGTTCGTTTTAATGCCTAATAAGTTCGTCGTTTCCTTGTTCGAATTCGATGATGTCATTTTTGTGTGCGAAACGTTAAAAAAGTCGTTACAACTCGTACGCGACAAACAAAGCGGTTTTTGATAGTTTTCAAGGACGAAGAAGTAGAAGAGGAAGAACAAAAAATGAACAGCACCGATGCTAAGACTAATAATACTAATACTAATACTAATGCTAGTAATGAGAACGAGTTGAAAAGGATTTGCGTGTTTTGTGGATCATCGATAGGGAAAAATAATGCGTACAAAACAAAGGCGTCAGAGTTAGGTGCTTTGATGGCATCGGAACAGATTCAGTTAACGTATGGCGGTGGGAATATCGGTCTCATGGGCATAGTCGCCGAAGCCGCATATGCCGATGGGAGAAACAAAGTCCTTGGGGTAATTCCTGAAGGTTTATGTGCGAAAGAGATCTCTGGGAAAACCGTTGGCGAACAAATCATCGTGAAAGACATGCACGAGCGGAAGAAGCTGATGGCTGATAATTCGGACGGGTTCATCGCTCTGCCAGGCGGTTTCGGTACTTTAGAAGAATTAATGGAGGTTATAACGTGGCAGCAGTTAGGGTATCATTGTAAACCTATTGGTTTGTTGAACGTGAACGGGTATTTCGATTCGCTCTTGAAGTTTCTAGAGCTTGCGACTGAGGAAGGATTCATATCGGACGCCGCGAGAAGAATTGTTTTGTTCAGCGTTTGTCCGAGAGATTTGATCGAACAAATGCGTAGGTATACGATCACGCACGCGCAAGTCGTGAAAGAGTTTAAAGGATAAATTAATATTAAGTTTATGTTTATATGATGCTTTTATTTGTGTGTGTGTGTGTGTGTTATTATACAAGAAAGCTCTGCTGTGTAATCTCTTTAATCTCTTTGACTCTCTGTACTTCCCAATACTCTTCCCAGTACTCTCTGTCATCGTCTGTCCTTCTCAGGAGAGGAATCTTCAAAATCATCGAAATCATTCATTCGTCTTCTTCGGTTTCTTTTTGTAATTCGTCCCAAGTCTCGTCGTCGTACACGAACTGCGCGCCCATCATATACGCATCGTTCTCAGCATCATACTCCGCCTTCACTTTACTCACTGGCACCGTAATCCCATACACGGTTCCATACGCAACGTCGTCTTTCACTTTTATATCAACCGGTACGTCCTCGTCCACGTCGACGTATTGCTCTACTACGGCGATGATCTTCCTCTTCATTTCTTCCATGGACTGATCTGACATCGTGCATCGATCGGCGACTAAAATCATCCTCAACCTTTTCTTCGCCTCGGCCCTCGCCGTGTCCTCCTCCGATATTGGGAAGAATATTTTATAAGCCGCCGAGAGCTTGCCCCAGAACGTCGTCTCCGTGTTCGCCTTCACTTCGTCGAAAATAGAGCTAATATCGGACTTCGTGCGCGTTGTCGTTGCCGACGAAGACGATGCAAACGCGGTCGTTTTACTGTTATTGTTATTCACACGTGTTCTCGCCGTCCTCTTCTTCTTCTTCTTCTTCTTCGCATTCATATCATTATCGTTATCATTAGTAATACTACGGTCACTTTCACGCCCGATCGCTCTTGAAGATCGTCCTCTAGAAGGGCTCGAATTCGTTCGAGCGTGAATAAACTGACCGCGACGATTACTGTTCAGGGTAGATTTAGCAGTAGCATAAGTATTAGCAGTAGTAACAGCTGCAACAGTACCGCTACTTTGCATCATCGTCGTTTGTCGTTTGTCGTATTAGTATTAGTAGTAGTAGTAGTATCGATATTGGCACAGAAATGGCCCAGCGGGACCAAAATCGCGCGTTTCTTGGTCTTTCCAAAATTCCATGACGTTTTCGTTTTTCCAAAACTTCCACAAAAAATTCAAAAAAATTCAAAAAAGAAAGAAGAAGAAGACGAAGAAGACGAAGAGGAAGAAGAAGAGCTCGCGGACTTAAAACGTCGAACGTAAAAACAGCGAGCGCTTTCAAAAGTTTCCGATCTTCGTCTTCGTCTTCGTCTTCTTCGTTCGATCGCGATAGCATATCGCTCGCGGGATCGATTCGGTGAAAAGAGATCCTGGACCGAAACGACCACGACATTTGGACGGACCGGTTTTAAGCCACAGAAATAATTAAGGCTTTTGGAAACGAAGTGAACGTAATGAAGCGAGTGATGAACATGGATGACGATGAGCAGAAGAAGCAGAAGAAGAAGAAGAACGATGAAGTCGATACATCGCCAATGGATAAAGCGTTAGCCCTGAAGCAGAACGATGATGCCGCAGAAGGCGAAGCAGTGTTTGATGAAATGGAGAATGGAGAAAGAGAGCTCGCGACAGAGGAGTCGGAGACGATCGACCAAGATCTGAGTTTGATCGATATGAGCGAAGACGCGATTGAGGAAGAACGAAGATTAGCGAAGGAACGCGAAGAAGAACAGATGAATGATGGTAATGATAAGGAGATTACTTCACCAGAGGCGGTCGTTTTAGACGAACAGAAGTTCAAGCACTTAGATCAGTTATTGGAGAAGACGAATATGTATACGGAGTTTTTAAGCGAAGCGATGCGCGAAGAGCAAGAGAAAGAGGAAGAGGAAGAGGAAGAGGAGGAAGAGGAAATAGGCGAGGATGGTAAGCCAACGAATGCGACGAAGAAGCGTAAGAGCGGCGCCATGAAGAACGTTAAGAGCGAGGCTGAACGAACGAAGGAGTTGCTACCAGAGATGCACGAGACCGCCGTGCTGCGCGATTATCAAATAAAAGGAGTGAAGTGGTTGATTTCGTTATGGTCGAATGGTTTAAATGGGATTTTAGCGGACCAAATGGGTTTAGGGAAGACCATACAAACGATTGGTTTCTTGAGCCACTTAAGAACGAAAGGGATTAACGGTCCGTTTTTAATCGTCGGGCCTTTGAGTACGTTGTCAAACTGGATGAACGAGTTCAAGAAATTTTGCCCAAATTTTGAAACGGTTCTCTACCACGGCTCTAAAGAGCAACGCAATCACTTGAGAACGACGCGAATGCCGATCATGGGTGCGAGCGATGCATGTGATAAAAGCTTCCCGGTTATCATTACGTCGTTTGAAATTGCAATGTTTGATAGAAAATTTTTGCAAAAATACTCGTTCAAATATTTAATCGTCGACGAAGGTCATCGATTGAAGAATTTTGATTGCAAATTAATTCGAGAGCTGAAACAGATCCCGGCTGGTAATAAGTTATTGTTAACCGGAACGCCTTTGCAAAACAATCTCCCAGAGTTATGGTCTTTGTTGCACTTTTTACTCCCGGACGTGTTTTCGTCCTTGGAACAGTTCAAGGGTTGGTTCGATTTTAGCGCAGAATTGGACAACAACAGCGGCATACAACAAGCTGACCGCGAGCAGGAAAAACGTGCTAAAGTCATTTCACAGTTGCACTCAATTTTAAAACCTTTTTTGCTCAGACGATTAAAAGGAGATGTCGAGATTTCGTTGCCGAGGAAGAAGGAAATTATTTTATACGCGAGCATGTCAAAGACGCAAAAGAGTTTTAACGACGCCTTGGTTGATAAGACTATTGAAAGTATTTTGCAGAAGCTCGCTGGTAATAACAGAATCCCGGCCGGCTCAACACAATTGAACAACATACTCATGCAGTTGCGAAAGAACTGTAACCATCCAGATTTAATCACCGGCGGTTTAGACGGCTCTATTCAGTTCCCATCTGCGGCTGAACTCATCGAGCAGTGCGGTAAAATGCAATTGCTGAATCGTTTATTGACAATTTTAAGAAAAAATGGACACAAGACGTTAATTTTCTCACAAATGACGCGCATGTTGGATTTGTTAGAGTCCTTTTTTGAACAAAGAGGCGAACGCGTGTGTCGCATAGACGGTTCAGTGAAGCAAGAAGATCGACGCAATGCTATTGATATGTTCAACACGGACCCGGCGGTTGATATTTTCTTACTCTCTACTCGAGCTGGCGGTTTAGGCATCAACCTCGTTGCCGCGGATACTGTGATTATTTACGATTCGGATTGGAACCCTCACCAAGATATGCAAGCCATGGACCGCGTACACAGAATTGGACAAACTAGACCAGTTCACGTCTACCGTTTGGCAACGGCAAACTCAGTCGAAGGCAAGATGCTCGCCAGAGCGGCAAGTAAGCTTAAACTCGAAAAGTTAGTCATCTCCGGCGCAAACTTAAAACAAGGAACGACGAAAGAAAAATCAACCGAAAGTATGTCGACCGAAGAATTAATCGCCTTATTGAAAGGTCGAGATTTAAACACCGGTCTCGACGAAGATATCCCGCAATCGGGCGTGATCGACGATAAAAATTTGGAAATAATCACGCGTCGTAAAGATTTAACTGGGGAACAACCAGTACCAAACCCTGAACAAGGCGTCGGTTGGGAGAACGTCGAGGACCGCTCCGGCATGTCCTTATTAGGCAACGTCTCAAAAGCCGAGGATTAAAAGTAAGAGAAATCTTGTAAATACTATCACACATTCTCACTGACACACTGACACACTGGCACGCGCTTACATATACATATCTACAAATGTACTACATTATTACACCTTTGCATTCACGTGCACTTAATTACTTCCTCGATGACGATTTCACCGAGCGAGCGCTCGCTCGAAAAACACTTTTTGTATACGTAGTTGAGTAGAGAAGAAAATGGAAGAAAATCTTTTTGCAAACAATAAAAAGTACGCGAGCATATCTAAAACATCACTTCTTTCGAAGGAGAACACGCGCGAAGTGCTTGCATCGGAAGAAGAAGAAGAAGAAGTCGAGTTAACGGAGAGAAAGTTTCCGCGCAATTCACGATGACGAGCTCTTTATTGATGCAAGGAAGTTCTATGAAAGCACGACCCGATACGGATTCGGTCAAATCATCCAAGCTGATGAGTAGGAGGAAGAACGAGTTCAGGATATCGAGGAATAGAAATACGTCGATGACGACGATGACGACGACGACGAGGAGGATAAAATGCGCAGTAAATAGTAGTAATAATAATCCAGAGAATAATAACGATAAGAAACGGGACCCGTTACTCGTGAGAGCGGCGCGTGGTGAGAAGACCGAAAGACCTCCAGCCTGGATGATGCGTCAGGCTGGTAGGTATATGAAAGTATACAGGGATTTAGCGGAGAAGACGCCTTCGTTCCGCGAACGGTCAGAGACGACTGATTTAATCGTAGACATTACATTACAACCATGGCGAGCGTTTGAACCGGATGGGGTGATTCTATTTTCGGATATATTAACGCCTTTGCCAGCGATTGGGATACCGTTTGAGATCGATGATTATAAAGGACCGATATTAGAGAAGACGATTCGGTCGATGGAAGATTTGAAGATGATGCATGCGATGGATTATGGGAAGATTCCGTTTATTTCAGAGTCTTTGAAACTTTTGAGAACAGAGATAGGGGATACGGCTACGTTGCTAGGGTTTGTTGGAGCGCCATGGACGCTTTGTACGTATATCGTCGAAGGACAGTCGAGTTCGACGTATAAGACGATCAAATCGATGGCGTTTACGAATCCAGAGTTGTTGAGAAAGATTTTGTCAAACGTAGCAGATTGCATTGGCGATTATGTTATTCATCAAATTGATTCTGGAGCGCAGTGCGTGCAGATTTTTGATAGTTGGGGTGGACAGTTGCCACCTCATATGTGGGAAGAATGGTCGAAGCCGTATATTCAACAAGTCATCGCAAAGGCAAGATCGAAACATCCAAACGTGCCGTTGACTTTGTACGCAAACGGAAACGGCGGTTTGTTAGAACGAATGGCTTTGTTGGATATTGATTGCATAGGTTTGGATTGGACGATTGATATGGCGGATGGACGCAAAAGAATTAATTCAGTGGCGAACAAAGCCGTGCAAGGTAACGTCGATCCAGTCGTCCTTTTCGCTTCTGAAAAAGCCGTCGAAGACGCGGTACGAGCGGTATGCAAAAAAGCTGGTCCAACTGGACATGTGTTAAATTTAGGTCATGGTGTGTTAGTAGGAACGCCGGAAGATAAAGTGAAGCACTTCTTCGACGTCTCAAAGACGATTGTAAACGACTAAAATATTATTATGTTTACTTTTTATAGTATATATATCTTTGAAATTGTCTTAAAGTTGTCTGGAAGTTGTCTGTGCCGGAATATATTTTGACCTTCCAAACGGGGGAGTACTGCCTTCGTACTGCCTCAGTACGAAGGGGGTACTCTCAT
>Ga0114998_10000923_pt1 | contig 22452 bp, 38 predicted proteins | sample ArcticOcean_MG_C_5_FD_87044 | JGI IMG/M metagenome (GOLD analysis project Ga0114998, IMG submission 87044) | Marine microbial communities from western Arctic Ocean - ArcticOcean_MG_CB4_138 | ecosystem: Environmental > Aquatic > Marine > Oceanic | place: Arctic Ocean: Canada Basin | collected... | reverse complement strand
CTCAAAATCAAATCTAGATACTCTAGTCAGCGAACTAAACAAAGTTGCTGAACCTCAAAAACAATCAAACTCATATGCTGATGATAGATTCTGGAAACCAGAATTAGATAAATCAGGTAATGGCTATGCTGTTTTTAGATTTCTACCAGCAGTTAAGAATGAAGATTTACCATGGTCAAGATTATGGTCTCATGCGTTTCAAGGACCAGGCGGTTGGTTTATTGAAAACAGTTTAACTACACTTAACAAAAAATGTCCTATTAGTGAATCTAACAGTTTACTATGGAACTCTGGCGTTGAGGCTGATAAAGAAATTGCAAGAAAAAGAAAAAGAAAATTATCTTATATTGCAAATATTTTAATTATTAGTGATTCTAAACATCCTGAAAATGAAGGTCAAATCAAACTATTTAAGTTCGGTAAGAAAATCTTTGATAAGATTACTGAAGCGATGAAACCTGAATTTGAAGATGAGAAACCTATCAACCCATTCGACTTCTGGGAAGGTGCAAACTTTAAACTGAAGATCAGAAAAGTTGATGGTTACTGGAATTATGATAAATCAGAATTTGATAGCTCATCACCTATTGCAGACAATGATGAAGCAATCGAACAAATTTGGGATAAACAACATCCCTTAAAACCATTTCTTGCACCTGAAAACTTTAAATCTTATGATGAGCTAAAAGCGAAACTAGATAAAGTTTTAAGTGGTGTAAGAAACACAGGAACTGCTGAAGATGTAATGGACCCACCAACATCACCAACAGTTAGTCAACCTGTAATACAAGAAACAGTAGATACAAGTTCAACTTCGGTTGCTAGTGTTGATGAAGATGATGATGATACGCTTGATTACTTCTCAAAATTAGCAGAAGAGAACTAATCTCTCCACCTGTTTCTCTATATGGGGGTTAGGTTATTCAAATCTAACCCCTTTTTAATATAAATAATACAATTATATAATGAAAGAGATTGAGATATCAAATCATATAAAGGAGAAAATTATATGGAAATTATAACTAAAGTAAAGTCTTGGGCATCAGCTCTAGCAGATGTAGGTGTTTCACTTATTGCTCTAGGCATTGTTCTTGAAGTCTTATTTAGTGGACAGACTGTGCCATTTTGGCCTAGTATATCTGTTATTAGTAATGTACAATCAATTATTGCAGGATTCTCTGCTCAAGGTTTAGTTGGTTTAGTTGCTGTTTGGGTACTATACTCAATCTACACTAAAAAATAATAACAAAAAATAATATCTAATAAGGGGGTCTTTAAGGCCCCTTTTTTTTAGCGTATAAATAGTTAAGTTATGGAATTATTCTTTGAAATATTAGTACAATTTGGTTTACCTGTAGCAGCGGCAGTTGTTATGGGAATTTTTATATACATCATTCTCAAATATATACTAGAATCTGTTATTGGTCAAGTTAATGGTATGCATGGTATTATTATGGGTTTAGATAATAGAATTAAAACAATGAATAATGATATGATTAAATTAGACTTACTTATATCTCATGCTCTTAATCTAAAACCAGATGAAGATAGAATATCAAGAGCTGATGGTAAAGTAGATGCGAGAAAAGATTAATGTCAATTATAGATATATTGAATCAGTATGGGTTCGCCACTCTAGCAGCAATTGCTATGGGGTATTTTATTTACTTCATTTACACTTTTACCACAACACAAATTAAAACAAAATTAAGTGAAATGTCAGGTGTGCTAATTGGTCTTATAGATAGAATACGAATGTTGGATAATGACCTTATTCGACTAAGATCCAAATTAAACACAGTTTTAGAACTAAAAGAAGCAGAGAAGAGACAAGATTCTAAGCGAAATACTAAATCTAACTAGTATTATATTATAAATATAAGTATGAAAGCACTATTTAATATAGTGTTAGTATCTTTTTTTTATGTGTTAGTGATTGGTGCTAACACCTCCATAGCAAGCGAAATTGTACATAATTTTAGTAATCCAGCGTTCAACGGAAATGGATATTCTTCTCATGTTTTGTCTATTGAGCAATTACAGTACAATAGAGAAAAGAATGTAAAAGATGACATTAAATCTGCTACAGCTGCGGCTGAAAGAAAAGAAAATAATACCACAATTTCAAAATTTATAAAAAATGTTGAGAGTAGAATTTATGCTAATTTATCTAAACAATTAGTTGATAATATGTTCGGCACAGAATGTAGTGGAACTTGTCCAACAAGTGGTACTGCCGATGTAGAGGGTTCCACCATATATTGGGTTAAGGATACAACAACAGATATTATTACATTAACAATTACTGATCCATCAGGTAATGTCACTACTATGTCAGTTCCTATAGGCGACTTTCAGTTTTAAGATTTAAAATGAACATTTACACAGGATTAAAACTTATAGGATTATTATTTATTTTGACGGGTTGTGCCGCAAGTGGTCAACACAATATTAAACATGGTGCTGAACCATATATTGAGGGAACAACAACAATTGGAAAATTGATAGAGATACCTGATTTAGATAATCAACCTGTAATAACAATTGCAGTTTATTCGTTTACGGATCAAACAGGACAAAGAAAACCTAGTCCTAACTTTTCGCAGTTATCAACAGCTGTAACACAAGGTCCTGATGTGTGGGTTATATCTGCTTTAAAAGCAGTTAGTGGTGGTGATTGGTTTAAAGTAGTAGAAAGAAAAGGTCTAGGTAATATAGTCAAAGAAAGACAATTAATTAGATCAACAAGAGAATTATATGATGGAGAAACACAAGCAAATAATACTTTAAAACCATTAGTCTTTGCAGGACTAATTATAGAGGGTGGTATTGTAGGTTATGATAGTAATGTTGCTAGTGGCGGTATTGGTGCAAGATATTTTGGTATAGGATTAAAAGAACAATATCGTACAGACCAAGTTACAGTATCTTTGAGATTAGTTGCTGTACAAACAGGAGAAATATTACTAACAGTTTCGGCAACAAAAACCATTGCAAGTTATAGTCAGGGTGGTGATGTTTTTAGATTTTTAGATATGGGTACAAGAGCGATAGAACTTGAAGCAGGAAATGCTACAAACGAACCAGTTAATTATGCTATACGAACAACAATAGAACACGCTATATTGCAAATGGTATATGAAGGTGTAAATAAAAAATTATGGAAAATGCAAGGCGTTAAGGAGATAAAATGAAATTAAGTCAAATATTTACATGGGTGCCTATTGGATTAGCTGTTATAGGTTCGCTATATACTGGTGTAACAGTAGTATCTAAGTTAAATCAAACAATTGAAAATCATACACTTGCAATCTCTGATATAAAAACCACGATTAACATGGGTGTATTTAAAGATATTGGTAATCTAGATAGTAAATTTACAGAATCAAATAAAACATTAACGATTATGTATCAAGAAGCAAGAGAAGAGATGGTGAGAGAAACAGTTAATCTAATAACGAGAATCGCATCTTTAGAAGCAGAATTAAGAGCGTTGAATGATAGTTATTATAAACTTTCAGATAGTGTTGCTTCAGAAGCAGAAGTGAGAGCATTGCAAGATAGTTACTACAAACTATCTGATAGTATTAACCAATTAGGGTATGATATTAAGGATCTTAAAAATGGTGGATATAACTAATGAGTAGAGATATGTCAATTGTATTTACAATCTTAGTTGTTATCTTTATGGCATGGTTTGTAAAATCTGTTCAAGCACAAAACGAATATCTAAATGGTGGTAGTCATTGTAGTTCACATAGTTTAGAGCCATATATGGAATATAGATTAGATGAACAACTTTATGATAATTCTAGTGGTAATAACAGTAGAGGTAATAATGGAACGCTAGGGTTAAGATATCGATACAGTTTTGGCGGCACCTGCACCAAAGAATATAAAGAAATCATGCTTCAAAATGAAAGACTGAAACAAGAACTTGAAATGCTTAAAATGTGTGGCAAATATAAAGATTTAGAGTTAGGCGAAGAATTTGCTACAGTGCGTGAGATATGTGCTGGCGTACGCAAAAAACCTGCCACTTCTGAATAAATCCATACCAATAAATATTGTAAATGGCAACACCTCAATGGACAACTCCGGCTGGTATTTTAGGTGAAATCGAAGAAAGGGTTTCATACTCTAAAACACTGAGTGCAACTGATGCTGATGGCGGTACACTTACCTTTTCTGTACACGCAGGCAGTCTCCCAACTGGGTTATCTCTGTCCACCAGCGGTATTATAAGTGGTATTACAAACGAAGTAGCAGAACGTACAGAAAAAACCTTTGTGGTAAGAGTGTCAAACAACAAAAAAATAGCAGATAGGACATTTACACTATTTGTTGAAGGTGCTGACTTTCCTACTTGGGCCACATTAGCAGGTACATTGGATGTGGTATATGATGGTTCATACATCAACATACAACTGGAAGCAACAGACTCTGATACCGGAGACTCCACAGCACTAACTTACAATATTGTGTCTGGTGGTCTACCAGGAGGTACAACGTTAGATACAGTTTCAGGAAGAATTTCAGGCATCATTGACCCTGTGCCATTAAACACATGGGATTCAACCAACGTTGGATTTGATGCAACTGCGTTCGATGAAACACAACCTTTTGATTTAATTGTTAGGCTTGGATCAATAGACCAGTTGTACCAATTTACTGTGCGAGTATCAGACGGCATTGCTTTCGCTGACAGAACTTTTAATTTGGACGTGCGAGGTTTAGGAGCAACTAAGGTAGATGACACAAATACCACTGCTGATACAAATCAAATTACTGCAGATTTCTCAGATGTCAGAAGTATACACTTTACACAAAGCGGATTGATAGCAACACTGTCAAGCGATGATTATAATATTATTCCTATATCGATAATTGACCCTGATGCAGGATTAGGACTGGATGGTGCAACAACTGTTAGATATAATATTGTTGATGGAGCATTTCCTCCTGGTATGCAGATAAACAAAGTGACTGGAATTATTGCTGGCTTAGTACCTTCGGCAATAGATGATTTTACAGATTACACTTTTACTATCGAAGTAACAAAGACTTCTGCAATTTTTGGGGAAGACAAAAGCACACAAGAAATGACTGTAAGAATAACTGGATCAGAATACAATAGTATAACCTGGAACATACCAGTAAAGGAATTGGTATTGTAATGTCAGTAATTGATCTGGGCACTATTAGTCCAAAAAAAACTAGTCTTTTTAAAATAAGTGCAACAAGTACAGTAATCAATCGTAGTTTGAACTACACTTACAAATCTGGTAGATTACCACAAGGACTATCGCTTCATCCGGATGGAGAGATAGTTGGCGAATGCGGCCCACATGTGTTTGAGATCGATCAAGGTGATACTACTTTTGATTTTGCACAAACAACGGCTGATCGCTCACACATTTTTACAGTAAATGCAATAGATCAACACAGACACGTTACAAGTTCACAAGACTTTTCCATAGACGTTGTTAAAAAAACTAATGACCTTATTGCAAACATGTATGGCAACATCAGACCAGATGCAGATTCTTTAAAATCATTTCAAGATTTGGTGTTCAACACACAGGTTTTTGCCAATTCTACTCTGTATAGACCAACAGATCCAAACTTTACCACTGCTTTGCCAAAATTTTTATTCTTAGCAGGAGTACATTTAAAATTATTAAAAAATATACAATCGTTACTGGCAAATAACAACTACAATTTTAATCTTAGAATAGGTGATTACAAACTAGCAAAAGCCAAAGACCAAGTTGGCACAACTCTGTATGAAGTGATATATGCTGAACTCATTGATCCTAACAGTGGTGCTAACAATTCTATTGTACTCAAATCACACAATTTACCTAATATCACAATACAATTAAGAACCAGTTCATTAGAAATTACATCTGATCATGACCTTACTGTGCCAGGACTAACAGAAGATGAATTATATTCCAATGATATTGTTAACATGCAAAATGAATTAAAGGCCGGCCTCACAGTTGAGAACTTTGAATATTTGCCACTGTGGATGAAAACTGGAGTGACTGGTGGATTCAAACTCGCTTTACCTATTAGATATCTACAGCCTGGAGCAGGTGAACAAGCATTGTACAGATTACAAAACGAGATAACTTATGATTTAAAAAAATTACATATTGATGTTGATCGATGGTTGTTGGATAACAATGTAGGAACTACTTTCGATGATCTAGATACACTTACGCACACAGGCGATGGTTCAACAGCAGTATTTTCTATTCCATCTAGAGTAGCAAGAAAAAATAATTTGTTAATTACTGTTGACAACGTTGGTATTAACGAAGCAGACATAACCTTAAGTACCACGGCAGATACTATTGCCGAAACATCTGATATCAGCGGACTACTGGCAAACGACGAACTATCTAGCACACAGATAGAGTTTGATGTTGCACCTATAAATGGTGCGATTATTTCGATAAGATTAAAACCAACCACGTTTGAAAAACAAGTAGTAACAACATTTGATGAGGATGTTGATGTGCTAACAGCCGACAGTGACGGTAAAACATCTGATACCACTGATAGAATTGATGATACTACTATTCCAGCATCTGCAATCAAACCTAAAATTACAACATTTGATGCACGAGGTACTAGATTTATAGGTCCTGAAATAACATTTGATCGTAAAATGAATCCAGAATGGCAGTTAATGTTTAGCAAATCCTCTATTACAGACGGTATAACTCATGTTTCAAAACAACGAGAATTAGTGAGAACGGTATAATAAATAGTACGACATGACAAGCTCCATCACAACAACAGGTATTAATGCAACTTTTCCAGTTGCAGGACAAGATAATGATTCACAGGGTTTTAGAGATAATTTCTCTCAACTCAAAACACAGTTAACAACTGCAGGAACAGAGATTACTGCTTTACAATCAAGCAGAGCAACAACTAATGCAACAACTGACTTTAATGGTCACGATGTTAAAAGAGCCAACTTACAGGACTGGAGCCAAAAAGTCAATGGACTTGGCACTGTTACTGGTGCAAATGCATTAAACTTTGAAAACGGAAATGTAACTACGTTGACTACATCAGGAAATGTTACATTAACATTTTCAAATTTTCCATTAGAAGATGATGCTGCCACAAGTACATATGCGTCTATGAAAGTTTTACTAACAAAAGGTGCTTCAACACACACTGTTACGTTAACTGGAGTAGGTTTTCCAACAGACATGGGAGATGATCAAGGTGACTCATCAACTGTTTCTTCAACTTTTCCAGAAAGAGTGGGAGTATTTGTGTTTGATGTGTTTTCAGTAGATGGTGGTACTACCAAGTATATTTCAAAAATACTTGAATATCCTGCCTAACGTTAAAAGATGTTTCATCCTACTCTTGAGCTTAGAAGCCTATCTGATTCCGAGTTGGAATCTCGGATTAATGATGTTACACTTAAAATAAATCAAGCATACAGAATGAACAATAGAAATTTTTATGAGCAACTAGTAGCAATTAATAATTCTTTGCAATTAGAATTAGAGCAAAGAAAAATGCAACACAAAAAAGATAGTGATAGTGATAGTAATAGTGATAGTGGCTCAGAATTTGATAATTTAATCAATGTTAAATGATGATGGTCTAATCTGGAAAACCAGATTTACTAACCTATTATTTCTTAATAATAAACTTTGGCCCAATGACACTGAGATAAGTTTACACATGACTCCCATGACTGATGACAGTAAGCACCAACACATTGCATTTGAGAAATACAAGTATATTTTTGCAAAAGTGTTTCAAAATTCTTTGTTTATTGAAAACGCTATTAATACACATCGAACCTTTACACTGTTAGATAACAATTTGATAGATTTTTTTGCAAGGCCTGTTGATCAAGTGGTAGGCGTTTGTCTATTAGCCAAGTTAAACTCTATAGCAGGCCAATATTTAAAAATAGATGCTGTGCAGATTGAATCTTGGCAGGGAGAAAACCTTAAATTTAATATATCACAAACTTCTCCTGAAACAGATATGATGGAAAACTGTGGTATTGAAAACCCATGGTGGAATGACGAGTCTCCTAATTTTTCAAATTTTACAACAAAAAAGTTGACTTGGGACGAACTTGGCTTTAAAATACAAGACAGTGATGATCGGTTCAAAATTATTCAAGGCGGTGTTTAATGCAAACTAATGAATATGGTCAAGTTTTATTTGACACAAGCGAAATAATATCTATGTTATATAATCAACAAGACATACACAAATTTGCTGTATCAGATCTAGAAGAAATAAAAAAACACAGTAATCATGCCAATATATTTGAAATTGCTAATACTTTCCAACATGAAGTGCCTTCACAGTCACCATTAGAGTATCACAAAACAAGAGCGTCCAATTGGAGCATGCCAGAAGAGTATAAGAACTTGGATGTATATTCTGTTTGCATGACAAGACTAGAAAAATTAAATTTAACAGATACTAGATACCAACCTGTACTTGAAGATGAATTACATGAATTTGCCAAACGTGATATGATGGACATCTTAAGATTTATGTGTTATATGGTAAAAGTTGTTGAAGATAATGACATAGTTACCGGTGTAGGCAGAGGATCTTCTGTGTCTAGTTTAGTACTCTATTTGATAGGGGTTCACCACATAGACCCTATTAAATACAATTTAAGTTACCAGGAGTTTTTAAGATGAGAAATTATATAAGAAATGCAATAATAGAACATGCAAAAGGACACATTGCTAAACACAAAATGAATGTAGAAATATTTCTACATAATGCAGTCGGTGTTGGTAATGAGAACTCTGCAGATGTGTTAGAAGCAATTGAAAAAGAACTAAACATTGTTGCAATGTATGACGATCAAATAAACATGATAGACAAGTATTTTAAGGAGTAAACAATGCCAAGAAAAATGACAGGAAAAAAAGTACACTACTCTATGCAGGGTAAACCAGTGGACTTTGAAGCAATAAGAACAAAACACGAAAAAACGGTTGCTGTGGGCAATGCAGGCACTAATGCTAGAGGTGACACTTTAGGCAAAGGTGGCAAAATTGTAAAGAAACGTGACGAAAAATAAACATGCCTAAAACCATAGTCAAAGGTACAATACGACCTATTAAAAATAGAATACTGGTGACTGACATGCACTTTGGTGAAACCAAGTCAAAAGGTGGAATAATAATACTAGATGATGATGCAAAAGATCTTGGTGTACACCCAAGATGGTGTAAAGTTTGGGCAGTTGGTCCTACACAAGAAGATGTAGAAGTTGGCCAATGGGCACTGGTAGCACATGGTAGATGGACTAGATCTATTGAACTACATGCAAAGGATAAAAAAGATCCAATGGAAGTACGCATGGTGGATGAAAATGATATAATGGTTACAACTTGGGACATACCTCCTAGAGAAGACCATATCATGGCGGGGTATATTAATACCGGAGGCAATTCAGATATCACAGTCGAGCAGGCAGGGTTAATGGCAGAACAAAAAGCAACTGGTCAAAGTACAGCAGGCTCCGGCAAAATGGATGGTTAGATCCTGGACTGGCGCGATAAAAAGTGGATATTTGTATCCTATGTGCCGGGTGCATTAGGTTCTTTTCTCACACATATTATAGAACTTTCTGACTTAGTACACAGTCACAAAAAAGAGTATAATAAGTGGTTTGAAGGTAATTCAACAGCACACAATCAATTGACTAAATGGATAGACAACTTTCATGACATAGACGAAGTGACCAGTTTTAAAGAACTTGACCATCCTGAACAAATTCGCTATATCGAAAACAACCTCGTAAAATTATCTGATTCCCATATGGTTCATCGACTGTGTAGAACAGACATGTCTAAAACTCTGCAAGGCATCTTCACAAATGCAAAGTATATAAAGATTACTGTAGGCAATCATTATGATACAATTGTTAACATGATGGCACATAAAACATTTGCCACTGGAGTTGACACAGTGGGATTTGATAATTTATCTTCGAACTTACTCAACAAAATGTCTGTTCCAGAAAAAAAAGCATTGTATCACAAAGTTTGTACTAAAAAGAATGCAATCTATAATGATGATCAAGAACAGGATTGTTTTTCTTTTCCATTTGAAAGTTTTCTAACATGGGAATCCTTTGAAAACACTGTGCAAGACTTATCTCGCTACCTTAACTTTCGAATTCCAATTAACAAACACATGTATACTAAGTGTTACGATGTTAATAGAAAGTTTTTTCAATGAGTATTCTAATATTAGGCGACTGTATTGCTAGTGGGGAAAATGTGCTGTTGAGTAAAGTAACAGGCATAGACAACTACATAGCAGAAGGTCTCGATCATAAGTTGCTGGTAAAATTGCAAGACAAGGTTATGGGTTGGAGTGGACAAACTAATTTTAAAGATGCTAAAACTTTCTTGCGACACCAAGAAAAATTACACAGTTGGCCTGCCCAAATTCCAAACTCCACTAATCTAAGTGTAAATGGAGAAACATTTCAAGGCATGCACAAAAAGTTAAGAGAATATCTAAAAAATAACAGCAAACCCGATTTAGTTTTGATTACAGATTTCAGCCAGACGCACAGGAGTGTAGTTGTAAATTACCAAAACAATCAGTATGTGGTTAAACGCGATATAAATTTATTAAATGAAGATCAGATTATTTGGGAAGACTGCATCTATGACATGTTTCAAGTAAAATGTAGACAACAAGAAGACTATGGTCAGCAGTTTCAAAATAAAAAAACAAAGAAAAGTTTTAGGCAATTGCAATCTTTACTAAAATATTATGACATAGATTACAAATTTTTGGTTTTTAGACATGCAAACAGAAGCATAGATAGTAATTATATATGGTGTAATACATTTTTAGATTTGTACAAAGTTGGCGGAGGTAGAGAAGATTGTGATGCAAAACTAAATGCTCAGACAGATATTGCTAAATTTATTCTCACACACATAAAGAAATATGTTGAATAAAACAATCAAATCAAGTATAATAGTTTTATGAATACACTTTGGGTTGAAAAGCATAGACCTAATACACTAGATGGTTATGTGTTTAGAGATGATAATCAAAAGAAACAGGTTCAGCAATGGATTAAAGACAAAACTATTCCACATCTATTATTTTCTGGTTCTCCAGGTATAGGTAAGACTACACTAGCAAAAATATTATTAAACTTGCTGGAAGTAGAAGGGACAGATATTTTAGAAATAAATGCATCGCGAGAAAATTCAGTAGACACTATACGAGAAAAAATCACAAACTTTGTAGCAACTATGCCATTTGGTGATTTCAAAGTTGTGCTGTTGGATGAAGCAGACTATATTACACCCAATGGTCAAGCCGCATTGCGTGGTGTAATGGAAATGTATCATCAATCAGCAAGGTTTATTTTAACTTGTAACTATCCTAACAGAGTCATACCTGCACTACATTCAAGATGTCAAGGATTTCACATTGAAAAAATAGACAAAACAGAGTTCACAGCAAGAGTGGCGACAATACTAGTCGAAGAAGGTGTTGAAATGGATTTGGACATACTAGACACTTATGTCAAAGCAACCTATCCTGACTTGAGAAAATGTATTAACACTGTGCAAATGAATACATCCGAGGGCAAATTACAAGAGCCTAATGTTGCAGACACAGGCCAACAAGATTACAGAGTGCAAATGGTTGATCATTTCAAAGCAGGTAAAATCACCGAAGCAAGAAAACTATTGTGTTCGTCAGCAAGGCCGGAAGAGATGGAAGACATTTATCGTTGGATGTATGACAATGTAGAAATGTTTGGTGACACAGAAAAACAACAAGACTCAGCAATACTTGTAATTAAACAAGGACTGGTTGATCATTCATTTGTAGCAGAAGCAGAGATAAATCTGTCTGCAACGTTGATACAACTATCCCGTATTAAAAACAGTTAGACTTTATCATAAATCTTAAGTGCTTCAGTGACTGCTTTGTGGCGTACAATATCTTCACCTTTTAGTTGCACATTGGTGATGTATTTTGAATCTGACTTCCAAAGTTTGTGTAAGAAATCAGCCATACCATTGTTTTTTCCTCGATCTGTCTGATCAAGATCACCTGTAATAACAAGTTTTGAACCTTCGCCTATTCTAGTCAACAGCATTTTAAATTGGTTTGCAGTTGTGTTTTGCATTTCATCTGCAATGATATAGCAGTTTTCAAATGTTCGTCCACGCATAAATGCTAGTGGTGCAATCTCTATTTGTTCTGCTTGTATCATTTTTTGCACCCTGTTTACTGTATAGTTTTTGTGAAATATATCTATTAAAGGCCTTGTCCACGGTTCCATTTTTTTGTTCAAACTGCCTGGTAAAAATCCAATTTCTTCATCTGCACCAACCACAGGACGTGTGATAACAATCTTTTCTATCTTTTGTAGTTTTAGAAGATTAATGCCATTTTGGGTGGCTAAAAGCGTTTTTCCGCACCCTGCAGGGCCATGTGCTATAACGATTGCCTTTTTATCGTCTTTTAACATGTTCCAGTATGTGTGCTGATTTTGTGACCTTGGTTGGATTTCATTACGTGAGTATTCGTCACGTAGATCTTCAAATGATAGTACAGTCTTGTGTCTCATTGATTTCTCCAGTTTTTTATGATTGTTTCTGTATTGTCTTTTATGCGAATGCATATAAAAATATTTAAAGTATCGATGTATGAATTATGTGACACTATAATAAAAAAATTGTTGGCAATGCGTCATATGATAAATAATTTTATATGATTGACACACTTGATATAATCCGCAACATCAAAAAGATATATGCCTCTGATGCTGTAATAGAGACTGTGGTCAACATGGAAAAAGTTATGGACGATGTTAACATCTATGCATACAAAAACTGGGCAATAGGCGAACTGGTAGATGGACCAACAGTAAACAAGTATGACACTACTGCAACCTTTATGTGGGAACAAGATACAATGCCTGATCCTGAGGCCGGCAAACGTATTTTAAATATTGGTGGAAAAGTGGATTATAAAAAAGATGTGAAGTTAGTACCAAGACGTGTCAAGTCATACAGCGATTTTAGACCAGGCACAAGAAAAGGAAAATTAGACGAGGTTCCTGTTTGGTTAGTGAGAATTACTATTCCAAATCAGATCATAGAGGACTTTAACAACGAAACTAAAAAAACAAAGACTGTTTCAGGAATTGCAGTTGATCAATCAACACAAGATGCAGTAGAACTATGAAATCAATAAAAAATTTAGAAATGCAAAATCACATCAGTGAGTTAGTTAGTATCGATAGTTTTCAAGCCAAACTTGGGAAAGATGAGGATGTTTCTGTGATCAAGTTTCAAACAGACAACAAACAAGTCGCTGAAGATTTAGTAAAGTATATAGAAACAGGTTGCGAATGGGTTCTAGATGCAGACACATCACCTGCAAAAAATGATGAAGGCCGTTATAATGTTTTTGTCGAAGTAGAAAGAAATGACGACTTACCAGCAAAGATTATAGAGTTGGCTAGAGACATAGAACAAGTTTCAGGCACTATGCCTTGGAATTTTACATTTCATAAAACAACAGATAAAAAATATTCAATGACTAAAGAAAATCTGCAAACCATTGTACCAACATCGCCTAGTCAATATGTTTTCTTAACAGACGACACAGTAGAAGAAGATATAAAAGCATTCTTCGAATCAGCCCCATTAATTACTAAAAGAATTACTGGCAAACATTTAACATTGAAAAAGGCATTTACTAATCATGAGATGATTATAGAGAGTGTAAACATAGATCTGCCAGGCACTTACAAGATTGACCGAGAATCAAAAGAACAAGCATCTTATCTAAACCATTGGTTAGGTGGCACATATTCTGTTGTCAAAGTCGACGATTTATTCAAAATAACAAAAGGCAAAACATCATTGTTTGCTAAAGTAAAGGAGTTGTAATGGCTGAAAGAAATTATCAAAAATGTTTAGAAACTATACTTCATCATGAAGGTGGTTATGTAAACCATCCTAAAGATCCAGGCGGAGAAACTAACTTAGGTGTTACTAAAAGAGTTTACGAAGAATGGGGCGGAAGCAAAGACATGAAAGACTTATTAGTCGAAGATGTTGCACCAATTTATAAAAAGAATTACTGGGACAAAGTTAAAGGTGATGACTTACCAAGTGGATTAGACTTATGTGTATTCGACTTTGGTGTTAACGCAGGTCCTGGACGTAGTGCAAAATATCTACAAACTATGATTGGAACAGTAGCCGATGGTGGCATTGGTCCTAACACACTTAAATGTGTTAATGAATATGTAAGTGCTAACGGATTAGAAGGCACTATAAAAGAATATCAAACACGTAGACAAGAGTACTATGAATCTTTAAGCACATTTGCTACATTCGGCAAAGGTTGGACAAGACGTGTAGAAGAAACTACCAAACTTGCACTAACACTCGTATAATGCTACAAGTAAAAATTTTTATTGCAGTGTTACTGATGGCCGGAGCAGGAGGTGCCTATCTCTATGTCAAAGGTCTCAAAGCAGATTTAGCAGTGTCTGAAGCAAACAATTTCATCCTAGAGCAAAGTGTTGAAAACCAAAAAGCAGTAATTGCACAACAAAAAGAAGACTTCGATAAAATCATGAAGGCTAACAAAGACACAGCGGCGTTGAACAACAGACTTAATGCCGAACTGGCAACTCTTGACAAAAAGTTTAACAAAGTAAATGCATCAGGCAATAAACGTGACATGGGAGATCTTGCAATTGCTAAACCAGGTGCAGTAGAAAGAATTATTAATAGTGCGTCAGCAAAAGCCACTAGGTGCGTGGAAATTGCTACTGGTTCACTGTTAACAGAGAAAGAAAAAAATGCAACGAAAAAGTCTGAGATAAACTCGGAATGCACATCGATAGCAAATCCATCATATGTTCCATATTAAAAATATAATTGTTATGTCATTAATACTTGTTGTATTAACAGGTTGTATAAGGGGCGTAAAAAAAATAGAGACAGTTACCACAGCAATAGAGCGTGAGCCTATAGGGATTGAGTTACCGGCACCATTAGAATTAGAAAACCTAAAATTCTATATTGTTAATTCAGACAATGCTGATGAAGTTTGGGAGAAAATGAAAAAAGCAAATTTAGACCCTGTTTTATTTGGATTATCAGATGAAGATTATGAATTACTAGCAAAAAACTTTGCACAGATTCGTGCTTACGTTATTAAACAGACGTTAATAATCAACCAATACAAAGACTATTACGAATCCCCAAAAACAGATAAGTAGTTTAGATGATGGAAATGATCGAAAGAATGGCTAGCGATAGGCTGTGGATCTACACAGCACTCGTAGGGTCTTTGTTTGGATTGGCATTTTCAACATATTTCAAAAGCACACGAATTGGACTTTGGCTGTATGGTTATTTTGATCGTATAGTTGATTTTTTTGTTGAGCGATATGGCTGGACTTGGTTGCAACAACCAACCGATGCGTGGCGAAAGAAATATCCACACGTAACCAAAAAAATAGATGAGTTAGAATCTCGTCTTATCAAACTGGAGAAGAAAAAATGATAGACTTTATTAAAGATAGACTAAAAGAATTTTCAACACTCAACGGTGCAGGCATACTGATTGCCTGTGTACTGATCATTCTGTTTGGCCCACTTGCAAAAATTATTGCATATATTGGCTTAGCATACTCACTTTGGCAAATATTTAAAAAAGACTAATGGACGAATTAAAAGAAGACAAGTTAGCTGTGCCAGCAGATACAGATACAGTATCGAAAAAGATTTCTGTAGAATTAGAAGTTGATACAAGTGTAAAAGACTTGGGACCAAACCCTTATGTAAAATTAATTCATCTAGCAAAAGCTGTCGACAGTTGGAGAATATTCCCTAGGGTGTTCATTTCAACCTACATATTCTTGCTGTACAAAGTTGTAATTTGGTACATGGTGTTACCAAATCCAACTATGGAGCAATCAGGATTGGTATCGATCGTAGTCGGTGCTGGTGCGGCATGGTTTGGTTTATACACCGGCACAAGTAAAAAATAATCACTTTAAGTTTGACAGATAGTGCATATGTAATATACTATGACTATGAATCCGTACAAGACTCTTGGAGTTGATGCTTCTGCTACTGATGCAGATATTAAAAAAGCATTTCGTAAACTAGCAGTACAGCATCATCCAGATAGAGGCGGTGACGAATCCAAGTTCAAAGAAATAAACACAGCATATGACATAATAAAAACTGCTGAAAAAAGACAGAAGTACGAGATGTCTTCTAGACATGGTAACAGTTTTAATTTTTCAACAGGTGGCAATCCTGCTGACATGCAAGACATGTTTGCACAATTCTTTGGTGGTAGTCCATTTCAAAGACGATCAGCAAACAGGAATATACAAATATCAATCCAAGCAACACTTGAAGACGTATATCACGGTAATAAAAAACAAATTCATGTTGATCAAATTAATAAAGATTTAGAAATAACAATACCAAAAGGAATAGGCAATGGACAAAGCATTAGGTATAAAGGATTAGGCATGAGCACGGTGCCTACTGCAACGCCTGGGGATTTGTTATGCAAAGTTTATGTTAACCCACATCGTATATTTGTACGTGAAGGACTTAATTTAATAACTGAAAAATCAATTAGTTGTTTTGATGCTATAAACGGAACATCAGTTCAAATGCCAACAATTGACGGTAAAACTTTAACAGTCAAAGTGCCTGCAGGCACACAACCTGGCCTAGTAATGAAGATACCTGAATATGGGTTAGTCAATCAGGCCAACAGGGTTGGTGACTGTTTTTTAAAAATAAATGTATCAATACCAAAAAACTTAACAAAGGAGGACAGAGATGACATCAACCGAATCGCAAAAAAATATCCTTAAATTAAACCTAGAAGGTAACGAAGTTTTACGACATGTATTACCAGAATCTGATCTTACACAAGACTTGGAATACGATAAAATTGCAGATCTTATGGCATGGACAATGATTAATGCTAATGGTTTAGGGTTAGCGGCAAATCAAGTTAATGTAGGAATTCGTATGTTTGTAATGCATGGATTTAGAACATTTATTAATCCGCACGTTACAGAACGTTCCAAAGAGAAACAGTTTAATGAAGAAGGATGCTTATCTTTTCCTAATTTATTCTTAAAACTACAAAGACCAAAATGGATTGTGTTAGAATATTATGATGAAAAGCTAGAAAAAAGAGTTGACAGATTCGACAATATGTGGGCACAATGTATATTACATGAAATTGATCACTTAGACGGGAAACTGTTTATTGATTATGCAAGTAAACTTAAACTAGACATGGCAAGAAAAAGACAGGGAAAAGCAAATGATCCAAGCAGACGATAGACTCAAAGAACTTTTTGACGAAGCAATAAAAGTTGCAAGAACGCACAAACACGAATATGTTACATTAGAACATCTATTGCTTATAATTTTAGTGCAACCTGAAATAGTTGAAATGATAAAAACAAAACCAACTGTAAAGGCAGAACAACTTATAAAAGATATAGAATATCATATTGAACATAAAATGAATTCTATCAAATGCAACGATGATGTATACCCAAAAAGAACGCAGGCAACTGAACGTGCTGTGAACAGAGCATTCACTAATGCAATATTCCAAGGACAACAGACAGTCAACCTATTCCATTTACTAGGTGCTATCTATGGAGAAAAAGAATCACATGCACAATACTACTTGACTAAAAATGGACTTACTAGAAAAGTTGTTGTTGATCACATGACTGACCTGGGTTCTGATTATGATGAAGATAATAAAGTATCTGTTAAACAAGCGGCAAGAATACTGCAACAGTACACTGTGAATCTTAATGAACAAGCCAAAGCAAACAAAACATTCACTTGTATAGGTAGACAAGATGTTGTAAACGAAATAACATTAGTACTTGGTAGAAAAATTAAAAACAATGTAATCATGATAGGTGATCCAGGCGTAGGTAAAACTGCAATAGCAGAAGGCCTAGCACACATGATAGTAGAAAATAAAGTTCCTGAAGTATTAAAAGATCACACAATTTATTCTGTTGATGTAGGATCATTGATAGCAGGTTCTAAATATCGAGGCGATTTTGAAGAACGTCTTAAAGTTCTACTATCTGTATTAGAAAAGAATGATAAGTCTATTATGTTTATAGATGAAGCACACATGATGCATGGCGCAGGTGCAGGCGGACAAGGTGGTGTTGATTTAGCACAGTTATTGAAGCCTGCATTAGCAAGGGGAGAACTAAAAGTAATTGCTTCAACAACTTGGGAAGAATACAGAAAACACTTCGAAAAAGATCGAGCATTAATGCGTAGATTTGGTAAAGTTAATATTGAGGAGCCAACTATAGAACATGCAAAGGAGATTATGCAAGGTCTTAAAACACAGTTTGAACAGTATCATAAAGTAAAAATTAGCGATGTGTCAGTAAATGCTTCTGTTGATTTGAGTGTCAAGTACATTACAGATAGACAGTTACCTGACAAGTCTATTGATGTTCTAGATCGTGCTTGTTCTAAAGCAAAAATATTCGATGCATTTAAAGATGTAGAAATAAAAGATGTACAAGAACAAGTGTCAAAAATATCAGGTGTAAAATTTGAATCTATTGTGCAAACAAAAACACAATCGCTTGAGAACTTAGATAAAATTATAAAAGCAGAAGTGTTTGGTCAAGACAATGTTATAGACAAACTTGTTGACACTGTGCTTGTTGCACAGGCAGGATTGAAACAAGAAAACAAACCAATTGGATCTTTTTTATGTGTTGGCCCAACAGGCTGTGGTAAAACAGAAACTGCCCGTAAATTAGCAGAGGGATTGAATTATCCGTTGATAAAATTTGATATGTCTGAATATCAAGAAAAGCATTCTGTTGCAAAACTTCTCGGAGCACCTCCAGGGTATGTGGGATATGATGATGGCGGGTCAGGACAATTAGTAAATGAATTAGAAAAACATCCTAATGCTGTAATATTGTTCGATGAGGTAGAAAAAGCACACAGAGATGTGATGACAATACTGCTACAAGCAATGGACGATGCTGTTATTACTTCTTCAAACGGTAAAAAAGTTAGACTAAACAATTCCGTTATAATAATGACATCAAACCTAGGCGCAGAAGATATGTCTGCTAACACCTTAGGTTTTGTAGAAGGCTCTACACGCGATGGAGAGATTGATATAAATGCATTCTTTTCACCGGAGTTTAGGAACAGACTTGATGCTGTGTTAAGATTTAATTCGCTAGGTAAAAACATAATGGAAAGCATTGTGATTAAATTTATTAGTCAATTGAATACTCAGATGACAGATAAAGGAATTAGTATTACAATAGACGATATAGCAAAGGCACAACTAATGGAAGAAGGATTTGATCCAAAAATGGGGGCAAGATCACTGCAACGTGTAATCAACACACGTATTAAGTTACCGTTGTCCAAAAAGATATTGTTTGACGAAATTAAAGATCAAAAACTAACAATAACTTATAACAAAGACAAAGACGAGTATACAATAGGAGAATAAATGAAAACCAATATAGTAAAATTCATGATCGATAATGATTATGTCACAACAAACTGTGTAATAAATGCAACTATACAATCGTTTAGTTTGGGTGGTATGCCTATTGTTTTAGAAAAAGATCTGCTGTTTGAAGACTGTGCTGAACACAAAGGCGCAGTATACGTAAAAGGCTGTGATCCAGAAAATCTAAGAGAATACATTGTAGGAGCATCCAAAATCCATCAAATAAATGGCATGGATCAAGATACCATAACAAGACTGTATCCTGAAATGCAATAAATAATCGCATGCCTACAGTATCAACTATATTACAATCACAAGTAGATGCTTCAGATTCTTCTGCCGAAACCGTATCCGAAGCAGTAAAAGCAGATGGCTACTACGGAAACGCTGATGGCTTACACACTGTGGCATACATGTGCTCTGCAGACTTTGTAGGCACTATCAAAATACAAGGTTCACTAGCAACTGGTCCAACATCATCAGACTGGTTTGACGTCGACAGTACATCTGTAGGAGACGGGTCTAGTGTTGTTTCTACACAGTATATAAATTTTACTGGAAATTTTGTTTGGGTAAGATCAGTTGTCACTGTCACCACCGGCTCTGTCACCAAGATACTCCTTAATTTTTAAAACAGCATATAATTAATTGTATGATAGCAGGAAAAGTATGGGGAACCACCGAACTTATAGAACGCAACGGAGTTTTAGAATTTCACAGAATAGTTACTAAAAAAGGCGGCGTGTGTTCGAAACACCTGCATGAATACAAATGGAACGGATTTTTTGTAGAATCTGGTAGCCTTCTAATCCGTGTGTGGCAAAAAGATTATGATCTAATAGACGAAACAGTGCTGAAGGCAGGCGATTACACCAAAGTAAAACCTGGTCTGTTGCATCAATTCGAATGTTTGCAGGATTGTGTGGCTTATGAACTGTATTGGGCAGAGTTTCCTGAAAAAGATATTAAAAGAGACTCAGTAGGGTTTTCTAAATAAGTTGACAGACACTATTTTTAAAGTAAAATAAAACTATGGATATAGATAAAATTAAAATACACTGCACAGATAATGATAAATTTGTAGAGGCTGTTGTAGTAGATAAAACTGATAGGTGGCTGTTAACAAATATTCAACCTGGTGATATTAGACTGCAACTTCGAAAGACCAAACCTGGTATCTATGTTGGTAATATGCTGGGGCGAGAATTTGTCTACAAAGAATAAGATACATCTACAATTAGAATACGAAAACAATTGGATTGATCATCCATTGTATTGCGAAGTAAAAGTAGATAATCGCTTGGTGCATTTAGATCTCTCCGGACAAAAAAATGTGTCCATAAACAAAAAAATTGTGCTAGAAGGAAAAAATCATACTCTAAGTATCAGAATGTACAACAAAGACAACAGAAACGTTAGTATAAAGGACAACCAAATTGTACAAGATTCCTTTATAAAAATAAAAAATGTTTTTATTGACCAAATCAATATCACTTCACTAGCAGTGCTCAGTTCAGATTTGGTCACAGATGACGGCACTTTGATGCAAAAAGCAGGTGCTTTGCACATTAACGGGGTATGGAACTTTAAGTTTGACACACCTGTGTATGAGTGGCTGTTACAAGAGATGTACGGATAAATATTTGCATGTATGATGAATCATTAAGCAATGATATTACAGAGTATATTTTTGCTGATGAAAATATGTATCGCAAACATTTTGTACCCTGTAAAAGTCACATGCAAAAAAATCCACAGGATCACGACAGAGTAATGGAACTAGTTGATAATGCTGTATACAATTTTGTTAAAACAACAAATATTCCAATGTCAAAAATTACTCCAGAAACAAAAAAAGAACTGGCAATCAACGTGTATCAAGAAATGATAAACGATGTTTTGACAGGAAAATCACAAAAATAAAATATCTGTTACTATAGGAAATTCATTATTCCAATCGCACGGTTGTTTGTGCCTTGGCTCTGCTAATACAATACCTCCATATTCAAATGCTGTTGTCCATTTTGGTGTTTTCCAATGATTGCACCAATCGTTCTCATATGTTTTCCACCAGTCTTCAAACCCAGGCTCAAACGTTTCGATGTTGTAAGAATTTGCATAGATGAAAAAAGTTGGATCAAAATTCCTGTGAGGTTTTATTAATTCGTTGACTCTGATTTGATCATCAGGTTCTTTGTCCATATAGTAACCTCCAGGAGGTTTGCCCAACTCTCCCCACTTGCTTATTAGAGTGTTACTGGGGATTTCAGATTGATAGTAATCATACAGGTCTAAATTTCTTGTGATAGGTCCAGCAAGATGTCCCCATTGTATTTTCCAAAAGGCATCTGTTCGGTGACTGTGTGCTGATTCCACATCATGAATTGCGTCATGGAACTCATATAACAAAATAAGTTGCTCATGCGTAAATTTATCTTTTGTATTGTGCATCTGTTCATATATTTCATGCAGTTTATTCATGCACTGTTGATCCATGTTAATGTCAAAGTCAATGACAATTGAACACTTGGTTTTAATCAATTGTGTTAAATCTTGCAAGTTTTTTAAGTTATTCCTTGATTTATTTGGCCATATCGACTGTGATCTATTGTATGGAACTCTGTGTATCAGTTTTATTTGCCAAGCAAATATATTACCAATTTCATTATCAACTATGTCGTAAGTTTCTGTGTGTCCATTATCTACTGCATTATTACCATATATTAACTGTAGAGGCATGCAGATAGTTATTGATTTGTACAAAACACTCAATTATAATGATTAATAAATATCATACACTATGAGATTCAACGAAGTACAAAATAATAATTTAGCATT
>Ga0114998_10000922_pt1 | contig 22456 bp, 19 predicted proteins | sample ArcticOcean_MG_C_5_FD_87044 | JGI IMG/M metagenome (GOLD analysis project Ga0114998, IMG submission 87044) | Marine microbial communities from western Arctic Ocean - ArcticOcean_MG_CB4_138 | ecosystem: Environmental > Aquatic > Marine > Oceanic | place: Arctic Ocean: Canada Basin | collected... | reverse complement strand
TGCCGTCGACCAGTACCAGCGTGAGTTGGTGATGCGCTCGGTGGAGCAGCGCCTACCTTTTTTGAAGTTTGCATCGGTGTTCACCATGTCTGCCACCAAGCATCAAGGTCTTGGCCCGGTGTGGAAGGCGATTGCCCAGGCGCATACTTCTGCAACAAGAAAAATGCCAACCCCACAGCTGACACGAATATTAGAAGAAGCCGTGCAATTTCAGCAGCCAAAGCGCAGCGGCATATTCCGTCCCAAAATGCGGTATGCACACCAAGGAGGTATGAATCCTCCCGTAGTCGTGGTTCACGGCAATTCGCTTGAACACGTGACGGAAGCTTACAAACGCTACTTAGAAGGCCGTATTCGGCAGGCTTTTGACCTGACGGGCACGCCATTGCGGGTTGAAATGAAAACGTCAGACAACCCCTATTCGGGCAAAAGTTAGCGCGCTGCGCTTGAATTCCAATACCCAGACATCATGTGCAGTTGGTACCTTGTGGTATCGTTAATTTTCTATAATTCTCTCCGACACGGAACATATCGTGAGCAATAACAAAGGTCAACTTTTGCAAGATCCATTTTTAAACCAACTGCGTCGTGAGCATGTGCCCGTCTCAATCTACTTGGTCAACGGTATCAAGCTACAGGGCCAAATCGAGTCGTTTGACCAGTATGTTGTGTTGTTGCGCAACACGGTTACACAAATGGTTTACAAACATGCCATCTCAACCATAGTACCCGGACGGCCAGTTCAGTTCGCTGCTACGGCCGAGGACGAGTCAGGCGGCGCGGCGTAAGCGCGTCAAAAGTGAACGACAACTCACTTCCTAAAGTCATTCTGGTCAGTGTGGATTTTGGCGAACCTAATTTCGATGCAGCGCTGCTAGAGTTAGGTTTGCTAGCCGAGTCTGCTGGTTATGCAGTTGTTGACCGCGTCACATGCAAGCGCAAAGCCCCAGACGCGGCGCTGTTCGTTGGGTCTGGTAAAGCGCAAGAAATCAAACAATTGGCGGAGGTTAATGGCGCCACCGAAATTTTATTTGATCAAGCTCTAAGTCCTGCGCAGCAACGCAACTTGGAGCGAGAGCTCGGTATGGCGGTGAACGACCGCACGCTGCTAGTTTTGGAAATATTTGCCCAGCGTGCGCGTAGTTTCGAAGGCAAGTTGCAAGTTGAACTTGCCCGTTTGCAATACCTCAGCACCCGATTGGTTAGACGCTGGTCTCACTTGGAGCGCCAACGCGGTGGCGCTGGCCAACGAGGTGGTCCTGGCGAGCGCCAAATTGAACTCGACAAGCGCATGATCAGCGAGAGCGTAAAACGAACGCGCGACAAGCTCACCAAAGTTAAACGCCAGCGTCAAACCCAGCGCCGACAACGCGACCGTGTGGGTGTCTTCACAATGTCTCTGGTAGGCTATACCAACGCTGGCAAATCGTCCCTGTTCAATGCTTTGGTTAAAGCACAAACGTTTGTCGCAGATCAATTGTTTGCCACTTTGGATACCACCACGCGGCAGATGTACTTAAGCGGTGCGGGGCAAAGCGTGTCAGTTTCAGACACTGTAGGCTTTATTCGTGATTTACCACACGGTCTTGTGGAGGCGTTTTCGGCCACCTTGCAGGAGGCAGTAGAAGCAGATGTGCTGTTGCACGTGGTGGATGCAGCCAACCCTGCTTATATTGAGCAAATTATTGAGGTTCAGCGGGTGCTTGGTGATATCGGTGCGGGTGACATTCCACAAATATTGCTGTTTAACAAGCTGGATTTGGTCGAGGGCGGACGTGGACCGAGACGGATGCGCGATCAAATGGACGTCAATGGGCAGGTGTTTGAGCGTTTGTTTGTCAGCGCCCACACCGGTGAGGGGTTGGACGGATTGCGCGCGTTGTTGGTTGAGCGCTTGGCGTTGTTCCAAATGCAGCAAGGCAGACCCAATGAACAGTACAACAGCACGCCTGATGAGGATGCTGTCTACGAACATGACCCGGGCGATCCCAGGCAGCTGCCCACCTCCTAGACTGGACAATCGCGTGACGAAGCCAGTCCATTTTGTGCGGTAATTAATAATTCGCTGGGTTGTGATTCCCAGTCATGCCACAATCTATTTTCCATGCACTCTTATCCAAAACACTACACGATGAACTCACACATGCTGCGACACGCTGGCACTGGCTTGCGAGGTTTGCTATCTCGCCTGTTCAACCTCAATGATTCCAACTGGGGTCGAGGCGAGGCTGGCGATAAACAAACACCAACCGATGAGTCTGCCAATCAAAGCGAGAACCCCAAGCAACCGAATCACGACAACGTGCAACCTATCCGTGGCAGTGGCCAACGTCCGAATCAGGACGGCCCGCCGGACTTAGAAGAGTTGTGGCGAGATTTCAACAAACGCTTGGGTGGTTTGTTTGGCGGCAATGGCTCGCGCAACGGCGGCAATGGTGGCAACGGCGGTGATTCACCACCGCCTTTCAGGCCTGACGGTAAGTCTGCAAGCGTTGGTGCTGGCCTCATTGGTGGTGTCGCGTTACTCATTTGGCTGGGTACAGGCTTCTTCATTGTGCAAGAGGGTCAGCAAGCTGTCATTACGCAATTTGGTCGTTACCACGCCACGGTTGGCGCTGGTTTCAACTGGCGCATGCCGGCACCTATTCAAAGGAGTGAACTGGTTTTTGTAACTCAAATCCGCTCAGTGGATGTCGGTTCTGACCAGATTGTCAAGGCTACAGGTTTACGAGAGTCGGCCATGCTGACCGCCGATGAAAACATTGTGGAAATTAAATTTGCAGTTCAATACCGTTTGAACGATTCGCGCGCCTACTTGTTCGAGAGCAGTGATCCAGATGCTGCGGTTGTTAGAGCAGCTGAAACAGCTGTTCGTGAAGTCGTAGGTAAGATGAAGATGGACTCTGCTTTGGCGGAAGAGCGCGATCAAATTGCCCCACGCGTTCGCAGGCTCATGCAAATTATTCTTGACCGTTACAAAGTCGGTATCGAAGTAGTGGGTATCAATTTGCAGCAAGGCGGTGTGCGTCCGCCTGAGCAAGTCCAAGCTGCATTTGACGATGTGTTGAAGGCTGGTCAAGAGCGCGAGCGTGCCAAGAATGAAGCTCAAGCCTATGCGAATGATGTGGTGCCTCGCGCAGGCGGTGCTGCAGCTCGTTTGCGTGCAGAAGCAGAGGCTTACAGAGCCCGTATCATTGCCCAGGCGGAAGGTGATGCAAAGCGATTTGAATCCGTTCTGATTGAGTACAAACGTTCACCTCAAGTGACTCGCGACCGTTTGTATGTAGACACCATGCAGTCTGTGTACAGCAATGTGAGCAAGGTGTTGGTTGATTCAAGCAATGGCTCTAACCTGTTGTATTTGCCCCTTGACAAGCTGATGCAAAACGGGGCTAGCAACAGCAACATGCCTGCACTTCCCAGCATTTCGTCGTCTAGCACTTCTAACGCACCACCAACGTTGAACCTTGATGGTTCGCGCGCTCGGAGTCCAGATGCAGCACGCTCGCGCTAAGCAAGCACATTACTGCGTCATCTTCAACGAATTAGAGATAGAGATTAAAGGTCTGTTATGAACCGAATTGGATTTTGGATAGCTTCCGCGTTATTGGCTTTGGCCATCGCAAGCTCAACCATGTTTGTGGTCGATCAACGCCAATTTGGTGTGGTCTACCAATTGGGTGAAATTAAGTCTGTGGTCACCGAGCCAGGCTTGAATTTTAAAATGCCGCCGCCGTTTCAAAACGTCAGCTACATTGACAAGCGTTTGTTAACGCTGGAAAGCACGGCTGCTGACCCCATGCTCACTGCTGAAAAGCAACGGGTCGTCATCGACTGGTTTGTACGCTGGCGCATATCTGATGCACCCCAGTACATCCGTAACGTAGGTTTGGATGAGCGTGCTGGTGCATTGCAACTGAATCGAGTGGTGCGCAACTCCTTTCAAGAGGAAGTTAACCGCCGTACGGTGTTCCAGTTGTTGTCATCAGACCGCGAAGCTTTGATGGCGGCGGTTAAACAACAAGTGCTTGGCGCTGTGAACAGTTCAGACAAACCATGGGGTATGGATGTTGTTGACGTTCGCATCACCCGAGTTGACTATGCCGAGACGATTACACGCTCTGTCTACGACCGTATGGAGGCAGAGCGCAAGCGAGTTGCTAACGAGTTGCGTTCAACTGGTGCGGCAGAAGGCGAACAAATTCGTGCTGATGCAGACCGCCAGCGCGAGGTGATTCTTGCAGATGCCTACCGCGACGCTCAAATTCTCAAGGGTGACGGTGACGCCAAGGCTTCAAACACCTTTGCCAATGCTTACAACAAAGACCCAGCGTTCGCTAAATTTTACCGAAGCTTAGAAGCCTACAAGACCAGCTTTTCAAGCAAGGGTGACATTGTCATTCTTGATGGCGAATCAGACTTCTTAAAAGGCATGAGAACCAACCAGGTCATGCCTAGCAAATAATAAAAGCTGGCGTAACGGCCAGCGTTTGGTTTCAAGCGGCACAGCCCTCATTGAGAGGGCTTGTTGTTGATGACTACAGCAAATTAGCGACATTTTTAGCCCGATTGCGCTTTTCATTTAACGGTCAATCAGTGCTTCATTGATTGACCCCGCTGGCACAGCGCGCAACCTCTGTTGTACCCGCTTGTTTCAGACCTAGCCCACCTTGTCAACCCATAGTGCTGGTCCTGTCAGGCCAGTACAATACTGGGTTGTTCACACTTTTTATAAACTAGTTATGTCCGCTTGGGTCTTACCGGATCAATTGGCCGATGTGCTGCCTTTTGAGGCACGTCACATTGAAGAGCTGCGCCGCGTATTGTTGGACTCGGCCCGCGTTTACGGCTTTGAGTTGGTCATGCCGCCCATGCTCGAGCATTTGGAGTCGTTGCTCTCTGGCACTGGGGAAGCACTTGGTTTACAAACGTTCAAGTTGGTCGACCTAGGCTCTGGCCGCAGTCTCGGCCTGCGCGCCGACACCACACCTCAAGTGGCGCGCATTGATGCCCATTTGCTAAACCGCAAAGGTCCTACTCGCTTGTGCTATTGCGGGCCAGTGGTTCATACGCGTGCCGCTCATGCGCACGCTTCGCGAGAGCCGCTGCAGTTTGGCGCTGAATTATTTGGCCATCAGGGCATAGAAGCGGATGTTGAAATACTGGAGTTGGTGCGCACTTGTTTGTTGCAAACTGGTGTAAAAAATTACACCCTTGATTTAGCCGATGTCCGTGTTGTCGATGCACTGTTGGCACCATCTGGGCTGGGTAACCAACAAGCAACGCGCGTGCATCAAGCCTTGGCTCGTAAGGATGCTGCGGCCATTGAGGCACTGACAAAAGATTTACCACCTGCGGTCAGACAGGCTATTTGTTTGTTGCCTGACCTGTTTGGTGATGTGACTGTTGTCGATAAAGCGCGTAGCTTGTTGCCATCGTCGCCATTGTTGCAAACAGCCTTAGACGAGTTGTCAACTATTGCCAAGGCTGCACAAGCTATGGGCATGACCGTGGGCGTGGATTTGGCTGATTTACGTGGCTATGCTTACTACACGGGCATGCGTTTTTCTGTCTACGCCACCGCTTCAGATGGCATTCGTCAATTAGAGCTTGTCAGGGGAGGTCGTTACGACGAGGTGGGTGCCATTTTTGGCCGCCGTCGTCCAGCAGTCGGCTTTAGTATTGACGTTAAGGAGTTGGCTGGCACTGTTGCAGTCCCCCCGCTTCGTCGCGTTATTCGTGCGCCATGGGGCCATGAGGCAGGATTGGCACACGCCGTGGCAACTTTGCGCGCTGGCGGTCATACGGTGGTGTCTGTGCTGCCGGGACATGAACACGAAGTCAACGAGTTTGACTGCGACCGCGAGCTGGTGTTGGCAGACGGCATATGGGACGTTCAACCCCTGGCGTAAGCACACGCTTGACAATCTTTGATCTATTGATAATTTTCTGAAAGCAAACTCTGTATGGCATCGACTGGTCGTAACGTCGTGGTGGTGGGCACTCAATGGGGTGATGAAGGCAAGGGAAAGCTGGTCGATTGGCTGACTGAAACTGCTACTGGTGTGGTGCGCTTTCAAGGGGGGCACAACGCTGGGCATACGTTGGTCATCAATGGTGTTAAAACCGCCCTTCACCTGATTCCAAGTGGCATCATGCGCCCAGGCGTAACTTGTTACATCGGAAACGGTGTTGTGTTGTCTGCTGGTAAATTGCTAGAAGAGATCCGTGGTTTAGAGCATGTAGGTATCGATGTGCGCAGCCGTCTTCGTATCAGCGAGGCCTGCCCCTTGATTTTGCCTTTTCATGCTGTTATTGACGTGGCCCGTGAAGCTGCAAAAGAAAAGGCCGGTGTTGCAAAAATCGGCACGACTGGGCGTGGCATAGGTCCAGCCTATGAAGACAAAATTGCGCGCAGAGCCTTGCGCGTGCAAGACCTCAAGCATCCGCAACGCTTTGCCATCAAGCTCAAAGAGTTGCTCGCGCTGCACAACCACGTCTTAACGACGTTTTTAGGTGCGGCCGATCTCGATTGGACGGATGCCCTCAAGCCTTACATCGCCAATGGTGAGGTTCAATTTGATGCGGTGTACGACGAAGCTATGGCCCATGCCGCCGAAATTTTGCCTATGGTGGGAGATGTCTCTCGCGAACTCAACGAAGCGCATCTTCAAGGCGCTTGCTTGTTGTTTGAAGGTGCGCAAGGCACGCTTTTAGACGTAGACCACGGCACCTACCCATTTGTGACGTCTAGCAATTGTGTCGCGGGTAACGCCTCAGCTGGAGCCGGTGTGGGGCCTGGCATGTTGCACTATGTTCTAGGCATAACCAAAGCCTATTGCACACGCGTCGGTGGCGGCCCATTCCCAACAGAGTTGGATTGGGAAACTGAAGGTACACCCGGTTATCACATGGCTAGCGTAGGCGCTGAACGCGGCACAACCACAGGGCGAAGCCGTCGATGCGGCTGGTTCGATGCAGCCCTGCTCAAGCGTTCGGCTCAAGTCAACGGTTTGTCGGGTTTGTGCATCACCAAACTGGATGTGTTGGACGGCTTAGCCGAGTTGCAATTGTGCATTGGCTACAAGCTGGATGGTGAAACACTTGATTTGTTGCCCATGGGTGCTGACGACATCGAGCGTTGCGAGCCCATTTACGAAGTGCTACCGGGCTGGACAGACTCAAGTGTTGGCGTCACTGACTTCAATCTGTTGCCCGCCAACGCCCAAACCTATCTCATGCGCATTCAAGAAATCACGGGTGTTCCAGTGCATATGGTATCTACGAGTCCTGACCGCGACCACACTATTGTGTTGCATCACCCATACTCAGCGGCTTAATTTCCAGTTGACGCGCTGCTATTGCTTTGTCAGTTTCTTGACCCCACACCAGCCCAAAGGATTGAAATATGTTGACCGAAGACGGTAAGCACCTGTATGTGTCGTATGACGAATACCACAACATGATCGAAAAACTTGCCATTCGTATCCATCAGTCTGGATGGGAGTTTGACAACATCTTGTGTCTGGCTCGAGGTGGAATGCGCCCAGGCGATATTTTGTCGCGCATCTTCGACAAGCCTTTAGCGATTATGTCAACCAGCTCTTACCGAGCCAGTGCGGGTACTGTCCAAGGCAACTTGGATGTGGCCCGTTACATCACCACGCCAAAAGGTGAAATTGCTGGGCGTGTCTTGCTGGTCGACGACTTGGCAGATACAGGCCACACCTTGAAAGCTGTCATTGACACATTGCGTGACAACTACAAGCCGATTACAGAGTTGCGCAGTGCAGTTCTGTGGACAAAAGGTGTGTCTGCTTTCCAACCTGACTACTCCATGGAGTTCTTGCCCACCAACCCTTGGATACACCAGCCCTTTGAGCCTTACGACAACTTGCGTGTGGCCGATTTGATGGAAAAGTGGAAAATCTAACCCTTTAGTATCTATACTTTGACACAATAGGCATTCTCAGCAATGCCAAAAACGGCAGGCGTTGAACGTACTGCCTTTTTTTTGTAGGACAAGTGATTTATGGCCAAAGCGACCACACATTTAAAAGCCAGCGCCTCGCTGAGCACCCAACTGATTCATCATCCATATGTTGCCCCCAGCTCGTTTGACAGCGTGGCCATCGGCGTGCACAAAGCGTCTACCGTTATCTTCCCAAACGTTGCAGCCATGCGCAGCAGGACTTGGCAGGATAAGTCTGCATATACCTACGGGTTGCATGGCACACCCACCACGTTCACCTTAGAAGAGCGTTTAGCAACTGTTGAGGGCGGTCGTTACTGCATTTTGGTGCCCAGCGGTTTGGCCGCCATTGCATTGGTAGATTTGGCGTTGTTGCAAACAGGAGACCATGTTCTTATTCCTGAAAACGCATATGGGCCTGGCAAAGACTTCGCTTGTGTGGAGTTGGAAAAATGGGGCGTGCAATGCGAATTTTTTGATGCGCAACATCCTGCTGATTTGGCTGCACGCATCACGCCCAAAACACGCTTGGTCTGGTTAGAGGCGCCGGGCTCAGTGACCCTAGAGTTTCCAGATCTGCCTGCTTTAACGCAGGTTGTGGCCAAGGCCAACGAGGGCAGGGCTGCATTAGGTGCAGGGCGAAGCATCATCACCGCACTTGACAACACGTGGGGCGCAGGCGTGGCTTTCAATCCTTTTGACTTGGGCGTCGATGTGTCCATGCAAGCACTGACCAAATACCCCAGTGGTGGTGGTGATGTGCTAATGGGCTCAGTCATCACGCGCAGCCCTGAGCTGCATCACGAGATGCTGATGACGCACATGCGCCTGGGGCTCGCTGTGGGTGCGAATGACGTCGAATTGGTGCTACGGGGTCTACCCAGCATGGCACTGCGCTATGCGCATCAAGACGCTACTACCCGTGCACTTATCCATTGGGCCAGTGCCCGCGATGAGTTTGACATGGTGTTTCATCCCGCATTACCCAACTCGCCTGGTCACGCGGCGTGGAAGCGTGACTGTTCTGGCGCAGCGTGTTTATTCTCAGTGGTGTTCAAGTCGCAATTTACGACTGCTCAGGTCGATGCTTTTTGTGATGCATTGCAGTTATTTCAATTGGGCTACAGCTGGGCTGGGCCCATCAGTCTGGTTGTGCCGTACGGTCAGTCGGCTTTTAAGCATCGCGCTTGGGCTTATGAGGGCAGTGTAGTGAGGTTTGCGGTAGGCCTTGAAGGAGCTGGCGATTTGCAAGCTGATATTGAACAAGCTTTGATGGCTATTGCCGTGTAGTCATGGTGTGTGCTTTAAGAAAAGCTTGTGTGTGGTCGTGTAGGTGTTGCGTATGAATACCGCTTGGCATGTTCAAGACCAACACCCACAAAAACTTGATCGGGTTCAGGCTCAAGCCATGTGCCTCAACCACCCATAAAGTTCATTAGGCATCAGCTTTTACAATAAGCTGCGCCGCCATTTCAATGCTGGCCATTGAGTCGTCGGCCACGTTCAGGGCATGGGCCTGCTGATACAGCGTGAAGTTGCGCTCCATCGATTCAAAGTATTTAGGGTCGTAGTGTCCACCCAGCAATTGGCCCACCACTTGTGCTGACTCGCCAGCGTGGGCCAAGCGTTGCCATGTTTCAATGGTATCTCGCCCCAACAAGGTGACCAAGGTATTGAGCCTGTCACTGAACAAGTGGCTGTCTTTGACGAAAAAATCATAGTCCCGCATCAGCAAACGCACACGCGACGCCTGGTCCATGGTCAGCAAATGACAAGGGCTGACGCGCATGGCTGCAATTAAAGACTCTGGCACCGTCACGTTGCCCACACGTTTGCTTTCGGACTCTATGTAAACCGGACGCGAGGGATCTAGGCTACGCAGCTTGTGCCACAGCTGTGTCTCAAATGCTTTTTGACTGGGCTGGTCTGTGCCCGGAATGATGCCAAGTACCGAGCTGCGGTGTTTAGCGATGCCTTCTAAATCAATGATTTGTTCGCCCATGCGCTCTAGCGCGTGAAGCACGTGTGTCTTACCAACGCCTGTTGGGCCTGCCACCACACGCAGCTCAAGTGGGCTAACCAAGGCTGGTGTTTGCAGCATCACCAACGCTCTGAACGCTTTGTAGCCACCCTCAATCAGCGACACTTTAAAGCCTATGGCAGACAGAACCGTAGCCAGTGAGCCGCTGCGGTTGCCTCCGCGCCAGCAATACACCAGGGGCTGCCAGCCGCGAGGGGCATCTAAAAGATGCTGTTCTATATGCGCCGCAATATTGCGCGCAACCAAAGCAGCACCGGCTTTCTTAGCTTCAAAACCACCAGTTTGTTTGTACAGTGTGCCAATCGTGATGCGCTGCGTATCGTCCAGTGAAGGCCAATTTACAGCGCTTGGTATAGCGTCTAGTGCAAATTCACCAGGGCTGCGGGCGTCTATAACCGCGTGGTATTGGTCTAACTGGGCCAGCGCATCAGCCGGCGCAATGATATGTATGGGCATAAGGGTAAGCGTTGACTAGCGCGCTAGTTCACGAATCAGGGCAGGCCACATGTTGTTGAGCATGATGGGTTGCGCCAACTCGTTGGGATGGATACGGTCTGCTTGAAACAGTCTAGGTGCATCAGCAGCATTCGCCACATTGTTTAAGAAAAAAGGCACCAATGAGACGCCCATTGATTGGGCCGTATTGGCAAATACGTTGGCGAACTCTTCAGTATAAAACTGGCCATAGTTGGGGGGGACCTGCATGCCCAGTAACAGCACCTTTGCCCCCGAGGTTTGTGACACATTGACCATGGTTGTTAGGTTGGCTTGTGTCATGTTGAGGGGCAAGCCGCGCAAGGCATCGTTTGCCCCTAGTTCAATGACCACCAGTCCAGGCTTGTGTTTGCGCAGCAAGCTCGCCAAGCGCGAACGGCCTCCGGCTGTGGTGTCACCGCTGATACTGGCATTGATAATGCTGGCAGCAATGCGTTGTTGCGCGATGCGCTGCGATAACAATGCGACCCAGCCGCTGCCACGCTTGAGTCCATACTCGGCACTGATTGAGTCGCCGACAATCAATATGCGGGTTGCCGTTGTGTCTTGGGTCGCTATGCTTGAAAGACTGGCTTTGGCCGAACTGGTGTTGGCTGTGTAGGCATCAGTGGACGAGGCCGCACGTGCTGGTGTGAACACCAACATCGTGATGACAAAAATTGACGATGTAACAAGGGCAGCAAAGGCCCAATTCGACCAAGGGCTTGTGTGTACAGGGCTTGGACCTGCAAGGCGGCGGTTACAGTGCATATTGATAGAGTTACAAATGGGATTAAATTACATGCAAGACAGTCAACAAACGCCAGTACTCAGCGCGGTAGGCGTTGGCAAAGACGTAGCGGACTCCACAGGAACATTATCCATTTTGAGTGACGTGGACTTAACAGTTTACGCGGGTGAGACCTTGGCTATCGTAGGTGCATCAGGCTCAGGCAAAAGCACCTTGCTGTCTATTTTGGCTGGATTGGATACCCCAAGCCACGGCCAAGTCATGCTGGCAGGGACTGATATGTTCGCGTTGGACGAAGACGGGCGTGCAGCTTGGCGTGCCTTGAACTTGGGTTTTGTATTTCAAAATTTTCAACTGTTAGGTCATTTAAGCGCTCTTGAGAATGTGATGTTGCCGTTGGAGTTGGCTGGGCGCAAAGATGCCCGCGTTGCAGCGACTGCCATGCTAGAGCGCGTTGGCTTGTCTGAAAGGTTGCGCCATTACCCCAAGGTCATGTCCGGCGGTGAGCAACAGCGCGTGGCTCTGGCCAGAGCGTTTGTCATGCGCCCCAAGCTGCTGGTTGCTGACGAACCAACCGGTAGTTTGGACTTTGCCACTGGCGAAGCAGTCATGAACTTGATGTTTGAACTGAACCAAGACCAAGGCACCACGTTGCTGATGGTCACACACGACCGAGCCATCGCCGCTAGGTGCCAGCAGCGCATTGGTTTGCAAGCAGGTAAAGTCGTAGAGCGCTCGTAAAGACGCCACGCACTTGCAGGCGATAATACGCATATATGTCTGCAATTAAAGTGTTATTTGGCTTTCACGCCGTTACTGTTCGTATCAAAACCGACCCCAAGTCGGTTGTTGAAGTGTATTTTGATGCCAGCCGCCGCGATCAACGCATGCGTCAATTCGTCTCTCGCACCAAAGAGGCGGATGTTCGTTTGATTGAGGCAGACAGCGCACGCTTGTCAAAACTGTGCGGCAGCATGGGACACCAGGGCGTTGTTGCGCGGGCTCACGATGTCGAAATTGCCAAAAGTTTAGACGACTTGCTTGACCGTATCGACACAGACAGCGACAAAACGCCGCTGATTTTGGTGCTGGATGGCGTCACTGACCCACACAATTTAGGCGCTTGTTTGCGTGTGGCAGATGGCGCTGGTGTGCAGGCAGTGATTGCCCCCAAGGACAACGCCGCCGGCATCAATGCAACGGTGGCTAAAGTGGCCAGTGGTGCGGCTGAAACGGTTCCTTATTTTATGGTGACCAACTTGGCGCGCACACTGAATGAGCTTAAAGAGCGCAATATTTGGGTTATCGGGACCAGTGAAGACGCCGACCATACCATTTACCAAACTGACTTGACAGGTCCTGTCGCTTTGGTACTGGGTGCTGAGGGGCTCGGCATGCGTCAATTGACGCGTAAAACCTGTGACGAGTTGGTCAGTATTCCTATGTCTGGTGCGGTTGAGAGCTTAAACGTATCGGTGGCCAGTGGGGTGTGCTTGTACGAAGCCATGCGCCAACGCAACCACAGCACGCCTAGCAGCTGAAGCCTTTAATCTGTGAACTTGTAGTGTGTGTTGTTCAAGACAGCAGCAATGGCAGTGACTTCTTCAGGGAACAAGGACATGCCCAACGATGTGTTGCATTGTTCAACCATGCCACGCAACAGACCGGCTGTATTGATTCGCCCCAGTGGCTTGTACATGCCACTGCCGTCGCCACCCACTTGTTGGGTGTGGCATGCAATACAGTTATTCTGGTTTATCAACGATTGGCCCATCAATAGGTCTGCGTCTTTAAAAATGGCCGGTGTTTGAGCCATGAGAGGCAGAGGTAACAACAGGGCTGCACAGGTCAATGCAGTGTTCACAATAACCCGTTGGTGCATGTTAAATTTAACCATTGTTGTTTCCTTTATGCCTTCATTGACAGTCTCACTTATACCAGTCTAAAACACTATGAGCATACAAACCATACTGAAAATGGGCGATTCACGTCTCAACCAAGTGGCACAAGCGGTGCAAACGTTTGACACGCCCTCATTGCACCAACTGATTGCCGACATGACCGACACCATGGCGCATGCCAATGGAGCGGGTTTGGCTGCGCCACAAATTGGGGTGGATCTGCAAGTGGTCATGTTTGGCTCAGGCGAGATGAACCCACGCTACCCAAACGAAGAGCCTATTCCGGCCACCACGCTCATCAATCCTGTCATTAAGCCACTAGGTAATGAACAACAACTGGGCTGGGAAGGCTGTTTGTCTGTGCCAGGTATGCGTGCCCAAGTGCCGCGTTGGATGCACATTCAATACACAGGGTTTGACGTGCACGGACTAGCCATCACGCGGCAAGTTTCAGGCTTTCATGCCCGCGTGGTGCAACACGAATGCGATCACCTACTGGGTGTTTTATACCCATCCAAAGTCACAGACTTCAGCCAATTTGGGTTCGTTGAAGCTTTGTTTCCAGAGCTTGCTGCTCTAGAGGGTAAGCAGTAGGTTTATTGTGCTTGGGCCAACAGCGCACGTTGCACGCATTCATAAGATCACGTAGGCGATTCGTTCAACACGTCTAGCAGTTCTGTTTCTAATGCAATGCGAGATTTTTGACTCAGCAGTGCCTCACCGCTGACCAAAAAAGTGTCCTCAACACGCTCACCTAGGGTCGTGATTTTTGACAACTCCACACTCACGCTGTGCAAAGCCAATGTGCGCGCCACACCGTACAGCAAACCAGTGCGGTCGCTTGCAGAGATGGTCAGTAACCAATGCTGCGCTTTGTCGTCTGGGCGCAAATCAACGCGAGCTGGCATTGGAAAGCTTTTCACACGTCTAGACAGTCGGCCCATATGCGCTTGAGGCAGTGTGCTTTTTTTATTGATCAAAGCGCTTAGTTCGGCCTCAATCATGCCAACGTACTCGCGGTGCTGCTCTGCAACATGCGGGCTGGTGACTTGAAAGGTATCTAGTGCGTTGCCAGACTTTGTATTGTGAATACGGGCGTCCAAAATGCTAAAACCGGTTTTGTCAAAGTAGCCACAAATTCTGGCAAATAAATCTGTTTGATCGGGGGCAAATACCATGACCTGTAAGCCGTCATTGACTTGTGAACGTCTGGCCCGTACCAAACACGATTGGCTCATATCAGATGAGGGCAGAGCCAAGGCTTTAGACAAATGCCTGGTATGCCAAGCGATATCGTCACCGTCGTGGCGCATAAAGTAGCTCAGATCGAGTTGGTCCCACAGCTTTTTATGCGCCATGTAAGGGGTTGCGTGCAAGGCCAGTGTTGACAGCGCCTCGCGTTTGCGGGCATCGACAATCGCATCAGCCTTTACCTCTTGATCACCCAAAATACGCATACCGATATTGAATAAATCCTCAAGCAATTTGGCTTTCCAACCGTTCCAAACTTTGGGTGAGGTGCCGCGGATGTCGGCCACCGTAAACAAGTACAGCGCGGTCAAATAGCGCTCGTTGCCCACGCGCTTGGTAAAGTTGGCAACCACATCTGGGTCTGTGGTGTCTTGCTTTTGGGCCACATGGCTCATCAGCAAATGATTGGCCACAATAAACTCAATCAGCTTGAGATCTTCGCCGCCAATGCTGTGCTGTTTACAAAACACCCGAACGTCTTTGGCACCAAGCACCGAGTGGTCACCACCGCGGCCTTTTGCAATGTCATGAAAAATAGCCGCTACATAAAAAATCCATGGTTTGTCCCAGCCAGCAGCCAGTTGTGAGCAAAATGGGTATTCGTGAGAGTGGTCGGCAATGAAAAAGCGGCGCACATTGCGCAGCACCATCAGCGTGTGCGTATCAACTGTGTAGACATGAAACAGGTCATGCTGCATTTGTCCAACAATGTTGCGAAATACCCATAAGTAGCGTCCCAACACAGACGTCTGGTTCATCAGGCGCAGGGCGTGCGTGATGCCCTCTGGGTGACGCAATATCGACATAAAAGTGGCGTGGTTGACTGGATCGCTGCGGTACTTGGCGTTCATGATAGGACGCGCACTGTACAAAGCACGCAGCGTTCTAGCAGATAAACCCGTGATGCTTACCGTATTTTGATACAACAAAAACGTTTCTAAAATGGCTTGAGGTTCACGCAAGTACAGGCCATCGTCGACCACTTCAATCAGGCCACCTCTATCAAAAAACCGTTCGTTGATAGGGCGCATTGCCACAGGGGCTTCAACTTCGCGTGCACGCAAGGCCTCTTCAATGTTGAGCAAAACGATTTGATTGAGCTGCGTAACAGCCTTGGCCGCCCAGTAGTAGCGCTTCATGAGGGCTTCACTGGCTTTACGAGCCGAGCGACTGTGTCCGTCGGTGCCAACACTACCTTTGTAGCCAAAGCTCTCTGCAACCGATGTTTGAAGGTCAAATACCAAACGGTCTTCGCGTCGTTTTGACAAGACGTGAAGCCTGGCACGTATGAGACTTAACAGCGCTTCATTGGTTTTGAGTTGACCCAACTCCAAGTCCGTGATTAAGCCATTGGCGGCCATGTCGTCCCAGCTGTTGCCAAAGCCAGCGGCTCTCGCAACCCAGGTAATCACTTGCAGGTCGCGTAAGCCACCAGGCGATTCTTTGCAGTTGGGCTCTAGCGAATAAGGTGTGCTTTCAAAACGCTGGTGGCGTTGTCGCATTTCCAGGGTCTTTGCGGTGAAAAATTCAACTGGACGCAGGGCTGTCAACACAGATTGCATCAGCGCTGGCAGCGCCATTTTTGAGCCAGCCAACCAGCGTGACTCCAACAGCGAGGTTTGGACTGTGACGTCGTTGGCAGCTTCTTTAACGCACTCATGGGGTTGACGCACACTGGCACCAATTTCCAAACCAACATCCCAGCAATTGCTGATGAATCGTTCTATCGCCTGACGCAGCAGCGGGTTTGACTCAGGCGGTTGACCTTCGGTCAGTAACACCAATACGTCTACATCCGAGCCGGGAAACAGCTCAGCCCGCCCGTAACCACCCACGGCCACCATTGTGGCTGAAGCCGGCATCAGCGACAGCTTCCATACAGCGCGCAGTGTGGTGTCAGTATGTTTGGACAGGGCTCTCAACACACCTTTGACGCTGCGTGGTTGCATCGCAGGATTAAGCAGTTGTGTCAGCGTTGCTGTTTTCCCCGCTCTGTGTTGGTCTCTGAGAGCGCCCAGCTCGTCTTGTTCAGGGGACAGGGCAGCTACAGGCATGCCTTAAGCGCTGGCGCTGACGAAGCTTGGTACCGCGGGTGAACCTGTAGACAAGGTCAGCACCTCATAGCCAGTGGGTGTCACCAGTACCGTGTGCTCCCACTGCGCGGACAGAGAGTGGTCTTTGGTCACAATGGTCCAGCCGTCTGGCATTTCTTTGATGTCGCGTTTGCCGGCGTTGATCATCGGCTCTATGGTGAACACCATGCCGGCCTTGATCTCTTCGCCAGTACCTGGCGAGCCATAGTGCAGTATTTGTGGGTCCTCGTGAAATCCTTTGCCTATGCCGTGGCCACAAAACTCACGTACCACACTGAAGCCCAAGCCTTGGGCAAAGGTTTGTATGGCATGGCCTATATCGCCTAAGCGAATGCCTGGCTTGACCATGGCGATACCTTTCCACATGGCGTCATAAGTCACTGCGCATAGCCGTTTTGCCGCTATCGAGGCTTCACCGACCATAAACATACGGCTGGTATCGCCATGCCAGCCGTCTTTGATAACGGTGATGTCTATGTTGATGATGTCGCCCTTTTTGAGCGCCTTGTCATTGGGAATACCGTGACAAATGGTGTGGTTGACCGAGGTGCAAATTGACTTGGGATAGGGCGAATAGCCGCCGGGTGCATAGTTCAGAGGTGCAGGAATGGCTTGCTGCACATTCACAATGTAGTCATGTGCCAAGGCATCGAGTTGATCGGTTGTCACACCAACCTGTACGTGTGGTGTTAAAAAATCCAACACTTCCGAGGCCAATTGCCCAGCGATGCGCATACCCGCTGCGTCTTGTTCAGTTTTGTAAGTTATAGCCATGTGAAATTATCGCACCGACTAGATGGGCTTGCAGATGACAGTTAAGCTGCACCCAATGCAACAAGCTGTTGGTGACGAATAGCGGGCAGTCCCAAGCGGTGCGACGCGGTGCTTGAAAACAAAGCGAGTCGTTTTAAAAAGAAAATTCGCCCGTCGTTGGAGCGCAAGCCCTGTGACTCTTTAGGATAGTATTGATCCCACTCTGCTGCCAGCTCTTCGGTCAGCCCAGCACCCAAGTCTGGTAATGTGCTGGCTAAGATATCTGCCTCATTGGTTAGAACGCAGCACACCATCAAGTCTTTTAGGTCACGGTTGTTAGCGTGCACAGCGTGATTGCTGACGCTGTCAACAGGGTCAGTCAGCTCTATGATGGTGGCTACACGGGTGCGCCAGTAGGTGCCAAGACCGGCCACCTTCATCATGGACGTGACATAACTCGCTGATCGAATTTCAGCTTCCCGCCGCGACTTGTTGCGCCGTCCATCGTGCAGCACATCGTGGCCTAAGGCACACACAACCAGTGACAACTCTTGACACATTTGTTGGTTGTTCAATGTGTTGTTGTTACGTCTGGCCAACAAGAGCGCTGTCATGCAGGTGACCACTTGTGCCATATGTTTGCGGTGGTGGTAAGCCGGTTCTACCCCGCGCTCTTGCATGTCTAAGCCTATGCATTCAACATCTTCGGCCAAGGTATGCAGTGCGTTCATGAAGCGTCTTACCACGCCGCGTTGCTGTTCCGCCCAAGTGCGTGTGTAGCCCAAGGTACTTAAACAATTGCCAACGACTGTAGGCAGACCAGCCCAAGTCTGGCTGCGCCACGATTCATGTAGTTCGTTCAAAGCATGGCTCAACTGAGCCATGTTTATTGTGAGGTCTTTGGCCATGATTGAGCCTTTTTGATTCGCGTTTTGTGTTGGGCTCGTTACACTGGGTTGGTCATGTGTGGATGTATTGTTTCATGCGCAGGCAGAGCCTAATTAAACGTCTTCGACAAATCCGCCTTTTTTACATGTTAATGTTCACGATGTGTTTAAAGATGTGAAACCTTGATCTAATTTTTGTGCAGTCATTTGAATTTGATTAAGATAGTTTAAATAACTTTTCAATTTAAAGATTTATATTTTGAGCGATATTATTTTTTCCATCGATACAAGTAGGTTTAGCTCGATTTCGTTCAGTGAAAGTGGGCGCAGCCATTCAGCCGAATACTACGCGAACTTAAACCTGAGCAGTGACGAGCGATTGCTGTTTCAACTGATGGCTAACCCGAATCTCACAACAGCCGTATTCGTTTCGGGAAGTGTGTTGATGCACAAAGACGAGTTGGTTGCTACAGCGCATGTCGTTGTCTCGGGAACTGTTGAAATCATTCACCCAGAGGGTACCTACACAGTTGGTCCTGGCGCTGTGATTGGCTTGTCTGAAGGCTTGCTGGGTATACAAGCGAGTTGCGCAGTAAAAGCGCAAACGGCAGTCAACACCAGAATGATTCCAATCGATGCCGCAGTGCGTGGTGTATCCAAGGCCAACAGCGGCTTGAAGGGCATTTGCCGCAGTACCATAGCGCGCATATTGCATATTAGAGAATTTCCGGCGGCTCTCAAATGACAGCAGTTAAATTTCCTCAAGGTAACTACACCGACGGCCAAGTGCTGTTCAATAAAGGCGACATTGCAGAGCGCTTTTACATGATTCAGCAGGGCAGCGTCAAAATGGTCGACCCTGACACCGGCACCAACATTGCTGAACTCACAACGGGTGACTCATTTGGCGAGCAGGCTATCTTATCGGGCGGGGTGCGCAGTGCATCTGCTGTAGCCAAAGGCGATGTAACTTGCCTTGAAATAACAACCGACGTGCTCAAGCGCATGTTGGCCCAAGAACCTGGCCTCATTACACCCACGTTTCAAGCCCTGTTGTTGCAGCTCTACATGCGCAACGCTATAGCGGGCAAAAATGGCATGTTTCACCTGTGAAGCGCTTTGGCGGCGCCGGCTTGACTTAAAATACATTGAATTTTTAAAGCCGCATGTGCGGCGCACATGCGAATCAGCAAAAGGCGCTAGCAGCCTTGGACCTGGTCGTGTACATCAAGGCCAAACAGTGACCACGCCATTGCGCTACTTTCAAGGCTCTAACGCTTTGAGTAACTTCTCTCAGCTACAGCTGCTCGCTCAACTCAAATCCCTACAGCCCGGTGTTCAATCGTTTCAAGCTGTTCATCAGTTTGTTGCCAGTGGCGTTGTCGCCAGCGATACCGACAAACTGCAAGCGCTGCTGCTTCCCACAACTGGCGTGGTATCAGACATGCAGCATGCCAAGCACACGATGGATGTGTGGGTGTGCCCCCGTTTGGGAACCTTGTCAGCATGGGCATCTAAAGCCACTGACATCGCTCGCAACTGCGGCATTGACCTGCTGCGTTTAGAAAGAGTCACGCATTGGCGCTTGGTGTTCAAGCACGCAACCAAGCTCACCGTCGAGCACCGTGAAGCCGTGTTGGCTTTGCTGCACGACCGCATGACGCAAACCGTCTTGGACACACAATATGGTGTGGCCCAGCTATTTGCCATTAAAGACAGCATGCCTATGGCTGTTATTGATGTATTGGGCAATGGACAGGCGGCACTTGAGCAAGCCAACACCATGTATGGTTTGGCTTTGTCAGCCGCTGAGGTCGATTACCTTCAAGCTGCGTATGTGCGCTTGGCTCGAAACCCCACTGATGTGGAGTTGATGATGTTTGCCCAGGCCAACAGTGAGCACTGTCGACACAAAATATTCAACTCTCAATTCACCATAGACGGCAAACAACAAGACAGCACCTTGTTTGACATGATTCGCAATACCCACCGGCTTCAACCGAATCACACTGTGGTGGCTTATTCAGACAACGCCGCCGTGATGCAAGGCCATGCAGTCAGTGCTTTTGCGCCAGAGCAAGCCGCCCAGCCCAGTACATACAAGCACACAGACGCCGTGCGCCATGTCCTGATGAAGGTTGAAACACACAATCACCCCACAGCCATTAGTCCTTTTGAAGGTGCGGCAACGGGTGCTGGCGGAGAAATACGCGACGAGGGTGCAACCGGTCGTGGCTCTGCGCCCAAAGCTGGCCTTACAGGCTTTACAGTTTCGGCCTTGCGGTGGCCCAACCTTGATTGCGCCGTGGTCCCGTCTGTGGGTATGGGTGATTTGCCTCAACCACCACAGCACATGGCCAGCGCGTTGGACATCATGTTGCAGGGCCCGCTTGGCGCTGCGGCGTTTAACAACGAATTTGGGCGGCCCAATTTAACGGGCTATTTTCGCAGTTACGAGCAACTGGTGACAAGTGAACAAGACACGGTACACCGTGGCTTTCATAAGCCCATCATGATTGCGGGTGGACTAGGCGTTATTGACCAAGCCTTGACACACAAAATTCAATTCCCTGCTGGTACTTTGCTGGTACAAATTGGCGGCCCCGGTATGCGTATTGGCATGGGTGGTGGGGCAGCAAGCTCTATGGCCAGTGGCAGCAACAATGCAGCGCTTGACTTTGACTCTGTGCAGCGCGGCAACCCAGAGATTGAACGCCGAGCACAAGAAGTGATCAACCACTGCTGGCGCATGGGCCAAGCCAATCCCATTTTGGCTATTCACGATGTAGGCGCTGGCGGTTTGTCCAACGCTTTTCCTGAACTCACCAATGACGCAGGGCGGGGCGCATTTTTTGACTTATCAGCCATTCCACTAGAGGAGTCTGGCATGGCGGCCAAGGAGATGTGGTGTAACGAGAGCCAGGAACGTTATGTCTTGGCCATAGCGCCGCAGTCTTGGGCCGCATTGCAAGCCATGGCACAGCGTGAGCGCTGTCCTGCTGCCGTAGTGGGTGTGGCCACTGAACACCGCCAACTGGTGGTGGCCGACGAGCGCCTGCCGATGGTCGGCACAGACACACCAACAACGGCATCACCGCTTGCTGGGCGCGCTGTAGATCTGCCCATGGATGTGTTACTGGGCACCATGCCACGGTTGTCGCGTGACGTGAGCAGTATCACGCGCAGTTTCAGCCCTATGGTGCTAGATGACATCCAGTTAGAGCAAGCTGTCATTGCTGTCTTGGGCGCGCCGTCTGTTGCTTCCAAGCGCTTCCTCATCACAATTGGTGACAGAACTGTTGGTGGCTTGACACATAGAGATCAAATGGTTGGGCCGTGGCAAGTGCCAGTGGCCGACTGTGCCGTAACCCTTGCTGATTTCACAGGCTTTGCAGGCGAGGTCATGGCCTTGGGCGAGCGCAGCCCAATTGCCTCACTTAATGCGCCTGCAAGCGGTCGCATGGCTGTGGCTGAAGCGGTTCTCAATGCACTGGCTGCACCCATAGATCTCGAAAAAATCAAACTCTCGGCCAATTGGATGGCCGCTTGTGGCGAAGCCTATGAAGACGCTGCCCTGTACCACACCGTGCAGGCGGTTGGCATGGCCTTGTGTCCCGCCTTGAATGTATCCATTCCTGTTGGTAAGGACAGCTTGTCTATGCGCACACAGTGGCAAGACGACAAGCAACAAGACCACAAGGTGGTCTCCCCCGTTAGTTTAATTGTGACGGCCTTTGCCTCAATAGATGACGTACGCTCAACGCTAACGCCACAACTCAACCGCGATGAAGTCGATACCAGCCTGTTGCTGGTAGACCTAGGCCGTGGCCGTATGCGCATGGGTGCCAGCATGCTGGCCCAAGTTCTCAACCAAACCGGGGACATCACGCCAGATCTAGACAATGCAAACGACCTGGTCGCGACCGTTCATGCGGTCAACGCCATGCGTGACGAGGGCTTGCTGATGGCTTACCACGACCGCAGCGATGGCGGCCTGCTGGCAACCGTGTGTGAGATGGCATTTGCTGGCAATGTGGGTGTGGCGCTCAACATTGACATGCTGCTGCTTGAAGGCGACGGTATCAGCGACAGCAAAATGGATGTTGGTGACAGCAAAAACTGGGCACAGCAAGTCAGCGCGCGTCGTCAAGAACAATCAATTAAAGCCCTGTTTAACGAGGAGTTGGGCGTGGTGTTGCAAGTGGCAACACATCACCGCGACCAAGCATTTGCAATATTGCGTCAGCATGGCTTGTCTGCGTGCAGCCACGTGGTGGGTAAAACACGACCAGACACTGCGGCCATGCCAGTCGGTAAAGGCCGTGTGCAAGTT
>Ga0114998_10000918_pt1 | contig 22481 bp, 21 predicted proteins | sample ArcticOcean_MG_C_5_FD_87044 | JGI IMG/M metagenome (GOLD analysis project Ga0114998, IMG submission 87044) | Marine microbial communities from western Arctic Ocean - ArcticOcean_MG_CB4_138 | ecosystem: Environmental > Aquatic > Marine > Oceanic | place: Arctic Ocean: Canada Basin | collected... | reverse complement strand
TTCAAACGGCAAGTTCTTCGCCTACTACCGGCCGGAAACTTGCTTCTCCTTGAGCAGTTCTATCCCAGCTTAATTTGTAACACCCGCAGCCCCAGCTTAATGGTAATCATAAATACCAGCCACTCCCTTGATCCGATCACGCATCAACAAGAAATCAGCGATGGCACCTCCATTAGAATAATCGTGATCTCCAACTCTCTTGAGCCCATTAGACTAATTGATTTATATGTTCATCGATTCTCTTTTACCTTTATGTTACATTTGCAATATAAATAAAATATATCAATATCAATATTTATTTAATTCATTATTTTCTATGCCATCTCCATAGGTCACAAAAAAATTTTCTTCATTAATATATCTTAATGATTGTTTGATTCTTAATAATTTTGAAGATCTTATACCTGCATCAAATAAAAAAATATTGATATTATTTGAATTAATTTTTTTACTTATACCTCTATGCAAAACAACTTTTTTCTTAAAAATTTTTTTTTTTCTTTTTAAAAAATCTATAAAATATTTTTTTTTATATCCCAATGGAAAAACAAAATTATTTATTCCATTTTTAACAAATGAAATAATTAAATTTTCAAGCAATGATCTTTTATTTAGTTTAATTAATTGTTTTGGTGGTTGGTTTATTTTTGAAAATCTTGAACCCATTCCCCCAATTAAAATTATCGCATAAAAATTTTCTTGTAATTTCATAATTTTAAAATTTTTTTATAAATCTCAATATATTTTTTTGCTATAATTTCAGATGCAAAATTATCCTTTACAAAATTTTGACATTCAGTTCTAAAATATTCTTTATTTTTTTTTATTTGTTCTATAGTCCATTTTAGACCATTATTAAAATCATTTTGATCCAAATATTTTGAAAGGTATCCTGTTTTTTTATGTTTTATTGTATCTTCTAAACCGGTTGAGTTAAAACCAATTGATGGTACACCACATGCGCCAGCTTCAATTGCAACTTGACCAAGTGCCTCTAAGATACTTGGGGTAATCAAAATATCTGATGCTGAATAATATAAGCTCAATATTTTAGGGTCTCCGTTAAATAATTTATTTACGTTAATAATTTTTTTATCCTGAATAGGCATTTTATTATTATTACCTACATTCAACAAAACAACATCATTATAAAATTTAGATATATAATTAAGACTAGAATTTAAGTATTTAAATCCTTTTCTTAAATCACTTATTCCGTTTGTGGACATAAAAAGTAAAATGATTTTATTCCTTGGTAAGTTTAGACTTTCTCTTGCAGAAATTTGATCTACAGGTTTCCATTTATCTAAATTTATAGCACAAGGTATTGAAGATATTATGTGATTTTTGAATAAATAACTTTGTTCTGCTTTAAATTTAAGCCAACTACTTATACAAACTATATGATCAATTTTTGATTTCCAAAACTTTTTTTTTTTATTCCAAATATACTTATTCAAATCAAAACCTGTTTCATCATGTCTCTTACTTGTATTATTATATCCAAATTGAAATCTATCATCTTCGACATAATGTTCCCCACCACACATTGGCCACATATCATTAAATGTCCAAACTATAGGTATTTTTAATCTTGATATTTCTTTAATGGAGATTAATTCATTGTTCACCCAATGGAGATTTATAATATTAGGTTTTATTTTATTTATTTTTGAAATAATTTTACTGCTAAAGACATTCAAAGAATGAGAATATTTTCCATTATGGCCATAAAAATATTTTTTTTGTCTAGCTAATTTAATTTTTAAATTATTAACTTTTTTTTCTAAAGATGTTTCGGGTCCAAATATATCATGGTCTTTTGTATTTTTTTCTCCTACAAGTACATTTGACTGAACACCTAGTTCTTTTAAAGATTTATGTAATCTCATCATAGCAATAGAAGCACCACCAGATTTATCAGAATATCCTAGATGTAGAATTTTCATTTATAATTTTTATAATTTTTTATTGTTTTAAAAAATATCTTTAAATTATCGGTTACAGAAGAAGCGCCATTTAATCTTATTATAGGAATTTTCTGAAGTTTTGAGAAATTAATTATAGATTCATAAAAATAGTTCTTTTTGGATTTTTTTATAAAATTATCATTATATATAAATCCTCCACTTCTTGTTTTTGCTCTTTCCAAACAAGTTTTGATATTAGTATCAATAAAAAAAATTAAATCAGGTTTTGGTGATAATCTTAGATAATCTATTTGTTTTTTAAAACTGAACTCAAAATTATCAGTATTTTCAAATTTAAAAAAAATTTTTTGAAAAAAACCTTCATCAAAAATATTAAAATTATATTTAGAGTTTAATAATTTATTTCCTAAAAAGTCTATTTCAAAATTTTTAAACATTCTAAATTTTCTTTCTTTTGTGTAGTTAGTTGTATTAACATAATTTTTATAAAGAGAAGCAAGCTTTTTATAACCTGTGATTTTTGTTAAATTTTTTTTCAGAAATAAGTTTAGATCCTTATATTCCTCCTTAAAAATATAGTTAGATTTTATTTGAACTTTTTTAATATAAAGTGAATAAAAAAATTTTTTTATAATACTTATATTTGTTTGCTTTTTTTTATATTTCAGTAAAAATAAATCTTTTAAACTTTCGGCCTGGATATAATTAATTTTTTTTTTCTTTATTACTTTATTTAAATAATCGTAAAAATAAGTTTTGCCAGAGGCTGGTAAGCCGATAATTTCAATTTTTAAATTCATGCATAAAATTTAATACTTATGTTTTAAATTATAGTTTTTGATAATTTTGATTCTAAACTTTTGTATAATGGATCATCAAAAATTGAAAAATTAAATTTCTTTTTAATATTTTGATTTAAGTATTTCAGATAACTATCTTCGTTAAGTCTGGATAAAACAATATCTGGTAAAATTTTTGATTTTTCTAAATTATTATTTGCCTCTAATTCGATAAGATACAATATTCTCTTAGATAGTATGATTTCTTGTTTGTTTAAATTGATTTGTAATTTATCTAAATTATTTATTAAACTAAAATAACCATCTTTGTCCTTTGGTTTAAAAAATAAACCTTTTTGATAATAAGGTGCATCACCTGCAATAATTGATTTTTTTCCATGACAAGCAAATTCAAGGGAAATAGTTGAAACACAATTAATCAGGTTATCTGAAAGATTGAATAATGTTGAGTTATTTATCTTTTCTGGGCACATAACTACATTGTCTAATTCACTTTTATATCTTTTAATTACATTTTCAATTAGACCCTCTTCATGATAATGGGATCTTGCAGGATGTGGCTTTATTATCCAAAAAGTATTTTTATTATTTCTCCTTATAAAATTAATGGTTTGTAAAAATTGATCATAAAAGTCTTTAAATACTATATCTGCGCAAAAATGTGGACTATCTGAAAAACAATGAACAGCTAGTATATTAATTTGATAATTTTTTTTTATTTTAATTAATTTTTTAGTAAATTTTAAAGTTTTACTATCCTCATTTAATCCATAAACTTTTTTTATTGTATTAATTGGAACATAAGTACCATGTAAATTTCCATTTTTTCTTAAATTATAAAAATTTTCAATTTTTTTAGTACTTACAAGTTTTACATTTTTTTTTATATTTCTTTTTCTAATTTTATAATGACTTGTTAAGGTTTCTTTATGATTATTAAATTTTTGAAGCATATTAAAACCCGTTACAAAAGATTGTAATCTAAATTTAGTCCCATATCTTAACATTATATTTCCATAGGATGTAAAGCTCATTTGAGTAGAAACAACTATCTTAATCTTATATTTCTTTACCAAATAATCTATGAAATGGGTTTTTAAGATCCCCTTGTATAGCGTAACTAATAATTTAATTTCGTATATTGAAGGATTCAAAAATCTAAAATCATATCTGATATATAAGTCATATATTAAATCACCTATATTAATTTTTTTACATTTAAAATTTTTTATTAACCAATTAATTTTGTCTTTTATAAATAATGTTTTTACATAAAAAACTATCAGATCAAAAAAAGATGGAATAAATATGAAGAAGTGGTTTAAATTTGCTAATTTTAAATTAATTGAGAATTTTTTAATATCTAAATACTTATATACAGGAATATTTTTCTTATCATGCAAATCAGATACTAAATAGGGGTTATAATTATATTTTTTGTTTAAAATATGTGTAATAAATAAAGATCTTAAATTTGCATCATTCTTTGTTCTATCACCAATTAATACCCCACTATTACTTTTTGAATAACTAAGATTAAATGGAAAATTTTGTTTAAAATTTTTAATCTTTCTTGGCATACTTTTCTGTTTCTATTATTATTATTTTTTATCTAGAGAAGAATAAAAAATTTTTTTTAATAAATTTAGATCTTCCATATTATCAACATCAATGGCTCTACGTCTTGGCAAATCAAATCCAAAACTTTCTGATGAATATAAAAATTTTTTTTAAGCCATGAATCTACTTTACCCCAATAAAACTGACCAGCGCCATGAAAAATTTTCTTTAAATCATGAGTTCTTGATTTATAATTTACCTTATCTATCATTTTTAATTTGCCTTTATTAATATAAAAACCTCTTTGTGGGGGGGGGAGGTGATCAAAACTGGTTACAGAAAAAAAAAGTTCCATTTACCTTCTCTTATTATTTTATAGGTAGCAGTTATATCTTTTTTATCAATTAATATTGATGTTGGATAAACACAACAAGCATATTCTGGATTTTTACCCAATCGATTTTTTAAGTAGTTTATTGTATGATTTGTGACCTCAAAAGTACCCACCTGATCATTAGATAGGTTTTTTGGTCTTTTAAAGTAAATTTTTGCACCAGCATTCTTTGAAATTTTCTGAATTTTTTTTGAGTCTGTAGTTACTATTATTTCATCAAATATTTTAGTCTTAATCAATGTTTTAATTGTATGATGTGTCATTGTTTACCGCCAATATTAATAATATTTTTATTTTTTACTCTTTTGCTTCCTCCTCTTGCTGGTAAAATTGCTACAATCATTTATTTAAGAGTATTTATTATTTTAATAATAAAGTTTTGATCATTTTTTGATAAAGTTGGAAAAATTGGAATTGAAATACAGGTATTATAATATCTCTCTGAATTTTTTAAAAAAAAATTTTTTTTTAAATAATTTTTATAGAATGAATGTTTATAAATTGGCATATAGTGAATATTTACACCTATCCCTTTTTTTAATAATTTAGAAAAAATACTATCTCTTAATTTTCTAATATTTTTTTTTAATAATATAACAAATAAATGATGTGATGAGTCTGAGTCCATAGATATATTTGGGTATTCAAACAAATTATTCTTTAATTTACTTTTATATAAATTATAAATTTCTACTCTTTTACTTATAAAACTATCTAATTTTTTTAGTTGCTCAATTCCTATTGCGGCTTCTATTTCATTCATTCTATAATTATAACCTAATTTAATTTGCTCATAATATTTAGGTCTAACTTTTTTATTAATAAAATTTCTATTTATGCCATGTTCTCTATATAATTTTAAATCATTGAAAAATTTTTTGTTATTGGTGGTTACAATCCCACCTTCTGCAGTTGTAATTGACTTAACTGGATGAAAGCTAAATACACACATATCACTGAATTCACAATTTCCTATACGTTTATTCATATATCTAGCTCCTAATGCATGGGAGGCATCTTCAATTATTTTAAATTTATATTTTTTTTTTAATAAATAGATTTCTTTCATCTGGCATGGATTACCTGCAAAATGAACAACTATTATAACTTTTGGAAGTTTATTTTTTCTTTTTGCAACTATTAATTTTTTTTCTAAACTTTTTATATCTATATTGTAATCTTCTAATGAAATATCTAAAAAATCAATATCTGCACTACAATAGACTGCTGCATTTGCACTTGCTACAAAACTAATTGCTGAGGTCCATACAATATCATTTTTTTTTATACCTAAAGTCATACAAGCAATATGTAAACCACTTGTTGCACTATTGACTGCTATTGCATATTTTGAATTACAATAATTTGATATTTTTTCTTCAAATTTTTTTACTAAGGGTCCTTGTGTTAAATATTCTGATTTTAAAACTTTGCTAACTGCTCTAATTTCTTTAGAATCTATTACCTGTTTTGAATAACTAATCATTTAAAATTTTCTAATTTACTTAATAAATTCTTTTTGAAAAACTTAAAGTCTTTTGTGTAATCAAAAAATGTCATTGCCAAACCATCAGTTTTTGATCTATAAATTGTATTAATCTGCCCTGATACTGATCTTTTACAAAAAGATCAATCTTTTTTTTAATAAAAAAATAAAAAAATTTTTATATCAACTTACACAAATATTTTGCTATAAATTCTAATAATATAAATAAGTAAAATATTCAATAATAATTATTTTAAAGATAAAAAATTTTAATGAAGACTATTCAATATCAACCAAAGATCGATGGATTGAGAGCAATAGCAGTTTTGTCAGTGGTATTTTATCATTTAAAAATTTCTTCATTTGGTGGAGGATTTATTGGAGTAGATATATTCTTTGTAATCAGTGGATATTTAATTACTTCAATAATTTTATCAGATAAAAAAAGGGGTACATTTAATTTTAAAAATTTTTTAATTAAAAGAATTAAAAGATTACTGCCTGCTATTGTTTTTGTAGCACTTTTGACAATCTGCTTTGGTTTTCTAATACTCAGTCCGGATGATTTGATTAATTTTTCGAGATCAATTATTACCTCTATTTTTTTTGTTTCTAATATACTTTATTGGACTGAAAGTAATTATTTTAATCAAATTTCTGAGTTTAAACCTTTTTTGCATACATGGTCATTAGGTGTAGAAATGAGTTTTTATTTAATATGGCCAATAATATTAATTTTTTTAATTAAGTTATTAAAACAACAACAGATAATTTTTTTTATAATTATTACATCAATACTCTCACTAATATTTATAGAATATATTTATACAAAAGGATTACTTTTTGAAACAGATATCTTTAGAGGATTTTTTTACGGCAAATATATTTCGGATACATTATTTTATAATGCCCCTTTTAGATTATTTGAATTCTTTTTTGGTTGTATATTGTGTTTTATTCCCAAAAAACAGTATAGTGATTTGACTAATCAAAGTTTTTTTATTTTAGGATTAATTTTAATTTTTTGTTCTATTTTAATTTTAGATTATAAGTCAAAAATTCCCGGTGTAAGCCTGATACCAGCAATGATTGGAACAAGTTTTATAATATTTTTTAATGAAAAAAGTTTTTTGAATAAAATTTTAAATAATAAAGTTATGATAGGAATTGGTTTAATTAGTTACTCGTTATATTTAGTTCATTGGCCACTGATTTCTTTATACAAATATTATAATTTAGGTGCCCTAGGATCTTATGATAAAATTATAATATTAATATTATCTTTTTTTATCTCTATATTAATGTACTTTTTTATAGAAAAACCATGGAGGTTTAATTACTCTAAAAGTCAAAAGTTCTTTTCAGTAATAATATTAACCTTGATCATCGGGTTTTGTTTTTTTACAATTAATCAAAATGGATTTGTCGATAGATTAAATGAAGCAGAAAAACAAATGTTATATGAACTTAAAACCACCGCTAAAGAAGAGTATTGCAAACCTCAAAAAAGTGTTTTTAAAAAAGTAACTGAGAAAGTTTGTATAAGTGGTGATGAATTAAATGCAGATATTATCTTGATGGGAGATAGTAATGGAACAATGTGGTTTAAGCCTTTTGCAGAATTTTCAAAGCGTAACAAATATAACTTTGTTAATTATTCAAGAATTTGTGAAAACTTTCCACACCCAGCAGATTTCAACTACTTTTTAATTGAAGATTTTATTTTTAAAGATTTCTACAATTGTTCAGAAATTATTACAAATGCTAAAGTTTTAATTATTGGAAATGCTTGGTTTAATCAGCAATTTTCAAAATATAATAAAGAAATAGCAGAAGGTTTTATAAACAACATAAGTATAATTAAAGAGAATAAAAACTTTAGAAATATTAAAAAAATATTGATCTTAGGTCAAATACCCGCTTTTTCTAGCAATAATTTAGACATAACTTCTTGTTTAACTAGACCAAAATTTTTTAAGAAAAAAGTATCTTGTAAAAATTATTATAGAGATAGTTTTAAAAAGAATAATTTTTTAGAAAATATTAAAAATTTTAATTTTGAATTAGAAAGATACACAAATGAAAAACTTGCTAAAGATTATTCAGTGTTATTTATTGATCCTACAAATGACTTATGTGACAAAAACGAATGTATGCATGTTAGCAAAAAAAATGATCTTTTTTATAAAGATAGCAATCATATTTCAAATTATGGTGCAAGATACATTTTTAACAAAAATAAAATTTTAATTGAAGAGTTTTTAAGAAATTAATTAATGAAAATTTTAAAAATAAACAAAAAATTATCCTTAAGTAACGATAGAAGGCCTCTTCTAGTTGCAGAGATATCAGCAAATCATGCAGGTAGCAAAAAAAGTTTTCTAAAGCATATTTTGGAGGCAAAAAAATCAGGTGCAGATATTGTAAAAATTCAAACCTATGAGCCTGAAGATATAACGTTAAAACAGTTTACGAATAAATTTAAAATAAAAAATGGAACTTGGAAAAATAAATATTTATGGAATTTATACTCTAAAGCCCAAACCCCTCATGCTTGGCATGGTGATGCTTTTAAATTAGCAAAAAAAAAAAATATTACATTATTTAGTTCGCCTTTTAGTGAAAGATCAGTTCTTTTTTTAGAAAAATTTAAAGTACCAATTTACAAAATTGCATCTTTAGAAATTACTGATCTAAATTTAATTAAATGCATAGCAAAAAAAAATAAACCAATCATTTTATCAACTGGCATTTCAAATTATAAAGAAATTAAAATGGCAATTGATGTTATTAAAAAATTTCATAATAAAATTATACTTCTTCATTGTGTTTCTGGCTATCCAACCCCAATTAATGAAATTAATCTTTCTAGAATAAAACTTCTTAAAGAAAAATTTAAAATTAATTTTGTTGGTCTTTCTGATCATACATCCTCTTATGAAGCATGTTTAGGTTCAATTTTTTTTGGAGCATGTTTAATAGAAAAACATTTTAGCTTAAACAAAAAGACACTTGATGGTGAATTTTCACTAGGACCAAAGGATTTTTTAACTCTATCAAAAAAAATAAAAGACTTTCATGAAATGAAAGGTAATGAAAAATTTCAAATTAATAATTCAGAGAAAGAAACTTTAAAACTAAGAAGATCTATTTTTGTAATAAAAGATATAAATAAAAATGAAAAATTTTCTAAAAATAATATTAAATGCTTAAGACCTTTTATAGGGCTAAATTCAAATTTATATAATTCAATTATTGGAAAAAAATCAAATTACAACATTAAAACCAACACTGCTTTAAAAAAATGGATGCTTAAATGAATTTTGCACTAATTAAAAATTTAAATGAAAGTTATAACTTGTATAAAATGAATAATCACAATGATGCTAAAAAATACTCATTAAATAAAAAAATTTTAATTTTGACGAGCATCTAAAATCGCTAAAAAAAATAAAATCAAATAAAGAGAATTTGTATGTTTTTAAATCAAATGGAAAGACAATTGGATACATCAGAGAGCATGGAAATACAAAAAAAATATCTTTCCTGGTCAATAATGCCAAAAAACAAATTTCAAGGTTTTGGCACTAAAATGTTGAATAAATTTAAAAAAAAAAAGAACAAAACATTTTATGCATCAGTACACAAAAAAAAATTACCCTCAAAAAAAATGAGTTTAAAATTAGGCTTTAAAGTTGTAGAAATGAGAACAAATTTTTACTTTCTTAAATACTCGAGTCACTAATTTTTAAATAAAAATAATTTTTATATGCACTTATTTATAATTGATCTTTTCATTAGCTTAGATACTGTCGCTCCGCTTATTGATGGATTAAATAGAAATAAACAAAAAACAAAAATTTGTTTTGCTAATCCACTTCAAGATTTTAGTAATCATAAATTAGTTCAATATTTAAACAAATCTAAATTTAATGAAAATCATGGAACTTTATGTTTGGGTATTTATAATAAATTTTTTTTCTCAATTTTAAGAATAATTATGAGTTTTCCTTTAATTGTCTTAAAAAAATTAAATAGGATTTGGAAAAATATTTATAGTAATAAAATTTTTTTTAATGAAGATCAATTTATAAAATTTTTAAATGAAAATCAAATTAAAACTGTAACATTTGAAAATAGTCTTCCTTCTAAAAAAAAAAATATAATTATAAACGCATGTAATAAAGTAGGAATTCCAATAATCTGTATTGCATCAGGTCTATATACACAAAAAAAAAAAGAATTAATTGGAATTGATTTTTTTGAAAAAATTGATTTTTTTTTAACACCAAATTTATTTGCACCTTATAGTAAAAATATACTCAATTCTAAAAAGTTCATATTGTGTGGATCCCCAAGATATGATTATGAATGGATAAAGAAATTAAAAGAAATTTATGATTACAAATATGATTTGAAAAATAAAAAATTAAAAATTGCTTACTTTACTAGGACAACCGTATATAATTTTAATGAACATTTAGAATTGATTAAAAAATTAAAACAAATTAAAAATATTGAAATTAAACTTGGAAATAAACCTAGAGAGATTGTTCCATTAAAACTATCATTATTTGGCACAGATGATCTAAATACAAGTGAATTAATATTATGGTCAGACATTGTGGTATCCTCAGCAACTTCTGTTTTAGTTGAGTCGGTACAAAGAGATAAACTAACTATTTGTCTAGAGTATCTGACGCCTGAAAAAGATCTTTATGCTAGTTATTTTTCTGATCATGAGAGAGTAGTTTCTATAGCTAAATCTAGTGAAAAAGTAATTAATATTATAAATAATTTTAATTTTAACAGAAAATCCAAAGTTATTAATAAAAATGATATTAGTTTATTCTTAGACTCATTTATCCACATGAAAAACGAGGGTTATAATATTGTTGAAAACATAATAAAGTATTACTTAAACATAAAAACTTTGTATAAGAATAAATAAAATCATAATGTTAAATAATAAATCAATATTAATAACTGGTGGAACTGGCTCTTTTGGAAAGTCTTTTATTAAAACAATTACTAAAAAATTCAAAAAAATAAGAAAACTAATTATATTTAGTAGAGATGAGCTAAAACAATTTGAGATGGAAAAACTTTATCCAAAAAGCAAGTACCCTTTCATAAGATTTTTTTTAGGGGATGTAAGAGATCAAGACAGAATTATCTCTGCAGTTGAGGGAGTTGATTATCTGATACATGCAGCAGCTTTAAAACAAGTTCCTGCAGCTGAATATAATCCTTTTGAATTTGTAAAAACTAATGTCTTAGGAGCTCAAAATATAGTCCAAGCATGCCTTAACAGTAATGTAAAAAAAATTATATCTTTATCAACTGATAAGGCGGTATCACCTATTAATTTATATGGTGCAACAAAACTATGTTCTGATAAAATTTTTTTATCAGCAAATAATTTTAAAGGAAGCAAAGATATTGCGTTTAGTGTAGTCAGATATGGAAATGTAGCAGGCAGTAGAGGCTCTATTATGCCTTATTTGCTGAATTCAAAAAAAAATAATAAAATTGTAAATTTAACAGATAAAAGAATGACAAGATTTAATATCTCTCTTAAAGATAGTGTAGATATGGTATTATGGAGTTTAAAGAATGCTATTGGAGGTGAAATAGTAATTCCAAAAATACCATCATACAAAATAATGGATTTACTTAAAGCAACTGGAAATGATAATAACTATAAAATAGTAGGTATAAGATTGGAGAAAAGATTAATGAAGAATTGATTGGGGCAGCTGACTCAATAAATACCATTGATATAGGTAAGTATTATTTAACCTTACAAACAATTAATGATAACAAAATTTTAAAACACTATAAAAAATTTAAATATAAAAATCTAAAATCTAATTTTTCTTACAATTCTGGTGATAATAAAAAATTTCTTTCTGTATCTGAATTAAAAAAGATAGTAACTAATTTATAAATTTTATGATTAAATATATTGATCCTAATATTGAAAGAAAATCAAAAATAATTAAAAATAGTATAGATACTATTCCAGAAACAAACATACCTCTCCCCTCTTTAGTAGAGGTTAGTGACTCAGGAACTTGTAATAGATCGTGCAGTTTTTGTCCTAGAAGTGATCCAAGCTATTTAGATGAAAAAACATTTATTGATGAAAAATTGAATTATAGTTTGTGTGAGCAGTTATCAAAGTACAATTATAAGGGTATTTTTGCCTATTCAGGTTTTAACGAACCATTATTAAATAAAAATATCTATGAAAATATTAAAGTTGCTAGAAAATTTTTACCTGAATCAAGAATTGAAATAGTTACCAACGGAGACGCCTTAAACAAAAAAAGGCTTCAAAAACTTTTTGAGTCTGGATTAACCTTAATTCATATAAGTGTTTACGATGGACAAGATGATGCTAAAAAATTTTTGGACTTATGTAAATCTGTTGGACTAGAAGACAAGAAACAATTTATGATCAGGCACAGGTATTTAGGGGCAGATCAAGACTTTGGTCTAACTTTGAGCAATAGAAGTGGAATGATGAAAAACGCTGAATTTAAAATTGAGCCACTAAAAACAAGTGTAAAAAAACCATGTTTCTATCCTAGCTATACCTTTTTTATGGATTACAATGGAGATGTTTTAATGTGTTCTCATGATTGGGGCAAAAAAAATATTTTAGGTAATCTAAATAAATCAAGTTTTCATGAAATTTGGACTTCTCAGTTATCTAAAGTTTCAAGAAAAAGTTTAATTAAGGGTGATAGAAATTTTTCACCTTGTAGTGTTTGTGATGTACAAGGAGATCTAATTGGCAAACATCATGGAGCAGCATGGGAAAAATACTATGGTGAAAAAGTATAAAAAAGTATTAATTTTAGGAGCTAGTTCAGATATTGGAATTGAAACCTGTAAAAAGTTTTTAGAAAATGAATGGGTACTGACTGCTCATTACAATACAAATAACAAAGCACTAAAACATTTAAAAAAAAAATATCCACTTAAATTAAATTTATTAAAATTTGATTTAAAAAATATTTTTTCATTAGAAAAATATTTAGATAAAAAAAAAACAATTTTTTCAAAATTTGATGCATTTATAAATTTGGCAGGATATTTTAAATCTACAACATTTGAAAATTTCAAAATCAAAGATCTTATCGATCATATTAGTGCAAATTCATTTGCAAATTTATTATTTATGAAAATAGTTTTAAAAGGAATGAAAAAAAAAAAATGGGGAAGGGTAGTTAACACTTCAAGTATTGGTACGAAATTTGGAGGGGGGAATAAATCTTTTTGCTATTCATTATCAAAATTTAATAATGAATTCTTTCCATCATTTTATAAAAGTTTGTATTCAAGCAATATAATGATTAACACATTGCAAATAGGTGTGGTTAAAACAAAAATGCACAAAAAACTTCCAAATAAAAATATGAAAAAAAGAATTAACCTTATACCTATAAAAAGAATTATAGAAAAAATTGAGGTATCTAATTACATTTATTTCTTGTGTACAGAGGAAAATACATCACTTACAGGTCAAACATTGAATATTTCTGGTGGGGAATAAATTTAATTTATTTTAATCCACTCATAGGTATCTTTAAATGTACATTTTTCACAAACCTCAACATCGTTTACTTTTTCATTTAAATGTTTGTCTCTAACTCTTTGTAATTCATTTCCATTCCAAAGATCTGATAAACTCTCTACTATATGTTTTGGTTCATTGAAGTTCTGTGGTTTTTTTGCATTTCTTAACAAACTAAATCCTTTAGAGTTTTGTTTAATTTTTTTTTCAACATCAGCTGTTAACTTATTTTGATCAAAAGCTTTTTCATCAACAAAACCAATTCCATGTTGAGCTCCCCAATCATGACAACACATTCCTACTCTACCATCAAAGGTAATCATTAATCTTTGAAAAATTTGTTCACACGGTTTTCTTTTTGTTGAAATAAAAATGTTATTATCAAAATCTACTAGATGAGGGGTTTCTTTTGGTAATTTATTAGTTTGTAAATAATTATTTATTATTTTTTGATGTTCATTAGTAAGCTCTTGAAAATTTCCACCTCTTTCATTGTATTGAGTTACAGTAACCTCATCAACAATTGAATTAAATAAATTATAGAAATTATTTACTTCATTTCTACTATCTTCTGTAAGTATCATTTGAATTTTAGTAACAGGAAATTTCACATTTAATTTCTTTTTTAATTCAGAAAATTTTTTTATATTTTCATAAACCTTTTCAAATTTATTATCAATAAACCTACCAGGTCTCATTTTTTCATACGTTTTTTTTGAACCTCCATCAAAAGAGTAAATCATAACATCGAGCCCTGAATTTATAATTTCAATTGCTTTTTTTTCATTCAAGGATACAGCATTAGTATTTATCATTACTTCTAATATACCCTTTTCTTTTGCATAGGAGATCATTTTTGACATTTTAGGATTTAATAAAGGTTCACCCCTCCAGTTTAATTTTATCGAGGGTACCCCCATAACTATAGTCTCCATTATGATTTTTTTGTATAGATCCTCACTCATAACCTTATCTGGAGTTATTATATATTCACGACTACAATGAGGGCATGCTAAATCACAAATTGAAGCTGTTTCAATGTCTACAGAAAGTGGTTTGTTTATATTTTTTCGTTCAATAGGATTATTCCAGTCTTTTCTGTAATTTTTGTAATTCTCAATATATTCATTTAAAACTTTTTTATCTAAATCATTAATATTATTTTTTTCTAAATAATATAAATATGCTTTATTAAATTGCATATTTTTTTCAAAATATTTTATTCGATCAAACTTCTTACCTTCTAAATTGATTTTTGACGAACCAACTAAGATATCTTGTTTTTCAGTATTGAGTTTTTCTGTTGACATTTAAATATTTAATTCAGTGTTTATCTCGGTTCTTTTAAATTTTGGTGTCAAAAAACTATTAATCTTAATTAATTTTTTTCTCTGATTTAGTAATTTAATAACACTTTTTAAGGTAAAATCTGCATTTTTATCTTTAAAATACTTAAATATTTTATCAAATAAAACTAAATCTTCTTTAAAATCTAATGTTAATCTCATTGAATTATTAAATTTATATCTTGATTTAATATAATTTAGGTTAAAATTTCTTGAATTTTCTAGATACCACTCAAGGTATTCTGTATTTTCATTGACCTTGGATTGCTCACTGATTGTTTTAATTGTTTTAAAATTCATTACTTCTTTTGCTGTTCCATATGGCATATTCTTAATAAATGTTACGTCTGAGTTGTGTTTTAACTGACTATGAATTGCCTTTGAAATCATTACTTCATCACACAATATAGCATCACCAGTAACTCGTACAATCTGATCGATTTTAAATTTTTTAGCTGCCATGTAATATCGGTTGGCAACATTATTTAAAGAACCTCTAAAAAATTTGATATTTTCAAATCTTGCTATCTTTTCTAAGATATCATCTGTTTTGTTTTTAGATGTTGCTAATATTATTTTATTTAACTCCTTTATTTTTTTTAACCTTCTTATTAAAAGTGAAATTGAATTTACTCCATTGATTTTTTTAATAGCTTTGTTGGGAAACCTAGCAGAATTTAATCTTACAACAATAATGGCACCAATCTTTTGTTTTAAATCTAATAAGCTTAGTGGGTGATTTTTTTTTAAATTTTTATTAGTCTCTTTATTTACCAGAAAACTAGAGGATAAATTTGATTGAATTTTTACATTTTTAACAAATTTAATTTCGGTTGATTTAATTTTACTATTTTTTTTTTTACCAAAGTTAATGACTGGAATTTTTTTAAACATCTTCCTATATTTATATTCTTCCTTTGAAAATTTTTTTTGATTATTAAGAGTTGGAATAAATTTATTTAGATTAATAATAAATTTCTTTAATTGACTTTGATCTAAGGCTGAATGATAGTCTATTCTTTTTAATTTTCTCGAGTCTGTAAAATGTTTTTCAATAAACTCTGCACCAGCACCCAGGGTCGCAAATGGAAATATTTCTGATAGAGGATCATTTCCTGAAATATGGTCTGCATAAGCAATTTTAACTCCAAATCTTGAGTACTTTTTTTTTAAATCAACTATTTCATTTACATAATGAGCTTTTACTGGAGTTGGGAAGACCTGTATTCCTGGTACTAAGTAAATATTACTATGAAGCATATTTTTATTATGTAACCAACTTATAAGATCAAATAATTCTGACCTATATGTTCCACCAGTTGAAATTAAAACTGGTTTTTTTGATTTGATTACTTTGGTTATAAAATAATTGTTGAAAAAATCCTCTGAATGAACTTTAAAAGCGTCTACTTTTAAATTTGAAGCTAGAGCAAAACTCTTATCACCATAGACATCGGCTACAATGTTAAATTTCATATTTTTTGCATAATTTATTGCAACTTTCCATTCCTCTTTTTTTAATTCAAGCTTACTAAAAATAGACCACTCTTTTGTTCCAGGAATAGCTCGTTCATTTATATTAAATATTTGAAATTTAATTGTTTTTACCCCACAATTTTTAGCTATGTTAATTAATTTTTTAAGTATCTTAATATTTCCATTGTGACCACAAGCTGTTTCAGCAATTAACCGTTGAGAAAATATATTCATCATACTTGAAGATTATATTTTTTTTTTAAATTTAATATAAGTCTATTTTGATTTTTATTTAGCTTTCTAAGGAAATCACCTTTTCCGTTGCAAACTCCATAAATAAATTTTGGGTTATTCACATCGTCAACTATTATATCATTTTTTGATCCAAGCAAACCCTGACTGACCAATGTATAATTCTTTTCTTTTTTAATATTAAAATTTTTATCCATGATTTTTTCCATTTCTAAAGATTTATCTATCAACCCACTTAAAGCTGCTGTTATATCTGTCCTAAAAATTTTAATATTTCTTCTTTGAGCTAACTCTATTGCATCATTTTGCATTGTTCCTTTTCCTGCGTCTATAATTATTGCTGTATTTTTTAATAAATTAATCATCTTTTTATTTATTGTGGGTTTTCCACTTGTAGCTCCTATCAAAATATCAGTATTCTTTGATGCATTTTCAATATCATTATGGGCTATGGCTTTCTCTACAGTGTTTTTTGGTTTTATTAAATTGATAGTCTTAGCTATTAACTTGGATTTGTTAAAATCTCTTCTGCATATTACTACTTTTGACCCTCTCTCCAATAAAATCAAAGCCAACTTTGAACCAATATTTCCTGCTCCAATTATTGTTATTTTTTTTCCTCCTAAACCTCTTATGTCATCGTTAAAATAATAAGTTAAAAATAAATCTATAGAATCTACTGTTAGATCATTTCCTTTATAAATTAATAGCTTTGAATTTTTAATGTTTTCTCTTGCTCTTCTCTCAATATTTCCAGGAATTTCATCACTTTTTGGGAATATTTTCTTCTCAGCATCAACCATTATATAATCAACTTTACCATCCAATAATCGTATTGATAATTTTGCAAATTTGTCATTAAAAACAACTATTCCAAATACTATTGTATGTTTGAATATTCTGTGAGGGGTAAAATAATAATCCTCTTTATCTCTTTTGGTAGTATTACCTATGCTAAAAATAATTTTTTTTTTTGTTTTTTTTTTTATCTTATTTAATTTATTATATAAACTTAAAATTTTTCCTTCGAAGTTCATAATTATTTTATATGTTTTCCCATTTAATTGGGTGATCTTCTTCAATATCTTGTTTTGCTGTTCTGCCAATCACCATATCAAAATATTTTGGTAATAATCCTCCACCAGGGCCTTTAATAATAATTTTATCTTCTGTGATAATTTCATCTTTTTTAATAAAACATTTTGAATAAATACTTCTTCTTTGTGCATTTAAAGTTACATATTCATTAGGCTGTATTTTTTTTATTCCATCTCCTAAAATCTTTGGCATGATTTTTGCTAATTGAACCAATTGTATCATCTCATCTGGCTCAGATGAAAGTATATGATCTGGTCCCTGCATTGATCTATCTAAAGTAAAATGTCTTTCAATTAAATTTGCTCCTAAAGTTAAGGCTGAGTGTGATATCATTAATCCAAAAGTATGATCAGATAATCCCACAGGAACTTGAAATGTTTTTTTTAAAGTATTTATTGCATTCAAATTCATTTCTTCAGGTGCGGCAGGGTATGAAGAATTACAATGTAACAACATTAACTTGGTATTGCCTGCTTCTCTGACGGTATTTACGGCCTCTTCAACTTGCCCAAGAGATGACATTCCAGTTGAAATTATTATTGGTTTTTTTGATAGCGCAACTTTCTTAATCAATCTTAAATTTACAATATCCATTGAAGCAATTTTATATAGATTTACACCTAAAGTTTCTAAATACTCAAAACTTGCTTCATCAAAAGGTGTTGAAAATACTTCGATATTTTTAGATCTAGCATAATTGAATATTTCTTGGTGCTTATCTTTGTCTAATCTTAAACGATTAAACATATCACCAATACTTTCTTCTAATCCTATTGTTTTATCTACATAATTTGCAGATTTAACTTTATTTGAGACTCTACTGTCCGTTTCATATGTTTGAAATTTTACAGCATCACACCCTGCGATTACAGCATTATCAATTAATTCTTTTGCAATTTTAGTGCTATTGTTATGATTTAAACCTATTTCTGCAATTATATATGCTGGGTATTTATCACCAACAACTCTTGAATTAATATCTATATAATTTTCCATTTTTTCAAATTTTACTTCCCTTATAACTTGTGTAGATTTTGAGTCTTCTCCACAAAAAATATCAACTATATCAAATGCTTTATGAAATAAAACCTGACTATCTGCATAATTAAATTCTCCCCCAGTTCCTATAGAATATAATTGTTCAAACTTACCAACAAATGATTTTGTTACTGAAAGCTCTTCATTGTACCCCTTGGTTTGAACTGGATAAACAAAATTTTCTGTATTAATACTACTTTCTAGAAATTTTTTATTTTTTGTAAGGCCCGTTTCTAAAAGCTGATCTCTCACTAATTTCTCTAAATCTTTATCTGGCATTTTATCGATTTTATCATTTTTTGAAAAAGTTATTTCAGCAGTCAATATTGTTTCGTCTGCCGGACTAGTGTTTTCTGACATAGTTTTTGTCTCTGTAACTCTATTAAAAACAACTTTATCACTATCATAATAAAGCCAATTAATTTTATTCGATAAAATATGTTTTTCTTTAAATTTTAAATAAATAGATTTAATTCCTCTAAATTTAAGGTTTGTTTTGTGACCTAACAAACTTGCAGTAAGTGTCAATGGTATTGTTGATACACATTTATCCAAATTATTAAGTAAAATTTTTTTACCAGATACTGTTGATAAAGAAATTAAATTTTTCTTGTTGGTTTCAATCTTATTTATTGTTTCTCCAAAAAAAATCTTTCCTCCAAGTGAAATAATTTTTTCTTTAATTCTTTCATAAATGGCTCCTGTACCATTTTTTCCAACAGCACTAAATTGACCATAGTAAAAAGGTAAACTCTTTTGCCTTATATCTATTCTTTTAGGCGCCCACTCTGCGGTCATATCATTTGTTTCTATTCCCCAAATTTTATTTGGATATTTATTAAAAAACATTTCAAATAAAGTTTCACCAACTTGACTTAGGATATACTCTTTAAAATTTTTTGCCCTAGCAGATTTTTCTGGACTTAAATTTTTAATTTCATTTACGATTTTTGTTTTGATATTATCAGGATATTTTGAAATACTTTCCCAAGATAAAGGGTAATCCCATAATTCTTCAAAATTATCACCTTTTACATTTTTACACCAATAATTACCTTCTTCTAGTAAGTCTCCAAATTCTTCTAACCAAAAATTTTTTAGATATTTATCCTTGGTATGAAAAATATGTGGACCAGTGTCCAGGATATGATCTCCCCACTTCCAACTACGACACATTCCTCCAGGTATCGATAGTTTTTCATAGATTTCAACTTCCCAATTATTTTCTAATAGTTTCCAGGCAGTTACTAAACCTGATGGACCTGCTCCTAAAATTATTGCTTTTTTTTTCATTAAAATATTACGATATATAATTATTAAAAAATGTCATTTTTAAGATTTAAAAGTTATTTATTAAAAATATTAAAAAGTTCTTAATTTCTTTTTAATAATCATTTTAACCTTATTTTATTAACAATTTTTGAAATTTTTGTGTCGTATTTATGTATTTGTTTTAAAATCTTTACAGTCCGATTATAGTCTAAATCCAAAGCAAGTCTCAAAATATCCATCCAGTTTTTGTTATTTTTAGACCTTATTTTTTCAATCTGTTTTATTAATTGATTTGTTTTTTTCATTAAGCTTTATAATCTCGAAATTGTCTTGATTTGGACTAATATTATGTTTAATTAAATAATTCAAGATTATAACCAAAATTATTCTTTTTCAAAGTATATTATTAGAATGCTTAAATTAATTTTTAATGTTTACTACAAAATTTTAAATAAAAAACAAAAATTTCAAACGAAGTTATTCGTTTTTCTAAATATAATTTTTGCAATATATGAACTAATAAGTGTAGCTGCAATAATTCCAATTATTTTTTTAATTACAGATTCTAATTTAAAAAGTTTAAATTTTAATTTACCCGAATTTGTAAGTACTAGAGTCAATGATATATTAATTTCTGAAAATTCTTATCTTTATATATCAGGCATAATTTTAACTTTTTTTTTTATAAAGTTTATTTTTTCAGTTTATTTAAATTTATTCAATATTAGATTTAACTCTTTTTTAAATGCTTCGTTGAGGTCTCAGTTATTTAATATCTTTATAAAAAAAAATTATACTCAAATTATAAAATATAACAGCTCTCAGATAACTAATATATTAACAAAAATTTCTGAAGTTACTATTTCTAATTTTTTTATATCTTTCCTTCTTGTTTTTAGATCTCTATTTATAATAATTCCTTTAATTATTTTTTTATTTTTTATTAATGTAAAATTAACTTTAATTTTATTAGTGATTTCAATTTTAGTTCTATCAATTTATCTTTTAATTTTTAAAAAATTGATAATCAATTTAGGAAAAAAGGAATTGATTTATAACGAAACCTTATTAGGTATGATAAAAGAATTCTTTAACGGTTATTCTATATTGAAGCTCTACAATCTTGAAAGTAAATTTTTATATATCTTTAAGGAAAAAGCATTTAATTATGCAAGAGTAAAAGTGATCTTCAGATTTATAGATCAACTTCCAAAATTATCATTTGAAATTACAATATTAATATTTATTTTTCTGCAAATTTTAATTCTAAAATATTTTAATTATAATAACGATTATATAATTAGTTTCATTGGTGTATTTGTTTTAGTCAGCTTGAAATTAGTTCCTCAAATTATTAATGTATTTTCCTTGTTTAACAAAATAAGACAATCACAAGTGGCAACAAAAGTATTTCTGGATGAATATTTGAAAATTGGAAATAAGATAAGTCTTAATAATGAAAATATTGATTTTAAAAGAGAAATTGAATTAAAAAGTGTAAGTTTTAACCATGAAAATTCTGACTTTTTGTTTGAAAATATCAATTTACAAATAAATTTTGGTGAAAAAGTGGGAATATTAGGAAGGAGTGGAACTGGAAAAACATCTCTCATCAACATGATGTGTGGTTTTTTAAAGCCACATAGTGGAAAAATTTTGATAGATGGAAATGAATTAAAAAGAGAAAATTATTTATCTTGGCAGAAAAATATTTCCTTAGTGGAACAAAATATTTATCTTTTTAATGATACGATAAAAAATAATATAGTTTTAAATGGAGCTAATGAAAGAATTGATCATGAGAGACTCGATGAAAGTATTAAAAAAGCTCAGTTAACAGAATTAATAAATAAAGTTTCGAATGGGCTAGAAACTGTAATAAATCAAAATTCTAGCAATATTTCTGGTGGGGAAAGACAAAGAATAGGAATTGCTAGGGCTTTTTATAGAAATAGTAAGTTAATAATTCTTGATGAACCTACCTCAAGCTTAGATGAAGAAAATTCCAATAAAATATTAAAATTGTTACAAAATATTGATGATAAAACAATTATAATAATATCACATGAACAAGATGTTTTGAAAATTTGTAATTCAAACTATTCACTTAAAAATAAAAAAATTAATAAAATTTTTTGATCTAATCACAATATAATTATTCAGATAAAATCTAAAAACTACTTAGATATTTAGACATCAATTTTTTCAAATTTCTTTTAATTGCCGCAAAATATGATACTTTT
>Ga0114998_10000917_pt1 | contig 22489 bp, 21 predicted proteins | sample ArcticOcean_MG_C_5_FD_87044 | JGI IMG/M metagenome (GOLD analysis project Ga0114998, IMG submission 87044) | Marine microbial communities from western Arctic Ocean - ArcticOcean_MG_CB4_138 | ecosystem: Environmental > Aquatic > Marine > Oceanic | place: Arctic Ocean: Canada Basin | collected... | reverse complement strand
CATTTTTCATTGCTTGGCTTCGTTTCACGGGATCGTTGATAATTCTGGCTCCTGTTACTGTCATCCGTTTTAAAAGCAGGGCCTTTCGTCCAAAGCGCCCGTTGTTACAAGTTTTCCGTGGAATACTCCTTGTTATTGGAACCGCATCGTTTGTTTATGGCGTAAGAGAGATAGATTATGCCAATGCAATTGCGATCCTTTACGTTTACCCATTTCTGATGATGATGCTGGCGCCGATACTACTTGGTGAAAAAGGTAATATTTATGCTTGGATTGGGGTGCTTGGTGGATTTTTTGGCGTTTTATGTGTAATGCGTCCAGACATTGGCAAGCTTGATTACAATGCATTCTTCATTTTACTGGCAGGCCTAATGGTCGCCCTGCAAATGCTGATAAACAGGCTGCTTGGTGGCGATATCGACCCATTTGTAATTTCGATGTGGGGCAGCATGGTCGCATCTTTTGCTCTGCTGCCCCTCTTACCATTTGTCTGGGTAACACTTACTCCTCACCAATTAGGTATTGCTGGTCTCATGGCTTGCATGACCGCCCTTAGCCAAACTATGATGGTTGCGGCGATGTCCAGGGCGCCAGTGAGCCTTATGGCTCCTTTTGCATATACAGAGATAATATTTGCCGTAATTATAGGGTTTTTAATATTTGGATCATTGCCAGACATCACGGCAGCCTTAGGAATGATCTTAATTATTGGTAGCGGAATTTTTGTAGAACGCATTCGAAGCCAGCAATTAAGTCACAAGGAAAACCTGTAGATTTGATTTTCAAGATGGCGAGTATTAACGTCTGCAAATTGTTATCGTTGGCTAAACAAATCAAGGAATTGGCCAGATACTTGAAAGGAATAGCATTTTACATGACAACGAAAAGGTGGCACTCATCCTCCCCCTCTGCACCCAGATTAAGGTACAAAAGAAAATGACAGTCTATTTGATCCGGCATGGCCAATCTGAATTTAATGCAGCTCATAGTGAAGGTGAACCAGACCCGATGATTTTTGATGCGCCTTTGACTAAAAAGGGTCGCATACAAGCGGAACAAGTAACAGCGCAGTCATGGAGCTTGAAATTCAAAAGGTCATAACGTCTCCCCTAACTCGAGCCATTCAAACAGCGGTTACATTAGAGATTTAGTAGGGGTTTCAATGGAGAACCGCGAAGTTCGCAAATATGAAACTAGCCACAAATAAACTACACTTTTCACCAATATTTTATAAAAAATTTGTTTTGTTTTGTCGTTTAGAAGCCTAAAAAATACCAAAACCCAAGGGCAGGTGGTGGCGGACGTTTTATCGCCTGCAGCCGGCCGCTCAGGACGCCAAGCATCAGACCAAAGACAACTTTGTTATTGCGGCTAAGCGGTATCTGAAGATGGGGTGATTGGGTAAGAATAAATATCAACAACGGTCTGGGGTTGATGCTTGTGCTTGGGATTCACGTTTCAATAAAAATTTAATGTCGGCCATGGCTACCGCAGGCCAAGGGCATTTCCGCTACAGTCAAACAGCCGACGACACCACTTAGACCGGCACTTCACTTTCTGAAATATCCACCACTGCTTCTACCAAAACGGGTCCCTTCAGGCCATCGTAAGCGAGTGGTATGTTTTGCCCCCACCAGACCACGGCCGTCCTGTCTTGCCCGGATGACCTCCGCAAGACCCGTTAGAGGCTGGTAAACGCTTCCAGATAACCTTTTAGATCGCCTGGTAGCTTCCAAGACTGCAGCCGCGCATCCTCTAGAACATCCGCAACACCACGCTTGATCAACTGCCCTCTACCGCTGATGGGCACGTAGATCAGTTCATTTGGTGGCTCTTGGAACTGTTGATCAAATCCGGTTTCCCCAAAGACGCACAAGCGTACACCAGTCGAGTTTCCGAGCGCCACTTGACGAAACCATAGAAGCCCACCCGCGCCGCCTTCATAGCGCATTATGGCATGGGCATTGTTGTCTAGGGCGCGACCGTCAACAAAAGTTGCCAGATCAGCAGTCAAGTTCTCCAATTTAAGGCTGGTGACAAAACCGGCCAATTGAGAGGCATGCGTGCCGATATCTCCGATGGAACCGCTCTAGCCATTCTTGGTCGGGTCAGTGCGCCATGTGGCCTGAGCGTGGCCCTCGACTTTGATAGCAGTAGACATCCGCTCTAAGCAGGTATTTCACCTGAACGGTCTGGATATTACCGATTTCTCCGGCAACAACGCGTACGCGAGCTTCGTGGACCATCAGATACCCAGATACCCAGATACGCACATAAAATAGGTCACTCCGACAAACCGTCCAGATTTGCTTGCCAGCTTTTCCAACGCTGCCACGTCCGCAAGTGTCGCCATCAGTGGCTTTCGCAAATCACGTCAAACCCAGCTTCGATCAGTGCTTTCACGATCAGGTAGCGGATGAAATTAGGTGTAAAGAGTTGCGGCGACATCACTCCGAACAAACGCACCTTACGCCAATACCAGTTTTTGATCGCCCGCTTCTTTTGCGTCTTCCGGATCATGCGTAACCAGCAATGCCGGTATATTGTGACGCCGAATGTGCTCAAAAGCAAAGCTGCGCATCTCACCTCTAAGCGCAAGATCAAGTTTCGAAAACGGTTCGTCCAGCAACAGTGCCGCCGGTTCCGCAAGCAGTGTACGCATCAGCGCGGCGCGTGCCCGCTGTCCTCCTGAAAGGCTTGCTGGATCGCGCAGGTAAAATCCGTCCAGACCGGCTTGTTTCAGCGCCACTTCGACCGCCGCATGCCGCCGTGCCCGGCCCACCACTGTGCGTGTCAATCCAAAAGCCAGATTGTCACCGACCGACAGATGCGGAAACAAACCACCGTCTTGAAACATCAGCCCAATTCTTCGCGCCTCAGGTGGTAGTGAGCGCAAATCTATTCCGTTCAATGTGATGTGCCCTTCAAGCTGGAAAGTAGAGGCCAAATGGCCTGCAATAGCATCGAGTAGGGTCGATTTACCAACGCCGCTCGGCCCCATGACAGTTGCAACTTCGCCACGTTCAACACAAACGCACAGCGGCCCAAATAGCGTCGACGAATTCGCCCAGCGCACAGACACATTTTTCAAATCAAGGCTCATTGGCCAGCCCCTTTTAATGCGGCGCGGTTGCGAAAGACAAACGCAGGCACCATAAATGCAACGGCATACGCTGCAAACGATAAGATTGCCTGTAAGCTAGCATAAACCCCGGTGATCCGCCGGTCTGCGCCCGAAGAGAGCGTCACCGCCTCTGTCGTCAACGTGGAAATTCGGCCTGCCCCCATGAACAACGTCGGAAGGTATTGCGCAACAGACACCGCAGTTCCAATCGCTGCTGCTATCAAGATCGGTGATAATAGTAATGGGATCTTGACCGTTAACAACTGCCGCAATGGCCCTGCGCCCAGCGAGGCCGCGGCCCGTATCAGCCGCGGGTCCAGTGCCCGCCACGGGTCTGACAGAACAATCATGACATAGGGAAAGACAAATAAGACCTGCGCCCAGATAACCGCACCGATCCCACCGCTGATCCCGAGGCGCAAAAACAGCATGTTTAACCCGTATAAGAAGGCAATCTGTGGCAGCAAAAGTGGTAGGTAGATCAGCACCTCCCCCCAACCTGCGCGCCCTCGACCCTTACGATCCTCACCCTCGAGCCAGAGGATTGCAAGAGCAAGCGAGACAAACACGCTTGCGCCTGCGATCAAAAGCGTGTTGCCCAACGCGGAACCCAAGACCCCAGCCGCATTTCGCCAAGGCTGAAAAGACCACGTTTCCGGCAACATGGAAGGCCAGGGCCAGCGCCACGCCAAGGACCAAAAAACCAACGAAACCATCGCCAGCGCCCCGATCACAAACAAAGCGACGACGCACCGACTGGCAATCCGCAAAAGCGGCTTAACTGTGCTGCTGCGGCCCCCGGCTCTAATCCACCACAAGCCAGTATAACGCACCAACCGCTCGGCCACGAACAGCGTCGCCGAAGCCACGCCCATCAAGAACGCCAGCATCAGAGCTCCGGCTGATGCTGGCAGGATCATCGCAAGATCAGGGGCCATGAAAAGACGCATCACAAACACCGAAAAAACCGGAGGATTCGAGGGGCCGAGAATAATCCCCATCTCTACCGTCGAGAGCGAATAGGCCAAAACAACCAGAACTGGCAATCGAATCAATGGCCAGACCTGCGGCGCAATGATCTTGACCCACACAACACTGCGCCGGTAGCCAAGGCCGCGCGCTGCCGCCATATGTTGCTGCACCGGGATTTGGCTCAGGGCAGCCAGCATGACCAAAAGTAGAAAAGGAATTTCTTTTATCATCAACCCAAGGATCAACGCGATGCCCCACGGGTCATTGATTAGCGCCAAATCGGGCGGGCGCACCCATCCAACAAGCGGTGCGAGAAGCCGCGCAATCCAACCAGATGGCGCCAGCACAAAGGCAAGGCCAATGGCAACCGCCGTATGAGGTGCCGCTAAAAGCGGGGCCAGCCAACGGGCGGCCGACCTGCCAGTCATGCGCGCATGCGCGGTGGCACAAAAGCAAGTTGCAAGGGTCAGCGACAAAAACGTTGCCGCGAAACCGATCCAGAGCGTCAGCCGTACAGATGTCCAAAAGCCTGGAAGCGCACATAAACTCCGCCAGACTTCGAGACCGGAACCATGTGCCCCAACTACCGGCATCAACCCGAACGCCGCGCGCCCGGTTTGGATCAACCCCGCAGCAATCGGACTAATAATTCCCAACAAAAGCGCCGCCAAGACGACCGAGCGCAGACCTGTGCCAGTTGGCTTCATGTCAACGCGTATACCGCCGCGCCCATTCTTGCGTCAGCCGCGTCATCCAACTGGCATGAGGTTCAAGTAATGTCGGCCCCAAATCTGCGAGCGAGGGCAGCCCAGGGGCAGTTTGAAGGGTGGCAAACGTAGCGCGAGCGTCGGCCTTAAGCTTTGCCGCGGCAAGGACTGAGAACGCGCCCAGCACCTCAATATTTTGCATATGCGCCTGAGTATCAGGCGCCAGCAGAAAATTCGCAACCACTTGCGCACCTTCGCGGCTGGCCGCGTTATAGGGAATAGCCACAAAGCTCACATTACCGATTGTGCCGCCTTCGGGCACGAACACACGGGCGGTTTCGGGCAGAAGGCCCTGTGCGATGGCCACTGCAGTCGACGCGGGATCGAAAGACATGGCGATATCGATTTCGCCATCATTCAACAGCTGCTGCTGGACAGATTGGTTTTCGGGGAAAGTCTCGCCACCGCGCCAGAGAGTGGGGCGAAGCGCATCATACCATTTCCACAAAGGGCGCGTGGCCGCCACAAAGCTATCCTCTGTGACCGGCTCTTGCAGCACAGCAGTGTCCAGTGTCAGGTCTATGAGCGCCTGTTTGAGAAAAGTTGCCCCCATGAAATTTGACGGGGCAGGATGGGTAAATCGACCGGGATTAATCGTCGCCCACTCCAAAAGAGCGGTCATCGATAACGGCGGCGTATCGATCCGCGCACTGTCGTAATTAAAGACAAATTTTGCCAACCGCCAAGGGCTTTCCATTCCCGCCACTGGCACCGTGAAATCCACCGAATTGGGGGATGCGGGTGACAGATCAAGATATTGCGCGTTCGGCAACCCATCAACAAAAGGGCCAAATAGCAGACCCTGCTCTTTCATCGTCAGAAAATTAGGCCCGTTGATCCAGATAAGATCGACGGACCCTTCATCGTCTTGTCCGGCGGCTTTCTCCGACAGCACACGTGTCACAGCCTCTGCGGTATCTGTCAGCTTGACCTGCCGCAACGCCACACCGTACCGTTCAAAGGTTTGCTGCCCAACCCAAGCGATGAAGGCATTTGTTTGCGGATCCCCGCCCCAAGCGTTCCAATAGACAGTCTGACCCTTTGCCGCCTCAAGCGTATCTTGCCAGCTATCGGCTAGCACAGGATTGAAAAGAATAGGGTTGGAAAGCACAATTGCAGCAAGCGCAGACATTAGGGAAATTCGCATGTTTTGCTCCTTTGAATGTAGGTTACGTACTGGCAAAGGCTCTGACAAAACCAGCCCATTGTACGCAATCGTCGTTTTATCTGTTTACTCAAATGCCCGCCATCCGTATCGCCATCTGGTCACTGTGGTGACGGCGCAGGCCGCAGAAAAAAGATATGCCAGTGGCGCAAAGGCTTGTGGAAACAAACACATGGCCACAAAAAAACCTATAGTTTCGGCTCCTTCCGTCAGACCGCCAAGATAATAGATGCCTTTGCTCGGATAAGCCTCGGGACGCATTCCACGTTGCCCGGCAATCACCGAAAAAGCCAAAAAAGACGAGCCGGTTCCGACGAAAGCAGCAATCAGAACCGCAGCAGGCAGGGCGTTCGCCACTGGATCGGCCAGTGCAAAGCCCAACGGCACAAGCGCATAGAAAACGAAATCCAGCGCAATGTCCATGAACGCTCCACGGTCGGTGGGGTGCGTCAATTGGGCGACAGCACCATCCAGCCCGTCAAGAATGCGGTTTACCACAATCGCCAACAGTGCCAGCCAGAATTGCCCAAATGCCAGAGCAGGCAGCGCCAGAACGCCGATGCAAAATCCAAAAAGCGTCACTTGATCGGCCACGATCCCCGCCCGCACCAAGGCCCGTGCGGGTAGAGCGAGCCAGCGTCGCAGCAGCGGACTAAGACTTGCGTCGATCATCCCCGTCTCCAACTATGAAACTTCGCAACAATAGATAAAAGTTGACCATTAATATGGGCACGGCGCCAGGCGCCAGCTGCATATTTATTGGCCTCGGCGAGGGTCGGATAGATATGGATCGTACCAAGGATCTTGTTCAGACCCAGCCCGTGTTTCATGGCCAGCACAAACTCGGCGAGCAGGTCACCCGCCTGTGCACCCACGAGCGTAACACCGAGAATGCGATCCTTGCCCGGCACGGTTAAAACCTTGACGAACCCTTCCGCTGCGCTGTCTGCGATGGCGCGGTCCAGATCGTCGATCCCATAGCGCGTGACCTCATACGCAATGCCTGTTTCGCGTGCCTCGGCCTCAGACAGGCCAACGCGGCCCACTTCGGGGTCAGTGAATGTCGCCCATGGGATCACGCGGTAATCTGCCTTGAAGCGTTTGACACCCCCAAAGAGTGCGTTAATGGTCGCAAACCAAGCTTGATGACCGGCCGTATGGGTGAACTGATAGGGACCGGCGACATCGCCCGCCGCGAGAATGTTAGGGTATAGCGTTTCGAGATACGCGTTTGTCTCCACCACTCGCCCGATCTCAATACCGAGCTGTTCAAGGCCAAACCCTTTTAAGCGCGGGCTGCGACCGACAGCGACGATCATCTCGTCGAAAGCGATCTTATGCGTTGCGTTTTCATGAACGATATCAATCCATTTCTCCGCCTCTGTCACGCCACAACGCACCGCCTTATGACCCGTCAACACCCTAATACCATCGGCCTCGAAGGATGCCTGGACTAGATCCGAGACCTCTGCATCTTCGCGGATCATGATACGCGAAGCCATTTCGATCAACGTCACGTTTGAGCCGAGCCGCGCGAAGCTTTGCGCCAGTTCAGAGCCAACCGGCCCCCCACCCAAAACTACCAGTCGCCTTGGGGCTTCTTCCCGGTTCTGCAACGTCTCCCAAAGCGTGTCAGACGTCAGATAACCAACCTTGTCGATACCGGGAAGCTGCGGCACGAACGGCTGCGCCCCAGTGGCGATGATGATCGCCCGCGTGGACAACCGTTGCGTTCCTCCGGCATGCAGAGCGATCTCGACCGTCCAGGGATCGACGATCCTTGCATAGCCTTCAAGCACCTCGACCCCAAGATCAGAATAGCGTTTAACGCTATCATGAGGGGCAATATCGGCAACGACTTGGCGCACACGAGCCATCACCTCAGAAAACACAACTTTTGGCGACATCGGCTCCAATCCGTACCGGTCCGCATGGCGCATCTGATCAGCAATTTTCGCACTTTTGATCATCGCCTTTGACGGTATGCAGCCATAATTAAGGCAATCACCGCCCATTTTATGCGCCTCAACCAAGGTTACTTTGGCTTTGGTCGCCGCCGCAATATAGGCACAGACCAGACCCGCCGCCCCAGCGCCAATCACGATAAGATTGCGGTCAAAGGCAGTGGGGCGCTTATAGCCTGAATAGATTTTTTGACGTTTGATAAAATTGATGAGTATGCGCGCGCCCCAGGGGAAAAGCCCCAAAAGGGCAAATGACACCACAAGAGGCGCTGAAACAATGCCAGACAAACTGTCGAGAGCGGCCAATTGGGTGCCAGCATTCACATAAACCGCCGTCCCCGCCAGCATGCCAACTTGGCTGACCACGAAAAATGTCCCAGCCCGCATTGATGTGAGCCCCATCAAAAGATTGATGGCAAAAAACGGTAGAATAGGGATCATCCGCAGGGTGAACAGATAGAATGCCCCGTCTTTGGCAAAGCCTTCGTTAATTGAGCCGAAACGGGTGCCCAGCCAGCCACGCACCCAGTCACTCAACAGGTAACGCGCCGCAAGAAAAGCCAGTGTCGCCCCAATGCTAGATGCAAAAGAAACAAGCAAAAATCCCTGCCAGAACCCAAATAGCGCCCCCGCCACCAGCGTCATCCATGTCGCTAATGGCAGAGACAAGGCCGTGACAACGATATAGCCCAAGGCGTAAAGTACGACAAGTAACCATGCGTTCGACTGACGCCATTCGATCAAGTTTGACACATAGACTTGCGTGATGCTCAGATCAATCGGTTGCGCGCGCAACAACAGCACAGAAAGCACCACGACCAGCACCAAACAGATCGCCAGAATTGGTTTTTTCAAGCGTTTTTCCCTAAGCTATCGATATATTCAAAGCTGCGGATTTGCGCCAAATGAACACCTAATCCACGCATTGGTATCGCTTGCGTCACTTAATTTTTCCTTCTTTAAAATTTAGTGTATCATTGACTGATGGATTTAAGACATTCAAAGCACGAAACTGTTACTGGAAAACTCTTTTCGCTGGCCTGTGATTTACTTAGATTTTCATGAGGCTGCCTGTGGGACAGCTTAGACGCGCAATTATGCTGCTATTTTATTGAAGACTGCGGTGACGTGGTGCATGCAGTGTAATAGCTGGGTGATCAACATCCCCCTTAAATCGTCATTACATTTGCCGCCCTATTCATCTGCTTTTGTGCGGTAGCATCATGCCCCAAATTGGCGCCATATCTTGAGATTAGTCTGGCCAGCGCGGGTGACAAAGGCTACGACAGCATCATCATAGTTTAGCACCACGATCGGCGCACTATTCGCCAGCCACCGACAACTCCTAGTGTGGAATGAATAATCGAAAACAGTAAAGTTAACAACGTCGAAAAATATGCATATTTTACTCGACCACTCAACTCCATGGCGCAAGACCATGAGCAAAAAGATATCGAACAGCCACGACCGTGGTACTTTGATAAGTAAAGCACCGCTTACAAAACGGCTAAACCAGCAATAAATAGAGCATTTTTTAATATAATTTGCATTGTACGTTTTTAGAGGTCGTATTGATTTCACCAGATGTATTCCGTGAAGCGGACGGACCGCTTACGACGTTTCCGCTGTTGCCTGTTATGCTTGAGAGGGGTACCTGCGCAGTTGAAAACAACAACGTCAATTTGCACCAAAGCACCATCCGGAGGTGAAGCGGGTAGCTTTTAAGTCAGCGTGCCGATGGCAGAGCTTTTTAGGCTACGGATCAACTCTCTCTCCCAATGCCCCGGAACAGCGCGATCCTCAACCTCGGCGGGACGTTCGCTGATCATGATTTCATCAGAGATAAATGATCTTTTCTTGCCCTTTCACCGCGCCCAAGGCACGCACAAAGCCCATTTGGAACGCAAGCAAGAGACAAGTTTACGGCGCAGCGCACCAAGTCTCTAAAGGAATAAGGCCTCATATATCATCTCAGGGCTGATACGCATCGAGTGATCCTCCAGATAGTCGAGCGGCAGTCAGCGCACAGCACTCAAACCCGCCAATGCGCATTGCCCCGTTGCGGCACACCTCACGGATATCGTCGATGCCGCCCAGCTGGTCTTGCGAGCGATGATACACACTCCGAGACCGTTCGAATGGCCCCATGCAATCTCCTCACGCTGGGCAAATTTGAGGTGGTGCCCTGACAATGAGGGACGCCGTCGACCAATAGCCCGGCGGCATGCCTCCAGCCTTTCTAAACCAACTACAGCCAACAGGCGCAAACGCATCAACCTAAACTGTCGTCCTTTCGCTGGAAAATTCTTTTCTGATCAACTTCCAGAACAAAACATGCTATTTTCGCTGGGTTTCTTCCGGTCGACCAAAGGCGCATATCTTGTTTCGAGTGCGTCGGTCTGAAGCCCGTTTGTGCATCGTCATAGCAATCTCAAATCTGAAACCGTTGCGACCAACGCTTCAACGCCCAATATTGTTCAAATGACTATCAGAAAACCTTGCCCCAAAATACGGTCAGGGCATCGATGAGTGGTGAAAGCTATTACTAAGATAACGCCGCTGCTGAAACATTCTTCAAAACCAGCAAGGCTGAACAGATCTGGCGGCGTACTTGGCAAACACGACGGTCAGTTGAAATGGTAGGTTTTGAATACATCAACGGCTTTTACAATCCACGAAGCAGACACTCAGCACTGGGGTGCAACAGCCCTGACGCTTTTGAACGAAAGGTGGCTTAAACCAGCATTTGCGCTGGCACAAAGACGTGACAGGTCCAATATGATTTCAGCAAACAACGCAGCAGCAACTATGATACACAGAAGTCGTCGTATTGATTTCATTTTTCAACTCTGAACCAACGGGCTATCGCAGATCAGTGGCATAAAAATTAGCCACTAAGTCGCGGCGAAATCTGTACCAGCTGTTTGCGCCAGTCATCTGTTTAGCGGTGCGTCACCAGAGCTGCTTGGTTTGTCCGCTGAAACCAGCTAGAACGCCTACACACCCATAAAGGCACGATATGCTCCCCTTTACTCTTACGTCTCTGGCTGACCTTCAAAACCTCACCGTCGATACCATCATCGACGTCCGGGCACCGGCAGAGTATGCAGCCGACCATCTGCCCGGCGCGATCAATCTGCCCGTACTCAGTGATGCCCAACGCGCCGAAGTCGGCACGATCTATGCCAAAGTTAGCCCTTTTAACGCCCGTAAAATTGGCGGTGCACTGGTGGCACAAAACACTGCCACCCATCTGCAAGGCCCACTTGCACGTAAAGATGGCGCATGGCAGCCGCTAGTCTATTGCTGGCGCGGCGGGCAACGCTCTGGTGCTTTTGCCACCATCCTCGATCAAGTCGGATGGCGCGTGCAGCTTCTCAAAGGGGGCTACCAAAACTACCGCCGTGAGGTCGTAAGAACCCTCTACAAGTCGCCACTGCCCCACCGCTTGATACTCATCGGCGGCAGCACTGGGACCGCCAAGACCGCTCTGTTGCACCAACTGGCCGGAAAGGGCGCACAGATCCTCGATATCGAAGCGACCGCCGCCCATCGTGGGTCGCTGTTTGGCCAGATCAGCACGGCACAACCCACGCAAAAAATGTTTGAAACCCGTATCGCAGAAGCACTGAGCAAGCTGAACCCCGACAAAATCACTTTTGTTGAGGCCGAAAGTAGCAAGATCGGTGAATGTCTGATCCCACCATCGCTCTGGGCTTTAATGACAGAGGCCCCCCGCATCGAAATCACCGCCGCGTTAGACGCGCGCAGCAGTTTCCTTTGCCAAGCCTATGCAGATCTTACACAAGATAAAGCACTGATCAGCGTCCTGCTCAATAAACTGCGCCCCTATCACACCGGCGAGCGGATCGCCCAGTGGCATGCTCAGGCACAAACCAACGATTGGAAAACGCTGGCAGCTGGGCTGATCACAGATCACTATGATCCGCGCTATGCCAAATCGGCGGCTGTCAAAGACGACCCGATTTACCGGATCAAACTATGTGATCTAAACCAGAGCACACTGGCCCAAACTGCCGACACATTGCACGCACAGTTCACCTAAGGCCCACATGGCCGTTGCCTTTGGTCAACTGGCCGATGACATGGCCCATACAGCCCGCGGCACACAAGGCATCGATCACGGCAACACTCTGCTTGGCCGGCACCGCGGCCAACAATCCACCCGCCGTCTGCGGATCATATAGCAATGCGTCTGCTCCCCCCTCAATGGGCGCGTCCGTGCGGTTCACAAGCATCAATGTCGACGCTACTCCCGCATCCGACAACGCCTGCGCCCCCGCATAAATTGGAATGGCCGCCTGCCACAATTCCGCATCCAGCCCCGACGCCTCACAGATAGCCTTGACATGCCCTGCCAATCCGAATCCAGTCACATCCGTCATCGCATGGGCAACTGGTGCCAACACCGCCGCTTCGCGGTCCTGCGCCTGCCCCATGATAGCGAGAACGGACGCCACAAACCGCCCGTGTGCGTGTCCCTCCATATCTGCCGCCAAGATAACGCCCGATCCAATCGGTCGCGTGAGAATCAGCACATCGCCGGGCTGTGCCCCGGAAACCGTCAACGGCATCGTATCCTTGCGCCCCGTTACGGTAAAGCCAATGGTCAGCTCAGCGCCCATAGTCGTATGCCCACCCACCAGTTGCGCACCTGCCGCGCTCAGAACCTCGGTCGCAACCTGCGTGATCTCTGTCAGTGTCCTTGCCTGCAAATCAGCAGACATCTGTGGCACAACAATCGACGCCAAACCGACCTGTGGCTGCGCCCCCATCGCCCAAACATCCCCCAAAGCATGTACTGCCGCAATCCGCGTCATTAGTGCAGGATCATCAATTAAGCTGCGCAAATGATCCGTACTGATCACTTGAAACGTGCCGTTGCTTTGGCGAAGCACTGCCGCATCGTCGCCCGCCCCCGTCACCACCTCGTCAAAAGGTGGCGCGATCTTGGTTAACGCCGAGGACAGCACGCCACGCCCCACTTTGGCTCCACACCCACCGCACAAAGGCTTGGCCGCCAATATTTCTGCCACGCCAGTCGCCAATTCCCCAGTCACTTTCGGCACCACCATCTTTGGCAGGTCGTTCAACCGGTTGATGAATGCCCGATCAATCCAGCCCTTCCAACGCCATATGAGCGGTCCTTTGAGAGTGAAACCAAATTTCTCAGCAATTGCAGATTGGCCACCCAAAGAAATCAATTTAAGGTAGTTTTTTTGCGGTCTCCATGTCTTGCGCGTATTGCCGCTCAGCGCCGCGCGCAAGTTATAATGTAATATTGGAGCTGCGCGCACAGCAAACACGCCTGCCTTGGGCCGCAAAGCATGCGGCATCACTGCACAATCGCCCACGGCAAACAGCGCCTTATCTCCAAGCACACCCAAATCAGCGCCTATTTCAATAAACCCATCCCGTTGGGGCAAATCGGTTTTGGCGATCCATGTATGGGCAAACCCGCCTGCCGCACCAACACAAAAGCTCGCCACAACCGGGTCATCCCCCTCCAGCAACAGCTGATCCGCTCTGACCTCAACCACCCTCGCACTGGTTTTAACCACAATTCCCAGATCGTCCATCGCCGACAGCATGCGCTGACGCGCCTGGCGGGTAACACCTGAAATCTGCGGCCCTAACTCGATCACCGTGACACATGGCCTCACGCCCGCAGCCTGCAATGCAAACGCCATCGCCATCGCCAGTTCACATCCCGCGACACCACCGCCGATCACGGCAACATCTGGCGCAACCTGACCCTGAGCTGCTGCCGCCAGAAAACTGCGCCACCTCACGGCGTACACATCCAGAGGCTTCGCCCTGATCCCGTGTTCCGCAAACCCCGGAAGGTCGAGCTTAGCGGTAATGCCAACATCAAAAGATGCCAAGTCATAGGCCACGGGCGCGCGGCCTTGCAACATCACGTTTCGCTGTGCCCGATCAATACCAATAGCCCTAGTCAAGATTAGCCGCGCGCCTGCATGACGACACAGTCGCACCAAATCAATCTCTAGATCATCGCGTCGGTAATGCCCGGCAACATGCCCCGGCAACATGCCCGTATAGGGCGCCATCGGTTCCGGATTGATAACTGTCAGTCGCGCGCCGGGTAACGGGTCCATACCCCAAGCCTTCAATACCAAAGCATGCGCATGCCCGCCACCAACCAAAACCAAGTCACGCGTATAGGGCACTATCTTCAGCAAAGGCCATCTCTCTTTTTATCATAAATATTCAGGGGATTAGGGCATACGGCAACGTCGTCATCTATCCCGCGGTATAATGGCGAGGTGTACCGAAACGCTAGTGAAAATCCTATGTCATCGAAAATTAAAATGCACCTGACGATGCAGCAAGATACAGCAATCTATAACGTTCATCAGTCCGCGCGTTGACGTCACCACCTGCTGACGGCAGGGTTTGGAACTTTACAGAAGTCCCAAACGCAGCGGCAAAATGCTGCGATGTATAGCCTTTCCCAGTCCCCACCAATACGGCAGCACCAGCGGTTAGCAGGGCTAGAATACTTGCAGGGTTGCCATACGTAGAAGCAAAGTGCAGTGGCGTCCTGCCACCGATCCTATTCCAAGCCATAATGTCTGCACCGCCGCCCAACTCAGCCTTCACATCCGCCTTTGTCGCAGTTTTCCGCCAATAATGGTCACACAGCTTGCCACATTCAGCCCCCGCCTGCGTTGCAATATTTATCAGTATTACTATAAGTGCGGTGCGTATGGGCCAGTTAATAACCGTTATCTGGATAATATCTAGCTTCATCTGAATTGCGGAACGCAGAAGTAAATCGGTCGATTTCATACCAAGCTGTAATTATCAAACCACTGTGACCGGGAGCCTCTATTTATCACCACATGACAGAACCTTAGTCTCAAATAAAACGCATCAAGGCAGCCACAGAGCCATCCTTCTCACTACATGACCTAAGGCGCATCTTTGCCACGCACGCCAATGCACAAGGTGTGGAGTATGAGTATATCCGCAGGGCTTTGAACCACAAGTCAGGTGGCAGTGTGACATCTTAATGTATCATCTTTCAAATAGAGACCCTCAGGCCTGTGTTTCAGGCAGTAGCAGACGGGTATTATCAGTATTATGATCCCAGTTAAGAAGGTGATATGATGGATGAAAAGGGCTGATGAGGCGGCTTGGCTTAATCAGTAAATGAAGTATGCCTCGGAGATAGGAGCCACCAATGATAAAAACTCTGCTTCCATATTTGATTTTGATCTTAGCTATTGGCCTTGGAACTGCCTCAAGCTCTTTTGCTAACAGTGCCAGTGGGTTTACCAAAATAGTACCCTCGCTACTCTGTATGATCACAATTATCCTTTGTATGTTTTGTTTATCGCAGGTCATGAAATTTGTACCCGTTGGAATAACCTACGCATCGTATGCAGGTACTTGCATAGTAGCGACATCCGCTATCGGGGTGATTAAATTCAATCAAATCCCCAATATTCCTGCAATAATTGGACTATGCTTAATCATTTTGGGTGTATTGACCGTAAACCTTCTGGGTCAGACGACTACTGCAACTGATGTGGAAACTACTGAGGTCGTAGAATGAAAATCGTTAGAAAAACACATCTTGTCCAAAGGTATTTCGCAGCGCTTGTCCTCGCTATAGCTGGGCTTTTAGCACCTGTGGTTTGGGCCAGCGAGACCCAATCAATGGGATATGACCTATCGTCTACGGAATTGATGGCGCAGCAATCCAATGGCGTAGTTATCGTAGATATCAGGCGTAATGAGGAATGGAAAGATACCGGGATTATCGATGGTGCCGAGACTATTACCGCATTTACAAAAGCAGGTTCATTGCATCCAGATTTTCAGGTGAAATTTGCGAGTTTGGTGCCAAGCCCAAACACACCGTTCGTTTTGTATTGCAGGTCTGGTCGACGCACAGGAATACTGCGTGATGCCTTGGAGTCCAGTATGGGTTTCACAAAAGCTATGCACCTTTCAGGCGGCATTGTGGGATGGAAAAAAGATGGAAAAAAGCTGGTGACCTACCAGCCCTAGCTTTGGGCAAAGCATTGAAAGAGGATATAAATATGCCGAAATACATCTTCATAATACTGGCCTTAGCTCTATCGGGCTGTCTGGATTACTCAGCGTCTAGTAACAGCTCAAGCTCCTCAAATAGTAGCAACTCATCAAGCGGCTCTGGCAGTGGTTCGTCAAGCAGCAGTAGCAGTATTTCTGGCAGTATCTCCACCTCGTATCTAAGGTGATGCAGAAAAAATGTTGAATTGTTCAAATGAGCACGATTGAGGTTTAAAATGCAACGGCTCATCCTAAAAATGACTATCGCAATAGCTGGACTAATCGGGCCAATAGTTCAGGCGTCTGAATTAGAAAAAAATGAGTTGGACGAGGTTGTAACCTTTGCAACTAACCTAGGTATTTATGACTGTTATGGTTTTAAAGGTGCTTACGATCACCCTGAGATGAACCAAGTATACACTGTAGGTAAGCATTCAATCTATAATATTGTCTGCATTTTGGGTGCCTCTAACTTTGGCACTGTTTGGTTTCAGAGGTCTGGTCAAGGACCGCTTAAGCCAATCTATTTTGCTTAACCTATTTTATCTTCATCTCGGGTTGTTGGCTTTGAGACCGTCAACGAATTGGCGACTACATCTTTTGATCCCAAAACCAATGGAATTTCAAATCACATGAAATGGGCAGGTTATGGTGATCAATCTGAGGGTGGCACTTGGAAGTTTGAAGACGGAAGGTTTGTATTAAAAGAGTACCATGTTGATGCCGTTGCTGACCAGCAAGTAGACCCAGTCACAGTTTTTGAGGGTGGTTGAATGAAGAGATATCTGCTTACAGTAATGGCCCTAGTGCTAACCCTTCCAGCGTTAGCCAAAGACCTGTCTCCAAAAGAATTACCGACCTATCAATCCAATGGCGTTGTTATCTTAGACATCAGACGCAATGAGGAATGGACAGATACAGGTATTATCCGCTGCGCCAAAACCATTACCGCATTTACAAAAGCAGGTTCATTGCATGCGGATTTTCAGGTGAAATTTGCGAGTTTGGTTCCAAACTCAGACACACCATTCGTTTTGTATTGCAGGTCTGGTAGACGCACAGGAATACTGCATGATGCCTTGGAGTCCAGCATGGGTTTCACAAAGGCTATGCACCTTTCAGGCAGCATTGTGGGATGGAAGAAAGATGGAAAAAAGCTGGTGAACTATACGCCTTAGCGTTTGATAAAAACCCATCTCTTTATAATAAAGCACACTGACCATTTATCTAGAGATTTTGATACCTATATCAGCCATGGACTCAAAACAGTTTTGGGTACAGAAACTTTGGCAGTTTGAACTGGCCGTACTTGACTTACAAAAAAGAAGATAACGATGAACAAAAATATTATCACTAATGTCGTCGCGCTGGCAGTTGCCGTGGGTGGCCACTTTTCACCAGCATACAGCGACATAATTTTGATGACTGGTTTGTTTGCCCTGTCAGGAGGCATGACCAATTGGCTGGCAGTGCATATGCTATTTGAAAAGGTGCCTCTGCTCTATGGCTCTGGAATAATTCCAAACAGATTTGAAGAATTCAAAAGTGGTATAAAAAAGCTGATCATTCAGGAGTTCTTTGCACGTGAACATATTGAACGTTTTTTGAGTCAACATGGCGATTTATCTGCAACAGTACTCAATGACAAAATTGATTTTGATCGTGTGTTTGAGGGTTTGGTAGACGCAATTGTAGACTCTCCAATGGGCAGCATGTTAGGGATGCTTGGTGGTAAGAAGGCTCTTCTGCCACTGAAGGAGCCGGTCATTGAAAAGCTGAAGGAAATTATCGCAGAGTTGGCTTCCGCACAAGCCGGAGGAGATAACAGCACAGATTTCACAGCGATGCTTTCAAGCCAGGTGGAGCAAATCATTGACAATCGGCTTGCAGAACTAACGCCAGAACAGGTGAAAGACATTATACAAGAAATGATCCACAAGCACCTGGGCTGGCTGGTTGTCTGGGGAGGTGTCTTTGGTGGAATTATTGGCTTTGTGGTCAGTATTTTTTAGGTACCCGTACGTCAGCACAGTCTCCCTTGCTTTTTTGAAAATGGTAAAGTTCTGGTAACCCACACGCTGCAGCTTTGGTCAAAGCTCTGAAACAGGATATAAATATGCCAAAATACATTTTCATAATCCTAGGGTCTCGCTGTATGAAATACACTCAATAGCTAAAGCTGTGAGACTAAAAAATTCTGTGATATTCAGATCAATAACTGGAAAAGGGAAAGGTGTTTGGGTGTTTAGACTAGCGGCATTTCTAATAGCCTTATCATCCACGTCGATCTTTGCTGGTTTCATAAATGATAAGAACGATTGGGACCTACTTACTGATGCCGCAAAGACAGGGTACGTTTTTGGTATCTTTGATCTGACCACCGGGATATCAAATGGCGATAACGAGCAGGACCTCCTCAACAAGAAATTGTATCAATGTGCTGTTGAGAAAGGCATGAAAGACGAGGATTTCTTTGAGCTAATTGAACAAGGGTACAGCAGCCGATCTACTAAGAAGCACCCACCGTTTTTATATTTAATAGATGGGCTGCAAAAGCTGTGTAATTTGTGACTGGTCGTTTTGATTATTGCCACAGATAAACCTAAGGGGTTAAAATTGGGCCAATTTAACAAGCAAGACACACTGATTTTGGTAGCATTGGAAAGTGAACTGCCAAGAGCAAATATTCCACAATGGAATATTCAGTATATTGGCGTGGGAAAAGTCAATGCAGCTCTTGCGGTGTGCCGTTTCAGTCAAGAGTTCAAACCTAAAGTAATATTAAACTTTGGCACGGCTGGAGCACTTAGAGAGGATTTGACAGGCCTGGTTGAGGCCACAAGTTTTTATCAGCGGGACATGGACGCAAGGCCAATGGGGTTCTCGCTGGGACAAACTCCTTTTGAAGACGATAATTGCATTGCCTTTGACAGACCCGGTGTTTCTTGCGGAAGCGGTGATAGCTTTGTAACGTCGGCACCTGAATTGATGACGGACATTGTAGATATGGAAGCATTCGCCTTGGCAAAATTTGCGGTGCAAACAGGAATAGATTTCCGATGTTTTAAATATATTTCAGATGCCGCTGATAGCGAAGCCCCCAAGTCTTGGAAAGAAAACGTAATCAGCTCCAGTGAGCTATTTATCAAAGACCTACTGAATTAGGTTTTTTTATGAAGTCTTTCAGTGCTGGACGTGAAGTTTGCCCTTAATGAATGACGTATTGAAAAAGCTAGGGTTCCCATTGGACAAACAGAAGGCTTCCCTCGGGAGCGAAAGGAAGCCTGAAGTATTTTACTGCTCTAAGTGACGGTGTTATAACCCGCCTTAATGTTCTTATAGCATAAAAATCCAGATTTTTCATAATTTTTTTAGAATATTTTAAAAACCAATATTGATCAGTCTTCAAAGACCCGTTCAGTTACTGATTTTTATTTTTTTTATTGTTAGGGTTGCGACTGAACGACCTGCTAATTGGCCGTGGAATAAACCCTTTGGTCCTTCTGTGTTTAGGCTTCTTGAACAAGAAGCCTAAACACAAACAGTGAAATGAAGATCAGGGTTTCTATCACAGATAGGCCTATGTTGGTCTTGATGTTGATGGCTCAGCTGGACAACGTATCCCCTCAAGCTTTTGGGTTAGGTCCAGCCACGTTCAGGCTTGCTTAGCATGTTCTGAAAAATATTGGGAAATTACTTCAAGCTTAAACTTGGCAAGAATAGGCGTGTTGTGTTCTTTCTGAAGTAAGAACTCAAACAATTTTTCCACCAAGGTCTCTTGGGCGATTTTACCACCAGTTAGCTTTGAATTTATCTGGTCAGAGATGGTCACAGTGTTGTTGGTCTAGATTTTTTTGAGCCTATTTCAGATTACTAAACATAACCTTTTCACTTTGCATCTCTTCAATCTGTGCCGTCGTCAGCCAATATGCCGGTGGGAAATATCGCAAGCTGATCAAACAGGCTGGGCTCACTCAATCCATGAACCGAAACGGTCAGTGTCTAGACAATGCGTTGCCGAAAAAGGCGCTGGTGCACCGGCAGCACTTCAAGACCGGCGCGCAGGCAAAGGCAGCAATCTTTGAATACATCGAGGTCTTCTACAATCGCCAGCGCAGGCGCTCAGGCATTGGATATCAGACGCCACAACAGGCCTGCAACTATATGACTTGGAAAATGGCCGCATAGGGGCGATAGTCATATTGCCCGGAAACAGGGATGAAGTTCAACCTGCTACTATGATATTTTTCAGCATGTATGGGTTTTCGTCACTTAATGCGAATATATGGCTTGTGGGTTCTGAAACCTTAAGAAGGGCTAAATCATTCAGTTCGTCCTCAGCAATTTTGACGGTCCTTAAGATTTCTCCTTTGGAATGAACCTTCATATCCTTGCAGCTCTCAATCACAGGAAGGTTTGTTATGATGTGACCATTTTCAGAGACATAGAAACCAGTTCCAGATCCTACTTTGAAGGTATCTTAAGGTTGGGTGATTGGAACCGATTTGGATGCTGGAGTAGGCGCCGCTTTGAGTGCTGGAGAGGTGTTTAATGATGACACTGTATTAATGGACTTAACTGCATTATCTGACTTTTTAAGGTCAGCACCTCCAAGATATTTTTTGTTATAAGCGCTAAGAGCGCCAAATGTTCCCTTGCCGTACAAGCCATCAATAAAGGATCTGTAGTACCCTAAATTTTTGAGGTTTGATTGGAAACGTTTGCGCCTGTCTCTAGAAAGCTTCTTAAAGGCTGCTTTTAGAGGGGACGGGCTTACCGCAGTTTCAGATTTCACATAACAACGTAAGCCTCTGCGTTTGGCTTCGTTTATGTGGTGTCGCCAATCCGGATCTAGTTCACAGATCGTTTGACTAACGTTTGTGTGAACATCCCTTCCATAGATAGTCACCCAAGCACATGGTTCACTGTCAGAAAACTGCTTGGAAAATTCAAAAATGCCCCAAACCCACCCTAACACTTTCAAAGAGTGCCAAAATTACAAGACAAAATGTAAGACCCCAATTTTTTATACAGAGACGGTAGCAGGGGTTAGTCAGTCTGTGGAGTTCACTGGTTTATTCTTGTTGACTCATGCAAACACGTCTTTGACACATTGAATAAGAAACAGAGATAAGTATGGTTCAGACGAAACCTCACAATGCTAACCGAAGGCGAATTCAATGAGAGCCATTTTTCTAAGTATTACGTTTTGTCTGATTTCTAGCCTCAGTTGGAGCAAGACTGTTATGTGGAAAGACCTAGTTGAAAATCCGGGAGATGGGTTGGTTTATAATAAATTCCTGACCATGCCATTTACTGGAGCTGCCAAGACTACTTATGAAAGCGGCCAGTTAAAGACAGTATTCAATTTCATAGATGGGGAAACACAAGGCCCAGGAGAAGAGTATTATGAAAGTGGCCAATTAAAGTCCAAGTTCAACCTCGCAGACGGTAAACTACACGGGCCGCATGAAACCTATTATGAAAATGGTCAACTGAAATACAAGTGGAACTACGAAGATGGAAAAATGCACGGGCTGCAGAAAGATTATGAAGAAGACGGCTCGCTGTCATTTTCAATCAAGTATGAAAACGGAGTGTATGTTCCAGACTGACGGCCACTTAAATTCAAGGTCGTCTAAATAGACTAAATTGTCCCCGCCACTAATATTTTCTTTTATCTTTCAACGATTATAACAACTTGAGGAATTTGAGGGCTCCGCGCACGCCGCGATTGCCCAAAACGAAACCGAAGAATATAAAACCCAAACCCGCAAACTCTCGTTATGAATGAGGGAGCCTCGGGGGGGCAGGTCACCCTCTGGTAAAGCATCACCCCAATCTGTCTGAAACATATTCTGCTGCAGTCATCTTGTGATGTTTGATTCTTTCGTATCCCAAATCAATTGGTTGGGTATCAACAACCGCATTTTTTTGATTGGTCTGTGCCGTTGTTCCTATCGACACAATATAATTATGAAGCTGGAGAGGAGTGCGATTTAGACGCACGAGCTTTGGCACAACGGTCTCTGAACTCAGGAGAAAACGGATTGATCTTGCCAAACCGACTGGGATCATAAGATTCTAGATCGACTGGTGCTGTATCACCACGTAATAGGCCCGACATCGCTGTACCAATCCCTGCGGACATAGCAATGCCATGGCCACAGCAACCAGTTGCAGTAAAGAAGTTATCTACCTCGGGAACCGCCCCGAGTACCAAATCTCCGTCAGGCGTATAAGTAGACAAACCGCTGATGTAGGATGCGAACTCAGCCGTTTTAATTTCTGGGAAAAAAGCTGCAATTTCTTCCATGGCACCAGCGATAACATCCCAATGCTCCTCGCCGTTTGTAGGTGAAAAGCTATTAATATTTCCGGGCAAGTCGCGGGCATCAAACGTTACAGAGTG
>Ga0114998_10000915_pt1 | contig 22491 bp, 14 predicted proteins | sample ArcticOcean_MG_C_5_FD_87044 | JGI IMG/M metagenome (GOLD analysis project Ga0114998, IMG submission 87044) | Marine microbial communities from western Arctic Ocean - ArcticOcean_MG_CB4_138 | ecosystem: Environmental > Aquatic > Marine > Oceanic | place: Arctic Ocean: Canada Basin | collected... | reverse complement strand
TTTAAAAATAAAAATTATTTTGGGTTACAAGAAAAAAAGAGTCCCCGGTTTAGTCCCCGAGCGGTTTTTGAGATTGCTAAAAAATAGTGAAATTTTACCCTGTAAATAATTGAAAAACAATAAGTTACAGCCTTATAAAACCAAAAAAGCATCTCATAAATGAGATGCTTTTGCGGTCTGGACGGGACTCGAACTTATTTCCGAAACCACTATAAACACAGTGCTTTTAATTAACTTTATAAATTTTGTTGACCGAATTGTTGACCTTTCAATTATAATAATTTGATGTAACTTGAGATTCAATCTTACTATAAAAATACAAAATTTAAAGGACTAAAATTGTATAAAATGAATTAAAATATATTGAAATATATTGAAATGCTTGATAAAAAACGGCAAAAAAATATTGGGAATATTTTTAAATAATTAAAAAAAAAGCATCTTAAACTTTAACAGAATCAATAGGGAAAACAAAGTAATTAGCTCTAAAATTAAATCTAGCAGCACAAAATATCTAATTATATTTATATCTTGGAAAAAATAAAAAGATTCTGGAGTCTATCAACATTCCAACAAAACAACTTAATAATCCTTGATTAGAAAGTGTGTTTATTTGCTTTTCCATACCATCTTTTTGATCTAAAAACAAACAAGTAGCTTCAAATTGAACTTACCCTTTTACCTAACCGTCTTTAAAAGCTATTAACTACGGTTACAAAAACCTCATCTCCGTGAGTATTTAACTATCTGATTTACACATTTTTGTATTTTTACACCCCAAAAGTGAATTTTAAATAGCAAAATAACCCGTACTATTATATCCTACAATTAATAGAATCAAAAAGATGAAAGCAAAAGCTACGTTATTATTAGTATTATTTGCATCTATATTCTCATATGGTCAAGGTGTAAAAAAAATCTTCTTAAAACTTGACGATGTTGCTGTAAAGGGTGGTTCTAGCCCTGGTTTACCAACTGTTCAATATTTAATGAATAAAAAAATAAAAGCTAGTTATGGTTTCATAGCAAACAGAAACGATGAAACTACATTAAGTGTTTTTGCTCCTTTTTTAAATGCAAAAGACGATAATGGAGAGTTATTAATTGAAGTTTGGAATCATGGTTATGATCATACTCGTCCAGAGTTTGAAGGAACAGGATACGATTATCAAAAAAAACATTTTGAGGATGCAAATACAATTTTAAATGATTTATTTAGAATTAAATTGAAAACTTTTGCTGCTTCTTTTAATGGCACAGATGAAGATACCAATACAGTAGTTTCAGAAAATGACAATTATAAAGTAACCTATTTTCAAAGTCCAGCGCCAGATGAAGCAACAACTGGAATTTTAACTTTACAAAATAGAGTTGATATTGAGGAAACAACAGGTAATCCAGTTTATACTTTTTTTATTACAGACTATAATTATCATAAAGATAATTATACAGATTTTATGGTATTGCAAGGTCATCCAAATAGTTGGGATGAAAATGACTTGAATGAGTTTAAAAAAATTGTTGATTTTTTAATCTCTGAAGGCTGGGAATTTGAATTACCATATGATCATTATGTAGATCAAAACACTGCGATTTCACCTCCATCAACAGAACAAACAATCACTTTTTCTGAGATTTCCAAGAAACAAGTGGATGATGCTGATTTTGATCCAGGAGCAACATCAACTTCAAGTTTAGACGTTTTCTATAATAGTTCTGATCTTAGAGTTGCACAAATTGTTGAGGGTAAAATACAAATTAAAGGTCCGGGAACTGCAGTAATCACAGCATCACAAATAGGTAATGCTGTTTATAAAAGAGCAGATTATATTTCAAGAACTTTCACAGTTGAAGGCTCAACAGGTGGCATTGTAGTTTCTACTTTACCAGTTTATGAAAATTTTGATTACACAGTTGATCAACAATTAATTAGAGAAAATGAAACTGTTGGTTTAGGTTTATGGTCTACAACTGGTCCAAGAACTAATTATTGTGATATTTTAATTGCAGAATCCCCAAATTGGTCTTTACCAAATATACAGACTCCAACAGGAAAAGCGATTGAATTTAAAGGAGGAGGTATAAAAGCAGAATTACTATTTACTCCTCAAACAGGAAGCTTTGGTAAAATTTATACTTCTATATTAATAAAAGTCAAAGACGCTTCAGATATCGATAAAAGTGCTAAACAACTTTATGGATTTGGTGAAGAAAATTCAGGTGGTTCTATTTCTGGAGCAACTTATGTTTTTGTAAAATCAGATGGTAATGGTGGCTATAATTTAGGCGTTAATGAATCTAGTGCGTCAACAGGCATTGTTTGGGATGATACTGCATTTACAGAAAATCAAGAATTAATGATTGTATTATATTTTGATGACGGAACATTGGGAACAACTACTGCTAAAATGTGGATAAACCCTACTCTTGGTGGAACTGAACCGACACCAACTACTGTAGATACAGAAATTAGAAGTATAGATGTAGATAGAGTTCAGGTTTATCAGCATTCTAATGCGAATACACCAGGAATAATTTTAGACGAATTAAGAATAGGTAAAACTTGGGAGTCAGTTACATCTCAAGAGAGTTTAGGTGTAAATATTTTTGATGTTAATAATTTTAAATTTGTAAATCCGGTAAAGGATATTTTATCTTTAGAAACTAAAGAGATCTCAATATTATCATTAAAAATATATAATTTACTAGGGAAAGAGGTTTTATCTAAAAACATAAATAAAGATTCTAAAGTTAATTTAAACGCAAGCAACTTGAAAAAAGGAATATATTTATTTTCAGTTGAAACAGAAAATGGAACTTATAGATCTAAATTCTTAAAAGAATAAACTCAAAAAGATCATTTGCTTGTAGAGATCTGAATATTAAAAAAATCTATTCAGACTTCTAATTTTAATAATGACAGATATCTTTATTGTATCGAAAAGTTAACTAAAACAGAACTCATAATTAGAAATTATGATTCTAGCAGAATTCAAATTTCAAGTAGCAATTTGAAAGGAAAGAATAAAAATAAATGAAAATAAAATATTGAAATTATGTATAAAACAAGTGGTAAGCGAACGTTGTAAAATCGAGGTGAAAGAAGAGCTAACAAAATTAGGAATTCACTTTAGTATTTTAGACTTAAGCGAGGTAGCAATTATGGAAAATATTTCTACCGAACAAAGCGAACAGTTGCAAGAAAGATTGTTGAGTGTTGGGTTAGAATTAATGGATAACGATAAAGCTATATTAATTGAGAGAATAAAAAATGTAGTCATAGAAACCAGTCATCATTCAGAAGAAAAGGTTAAAGTAAGTATTTTTAATTACTTAAGTGAAAAATTAGGCGAAGACTATACTTCCCTTGTAAACCTATTCTCTGACGTTCAGGGAATTACTATTTATAAATTTTTAATTGCTCATAAAGTTTAAAAGAGTTACTTGCTTATGGAGAGGAGATTATAAGATAATCGAAATTTCATATAAACTTGATTATATCAGCGTTGCACATTTATCTAGGCAATCTCAGAAAACACTGGATATGACCCCTCTTAATTTCTAAAATAAAAGAAAAAAAAGAAGGCCTATCGAAGAAATCGAAAAATCTACAAAAACTCTCCACATAATCTAAATATTTAATCTAATGAAAACACTAAATGTTCTATCCCTAATTTGTTCAATTTTGTTTGCAAATTTTGGTATTTCCCAAGAGATTATGGTTTCTAATGTTACTGAATATAATGCCGCTATTTTAAAAGTGAACTCTGGTGGAATAATCGTTTTAAAAAATGGTGAATGGAAAAATGTTAATCTTTTAGCGCATGGAAATGGAACTAAAAACATTCCTATTATTATAAAAGCAGAAACTGCTGGACAGGTAATCTTATCAGGAAACTCTAGCCTAAGCATTTATGGTAACCACATTATTGTTAGTGGTCTTTGGTTTAAAGATGGTAAAACAAGTTCTAAATTTGTAGTTCAGTTTAGAAAAAATTCCAAAGAATTTGCCAATAATTGTAGATTCACCAATTCTACGATTTCTTATTTTGGTACAGCTGATGAAAGTATAAAAAACCATTGGGTAGATCTATGGGGCAAAAATAATAGAGTAGATCATAATAATTTTACAGGTAAAGCAAGTTCGGGAACAACGTTAGTTGTTTGGTTAAAAGGAAAGAAGCATATTGAAAATAATCATAAAATTGATAACAATTTATTTGGTACAAGACCAGAATTGGGTATGAATGGTGGAGAAACGATTAGAATAGGTACCAGTACAAATTCTAAAAAATCTTCTAAAACGTTGGTAGAAAGAAATGTTTTTGCAGGTTGTGACGGAGAAATAGAAATTATTTCTAATAAATCAGGAGACAATATTTTTAGAGATAATTTATTTATTGGTAGCAAAGGAGCTTTAACATTAAGACATGGTGATAATGCATTGGTAGAACGAAATGTTTTTTTAGGAAATGGCGTTTCTAAAACAGGAGGAATTAGAGTTATCAATTCAGGTCATATCATTCGGAATAATTTGATGATTGGTTTGCAAGGAGATGGTTATAGAGGACCAATTGTGCTAATGAATGGGGTGCCCAATTCTCCATTAAATAGATATGAACAAGTAAGAAATGTAGATATCCAGAATAATACAATTATTAATTCTGGTCCAATTTCTTTTGGAGAAGGAAAAGATGATGAGAAATCTTTAGCGCCTAAAAACGTGAACTTTTCAAATAATCTAGTTTATAATAACAAAGCTTCAAGGAATATTATTTTTATTGATGAAGCGTCAGATATCAATTTTAATACGAATTATATTGATGCCTTAGGGACTTCAGAACAAGGTTTTAAAGCGACTAAAGTTAACTGGAAAGAAATACAAACATTTCCTATTCCAACCGCAGTAAATACAGATTTATTAATCGCCTCGAAGAATAATAAAAGTCCGCAAGAAGACATTAGCAGAGCAGTGAGAAAAACATATAATGTAGGTGCTTATAATTTAGGTTCAAAAAAATTACCAAAAGCATTAAACTTAAGAACGGGACCAGGCTGGAAAGCAAATATTATTACTCCAATCATAAAACCTTATGAAATTACCGTAGAACCTGGTTTAGAAACTTTGAGAAGAGCCATTGATAAGGCACCTTCTGGTTCTATTATCAATTTAAAAACGGGTAAATATATTTTGGAGAAGAAAATTAAATTAACGAAGAATATTACTATTATTGGAGATAAAGGTGGCACATCAATTTTAATCATTAAAAAAGATGTGGAAAATTCATTAGATTACTTTTTTAGAGTGAATGAAGGCAATAAATTTATTTTGAAGAATGTAATTATAGATGGTGAAAACTCGAACCCTAAATATGCGATTGTTTCCCCAGATAAAAAAGAAAATATATTGTATAGCGTTTTTGTAGATAATGTCATCTTTAAAAATTTTAAAAATACAGATGGAGGAAGTGTTTTTAAAGCATATACAGGTACAAAAGCGGACACGTTGAGTTTTAAAAACTCAAAATTCGAGAATAACTACCGAGGATTAAGCTTGGCTTATGATAAAGATAATATCGGAATTTACAATGCTAATATTATTCAAATAGAAAACACGGTTTTTGAAGATATTGAAGAGTTTGCAGTAAATTTTGTGAGAACAACGCCAAACATAGAAATTCATGGAGGAAAATTGGTTATTAAAAATTGTGTTTTTAGTAATGTTTACAACACAGAAAAAGGAAAAGTATTAAGAGTAAACGGAATTCATTCTGTACAAATTACTAATGCTGTTTTTGTGAATAGTTATAAAATTAAGAATCCAATTTCTTTGCAAGGAAGCGCTAGTTTTATTAAGAATTCTTTATTTTATGATAGCGGATTTCCAAAAGTGAGTAAAAACGCCAAAGAAATGGACCTTATATATAAAAACCCAAAATGGGAAGATGATAATTTATTTATTCCAAGTAACAAATCTCCTTTGTTAAAAGAGAATAATGGTATCGAAATTATAGGATTGAGACAGTAATTATGATGTTTTTTTGTGGATGAACTTTAGATTGTGTGAATTGACTTTAATACAAAAATCTGTCTTCGAAAAAATATTTTCTTTGTCTTCATTATTTATATGAAATTTAATTTTTAAATCGTTTTATTTTATAATCTATATCAGTGGATGCTTGACAAATAAAAACTGTCCTCTATAATTAGATGAAAATTATCTCCATAACTACTCCATCAATACCTTATTCAACCATTCTTTTAAGTCTGGAATCCAGTCCCGATCTACTTTTGAACGGTTTAAACCGAATCCATGCCCTCCTTTATTGAGTTGGACATATCTATAAGGGATCTTGTATTTTTTTAATTGTTCTGTATAAATCACACTGTTTTGATAATTTACAGAAAGGTCATCGGTAGCATGAATGATAAAAGTTGGAGGAGTACTCGAGCTCACCTGATTTTCCATGGAGTAGTAATCCAACAAGACCGGATCTGAAGCCTTATCGATCAATAATCTTTTATAAGAACCTTTATGTCGAAACGGTGGGTTGAAGGAAATAACAGGAGCACGTAAAATGGAAAAAGCCTGCGTCAATTCTTCTGATTTCACTCCTGGTGCAACAATATCTTTTTTTAGATTGTTCAGGCTAGCGGCCAGATGACCTCCTGATGAAGCGCCCTTAACTCCGATTTTACTTTTATCAATCTTCCATTTTTTTGCATTTGTATGGAGCATTGACAATGCCTTTTGTGCGTCGCACAAGGGCACTTTTTCCTGTTCATTAACAATTCTGCTATCAGGCAACCTGTATTTAAGGACTGCAACCACATTAAATCCCATTTCGAAGAATAATCTGGCATACGATTCACCCCGATCTACCCCTATAGAAACAGTTGCATAACCACCTCCGGGACAATACAGTAGTGCAGGTCCAATATTTTTAACACCCTTCTTACGATAGAGATAAATCACAGGGTTTGAAATCTGTGTAAATCGTTTGTTTTCCGAATCAATTTTTTCTTCTAATTCAATATTCTTCTTATTGAAAGGGACCTTGCCCTCTTCCCAAAGTTCAATTACTTCTTTGCTATATCCCTGAGCATAGGAATGACCAGCACTTAATATTACCAGGCCAATGATCATTCCATAAAACGTGATTCTCATGATGATTTAATTTTTGTAAGATTTTTTTAATATTGATACTTAATGTCTATCATTTTTTGTGAGGAAGTATTTTTCACTCTAATATCCATATCAATGGATGCCTAACAGGTAAATTCCTTATTACTTCTGAATGATTTGGATAAGCAGGTAATTCAAGATACGTATCTAAGTACTTTGAATTATTGTATGCTAATGCTCCAAATAACAAGGCTGGATGACATACAGGCCATTCGTTCCAAATGTAAATATCCTTTTTGTATGGCCACTTAGTCTTATCTTCAATATATGGATAGATAAATTCAAGACCTTGTTTTAATGACTTTCCATCTTTGGTTTCGAATTCAAACAAATTATCGTCAGGAGTAGATAATATTTGAGCAACGTTGAAGAAAGCATCGATATTAAATAGCGAATAGCCATAAGGTTTGGTTCTTGCTAACTCAAGTGGAAAACTACCATTAGCAGCCATTTGGTTGGGAAGGAGTATGTTTTTGAATCGATCTACGCAAAGTTTCTTGATTTCAACATTATCAGTAAGTACGGCCATTGAAGCCGCAGTTGCTGCCCAGCACGTGCCATGATTGTTCTTCCAATTCATTTCAGATATACCATATTCGTGTGTGGTCATCCACTCTAAAAACGCGCCAAACCAAGCTTTTATTTTTTCTGCTTGTAGAGGTGAAATACCTCCCTTGTCAGAAAGGACTTTTACCGATCGAGCGACTTCAACAAAATGGTATGCGTCTATCAATCCAATGCCACGACCCGTTACTTTCCCATAAATAGCTTGCGCATATAGTAAATGAGGGTTCATTTTAGTAGAAATATCTACAAACCAGGCATTTAAATGCTCCAGTGCCTTGTCTGCATAAATTTTATCTTCCGTTAGCAACCATGCTGAGGTTAATGTAGCGGTAATCTCACTCAGTCTGATCATTGCATATCGGTGTGCCGTGAAATTATCAGGATTCGTCTGACCATCTCGTTGTTGATAGGGACCACCTGGATTTTCAGGGTTCGGCCACCAATAGTCTCCTTCAGAATAAAAATCGTTTATTCCTCCAGTACTGCGTTCACAATGAGCATCGGTTACAGTTACAGGAACTGTACTTAAATATGCTTTTGCACGCGCAATTTCGGTTTCTTTCAAGGCTTCAATAATCGGATCCATTAAATCTTGTGCTTGTAGATTCATCGGAATAAGAAGACTAATGAATGTAAAAATAGAAGATATAAAATATGCTTTCCTTTTTAAATGATTTTTATCCATGATGTATAAGTTTAATTAATCTATTTTTTTGAATTTATGGTCATGATCAGTAGTCTTAATTCTTTTAGATAATTTTTTAGAAAGAAATTTAATTTCCTTATTATATGATAGATCTCCTGCTACATTTTTTGTTTCCATAGGATCTATTTCGTGATCGAACAATTCAGTTGCAACAACTTCTCCTGTGCTTAGTTTGACCCATTCAACATAGTTAAATCGTGATGATTTTGCTGAATAGCCCATAATAGTTCTGTCATAATCTTGTCTCGTAATAGGCCACTGAGTATATACAATTCTGTCCATATTCAACGTTGGGTCATCAAAGAGTGGCACGATACTTTGCCCATCCACATGTAAAGGGATTTCTAAACCACACAACTCAGCCAAAGTAGGATAGATATCAAGTGCCTCAACAGGTGACTCAGAAACAAGTCCTTTTTTACCATTCGGCGTATTAAAAATGAATGGTACGTTGGTGTCTATATTCATATTGGTCCATTTACACCAGCTGTTATAATCTCCTAACTTGTAACCATGATCACCCCATAACACTACAATGGTATTTTCTCTAATACCTAGTTTGTCTAACTGATTCATTAAGTTTCCAACCTGTGCGTCTGCATAAGAAACACATGCGTAATACGCTCTTCGAAGATTTAGCGCTGTAGCGTCATCTATTCCATCATACTCCCGAGGCATATTCGAATAAAAGCCTAGTTCGCCTCTAGTTCGTATCGCTTTTTCATATGAATTCTCTGGTCTTTTCTTTAAATCAGATAAATCAATAGAAGCCGCTGGGTACATATCCCAATATTTTTTAGGTGCCGTAAAGGGTAAATGAGGTTTTGAAAGACCTACCGCTAAAAAGAAAGGTTTGTCATCCTTACTCAATGCTTCCATTTTTCGGATCGCATTAAGGGTATTTAGTCCGTCCTTGTAAATAGTATCATGAACATCAGCAAACTCATAAGCTGGGCCTCTGTGAAACTCTGTGTTGAGTTCTCTTTTTTCAATTGCTTCTGGGGTAACATATCCTCTACCTGTCCAAGTAGATTTTGGTGTCATTTCATCATCACCGAACTGATTTTTAGTATCTGATCCATGATGATATATCTTACCACAAGAAGCGATGTTATAACCGTTCTGCTTAAAGAATTTATTTATAGTCAATACATCAGGCATTAAATCCTGAACAGCCTTACCTGTATATATACCTTTTTTCTCAGGTCTTATTCCTGACATAATAGAGGCTCTTGATACCATACATATTGCTTGTTGTACATGTGCTTGTTTGAACATGATACCATCAGCTGCTAATTTGTCTATATTTGGTGACTTAATATGACTAGCACCATAGCAGTTCAATTCAGTTCGCAAGTCATCTATTGCAATAAAAAGTACATTGTAATTTTGTTTTTCTTCTGTTTTATCGTTGTTGGATTGGCAAAAACCTATTGTTGTTGACATAAGGAATAGCCCAAATACAAGTGATAATTTATTTAATGGATTCATATTTTATTATTTATGTTTTATTAATTTTTTCTTGATTTTAATTGATAGTTGAATAAAGAAGGAATGTTAACCAACTTTACATTTTTATCCTCTATATATGGGTTAGGAGCATAGTCTATGTCAATTTTCTTATTTCCGTATACACCTATTAGTCTTGCAGCAGGTCCATCTTTCACACCGTTAATTATCACGACTTTATCGTTATCATGGAAATTTGTAAAATTTACTCGGATATTCCAAAAAGTACTGAACGCCCCATGCGATGGTTTCCAATAACTAGCACCACCACCACCAAAAAGCGGATATTCAAATTTATTTTCATCCAACGAGACCCAAACTTCGATATTGTCAAATAGGTTTTGATGGTTAGCCCCAGAGTGTTGATCTAATATGGGGTCTTGGTAAACCTTACAATCTTTATAAACACTCTTAGTAGACATCGTATTAATACTAAGGGGATGGGTGACTTTATTCTTTACTACTAAATTCTGAACAAGTACATTGTGCACACTACCCATGGCCACTGAATAATGAGCCTTCTTAAGACCAGATGTTTCAATATCCTGAATCGTGACGTTGCTAATTTCATCGGTCAATATACCACTGTCTGCATTTTTTATTTTCACGTCCTTTACCCATCCATTGTACAAACGGGTTAGATACATCGCATTATATCCATCTTCTACGTGATGCGCAATATTAGGTGCCATCGGAAATTCAATATTGAAATGTTCTATTCCAACTTCCTCAAGATGCTTCCATTCAGCTAATACAGGTGCCCATGCTTCCTTGATGTCATGAAGTAACGGATCTTTAATGCGTACTTTCTTTCCTTTTATTTGTGTAATCAATACTTTTTGGGATACCAATGCGTGATTGGGGTATTTCCAATGGTGTGACCCTAACTTTAAAGCTTTTAAATTATTGTTGTCGTAAAGAGAGTATAAAAACGAACCGTTCTCTCCTTCCTTATTGAACCATTGAATTTGAAGTACATCACCAACTTTCAATTTATCAACAGATTCCACTGTGATATCATGTTCTCCTCTGTTTCCATCTACCAATTTGGTCAATACTACTGGTGCTTTATCATATTTATCTAGGTAAGACTTCACTCTTTCCCCTGGCACCATAGTCCAAATCATTCCTCCAGACCATGCATATTGAGAAAAAGGTAGGGTTAGGTTATTTACTGGTTCCTTTTGAATTTTGTTGAGTTCTACCAAATACTCTCTTAATTCTTTCAATTCAGGAGGGTCAGAAAAAAACTTAAGTGGTCTCGGGTAATAAAGTGTGGTGCCACCAAGACCACTACCTGCACCTCTCAGGATAAAATTACTTCTAGAGATATAGAGAATCTCACTTAGTATGAATCTTCCTGCCGGAAATTGAAGTACCACATTCCCTTTTGTACCATTTACAACTGTCATAGCCTCTAAAATAGCCTTGCTATCGTCTAAACCATCATTAGGAATCGCTCCAAAATCTTCAACGCTCAGTGCGGTATCGGTTGATTCAAATGGAATGTCTACCTCACTAAAATGATATCCAGCGTATGAGAAATCGGGTAAATAATTTTCACTTTTAATAAGTTTATTTGACAAAATATTAGGTACGTGCTGCCCTTGAGCAATTAGGGATACTAGCAAGCAAGAAAGGATCATAAAGGACCTTAGATGTACTTTGGAATCTATTTCCAATTTTAAAATGTTTTGGTTATTAATTTTCATATGGTAAATAATTTTATTTATTAACTAATAACTCCTTTTTCTGGATGGTTAAATAACTTCCTTTAAAATCCTGATTTCTTATTTCCATGATTAAATTCATATTGGTAGCGTCAGGAACTACTTCAATAGCCGCTCTACCATTTGCCATTTTAATTGATTCACTCCTCGTAGGTGTTCCATAACTTACCAATGTCTTTCCTCCTTGTAAGCACTGAAAATAAACGCGATCTTCATAATCCAAACATCTTTGTCCTTTTTTATCAATAGCCAAAGCTTCTATAAGAATATTTCCATTTTCTAACTTACTATGGCTAAGAACTAGTTCTTTTGGCGACATGTTTTGTTTAAATGAATAATTAACTTTTAAGGTATCTGTTGCTATTAACTTTCCGTTCTTATACCCTAGAGAAATCAATTCATTCTCACCTTTTTCAAAATTGATATCCCAATTTAATCCAGAGGCTGGAAAATCGTTAATATCTTTTGTCTTCTTCTCTAATTTTTTTCCGTTGTGAATAAATTGTACTTCTTCACAATTACTATACACACTAATATTTCGTGCTAAATCTTTAGGGCCTGATCGTTCTGTCCAAGTGTGAGATTCTATGTAGCAAAACGGATCATTAGACCAATAACTTTTAAATACATAAAATGCATCCTTAGGGTTACCGTCTCTATCAACCAATCCTTTTTGATTGATATATGGAATATCATTCGTAGGTCTAAGTGGTGTGCCAAAATCCTTGATAGCCCATTGTGCATTTCCTACAAAATTTTCAGTTGTTTCAGAAATGCGTAGATGCCAATCGAATAAATCTACGATATAGTTTTCGCTCCAATCTCCAAATTTAGCAATATTCTTAACATCCACTTGATTAACGGCTTCCTCCCATTCATTCGGGTTCACTTGCCCTTTTCCATCTATAGGTGTTTCTGTATGTCTTCCAACCATACTGGAGCCACCATATTCCAAATGTAAAAAACTTTTGTATTCCTTCATTGCCTTACCCACTGCTTTCTCGTAATTGGTGTAAGCCCCAGAATACCATCCTGCCCAAATAGATGGAGAAAACACATCTACAATATCGGCACCCTCGTAGTACTTTCGAATACCTGTTGGTCTGCTTGGGTCTAATTGATGGCTTAGGTCGTTAAGTTCAGTTAGATATTCATTGATTTTTTCTGTATCATCTCCGTTTTCAAAATCTGGTAACCAATATATTTCATTTCCTAAAGACCATAAAATAATACTTGGGTGATTTTTGTTTTGTAAAATCATTTCTTTTAAAAGAAGTGTGGTATTTTGTTTCCATTTTTCGTTACCGATTCCTCCACGACACCAAGACAATTCGTCCCAAACTAAAATTCCGAGTTCATCACATGCTTTGTATATTTCAGGATCTTGTGGATAATGAGCTAACCTAACAAAATTGGCACCCATACCCTTAATAAGCTCCATGTCTTTTCTGTGCAATTTATTGGGCATGGCAGCACCATATCCTGCATGCTCTTCGTGACGATGTGTACCTCTTAGCAATACGCGTTTTCCATTAAGATAAAATGCGCCGTGATCTTTAAACTCAAACCATCGGAAACCAAATCTTTCCGATTGACTATCCAATGAAGCCTTTCCTTCTAATAACTCAACTTGTATTGTATAGAGTTGTGGGTTTTCAATGGACCATAAAAAAGGTTTTTTGACCGTCTTAAGTGAAATCAACAGATTAGATCCATTGAGATTATTCTTGTCAATTGTTTCAGTTTTACTTGTAACTTTTTCCCCTTTAGGGTTCAGCAAAGTGATTTTTATTTTTTTACCTATTAATTGCACTATTTCTCCATTTACTTGAATCGACACCTCTGTAGTTGCTGACTGATTGGTTACGCTAGGTGTATTGATATGCACTTTTTCGATGTACTCTTTTGATAGTGTTTTAAGCCATACATCTCTAGTGATTCCTCCAAAAATGAAAAAGTCTGCTTTTTGAGAAGGTATAATTTCAGGATTATAAGCATTGTCTACCCTCACCAAGATTTCGTTCTTGCCTTGGGGTTTTAGGAATTTAGTAATTTCAATATCAAACCCAAGATATCCGCCTACGTGTTCTCCTGCAAACTGTTCGTTGACATAGACTTTTGTGGTAATATTAGAACCTTCAAAATAGAGTACATACCTTTTGGATGTATCTAGGTTTTTAACTTCTAAATTTTTCTTATACCAACTTGCATCTCTTCGATATCCTGGAACCACATCTGTAGCGTCAAAACTATTCCAAGAATGTGGAAGCGTAATCGGGAGCCATAAATTGGATGTTTGGATTTCTGAAACCTTCGGATTGTTATCTTCTAAATAAAACCAATTTTCATTCAAATTAACTACTTTTCTCTCACTCGATATGGATTGTCCGTAAACGCGAGTGAAATTAATTAATAAAATAAGGGTAACTATGAGTACTTTTTTCATTCGTTTATAATTTGTCTTTTGTATTGTTGTTAATGTTTTCTTTTCTAATCAATGCCTCTAGGTAGTAGTAATCGGCATACGAAATTGGCACATCTACCTCATCATTCTTAGGCATATTACCTGTGCTGTGGTTCAAAATAAAGGGGTGTTTTGAGTTTTGTTCAATGATATATTTTTCTGAACTCAGCGATGAGATAATAGCATCTGCAAAAGTTGTATACGTTATGCCATCTTTTGAATAGTTTTGTAGTTCATACAAAGCCGAAGCGGTAATCGCAGCCGCAGAAGCATCTCTTGGTGCATTGGGTATGTCGGGTGCATTGTAATCCCAATAAGGAATTTTGTCTTTAGGCATTTGGGGATGCGACATTATAAATTTGGCAATCTTCTCTGCTTGTTTTTTGAAAAGCACATTACCTGTCTCACGATAACACATGGTAAAACCATAAAGTCCCCATGCCTGACCTCTTGCCCAAGAAGATTCGTCTGAGAATCCTTGATGGGTCTCTTTAGCAATTACCTTACCAGTTATAGTATCATAATTAACTACATGATAACTGCTAAAGTCTTTTCTGAAATGGTTCTTTAAAGTAGTGAGTGCATGTTGCTGTGCTACATCATAAAATATTGAATCTCCAGACAATTCTGTAGCAAGAAAAAGCAGTTCAAGATTCATCATGTTATCGACAATAACAGGAAACTCCCAAGAACCATGATCCCAAGATCTGAGGCTACCAAATGTTTCATTATATCTCGTTAGCAGCGTTTTAGCCGATTGAATAATAACATCTTTGTAAGCATCCTTTTTATCAAATTTATAGGCGTTACCGAAACTACAGTTTATTTTAAAGCCCATGTCATGAGTACGGTCGTTCCATTTTTCTTTTTCCGAAAAGACCAACCATTTCTGTGCTAATTCTTTATATTTTGCATCTTTACTAACCCCATAAGCCAACCAAAGGCTTCCAGGGTAAAAACCGCTTGTCCAATCTTTTGACGGAACTCCTCTAATCTCTCCACTAGGTTCTAAACATCTTGGGAAACCAAGGGAATCCGGTTCAATTGTAAAGCAGTTTGATAACCTTACCAAAGCCTCTTTCAAAGGGTACTTTGGTTGATCAACTTTCGAGTGTTCTTTAGGCTTTGCTGAGCATCCTACCATAACTACGAAGAGAATTATCCAGATCATCTGTTTAATTTCTATACGGTTCATTGAATTCAATTTTTATACACTATTAATAAGATTTAGTTTTTTTAGGTTTCCAATCTGGAAATTGATAGCACTCTTTTGAGATGTCCAATCCCTCTTCTTTTTCTAGTAAAAGGGTCTTTTTAAAAACTTCATTTTTCTTTTTTGTTAGTTCATTTACAAGAGACACAAAATTCTCATTACCAAATAACCCTTTGTAAATTACGTCCCATTCCCAGCCTGGATGGAACTCTTCAGCTACCTGAAATGCTTTAGATTTTGATAAATCCGAACATTTTTCAATGGGTTCTGGATAGTTTAATTTAAGACCCTCGGAGGCCTCAATTAACTGGATTAATTGAAAAGGAAGTTGGTCTCTGTATTTTTCATGATCGCAAAAAGCCAATATGCCCAGGCTTCTTTTCATATATTCTAATGCGTAATAGCCCCCTGGTCGGGTCATCCATTCGATGAATAAACGGGCTTCTTTTAGGTGTTTTGTCTGGCTGCTGATCCATATTTTATTTTCGGTATTTCTATTCGCAATAGCCCCATGAGGTTTATGATTAGGATAAGGAGGACGGCCAATTTGTATGGAATCTGTATTAAGGTTCATCTTGGATTTGAGTACATTAGGTAAATAACTACTATCAAATATAAAAGCAGCATTACCAGTACCAAACTCCCTTCTGGCTTTGGCATTATCATAAAAACCCGGCATAATCAGATTAAGATCATAAAGTTTCTTAATAAAATTAAAAGCTTGAATTAAATCTGGATTATCAATTGCAAACCGTCCTTTCTGATAATCAAAAAACTGATCGGTTTTGATAGCACCTGCTATTGAAGTCCAGGTATTCCGGATGCCAATAGCTGTCTTCATTGGTATCACTAATGGGTAAATTCCTGTGTTCTGTTTTATTTTTTCACACATTTCAACAAAGGCTTCCCATGTTTTAGGAATAAATTCCTCATCTATTCCGGCTTTTTTTAACACCGCAGTGTTGGTGAACATATAACCAGTACCTCTGATTTTTCCATTTGTGTATGGAAAACCATAAACGCTATCATTATAAATGTTTATTCCTTCAGCGAAACTTCTTTCCGGCCACCTTCCCATCCAATCTTTCTCTAAATCTTCTTTTGTGCCAAGAGAACTTATCCATCCCCTGGAGATTAGTTCAGACATAGACAGCACCCAATTACCATCCGAGTGAAAGGTGAATATATCTGGGGCCGAATCCTTTTGGAAAAGCAATGGTAGTTGTTTCTTGTACTCCGTATTCTGGATCGATACAAACTCCAAAATAATACCCGGATATTCTTTGTTAAATTGTCTGGATACGTCTTGGTAAAAATCGATTTCCTCTGTTGAGTAATTCATAATCTTTAGAGTAATAGATTGATGCTGTCCAAAAATCTGGACGTTAGATGGAACTCCAATAAGTGGACAAGTCAACAAAAGAATAAAAATATTTACCAGTTTCATGCGTAGGTATTAATTTAAAAAATTATAATTATTGAAGGCATTCATCAGTAATGTTTTGTTGTGAAGTTTTTCTTTAGGAATCTGATTAAGCCAGTTCATATATTTAACTTCATCGGGATATTGAAATGCCGTTTGTATCAAAATATGTGCGAGTTTATCTTCGTCCGAATCTCTAATTTGTTCATAAGGCCAGTTTTTAATTGGATTGGTATATGGCCCAATAAAGTCTACAGCCGATTTGAGCGATGCCCCTTTTGAATTTTTGAACTTCCAAATATCGATGTTCAAATGTTTTGCCAAGCGGGCTAAAGATAGGTATGCTTCCAGGTTGAACATTGAATAATCAAAGCTACGAGTTCGTGTCAATTCAAGAGGCTGCGATCCATTGGCTTCTATCTGAATTTCCATGCGCCTGCGATTCAATTCTTTTAAAACGCCTCGCGCCAGATCCTTTCTGTTAACGAAATAGGCAAAATGAACTATCTGGCAATCGTACCACGTAGCATGATTGTTTTTAGTATTGTTCTCGTCTCTTCCATTTTTACTATTCACCATCCAATCTAGAAATTTTGAATACCACAACTGTATTTCATTGTTAATAACGACCGTCCAATAATTTGATAACCGCAGTAAATCAATTGCGGCAGCTACCTGTATAAAATCTCTACTTTCAATAATCCCAATGCCCCTTCCATCTACTATACCAGGTATCGCCTGTGCAAAGTCCATATTAGGATTCATTCTAGTCGATTTGTCAATGAACCAAACTTCAATGAATTTGACAGCATGTTTCGCATACTTTTCGTCATCGCTAAAAAAGTAAGCAAGCGCCAAAGTCTCTACAACGTCTCTCATTATTTTTCTAGTTGGAGCATCTGTGGCACCTCCTAAGGTGATTGAATTTTTTACACCATCTTTTCTGATGTATGGCAGTCCATCGGGTTTTTCTGGATCAGGCCACCAATATGGTCCAAATGAAAAATAATCATGCTTATTGTCACTTGCCGCTATCATCGACTTATCCATCACAGATACCGGAGAAACTTTTAGTGCTTCGTTTGCCTCTGCAATCAAGAGATCATAAGCCTCTGTGATCAAGGTATGGCCTGATGCTAGTTTTGATTTATTATTCTTTAAGGTTGACCCGTCCCAAATCCAATTGTCCATTTGGCTTGAATCATCTTTGGCTGATTGCACCAGCTTATTACAAGATGTAAATATCAAAAGAATCAAAAACATGTTAAGTGAACTATTTTTCATCGGTATTTTCTTTAGTTGTACATTGAATTAGGACATAAATCAATTTGTGATCATTTCCTTCGTGTTTATCAGCCCATCCAATTCCAGATGAATGGACTCCTTATAGAACCTTCTCATAGCAATATCCGATCTTGGTTCGTCAATAACTGAAGATAATAATAACCAGAATTCCTGTCATTACTTAAGCGATAAATGGTAAAACTTGGTGATGCCATATATGACAGGAGGAGCAGATACGATATCGTCATTCCATTGAATATAGTTACCTGCTTTAAAATAATACTCGTCGGTAGTGCCATAAAATTCATGGGTATAAGTTTGACTTCCAGAATTACCATTGACCGTAACATTAATGGTTCCTTCTTTCATTGTTATGGTATAATCGACCATATCACCCAACGATAGATTCTCGGCCAGTTTTATACCATATTCAGAGCCTACGGAATCGTTGGTCTGAAAACGTGCTTCAATAAAGCACTCACCAGGTTTATAGCCAGTCCAGCGTAGTTTTAGCAGTTCTGAATTATTTTCGTGTCCATGAATTTGCCCAATAATCGTTTTTGGTTTGACCTCCGCAACATTAATAACTTTACATCTCGCCGTGAGGTAGTGTTCATTTTGATCGGAGATTTTCCAATTAGCCCCATCGGTAAGTTGACGCAACTCAACGCGAGGATAACTGGCATGTGCACTAGTTGTACCTCCATTGCTTGGAACTTTAAATACCATGGCTTCATCTTGCTGATTGGTGTAAAAAAAGCTACTCGAGTAGATTTTTAAATTTTCAGAACCCTTTATTTCCAGAAAAGAATTATCTACTTCATTTATCGTTTGTAGTTTCCACGCACTTAAATCGAAGTTTTCTCCAGGATTTAGTAGGGAGGTTTCAATAGGTTCTGGTTCTGTAGGTTCTAAATTATCGGTGTCATTTGAGCATGATATACTTAGACTGACCGCTATGATTAAAAAGTAGTAAGAGATTTTATTGTCCATTAGGTTAATATTAAACTTTTAGTTTGTAATTAATAACTGCAAATTTTTTAAGTCTAATTTAAATTTTTATTTATGTCTGTTCTAAATGACGATATACTTATTATTTATATTTTAGTATTGGGTGAATAACCAATACAAAATAAATTCAATTTTTAATAGTAAAAACAGGAAATAGATTTAAAAAACCAATGGAAAATAAAGGGTATTTTCCATTGGTTTACAAACTAAATGAACTAATTCAAACAATTACTAATGTTCATTTTTTTATTCTATGCTGAACAAATCTATTCTAGCTTCTCCATCACCATAGTCAAGTCTTACAGTAATATTACTGGCACTTCCTGTTTCAAATAAAAATGAAATTTCTTCATATTCCCCAGAAGATGCTGAAGGGCCTGTTGATGTATCCAGGATTATGTTACTTGGATTATCTGCATCTGTAATTAAAAATTTAACTCCAATAGGCAACTCTGTTTTTTTCGTAACAAACCAAAATTTAATGGTATAAAATTCATCAGGATCTACCTGTAATGTTTGGGCTAACCAATCATTAGATCCAAATTTAGCTCCCCGGCCTCCGTCTGGGGGTGTAGGAGCTCCAGAACTACTTAATCCATTCCAGTCCCACAAACTCCTGTAATCACTTACTTCAAAGCCTGGGGCTAGAAACTCTGGTATAAATTTACCAGGCACAAAAATTGATTCTTCATAAATACTTTCGTCTATACCACTCGTAGCTTTTAATTTTACCACATAATTTCCCCTACGTGGATACAGGTGCACTGGGTTTTCTTCAGTTGATGTTGTATCATCTCCAAAATCCCAAAGGTAACCAGTAGCGTTATCTGACGTATTAGCAAAAGTCCCTGTCGCTCTCTCAACTGAGTAGTCAAAACCAGCAACTGGAAAGCCGACAGGAATTACAGATGTAAATACATCTTCAACACCATTACCATCTATTGAAGTTAAACTAACAGTAAATTCTTTCTTTTCAACATATAAGTGTTCTGGACTAACTTCTATTGATGTTTGACCATCTCCAAAATCCCATAAATATTGTGTTGCATGTGCCGATTCGTTACTAAATGTTACATTTAACCCTTTTGCTGTTGTCACATACTTACTTGTTGGTAAGTTTGTATCCTGAGAAGTATATTGTAAATCTTCTTCGCATGATGTTAAAACAAATAGAATAAGAACCAAAGTCTTTATTCCATTTATACTTAAGTTTTTAATATTTTTCATTGTTATAATTTTTAAAAATTAGACATTAAATTTAGTAACCTGGGTTTTGGGTAAGACTACCATTATGTACTTGAATTTGATCTAAAGGTATTGGATACAATCGTTGAAATGGTTGCATATTCGTTTCAAATATTATTAAGTCTTCTCCAGTTCTAAAATTCTCACGACGTATTTCGTTTTGAAGAAATTCTTCAGCTTTACCAAATCTTAACAAATCAAACCAGCGATGATTTTCACACGCAAATTCTATTTGTCTTTCATTAAGAATAATATCACTCATTTCAGATTTATTACTAACCATACTAAGATCATATAGTTTATCAGGTAGACCAACAAAAGCTCTTTCTCTAACTACGTTTAATTGATCAATTGCTCCAGACAAATTATTTTCTTCAGTCAATACTTCTGCATACATTAGCAAGATATCAGAATATCTAAGTATTGGCCAATCTTGACCACCATCCTGTAACTGTTGGTCTGTCAAAAATTTTCTGAAATATGGTTGATTTATTGTATCTTGAGTATTTGGGTTAATTTCATATGGGGAAAGCGTTGGGTGCTTTCTTGTATCGCCATCCTTATATTTTCTAATTAATTCAGCAGTAGGTCTAGACATGCCTAGACCTGTACCTTGATTAACATCAGCTCCAAGTGTTAGTGGGGCAAAAATACGATTGAATTGATTTCCATTTCCAGTTCCATCACTATATTGAATTGCAAATAGTATTTCAGGATTATTTTGGGTATTTATAGACCATATATCTGTATAAGAAGTTAAAAGTTTATACTTTTCGCTACCGATAACTTCGTCTAATGCTATTTTAGCATCGCCAATGTTTCCAATCGTTAAATTAACTTTTGCTAATATGCCTTTAGCAGCCCACTTGGTTGCTTTTCCGATATCTGAATCATTTTCATATGGAAGAAGGTTAGATGCATCTTTTAAATCTGTAATTATACTCTGGTAAACTTCATTTATAGGTGTTCTTCCAATTGTATATGATTCTGAGAGTGATACTACATTATTCACCAAGGGAACATCGCCAAAACTTCTTGCTAAATCAAAATAAATCAATGCTCGAATAAACTTTGCCTGCCCTATTATCTGATTTTTTTTAACTTCATCTAATTCAATATTATTTATCTTATCTAAAATAATATTAGCTGTTAAAATACCATTATAAGATAATTGATAAAAATCAGATATAAATAGCTCAGTTGGATTAAGTTGAAAGTTATCAATGGGAAATCCAGCTTCTTCTCTATTTGCATATGCGTTGTCAGACCTTATTTCTTGCATTTTCCAATTTATATCATTTAAGCTTTGTAATGAATTATAAGCGGCATTCAATGCACTGTTAAAATCTGATTCAGACTGATAGAAATTTTCAATTGAAGATTCAGAAATAGGAGCAAGATTTAAATACTCATCCTCGCAGCTGTAGGAAATTAGTATTGTTATTATTATTATTATTATTATAGTATATAATTTTTTCATAATTTTTAATTTAGAAGTTTAAGTTAAGTCCTAATGAAATCGTTCTGTTTAAAGGTTCAGATCCGTAATTAACACCTCTTGTTGTTAAACTCCCGGCACTATCAGTAATCCCTTCTGGATTATATCCCTTAAAATCATTACTCGTTATATAGAAAGCGTTTTGAACAGAGATATACAGTCTAAGTGTATCAAAAAATGATTTACCAGAACCCTCTGGAGACAATGAATATCCTAAAGTAATATTTCTGGCTCCCCAGTATGATCCATCTTCAATATAATAATCTGTTGACCCTAATTTAGCTCCATTTGTATTACCAATAATTTCACCATTTCCAGGGTCTTCCGGACTAAACCACTGATTGTCTGTAAAATATAAACGGTTCGACCTGTAATAGTCAGCTTCAAAATTATAAATTTCTCCACCAATAACGCCGTTGATAAGTATTGATAAATCAAGATTTTTATACCTAAACTCATTAATAAAACCAAATTCAAAATCAGGCAAATAATTACCCAATACGGCTCTATCATCTGCATCAATTTCACCATCTCCATTTAAATCAGCTATTCTAATACTACCTGGGCTTGCTCCTGGAAAACTTGGATTATTATCAATTTCTTCTTGATTTTTCCAAACACCTTGTTGATGCCAACCAAAGTATTGACCAATAGG
>Ga0114998_10000901_pt1 | contig 22575 bp, 19 predicted proteins | sample ArcticOcean_MG_C_5_FD_87044 | JGI IMG/M metagenome (GOLD analysis project Ga0114998, IMG submission 87044) | Marine microbial communities from western Arctic Ocean - ArcticOcean_MG_CB4_138 | ecosystem: Environmental > Aquatic > Marine > Oceanic | place: Arctic Ocean: Canada Basin | collected... | reverse complement strand
TGGATAAGCATTCGATCACTATCGATATCGCGAACTTTGAGATGCGTCACTTCAGATGCACGCAATCCGCCCCCGTAACCGATGCGCAAAGCCGCGCGGTATTTAAGCCCAGGGCCAGGTGCAGCTGCCAGCAGGGCGGACACTTCCTCAACGCTGAGAACGATAGGCAATTTGCGCGGCTCCGTTCGGAACTGCATATACTTCTTCATCTCATCACGATCGCAGGTCATCGAGAAAAAGAACCTGAGCGCAACGATGCGCGCGTTGAATGTTGATGGGGTGACGCCTGTGTCTGCCATGTACAACTGATAAGCGCGCAGATCATCCGGCACTGCAGTATCGGGTGATCGACCAAGGAACACCGTAAAATCCTTGAGCGCACGGATATGGGCTTTTTGCGATTTGTCACCCATCCCTCGGATGCGCATGTCTTCCATCATCCGCTCACGAAGCGGGCTTACTTTCTTCTGTGTCATGGGAACCTCCTGTTTGACGATTGAGAAGGTCCCAATCATCAGCCAAGAGCCCCAAAACACGAAAACAACGTCAAATCAGTAGGTAGAACGACTGCAACAAGCGCCTTTGCCGCGCGAGCGGCTTAGTCCTTGAACCCGGTCTTAACCTTGGTGATATCCGCAGCATTGGTTGCTAAGGGCGGATTCCGGAAGTTCGTTGCAGTCGCGAGAGCATCTATCCTCGGCATCAATAGCAGACATTCAGGCCGCACCGCTGCATTGGGGCGGCATGGTCAATGTCAACTATCTTTGTGACATCATATTTCTTCAGGCAACTCGTCGCTTTGACTTTCTTGAAGGTATTGAAGATTGTCGCGTCTGCGTGCCACAGTTTCATGCCACTCTTGCGCTTCACGATCGGTAAAAAAGTTGGCATCGGGCGCTAGCCGCTTTACAGCATCTTCAACTTCAGCAAGGCTCACACGGAAAAATTCTTTCCTCATATTAGACATATTTATCCGACGCTCAGAGAACTCATGATGCAGTGCTTTTTCTAATGCGGGTGCTTCATCAGAATACACCATCGCATGGGTATCAAAGCCAAACGGAACACTGGCGTCACCAAGTTCTTTAACACGATCATTAGGGTCTAATCGCCGTGTCAGACCAATCTTAACTACCTCATCGCCAAACGACCCAATATTAGAAATAACATAGACATATCCAGACTTAGTCATTTCAGCCATTGCCCTAGCGCGTTCGCTAACGTCACGTGCTTCCGCCAATTGTGCTTCAAGTTCGTCAATTCGAGACTGGTCCGTCCCTGCTTCGGCCCGCGCCTTGTCTAATAGCTTTTGATATTCAGCCTCCTTTTTCTCCGCAGCAGCAGCTTCTGCTAGGAGTTTTTTTTCTTCACGTTCAGCTCGCGCCAGTTCTGTCCGTTCTTCTTTCTCTATTTTCAATTGTTCGCGGTATTCGTGAGCTAGGTGAAGTTCTTCAATCTTTAAGGCCACATAGTTTTCAACGATTTCAAGTTGCATGGACGAATTGGCAGAATTGATCTGTTGGGCTGCGTTCAAGATGCGTTTTCCCATCGCGACGATGTTGTTCCATCGCGTGTTTGCAATAGCAGCCTCACATTCATTGTTAAACGCTCGCATCGTCAGACGGGTTTGACGGTTTATCATTGTTTGGCCCTTGGCACGGCTTCCTTCTACTGTCCAATCGGCAGGGCAAATTGTCGCTTTTTTGGCCGATACCATTGCCTTCTGCTTGGCTCTAACGTCCTTGATAGAAGTCTTGAAAGTTGCGCTATCTCCAAAGTCAAAATGCGGTTCATAGACCCCCAGTTCGGCAAACGATAGCTTTTCATCATACACAGCAACTTCTTGCCGCAACTTGTTGAGCAGTTGTCTTTTTTCAGAATATTTGGCACGTACCTTTTGTGTTTTAAGACCAGTATCTGCGACTTCTGCCTCTAGGCGCGAAATTTCATCTTCCAGTGAAGTTGCTGGCGAGTACTTTTTAATAAGCCCATCTAGTTTCAACTGAATCTCAGCGCCCGATTGTTCACATTTTTTCGTCTTTGATCTGTTTCGCAACCAAAGAAAAATAAGGGGAAAAGGGAAAAGTATCCAAATAAGTAGTGCAAAGGTTGCGGGGGTCATCAACTAATTCCTGTATCTATATTGAACTAGTATTGTTGGGTTATTACCTCAATGCAACCACAGATGTACGAACAATATATGCACTACCGGACCGCCCAGCTCCACAAGGAAACTGTTTTGGTTATTCGGCTGCACGATTCTCCAAGATCGGCTACCGGACGCTTACTGCAACTGCCGCGAAAGTCCGGAATGACGAGTCGCAACGCAACATCCGAGAGTGGTGGTGAAGGTCCGGTTAGGGCCGGAAGCGCTGGTTCGGCTACACCGGCAGAGGTCCGGAAAGTCAACAACCCGGTCAGAGCCGCGTTTTCTGCCCGTGTCTGCTCTGGTCAAAACAGCCATTGACGCCGGGATCTATTTATAGGCTCAGAGTTTGGGCATTTTTTACCGGTAGTATGACCGTCCATTAGATGCTGCGATGCATCGCTGATGTGAGATTGTCAGCCCATAAAATGGATATTTTTCAGACCAAACCAAAAATTCTCTCATAATAAAACAAAGACAAAGCATAATTTACCCCATGAAAAGAAAAATAGGCCCCCGCGGGGTTTTGGATCCACCCAGCTCATTCGCGCGGTACTCGCTAACAAGTTTTATCTTGCCGTGAAAGAGTTGCAACAGCGCGGCAGATCGTTATCAGAATTATTCGCAGAACAGCTGGATGCAGATCCAATTGGCACACTGACAACGTTGAAGGCGTATTTGCCCGTTAAATGAGGGGATGCGAGTGCATTAGCCTGTAATCAACGTTGGCAAAAATAACTTTCGCGTCCCTTTATTAGCTAGCAAAGTCGCATTTTCAACGCAGATCGACGAGGGGACTGAATAGGTGGCAATTTTTCAACCTTGATAAAACGCTATAAAAAACAATAATTTATGAGGTAACGTGGTGCGGGCGGCGGGACTTGAACCCGCACGGCCATACGGCCTCCAGATTTTAAGTCTGGTATGTCTACCATTCCATCACGCCCGCAACCGGCGGTCTGAGCGCTTGTTTTAACTAAAAAACGCGAGACCCCAACCAAGGCTATCTCTAGGCATTATGTCTATCAGGTACAAGAACTATTGCGCAAAATTCGCAGGTTTCCCCACCCGGTAACGCAGTCAACTCAAATCACCTGAAACATCCTCTTTCACCGCCTGCATCGCAACATAGGTCGAGGTACTTGCAACATGCGGCAGGCTTGATATCTGCTCGCCTAAGACCCGCCGGTAATCCGCCATATTACGGGTGCGGATTTTCATCAAATAATCAAAATTTCCCGCAATCAAGTGTACCTGTTCGATTTCTCCAATCGTTGCCACGGCTGTATTGAATGCGCTCAATGCCGCCTCGCGCGTATCAGACAGCCGCACTTCCACAAACGCCACATGATCCAGCCCCAATTGAATCGGATCAAGAAGCGCCCGGTAGCCTTTGATCACACCAGACTGTTCTAACCGTCGCAACCGCGCCTGCGTTGGCGACTTGGACAGTCCGATATCCTGCGCAAGATCGGTGATAGTAAGTCGGCCATTCTGGGCCAAAGCCGACAAAATCCTTCGATCAAATCGATCCAGCTCTATATGAATACTTATTCCGCCTGAAGGTCTATATTCAGTCATATTCACTCCAAATAGTCCAAATTAAGCCCCTTATACTAACATATTTTTGCAATACTAGGCTATGATATAAGGGAATAGACATGTTGGATCACGCTTTACTGCCAACTTTACCGCAAATGGTACAGGTCAACTATTCACAACAGGCCGAAATCGTCAGTCACCTCATAGATCAGGCGGCACTGACACCAGAAGCGCGCGCACAGATCAGCCGAAACGCGGCAGAAACGGTGCAGCGTATCCGCACAGAGGCAAAACCGGGGCTGATCGAGGCTTTTCTTGCGGAATACGGGCTGTCCAACGCCGAGGGCATTGCCCTGATGCGGCTCGCTGAGGCTCTTTTGCGTGTTCCCGATGCCGCAACAATCGACGCGCTTGTTACAGATAAAATTGCCCCCGGCAACTGGGCCTCGCATTGTGGTCACGCAGCATCGACCTTGGTAAACGCATCGACACTTGGACTGTGGAGCACCGCGCAGGTTCTCAGACCGCAGTCCCCATCTACCAAGCAGAACCTTAAAGGTGCCATTCAACGCCTAGGCGCGCCCGTCATCCGCCTCGCCATGACCCGCGCCATGAAGGAAATGGGACGTCAATTCGTTCTGGGTGAAACCATACAGTCCGCCCTGCGCACCTCACAGGGTACGCAGAGTAATGAGCAGCATTCGTTTGACATGTTGGGCGAAGCCGCTTGCACCAAAACCGATGCCGACCGCTATTATACCTCATATACGCAAGCGATCGAGGCGATTGCCCGTGCCTCAAATACCCGTGACACATGGAAAAACCCCGGCATCTCGGTAAAATTATCTGCGTTGCACCCACGATATGAGGTGGCCAAAACCACGCGCGTCATCGCCGAATTGGTGCCAAAGCTGCGGGCGCTAGCGGTCGCGGCAAAAACCGCAGCGATTGGTCTGAGCATCGATGCTGAAGAGGCCAATCGTCTGGTTTTGTCTCTGGCAGTGATTGAGCAAGTTCTGGCAACGCCTGAACTGGCGGGATGGGACGGTTTCGGTGTGGTTGTTCAGGCCTATGGGCCACGCGCCGGTGGCGTCATTGACCACCTTTACGATCTGGCCAACCGCCACGATCGCTCAATTACAATTCGTCTGGTGAAAGGCGCCTATTGGGACAGCGAGATCAAGCAGGCCCAGTTGGATGGTCTGTCCGGGTTTCCGGTGTTTACCAACAAAGCAGCCACCGATATCTCGTATATCGCCAACGCCCGCAAACTGTTTTCCATGACGGACCGGATTTATCCGCAGTTTGCCACCCATAACGCCCATACCATTGCAGCCATCCTGCATATGGCCCCCGATTACATGTGTTTCGAGTTTCAACGCCTCCACGGCATGGGGGCAGCCCTGCACGGGCAGATCCGCGCCAGCCATGGAACGCGATGCCGGATTTATGCCCCCGTTGGGGCTCATCGTGATCTGTTGGCCTATCTGGTCAGGCGGTTACTTGAAAACGGGGCCAACAGCAGTTTTGTCAATCAGATTGTCGATCATGAGATCCCACCTGAGCAGGTTGCGTCCGATCCTTTCACCAGCTTTGATTGCCAACAGCGACCATTGGCGCCAGGCGCAGCGCTGTTTAGCCCCCAACGCCAGAATTCTCGGGGCTATGACTTGTCCGACGGCCCGATCCTTGCTGCGATAGAGCACCGACGCGGTTTGTTTCACAAAACCCAATGGAGCTCACAGCCTGTGTTGGCGGGCCTGTCCTGCCCAGAACGCCCCCAAATTTGCAACAATCCCGCAGTCCCCACCGATGTGATTGGACAAGTAGCCAGCGCCAGCGTCGCCGATATTGATCTCGCCTTGCAGACCGCCACAGCTTGGACCGCCACACCGCTCGAACGTGGTGAAACATTAAAGCGAGCCGCTAATTTATTTGAGAAAAATGACGGCGAACTGTTTGCACTGTTGACACGAGAGGCCGGTAAAACGCTGCCTGATACGGTGTCAGAGCTACGTGAAGCAGTCGATTTTCTACGGTATTACGCGGGCGAGATTCACCAAGCGCCAGCCCTGGGCTTGGTCACCTGTATCTCGCCTTGGAATTTTCCTCTAGCGATTTTTACCGGACAGATTGCTGCGGCTCTGGCGGCTGGCAACGCCGTTCTGGCCAAACCCGCCAATCAAACACCGCTGATTGCCTATTTTGCAACCTGCCTATTGCATCAAGCCGGCGTGCCACGCAGCGCATTACAACTGTTACCGGGCGATGGCACGGTCGGGGCGGCGCTGACTGGCAGCGCCCGCGTGGACGGTGTCGCCTTTACCGGCTCGACACAGACCGCCAAGACTATCCGTGTCAAAATGGCCGAAACCTTAACGCCCGGAGCTCCGTTTATTGCCGAAACCGGGGGGCTAAATGCAATGATTGTCGACAGCACTGCCCTGCCCGAACAAGCCGTTGCCAGCATCATCGAAAGCGCCTTTCAATCTGCGGGGCAGCGCTGCTCGGCCTTGCGCTGTGTTTATATTCAAGACGATATTGCCCCTGAGGTAATCGCAATGCTTATTGGTGCGATGCAGCAGTTGTCCCTGGGTGACCCATGGCTGCTGAGCAGCGATCTCGGTCCGGTCATTGATCCTGTGGCGCAGGCACGCATTTCAAAGCATATTGCCGAGGCCGCAGACCAAAACCGTGTACTTTGGACGCAACCCGTCCCGTCACAGGGCCACTATATCGCCCCAACTCTAATTCAGGTCAGTGGCATCAAAGCGTTGGAACAAGAGGTTTTTGGCCCCGTCCTGCATCTTGCGACCTTTGCCAGCCACCAGATCAATGCGGTGGTTGAAGCAATCAATGACACAGGCTATGGGCTGACCTTTGGACTGCAAACCCGCCTGTCAAACCGCGCCAAAGAAATTGCGCAACGCATTAAGGCTGGCAATATCTATGTCAACCGCAACCAGATCGGTGCGGTGGTCGGCAGTCAACCTTTTGGGGGGCACGGTCTGTCAGGCACCGGACCCAAAGCCGGGGGACCGTTTTATCTCGGCAGGTTTCGCGCGGTCAGGCGGCAAAATTCATCTGGGGCATGGGATCAGGTTATGTCACAAACGGCGCTGATAAAAATAATGGAAACCGCCGCCACCGGTGTGCACAGCCCAGATGTCCTTTTACCCGGCCCCACCGGAGAGCTGAATGCACGCTCTACCTTGGCCAAACCTGCGATACTCTGTGCCGGACCTGGCGCACATACAGCAGATGCACAGGCCAAAGCGGTGAGCGCATTGGGCGGCGTCGCAGTCAAAGCAACCGGACAAATTCAGGCGGGACACCTGACACATCTCGGCCCTCTTGGCGCGGTTATCTGGTGGGGTGATGAGGCAACCGCCCGAGTGTTTGACCTTGCTCTTGCCGTGCGTGCTGGACCCAGTGTTGCGTTGATAACCGGTCAACCCGACAGCGCACATGTCTTGTTAGAGCAACATGTGTGTATCGATACCACAGCCGCAGGTGGAAACGCCGCCCTTTTACGTGGGGACAGTTGACGCCACCACATCAAATGACCACATATCTCCTATGTTACCGATCCGCGATCACAACCCATCTGGCAAAACTCCCTATGTCACCTATGTGCTCATTGCTCTGAACAGCCTTGTGTTTCTGGGCTATGCCGAGCTGTTGGGAAACCATGCGGCACTGGAGGCATTGCTCGATCGCTGGGCGCTGTTTCCTGCCCGTTTAAGAGAGGGTCAAGACCTACACGGCTTGCTCACCTCGATGTTTTTACACGGTGGTTGGATGCATCTGTTGGGCAACATGCTATTTCTCTATATTTTCGGGGACAACCTTGAAGACGAAATGGGCCACAGCCGCTATCTGCTGTTTTATCTGGCCTCGGGCATTGCCGCCGGACTGATCCAAGCAGCCTCTGATCCGTTTTCAAGCATTCCAACTGTCGGGGCCTCGGGGGCGATTGCAGGTATTATGGGCGGCTATCTGCTGCTTTATCCCAAAGCCAGAGTAGACGTCTTGTTCATCTTCGTAATCTTCTTTCGCATTTTCTCAATTCCGGCATGGATCTGTCTCGGGGGCTGGTTTGCCCTGCAACTGTTCAACGGCCTCGGGTCGGACCCAACGCTTGGCGGCGTGGCCTATTGGGCCCATGCTGGCGGTTTTATGGTTGGTTTTGCGCTGACCCTACCGTTCTGGCTGCGCCGCGGCGGCCGCGGCTACTGGCAAGTCACTGACGGACGACCGCCGCATCCAGAGGCCACCTACAAATTGTCCCGCAGTCGTATTCCCGTGGTTCCCAGACGGCGCCATGATTAGATATCAATTTTTTCCGGCTGTGGCGCCACACTTGGCGGGCTGATCTTTTTACGCAAGATGATATCGCCGTTTGGTAAGACTTCAGGCGCTTCATAGACGCTCCAATCATCAACCTGCTGCAAAAGGTCGCGCAAATAAGGCGCCATTTCAGTGGTAAAGCTGCGCAGTGCAGGTTCCAGTGATCCGCTCAGTTCGTCAAGATCTCTGAGCGCCGGCTGCAACTGTTGGATCAAGCCTTTCAGAAACATCTGCGCCCCCCGTTCTATCAAACCGGGGGCCGGTTCTTCAGCCTGCGCGGCGGACAGACCCGCAAATACGATAAAACCGCTTAAGAGTATCTGTTTCATTGCAAAATTTACCTTCTTAATCTCAACTTATCCTACCTGTCTTAAACCGCCTCAGCCCGCCTCAGTTGAATATTTTCCCACGCTGCGTTGACATCAATTAGCCGTTTTTCAGCCAATTTGATCGCTTCTTTCGGCAAGCCACGCGCCATCATCACGTCAGGATGGCAAGCCTGAACCAAGCCCCGCCACGCCTTTTTAATTTCAGACAGAGGGGCGTCGGGGGACACCGCAAGCACCACATAAGGATCTTGTTCTGCATCGGGAACGAACCGCGCCCTTAACGTCATAAAATCCCGTTGCGGCAAACCAAAAATCTCGGCCACGCGGTGTAAAAAAACGTTTTCTTGTGGATGATAAAACCCATCCGCCACCGCGATATGAAACAGACCTTCCATCAGATCGCCAAGAGCCGCCTCTTGATCGCGAAACAGGGTCTTGATACGCACAGCGTAGGCCTCAAAACCCGCAACATCCTGCCGGGCGAGGTTAAACACCCGCGCCGCGTCAGCTTCATCCTCGGGGGCAATGTGAAATACCGAACGAAACGCCCGCACCTCATCCCGGGTCACCAAGCCGTCTGCTTTGGCCATTTTCGCCCCTAGTGCCACCACGGCAATGGCAAAGGCGACGCTGCGCTCGGGTGGCGTGCGCAAACGATCAAAAATCGCGGACAACGCCTCTCCCGATGCGAGGGCCGACAAAGCTTGGGTGATCTTGTGCCAAATAGACATGCGGTTAGTTTAGCGCAAGTTTTGATGGTTGTCAGCGTCCGATCACAGAATTTTCTGCAGCAGGATAAGATCAAGCCATTGATCAAATTTAAACCCGACTTCTGGCAGGCGCGCAACAAACTGAAAGCCAATTTTTTGATGGAATTGGACGCCAGATGGGTTTGCGCTGCTGACACCAGCCCAAAGGGAATGCACCGCGCGGCGGCGCGCCTCTGCTTCGAGCACAGTCATTAGGCGTTTTCCCTGCCCCGTGCCTTGGACTTCAGGCGCCAGAATAATTGAATGCTCCATTGTGCGGGCATATCCCGGCCCACCCCGAAACTGAAAAAATGTTGCAAAACCAAGTACTTTTTCATCTTGCTCCAACACCAAAAACGCTGATCCACGCGTGGTGATATCCTGTTCCAGACCGGGAATAGATTTTGTGGCGCTGGTAAATGTCAACAAAGTGTCCGTGATGACAGCGTTCCAAAGCGTCGCTATTTGCCCCGCGTCACTAGGCTTCGCCTCACGAATTTTCATCGCACAACCTCCCAAGATAGAGATGCCGCCACAGCGCCTTGTGGGAATTTTAGAATTGTGAACAACAACATATAACAATTTAAATACATGGGTGTATTAACCAAAAATACTCGAATTAGTAAACTGAAATTAAAATCCCATTTTACACTTCCTGCACGCACGACATACTATAATGTCGTGTTCAGCAGGCACTCTGCGGGCGGCACATTCCCGTGTCTACAGTACCCCATATTCAAATTAATTTTACAGTGACCGAAAGCGAAGCACCATTATGCCAGAAATAGATAAGGCAAAACATTTCAAATCTCTCCATGTCGCGGGAAACCCACTTGTCGTTTATAATATCTGGGACGCAGGTAGCGCCATGTGCCTTGCCCAACAAGGCGCAACCGCGATTGCCACGGGCAGCCTATCGGTTGGCGCATCTCAGGGGTTTGCAGATGGCGAAGTCATACCTTTGCAACGCGCGCTTGAGACCGCACAACAGATCGCCCAAAGCGTGGATATTCCCGTCAGCCTTGATTTTGAAGGTGGATATGCACGAGATCCCGAGACGCTGAAAGCCAATATCAAGGCGGTGATCGCCACTGGCGTTATTGGCATCAATTTGGAGGATCAAATCGTTAAAGGCACAGGGCTTTATGCACTGACGGAACAGGTTGCAAGGCTCAAAGCCGTGCGGCATGCAGCCGAACAGCAGGGTATGCCGCTGTTTTTAACGCCAGAACCGATATTTTTTTAAAAACGCAACCCGCACAACATCATGAAGCGCTGGTGGATCAAGCCCTTGAACGGGCTGCAGCCTTTACCGAGGCAGGCGCCGACGGATTTTTCATTCCCGCCTCACGGACCCTGCATTGATTGCCAAAATCTGTAAAAATACCAGTCTGCCCGTGAATGTTCTGATGCGAGGAGGCTTGGAAACGATTGCCCAAGTTGCCGACTTGGGCGTTGCCAGGGCCAGCTATGGACCTGGGCCTTATTTGGCAGCGATGCAAGACTCGGCCGCACGTTTTGAGAACCTGCCTAGCTAACAATATCGTGCAAGTCATTGGATCCACTCTGGCGACTTGGCTCAACACACGGTCCGTGGAATACCCAGCGTTCCGGGGGAATACCCAGCGTTCCGGGTCATTCCAGAATGCGGGCTCCGTGCGGCGTATCAAAGGCGGCTGAAAAGCCAGGCTTGGGCGCAGTTTCAAACACCACCCGCTGATCGGAAAAGCCGCAAAGCTGCGCTTGCAATAGGGCGGCGTCAGGATGGCTGATGGTCAGCCGCCTTAGTCGACATCCGCGTTGAACCAGTGATTGTGCCGGATGCGATGTGGTCTGCCACTGTATCAACGCCGGGAATGACCCGTGAAAGGGTAGAATGCCATCTTGCGGTACCGCCATCCGCCAGCGCAGCGCACCGCGGGTCAAATCAACCGGATGACCCGCCCCCTCTGGCAGGGCCTGTAACGTCTCAACGATATCATCACAGCGACAAATCCAGTTGGTGAGGCGCGGCGCCCCTGAGAACCGATCAAGATCAAACCATCGCGCTCTGCCGGGGTTGGGCATTGACGGATCGCAGGCAATCGCCTCTAAATAAAGCCCATCAGCCAGCCCCAGCAACCGGTTGTGGGTGCCAAAGACCCCGTGCTGACCGCCGTCTTGCAACGCCACCCCAAGCGCCTGTTCAATGTGGTCGCTGGCCTCTGCCAATGTGTAAGCTGATACCGCCAGATGGTCGAACTGCATGTTGCCTCTCCCCTAAATCACTAAACCGAAAGAAAGCGGAAAAACTGCACCACTGCAACCCATAACAACACCATCACCGTCTGATAAAAGCTTGCCGCAAACCCAAAAGCCCGCAGCATCGCTGCGTGGTGATACCCAAACCAGAAACATCAACGTGCCACCGTAAATCTCAAGACCAATGCCACACAGACCCTCGGCCCCGGCGCCACAAGCCCAAACACCGCGGCGGGCCAGATACAAAACGCCAGCACGCCCTGCTTGATAAGGTTGTTTAAAGCCCGCTGATTAATGTCGCGCGCCCTGCCCGGCGCAAAATCAGAGCTATCCCAAGCGATGGGGTCAAAAAACGCCGGTCCGCCAGCACCGCGGCATGTGCCAACCGCGCCACGCATGGTTATGGGCGGGACCTCAAGCGTGACAGCCCCGACCGCCACCACCCCCATACCAAAGCAGAGCCACAGACCAGAGCACCCCAAACCCCACCGCCATTGTAATACACGGCTGATGGGGGCTGCGCAGCCGGTATCAGGGGCGCGCGGCGCGGATCAGCTTTAGAATATCTTGGGCCGCGTCGGGAATATTTGTCCCAGGGCCAAAGATCGCCTTGACGCCTGCGTCTTTTAGAAAGGCATAATCTTGCTGCGGAATCACACCACCACAAATCACCAGAATGTCGCCAGCATCTTTTGCCTTAAGCGCCTCGATCAATTTTGGAGCAAGCGTTTTGTGACCCGCCGCCTGCGACGAGATCCCGATCACATGCACATCATTATCAACGGCATCCTGCGCCGCCTCTTCGGGGGTTTGAAACAGCGGACCAACATCTACATCAAAGCCAATATCGGCAAAGGCCGTTGCAATTACCTTGGCGCCGCGGTCATGTCCGTCCTGACCCATTTTCACCACCAGCATCCGTGGACGCCGGCCCTCTTCTTCGGCGAAGGCCTCAACTGATTTCTGGATCATGGCAAATCCCTCATCCCCCTCATAGGCGGCACCATAGACGCCTGCTAGGGTTTTAACCTCGGCGCGGTGGCGGCCAAAGACGTTTTCCATGGCCGTGCTGATTTCGCCGACACTGGCGCGTGCGCGCGCCGCCTCAACCGCAGCTCCCAGAAGGTTGCCACCCTCGCGGGCACGTCTTTCAACTTCAACCAAAGCCGCCTCACACGCCCCCGGGTCGCGGTGGTGTCGAATGCTGGCAAGCCGGGTGACCTGCGCCTGACGAACGGCGTTGTTATCAATGCTCAGGATATCAATCTTATCTTCTTGCTCAAGGCGGTATTTATTAACACCAACAATAACTTGCTTGCCACGGTCAATGTTAGCTTGACGCATCGCCGCAGTTTCTTCTATCCGCAGTTTCGGCATGCCGCTGGCGACCGCTTTGGTCATGCCGCCCAACTCGTCAACTTCACTGATCAATTTCCAAGCTTCATCCGCCAGATCCGCGGTAAGCTTTTCGACATAATATGAACCGGCAAGTGGATCGACCACATTGGTCACTCCAGTTTCTTCTTGTAAAATCAATTGAGTATTGCGCGCAATTCGCGCGCTGAAATCTGTCGGTAGGGCAATCGCTTCATCCAGCGCATTGGTATGCAGCGACTGGGTCCCCCCCAACACTGCGCTCATGGCCTCATAAGCGGTGCGTATCACGTTATTATAGGGGTCTTGTTCTGCCAAGCTGACGCCAGAGGTCTGACAATGGGTCCGCAGCATTTTCGAGCGGTCATTTTTTGCACCCAGTTCGGTCATGATCCGGTGCCACAGTAGACGGGCGGCGCGCAGTTTTGCGGCCTCCATAAAGAAATTTGTGCCAATGGCAAAAAAGAATGAAAGACGTCCGGCGAATGTATCGACATCCATGCCCCGCGCCATCGCGGTTTTGACGTATTCTTTTCCATCCGCCAGAGTATAGGCCAGTTCCTGCACCAAATTGGCTCCAGCCTCTTGCATGTGATAGCCCGAAATCGAGATCGAATTAAACTTTGGCATATCGCTGCTGGTATATTCAATAATATCCGCTATTATTCGCATCGAGGGTTCGGGCGGATAAACATAGGTGTTGCGCACCATGAATTCTTTCAGAATGTCGTTCTGAATAGTGCCCGACAGCACCGCACGGTCATGCCCCTGCTCTTCGCCCGCGACAATAAAACTTGCCAAAATAGGAATAACCGCCCCGTTCATCGTCATTGAGACGCTGACCTTATCCAGCGGAATACCGTCAAAAAGAATTTTCATATCCTCAACGCTGTCAATCGCCACGCCGGCTTTACCAACATCACCCTCAACCCTTGGATGGTCACTGTCATAGCCACGGTGCGTTGCCAGGTCAAAGGCTACGGACACCCCCTGCTGTCCTGCCGCCAAACCACGACGGTAGAAGGCATTGGATTCTTCAGCAGTTGAAAAGCCTGCATATTGGCGAATAGTCCATGGGCGGCCGGCATACATTGTCGCTTTGACACCACGGGTGAAAGGCGCCTGCCCTGGGATGCCATCCAAATGATCAAGCCCCACAATATCCTCAGCAGTATAAAGCGGTTGAACATCGATGCCTTCAAGCGTGTTCCATGTCAGATCACTCAACGGTCGGCCACGCAGTTCTTTTTCAGCCAGCTTAGCCCAGTCGGAGGTTTTGTCGCCCATTGTGATATTCCTTTATTCCATCGCCTTAGAGCCCTTCTAACGCCACACAGCGTGCGCGCCAAGCACCGCTTTGTATACCGTCACGTCACAGGGTGAAAGACCTACGGCAACCCAAGGCTTTTACCTCATCAAAGAAGATTAAACGACAGCCAGTGCGCTGCAATTAGCACTGCTAAGACGGGTTTTGCGCTCACGAAAAGTGCGGGTCAAAATTCCGGGTAAAAATCACAGGCCACAACCACGGATCATCCACCTATCTAAATAATTTTCCACACGTTTGTTCACCCCTTTAACCGCTTCTCTTAAAGGTTGAGAAATATTTTCAAGAACAGTGCCGCAGCGCCTTCGCAAACAGACGCGCAAAGACTATATTGAGGGTAATGGAGGCGAATATGAAATATTTTGCACAGAGTGTTTTTGCGATTCTACTTGCGGCTACAGCAAGCTTTGCCAACGAGACCGAGGTCAACGACGACGCGATTATCTTAAAGGGTGCCGAGATCAATCTCGACGATTTCCTATGGGTCAACCGCCCAATCGTGGTTTTGGCAGACAGTCCGGACGACCCACGTTTCTTGGAGCAACTGCGACTACTTGAGGAGCGACTGCCTGACTTGAAAGAACGCGACGTGGTGGTGATAACCGACACAGACCCATCACAACAGACGGATTTACGGCAAGCGTTAAGACCCCGTGGGTTCATGCTGGTTCTGATCGGCAAGGACGGCGGCATCAAGCTGCGCAAGCCATCGCCGTGGTCTGTGCGCGAAATTTCCCGCGTTATCGATAAAATGCCGATGCGACGGCAGGAAATACGGACGGGTGGCTGACGCCAACCCCAAGCGGTACAACCCACACGGCCAACAGCACTAAAGCCTTACCGCGCTTCAGCGACCGGCTCGCAACTCTCGCCAAATTCCATAATTACGTCATCAACAGCCAGATTATCACCGGGGGCCGCGTTAATCTTGGTCACAAAAACTCTCTTTTCTGACCGCAGAATATTTTCCATTTTCATGGCTTCGACAGTACATAGGCTTTGACCGTCCTGCACTTCGTCGCCCACTTTAACGTCTATTTTGACGATCAAGCCGGGCATTGGGCACAAAAGCATATTAGAGGTATCAGGGGCCAGTTTTTCTGGCATCAGCAGAGCCAGTTGAGCCTGACGCGGTGTGCGCAAACGCACAATGAAATCGGCACCACGTGACCGAACCCGAAAGCCGCTGGTTGTCTCTGCCACCTTAAAGATCAGGGGCGTTTCATCCACCTGCATAACGGCCAAGACATCCCCAGGCGTCCAATCCCCGCTGACCCGATACGTCGCGCCATCTTCAAAGCGTACCGTCGAACCGGCATGATCTGCCTCAATTTGGACTGGCCAGTTGGCGCCCTGGAGCGTCACAACCCAATCCACGCCAACTTTGCGTTCGTGATTGTCCATCCGCCCTGATACCCGCGTGCGCCGAACCTCAGAAACCCGGTGCATCGCCGCACAACACACAGCAATGCGCCGCAGGTCGGCCTCAGGCAGGCTCACACCGTTAAACCCGTCGGGATATTCCTCTTCAATAAAGGCCGTTGTCATATCACCGGACACAAATTTCGGATGATCCATAACTGCAGATAAAAATGGCAGATTATGGCCAATACCCTCGACTTCAAACCGGTCTAATGCATCGCGCATATGTTCAATTGCACCATCACGCGTCGGGGCCCATGTGCAAAGTTTTGCGATCATCGGGTCGTAATACATAGTAATTTCGCCGCCCTCGAATACACCGGTATCATTGCGGATCACATGGGTATCCGTGGCAATTTCAATCGGCGGGCGGTAGCGTGTCAAACGCCCGATTGAGGGCAAAAATCCCCGGTAAGGATCCTCGGCGTAAAGCCGGTTCTCAATCGCCCAGCCATTAAGCTTTACATCGGCTTGGGTAATGCTGAGCGGTTCATTATTGGCAACCCGCAGCATTTGTTCCACCAGATCAATTCCGGTGATCAATTCAGTCACAGGATGCTCGACTTGCAATCGAGTGTTCATTTCCAGAAAATAAAAATTACGGGCACCATCCACAATAAACTCAACCGTGCCAGCGCTGGTATAGCCCACCGCCATCGCCAGCGCGCAGGCCTGTTCACCCATTGCTTTGCGGGTGGCCGCATCAATAAATGGCGACGGCGCCTCTTCAACCACCTTCTGGTTCCGGCGCTGGATCGAACATTCACGCTCGCCCAGATACAAGCAATTGCCATGCGCATCCGCCAGGACCTGAATTTCAATATGACGTGGTTGGGTGATAAACTTCTCGATAAAAATCCGGCCATCACCAAAACTTTTGACCGCCTCGTTTTTCGAGCTTTGAAAGCCTTCGCGGGCTTCGGCATCGTTCCAGGCAATGCGCATGCCTTTGCCGCCGCCCCCCGCGCTGGCTTTGATCATCACAGGGTAACCAACCTGATTAGAAATCTTAACCGCGTCTTCGGCATCCGCAATCAAGCCCATATAACCGGGTACGGTGCTGACCCCCGCCTCTTGAGCAATCTTTTTGCTCGTAATCTTGTCACCCATAGACTCGATCGCCCGCACAGGTGGTCCGACAAAGGCGACACCAGCCTGTTCAAGTGCTTGGGCAAATTTGCTGTTCTCAGACAGAAACCCGTACCCGGGGTGTACCGCTTGGGCGCCACTTTGTGTTACCGCGCGCATGACATTGTCGATCACGATATAAGACTGATTGGCGGCGGCTGGCCCGATGTGCACAGCCTCGTCAGCCATCTCTACATGCAGTGCGTTTTTATCGGCATCTGAATAGATTGCCACCGTCTTTAGACCCATCTTTCGGGCGGTTTTTATCACGCGACAGGCAATTTCACCCCGGTTTGCTATCAATAATTTATCGAACACATTCAATCCTTTAAATATACGTCTTCAAACTGTTGAAACAAGTTTAGCCAATTATATACAGCCCCTCGATAACAAACAAGGCTAAGGCTGCTTGGTCTAAATTAAGACCCCGAAAACCTATATTGGACCTCCGTATCAAAATCAGCTGGACATGTAATACCTAAAGCCACCCGATCACTTTTTTAGCGAACGGTTGCGACACGCTAAGCCTCAAAAGCTTCGGGAAACGATCCGCGTGCCAGAGAGACGTTTAAAAGTAACTCAGCATCGTAATCTTGAGCATCAAACGGGTCTTGCGCCGCGATAACTTCGCGCCCAAACAACCAACTCAGCCGACCAGCGTCAAGGTTGCCACGCACAAAAGGCTGGTCGCCAAAACACTCCCAGAGCGCTTTGACAAAACCAGTATCTGCCCGGCGGTCTGCCGGTTTACGATCACTATAACGCTCTCTGCGCGTTATAGCCGTCACGCCTCTGGGATTAGCTCGCCGAACAGTAAACTGAAAATCAGTTCCTGCAAGGCGCCCCGGAAATTGCCGATGCTTTAGCATAGGCCCACAAAGCAACATGAAAAGCCCATGCAGGCCTTTGCAGTTAGCATGACATCCGCTCCAAGCGAACTTACTTGTACTTACCACCCATTGTGGGTTCCATTGTAATCTCGCCTGTATTAACTGGCTCAACGGGTTGAGCACATGCTGCAAGGCCAGCAATCAAACCGAAAACAACGACCAATTTACACTTATTCAACATTTTAAACTCCTAAATTATCCAGAAACCGTGATGGCTTATCTTTAGACTGTACGGTCACAGATTCAAAAAGTGAATGCGCTTCCGATTGTAGGGTTAACATACCTAAGAATTTAGATAAATGAAATTCTATACTTTTAGCATAATTAAAAATTCACCAAACTCGGTGGAATAACGGGCTGATAAAAAACAACTTTGTAAAATCGCAAGGGCCGCGCTTTAAGTCGCTTAACCCTCATTAGGACAATTGTTCGACTGTCACCTCAACCTCGCTTGGGTAAGCCAACGAGATTGATGGCTGCTATTCGTCAGCAGAGCTCTGATCTCATCCTCCACGTGTTGTTTAGGGACTGCGCCCTGCACTTGCCCCCCGGCACGTACCAAAAGACCATGGTCATAATCTATAACCTGAACAACAGGTGTGAACCCGCGCAACTTTTGAAGACGACGCCACAGATCTTGCCGGATTTGCTGGGCCAAATATAGCTTATGCGCCTTGGGAAGGGGTATCTGAACGCTGATATCAAAGCGAACTGGCAATCGACGCGCCAGTGTCAAACCCTGCGCTTCCCGCAGGATATGCCACCTAGGTTTCGCCATTACAACACCCCTCTACAACGGGATATTATCATGTTTTTTCCACGGGTTGGTCAGCTTTTTTCCCCGCAGTGAAGCAAAGGCCCGCGATATCCGCATGCGCGTGTTGCGCGGTTGGATCACCTCGTCTATGAAACCGCGCTCGGCCGCCACAAAAGGATTAGCAAACCGCGCTTCATAATCCTGCGTATGCTGCGCAATTTTTGCGCTGTCCCCAAGATCAGCCCGATGGATAATCTCGGTCGCGCCCTTGGCACCCATCACCGCAATCTCAGCCGTGGGCCAGGCATAGTTAAAATCTCCGCGCAGATGTTTTGAGGCCATCACATCATAGGCCCCCCCATAGGCTTTACGGGTAATCAAGGTTACTTTTGGCACCGTCGCCTCGCCGTAAGCAAACAGCAGTTTCGCGCCATGTTTTATCACACCGCCAAATTCTTGCGAGGTACCGGGCAGAAACCCCGGCACGTCCACCAGGGTCAAAATGGGAATTTCAAACGCATCACAAAACCGCACAAAGCGCGCAGCTTTGCGCGAACTGTCAATATCAAGACAGCCCGCCAAAACCATAGGCTGATTTGCCACAACGCCGATGGTCTGGCCCTCAAGGCGTATAAAACCGGTTATGATATTACGCGCAAACTCTTCTTGAATTTCAAAAAAGTCACTCTCGTCAGCCAGTTTTAAGATCAGCTCTTTGATATCATACGGCGTGTTGGTATTGTCGGGGATGAGCGTATCAAGCGAGGGCTCAACCCGCGCAGGATCATCAAAAAATGGTCGTACGGGGGGTTTTTCGCGGTTGTTCAGCGGCAAGAAATCCACCAAACGCCGCACCTCGACCAGCGCTTCGACGTCATTCTCAAAAGCACCATCTGCCACTGATGACTTTTTCGTGTGGGTCAACGCGCCGCCCAGTTCTTCGGCCGTCACCACTTCATTGGTAACGGTTTTCACAACATCCGGGCCGGTCACGAACATGTAAGAACTATCTTTCACCATAAAAATAAAATCCGTCATCGCTGGCGAGTAGACGGCTCCTCCGGCACAGGGCCCCATGACCAAGCTTATTTGCGGCACCACGCCCGAGGCCAAAATGTTACGTTGAAAAACCTCAGCATAGCCCGCAAGACTGGCAACACCCTCTTGTATACGGGCCCCACCAGAGTCATTGATACCGATCACAGGCGCGCCGTTCTGCATTGCCATATCCATAATCTTACAGATTTTTTGCGCATGTGTTTCAGACAAGGACCCTCCAAAAACAGTGAAGTCTTGTGAAAACACATAAACCATACGCCCGTTTATCGTACCCCAACCGGTGACCACGCCGTCTCCGGCAGGCCGGTTATCTGCCATGCCGAAATCGGTACAACGGTGCGAAACAAACATATCGAACTCTTCAAAGCTGGCTTCATCTAATAATAACTCAACCCGTTCGTGGGCGGTGAGCTTTCCCTTGGCGTGTTGGCTGTCTATCCGGCGCTGCCCCCCCCCAAGACGGGCTTTTTTGCGGCGATTTTCTAACTCACGCAGGACATCAATCATGGCCATTCCTTTTTCAACTGGGCGCAATCTATCAACAAAAATACGGAAGGCAATAAGATCGGAAAGACCGCCGTGGTCAATTCATCAACCTACGGTTAAATTACGATGGACAATGGCATTCAATTTTCATAAGCACACTTATGAAGAATTTTGCGCCGGCTCAATTATTTGACCAAAGCACGCAACCGCATATCGTCACTCTGATCGCCCTTGCCAGCATCTCAGCTTTAGCGATGAATATTTTTCTGCCCAGCCTGCCCAGCATGGCCGCCTATTACAACACCACACCCAGTGTGATGAGCCTATCAGTCGCAATCTACTTAGGGGCAAGCGCGCTATTACAGCTGTTCAGCGGACCAATCTCTGACCGCATCGGTCGGCGGCCGGTAATCTTGGTCAGTTTAGTCCTGTTTATAATTGCCTCTCTGGCGACAATATGGGCACCAAATGCCGAAACCTTTCTCGCATTACGCTTTGTTCAAGCCTTTGCCGCGACAACCATGGTGCTGTCGCGTGCAATAGTGCGCGATACCGTGGGCAAAGACGCCGCAGCCTCTAAAATAGCTTATGTAACAATGGGCATGGCGGTGGCGCCGATGATTGGCCCTGGTATTGGCGGCTATCTGGATAAATACTTCGGATGGCAGGCGATATTTATCTTATTAGCCGCCCTAGGAGTATGTATTTTTATACTCACATGGTTTGATTTGGGGGAAACCGCACCCAAGGGAAAAACCTCTTTTCCCAAACAGGTAATTGAATACAAACAACTATTAAGTTCGCAAAGATTTTGGGGGTATTGCCTTGCCTCAGCTTTAGGCTCAGGCTCGTTTTTCATTTACCTAGGCGGTGGACCCTTTGTTGGTACCGAGATTTTCAATCTCACTCCTGAACAACTCGGGCTTTATTTTGGCGCACCAGCAATAGGATATTTTGCAGGCAACTTTATGTCTGGACGTTGGTCCGAAAAGTTTGGCATCAACACCATGGTATTTTGCGGCCTTGGTTTCACCAGCTTAGGATCTGCCCTGTCACTGATCGTCAGCTACGCAGGGTATGGTTCAAGCCTGAGTTTTTTTGGCTTTATGTGTTTTGTTGGATTTGGGAATGGCATGACCATTCCAAATGCAACCGCCGGCATGCTCTCTGTCCGCCCAAATTTGGCTGGGACCGCCTCTGGCTTAGGCAGCGCAATCATGATCGGGGGGGGCGCTGCCTTATCGGCATTGGCAGGCGCGATGGTCTCGACCGACACGGGTGAGATACCTCTGCTGTGGTTGATGGAGTGTTCAGCTGTATCGGGTATCTTTATCATGCTCTTGGTGCTTGCGCGCCAGCGACAGCTAGCAGGCCAAATAGCAAAAACAGCAAGTTTTTATCCTGTTCAGGAAAACGACTTAAAGTAGTAAGCCTACTGCAAGCTATTTCCCGCAAGATCATTTATAAAAGATCCACAGAGAAAAAGCCGCTACCGCTGGGCGGTGTCAGTGCGTGGCGAAATCCAAGGACGGTCATTTGATCGTGGCAGCGGTGTTTTTCCAAGTATGTGATCGCTGGCCTTCTCTCCCACCATGATCGATGGTCCATTGAGGTTACCGTTTGGGATCTGCGGAAACACGCTGCTGTCAGCCAGTCGCAGATTATCGACCCCTATTACCCGCGCTTCTGGGTCGACCACCGCCAATGTATCATCCGGCGCGCCCATTCGGCACGTGCCGCAAGGATGATAGGCACTTTCAACATGGTCGAAAATAAATCCATCCAGGTCACTGTCGCTTTGCAGCGCCGCCCCGGGTTGAATTTCGTGTTTCACAAAGGGCTTGAATGCCTCCTGCGCAAAAATCTCTCGGGTGAGACGAATACATGTCCGAAACTGCTGCCAATCGCTGGTCTGTGACATATAATTAAATAAGATTTTAGGCGCATCAGACGGATCGGATGATCGCAAGCTCACCGCGCCCCTCGACGCACTGCGCATCGGGCCGACATGGGCTTGAAATCCGTGCCCTTCGGCGGCTGCCTGCCCATCATAGCGCACTGCCAGGGGCAGAAAATGATACTGAATATCGGGATAACTCACCCCGGGCTGCGACCGAATAAAAGCGGCACTCTCAAACTGGTTTGACGCGCCCGGTCCACGCCGGCCAAACAGCCAATTGGCGCCAACCCAGGCCTTGCCCAAAAGGTTCCAGTATTTATAAAGGCTGATCGGTTGGCTGGCTGCCATTTGGATATAAAGTTCAAGATGATCTTGCAGGTTTTGTCCCACACCAGCGCGGTCGGCCACAACTGCGATATTATGCTCGGCCAAATGCGCTGCCGGACCTATCCCCGACAGCATCAGCAATTTGGGTGAATTGATCGACGAGGCAGCTATAATCACTTCTCGACGGGCGTTGATACGTAAAGATTGCTCGCCACGCCGCACCTGAACCCCCACGGCACGCCCGTCTTCGATGATCACTTTCTCGGCCAAACCGCGGATCATTTCACAATTGGGCCGCTTGAGCGCGGGCTTGAGATAGGCATTCGCCCCAGACCAGCGCTGACCTTTATAGGTGGTCTGTTCCATCGGGCCGAAGCCCTCTTGTTTTTCGCCGTTATAATCATCGGTCAGCTCGTATCCCGCCTGTTGTCCAGCTTTGACAAAAGCCAATGTCAGCGGGTTTTCTCGGGTCCCACGGGTGACGTGCAGCGGCCCGTCAGTGCCGCGCCAGCTTGCATCACCGCCATGGCCGCGGCTGTCCCAGCATT
>Ga0114998_10000897_pt1 | contig 22617 bp, 16 predicted proteins | sample ArcticOcean_MG_C_5_FD_87044 | JGI IMG/M metagenome (GOLD analysis project Ga0114998, IMG submission 87044) | Marine microbial communities from western Arctic Ocean - ArcticOcean_MG_CB4_138 | ecosystem: Environmental > Aquatic > Marine > Oceanic | place: Arctic Ocean: Canada Basin | collected... | reverse complement strand
TTACATTACATGCTAATAGAGGAATTGCTTTAACTGGTAATGGAATTATTAATGCAAATGCTTCTAGAACATTAACTTATGCTGGTGTAGTTGCTGGATCAGGAACGATAACTAAATCTGGTGCAGGAACTTTAACTTTATCTGGAACTAGTATACACACTGGTTCAAATAGAATATTAGCTGGAACATTAAGTATAAACAAAGACAGAGCACTTGGTGCAGTTCCAGGGTCAACTGATGTTGACAACATTGATTTCCTAGCAAGTGGAACCGGAACTTTAAATACTACTGCTACTTTCACATTAAATACAAAAAGAGGAATTAAACTAACATACAATGGAATAATAAATACAGCTGCTTCAACAACATTATCTTACGGTGGTGTTATTGCTGGACCTGGATCTTTTAGTAGTGGGGGATGGGGTAAATTTACTAAAGCAGGTGCTGGAAATCTTACACTGTCAGGTGCTAACACTTATATAGGTGGAACTTTTATAACAGCTGGATCTGTAATATTAGGTGCAACTGGTGTTTTAGCTGACACAGGTGGAGTAGTTCTTTCAAATATTGATGGTGCTATATTAAACTTAAATGGTAATGACGAAACTATTGGTGGATTAGATGGTGGAGGAACAACTGGAGGAAATGTAGTTTTAGGAAGTGGAGATTTAAGTATTAATTCTGTTTGGAGACCTAATGGAAGTTATTTAGGTTTTAATGGTGTAATAAGTGGTTCAGGTGGTATTAGCTCAATTGGTACACATTCAATCACATTAACAAATGCTAACAACAGTTATAGTGGTGCAACAATAATAAATAGTGGTGGTATAAATTTAAAAACTAATAATGGAGTACTTCCTGATGGGACAGAACTTACAATAAGAACTAATGGATTTTTAGAGTTACATGGTGGAGTATCTCAAACTGTAGCTAAATTAATTGGCCCAAGTGCAAATGCAAGAATATCACTTCATAGAAATAATTATGGTAGTATTTTAACAGTTAACCAGTCATCAAACACTGAATTTGAAGGCGTTATATATGGTCGTGGTGGTTTAACTAAGACAGGTAGTGGAAATCTTACACTGTCAGGGGCTAACACTTATATTGGTGGAACAATAATTAATGGAGGAACAATAATCTTAGGTGCTGCAGGTGTGTTAAGTGATACTGGTTCAGTTTCACTTGCTAACACAAGTGGTGTTGCATTAAATCTAAATGATAACAATGAAACAATAGGAGCACTTATAGGAGGTGGAACAACTGGAGGTAATGTTGTTATGGGAAGTGGAAATTTAACAGTCAATCCATCTGCAAATAAAGGACGTTCAGCAATTGGTTCAGTATTTAGTGGTGTTATTAGTGGATCAGGAAATTTTGCTTTAACTGGTAAGGGAAGCTTAACATTAAATAATTCAAATAATGACTGGGCTGGTACCACAACGATTAACAAAAATAATCACACTAGTGGTCTGATAATTGGGAGTAATAATTCAATACCCACAGATTCAGAAGTTATAATTGGAACTGGAAGACTAAATTTACTTCCGGGTGTAGCTCAAACGATTGCTAAGTTGTCTAGCTCAAGTAGCAATGCACAAGTATTTATTTCTTATGTAGACTCAAACACTTTAAGTAAATTGACAATAAACCAATCTGCTAATACAACATTTGCTGGAGTGATCAAGGGATTTGGTCAGCTTATTAAAGGTGGTAGTGGAAATTTAACATTATCAGGTGCAAACACATACAACTATGGAACAGTTATTAATGGAGGTACAATTATTCTAGGTGCAGCTGGTGTTTTAGCTGATACAGGCCATGTTGAACTTGCTAATACAAGTGGTGTAGCATTAAATCTAAATGGAAATAATGAAACAATCGGAGCTTTAGTAGGTGGTGGAACAACTGGAGGTAATGTAGTTTTAGGAAGTGGTAACTTAACAATAAACAACATTAGAACTAGACATAGAACAACACATGGAAGTGAATATAGTGGAGTAATTAGTGGATCTGGAAGTGTTACAAAAACTGGTATTGGAAGATTAAAAGTGTCAGGTGCAAACACATATACTGGAGGAACAACAGTAAGCGCAGGTATGTTAATGCTTAATATAAATAATGCTTTAACATCTGGAAGAGCTTTAACTTTACAAAACTCTGCTGAATTATTTATAGTACAAAATATAACACAAACAATTGGAGCTTTTATTGGAAGTTCTAATACAACATTGAGGGTTAGAGGTGGAGCAACCTTAAATGTTAATCAATCAACTGACACAACAATGGCGGGAACTATCATTGGATTTGGTTCAGGAGACAACAAAGGTAAATTAAGAAAAACTGGAAGTGGTACGTTAACCATTAGTGGTTCAAATAATATAACTGTAGAAAATTTTTAATATATTCTATATTTTGAAAAAGGAATTGATTAGAAATAAATAAGTTAAGATTATGAAAAAAAATAAATCCAAAAAAATACTAATCTTAGGTGATATATTTTTAGATATATTTGAATCAACAGAAATTTTGAAAATGTCACCTGAGAGACCAGTGCCAGTTTTAAAGCCATTAAAATCAACAAATTTATTAGGTGGAGCTGCTAACGTTGCAAATAATATCAAATCTATAGGAGGCACCCCTTTTTTAATTTCAAAGTTGTCAAATGATTTGACTGCAAAAAAAATTAAACAATTATTAAGTAAAAATAAAATAGAATTTAAAATTATCTCAAATAAGGATTATTCATCTCCTATAAAAAAAAGAATAGTTCAAAATGACCATCAATTTTGTAGAGTAGATGACGAGACTTATTCAAAACTGAAAAAAAAAGACGAAATAGAAATTATTCAATTTATTAAAAAAAATATTAATAAATTTGAGTCATTGATAGTGTCTGATTATTCAAAAGGTTTTTTGACAGATAATTTAATTAAGAGTTCAATTAAAGTCTTTAAAGATAAAAAAAAACCAATTTTTACAGATCCTAAAAATAAAAATATTGAAGTATATAAGGGGTCTAATTTCATATGCCCAAATTTAAAGGAATTTCATGAATTTTTTGAATATCAAAAATTACAATTTAACAATAATTCAATTCTTAAATTACTAAAAAAAACAAACACTGATGCATTTATTGTAACCAAGGGATCTAAAGGAATAACAGTATTATTAAGAAATAATAAAAAAATAGAAATTCCACAAGAAGATATAAATGTTTATGATGTTACTGGGGCGGGAGATACATTTATCAGCATATTCTCATACATGTTATCAAAAAATATTGATTTGGTTAATTCATTAAAGATAGCATCTTTAGCCTGTATAAAAGTAGTTCAAAAAAAACATACAGCAGTTTTATCGTTCACTGAATTTCAAAAGATAATAGAAGAATTCTGTGAAAATAAATATCTTGATATTGATCTTAAAATTATTTTATGGAAATTAGTAAAACTTAAAATTGGTGTAACTAATGGCTGCTTTGACGTGTTGCACTCAGGTCATTTGCATCTTTTAAGTGATGCTAAAAAAAAATGCGATAAATTAATCGTACTTCTAAATAGTGATAGTTCCATAAGAAAAATCAAAGGCAAGAATAGACCAATGATAAAACTAGGTAAAAGAATTAGTCTTTTAAAAATGATTAAAGGCGTTGATGGTGTTGAAGTTTTTGAAGAAAAAACACCTGAAAAAATAATCACTAAGATTTTACCTGATATTTTGTTTAAAGGATCTGATTACAAAGCTAAAGAATTAGCTGGTTACAAGACAATAAAAGATAGCGGAGGAACAGTAAAAATTATAAAGAAATTAAAAAATTTTAGTTCCACACAACTAATTGGACAAAGATAAAAAAAATTACATTTAAGTTAATTTATTTGCACTATTCATAAAGACCTTTATAAATATACATGATTGTACAATTAAAATTTTAATCTTATGAACTTTTTAATAACAGGAATTACCGGATTTGCTGGCCCTCATTTAGCGGAGCTTTTAATTAAGAACAAACATACTGTCTATGGATTAATTCTGTGTAGTAATGGTAGAGAGAATGATATTAGGGATGTTTTGAATGATGAGGTTTATAATTCAATAAAATGGGTTTATTCTGATTTAAGAAATTTAAGAAGTTTAAATAATATATTTAAAGAAAATGAATTTGATGGAGTTTTTCATCTAGCAGCACAGTCACATCCACCTACTAGTTTTTTGGATCCTATTGGTACAATGGAAAATAATGTAATGGGGTCTGCTAATCTAATACAATGTGTTTCAGACAATCAACCAAATTGTAATCTAATGTTTTGTTCAACATCTGAAGTTTATGGAAATACAGGTAGAGATGGAAGAAAAATAAAAACTACAGATGTGATTTTACCATCTAACCCGTATGCCTCTTCAAAAGCTGCTACTGATCTCTACATGCAAGAAAGAATTACAAATAAAAAAATTAAAGGATTTATCACTAGAGCTTTTTCTCATACCGGACCCAGAAGGGGAAAAAATTTTTCTATTTCATCTGATGCATATCAAGTTGCAAGAATGATGAAAGGCCTTCAAGATAAAACTCTATTAATTGGAAATTTAGAAACAGTTAGGGTTGTGATTGATGTGAGAGATACGGTAAATGCTTATTATTTAGCAATGATAAATCAAAAGTGTGATGGAAAAATATTCAATGTTTGTGGAGACACACCAAGGAAAATGCAATTTTTTACAGATAAACTTATTGAAGTTAGTAAGCTTAAAGATGTTAAACAGAAAATTCACGAGCCATTTTATAGACCTATTGATATCGACTATCAACATGGTGACTCAACTGAGTTAACTGACTTAACGGAATGGGAACCTAAGATACCTATAGAAAAAACTTTAGAAGATCTTCTTAAATATTGGGTTAATAAAATAAACTAAATAAGACTTTAAATTAATCATAGTTCTTCTATGTGAGTATTACATAAACTATTTCAGTTTATTGAGATCATTAAATATTTTTCTAAAAACTTGAATTGGTTTAGTTTCATTAATATTCTTTTTAGGGTAAAATATTTTTTGTTTTTTATTTAATGGGAACCATTTACCTTTAGGAGCTGTAAGTCCAAAAATCACCGCACCTGGTATACTGTAAACACTTGCAACATGCATAGTTCCGTCATCATGTGAGATATGATATTGACTTGAATTTATTAATCTAAAAAGAGATTTCACAGTAGTTTTTCCACACATATTGATTATTTGTTTATTGTTAATCTTACAGACTATATTAGCATCAGATATTTCGTTTTTAGAGCCAACAATTTTAATTTTAAAATTTGGAAACTTATTTACTATTTTTTGAATCAATATTACCCAATTCTTAAATTTCCACGTTTTTTTAACATTTCTGCCCCCCATTGAAATAGTTATATATTTTTCTTTTATATTTCTTTTGTTTTGAAAAAGATCAGAATAAGAAATTTGATTATTTTTAATATGCTTATCTACTGTGTGGCACAGATAATACGTTTCATTAAATTTAATATAATCACGTCTTTCTCCTTCAGTGTTTTTATCTTTTAAGTCAAAACCAAACATTTCTTTAATTCTACATATCTTAAAAAATATATAATCTCTTTTTTCTCTAGATTTATTTGAAAATTCATTAAGATAATAAAGTTTATCAAATTTTTTTATAAAAATTTTTATTAAAAAAAATAAATATGAAAAAAAGTTATTATTATAAAATATAAATTCATCTATAATCTTTTTTTTAAAAGGTAATAGATTAGGTGTTACAAAGCCTACAGATTTTTTTTGTAGTGAAGAAAAATAAATTTTAGCTCCTGGATTTTTTTTTCTAATTAATTTTATTGCAGGAGTTGCATGTATAAAATCACCAAGGCTACAGACTCTAAAAATTAGGATTTTTTTATGTTTCATCTTTTTTATAAAATATTTTATCTATAATGAAATTAATCTTATTATTAATTAAAAAATTTGTAAAAGAAAATTTAATAAACAAAATAAAATATCATCTTTAAAAAATTATTTTAAATATTGCTAGTAAAAAACTCTAGAATAATATTTTTTAATATTTAAGTTTTTTGTAATTTATTTAGTATATAGTAATAATTAGACTATGTATAAATAATGAAAAAAATTATAAATAAATGTGTGGATTTGTAGGCTATATTAATAAAAATTTGGACCCAATAAATCCACTTATGATTAAAAAAATGATGCAACTACAGGAGCATCGAGGACCTGATGATAGTGGTTTAGCTTTATTTTCTTCTAATAAAAAATTCTCAGCTTCATATAGTTATGATGATATAAAAGATTTTAATACACAAGCTGATATTTCTAAATTCAACGGAGGAATAGGTTTCAATAGATTAAGTATTATTGATGTTACAAAAAATGGGCATCAACCTATGTCTAATAAAGATGAGTCAATTTACATTATGTTTAATGGAGAAATATATAACGCTTTCCAGTTAAAAGATGAATTAATTGATCCAAATTATAACTTTAGAAGTAAGACAGATACTGAAATTATTTTAGTCTTATATGAAAAATATGGATTAGAATATACTTTAAAAAAGCTCAATGGAATGTTTTCAATTTCTATTATAGATCTAAGAAAAAATAAAATTTTTTTAGCAAGAGATAGATTTGGTATTAAACCTCTTTATTACATATTTAATGAAAATTTTTTTTCATTTTCATCTGAGATTAAATCATTTTTAGCAATTAAAAACTTCAAATTTAAATTAAACAAAGAACATCTTTCAGAATTTTTTATTTTTAAATACCTAGCACCACCCAATACTCTTGTTGACGAAGTAAATTTATTAGCCCCAGGTGAATTTATGGTATTTGAGGATAATCATATAAAAATAAATACTTATTTTGATTTCCAAAATTTTAATGAAAAAATTGACTCTAAGGATAACAAATTAGTTACATTAGAAGAAAAGCTGAAATTATCAGTTAAAAGTCAATTAATGTCTGATGTAAATCTTGGATGTCAGCTATCAGGAGGTGTAGACTCCTCATTAATAATATTGTTTGCAAAAAAATTTACGAAAAAACTTGAAACATTTTCTATCTTATTCAAAGAAAAAATTCTTTCAGAGGAACCTTACATAAAAAAAGTTATTAATGATCTTGATTTGATCAATTATTCGACAGAATTTAATTATAAAGACTTTTATAATGATTTGTCTAATTCAATCTGGTTTTTTGAAGCACCACTTAGCCAAATTAATTCGGTGGGTATTTTTAATTTAGCAAAACTCGCTAAATCTCGAGTTAAAGTACTTTTATCTGGAGATGGTGTAGATGAAGTTCATGGTGGATATCCTAGATTCACTAGGCTAAATTTTTTTAATTTTCTAAATAACTTGTTGAACAGAAAAATCATACCTTCAAGTATTGTAAATAAAAAATTTAAAATATTCGAATTTAATAAAATATTAAGTTTAGATTTAAATGATATTATTATTTTATTATCATCTGTTAATTCATTTAAAGACATTTCTAAACTTATCCCAAAAATAAATTTGATAAATGGTTTAGATTCTAGAAGAAGCATGATCAAGAAAATTAATCTACCAAATAAGCAAAAAAGTCTCATTTATGAAATGAAAACATATATGCATGACTTACTTATTAGGCAAGATAAAATGACTATGGCACATTCTATAGAAAGTAGAGTCCCTTTTTTAGATAATAATATGGTCGAATACTCTCTTTCTTATTTAGCACAATCAAATTATGATTATTCGTATTTCTCAAATATTAGCAAAAATACAAAAAAATATTTAAAAGATATATCAGCAAAATATTTTGGTAAGTCATTTTCTTACCGACCCAAAAGTGGGTTTTCATTTCCTTTAAAAAGGATTTTAAAAAGTAATCATTTTAGAGAACCTATTGAGGAAGAAATTATCCCACAAATTAAATCAAATGAATTGTATGATTTTAAAAATATTATAAAAATTTGGAAAAATGTTGATAATTCTTCAAATTCAGAGTTAGAATTATTATTTTCAATTATTACATTTGAGATATGGTTAAAAAAATTTAAAATTGTTTTGTAATAATAAATATTATTCAACTAATACAACTCAAGATATCAAATTATGCAATACACATTAAATTCAAAACAAAAAGATCACAATATTTTATTAGAATTATTGCAAAATAGATTTGCCAAATTTAATGAATCAATTGTCAAATGGAAATATAGAGATAATGAAATTGATTCAAATTTTCTAGAGGAAAAATTAATAAATAACTATAAAAACTTAGAACATTACCATTCAAAACTTTATAATGATTATAATGATTGGATTGATATATTTGATGATGGTTTAAAGGAAATAAAATCTACTAATAAACAACCAGTTGTTTTATTTTCTGGTGGAAAAGACTCAACTTTTATAGCTTCAAGATTAATACATAATAATATAGATGCTATTTACGTGTCATTTATAACAAATAATAATGAAAAAAAAATAATTAACAACCTTGCCGAAAAACTTCACATTGATGTTTATTTTACGTCAGAAAAGTTAGAATTTTTAAATCTAGAAAATATTTTGAAAAAAATTAAAGAACCAGTTATGGATCCCGCTGGCTTGTCTGTTCTCATGATATTAGATACATGTATAAAAAACAACTTTAAGTTCTCTGACATAGTTTTTATAGATGGGATGGGTAACGATGCTTATATGGGTCACATCCCAAGTAGAAGGGAGTTGCAAAAGTTTTATATACAAAAATTTATTGGAAAAACATATTTAAATAAGATAATTCCAACGACACTTAGGAATGCAATGGGTAAATTAGGGGATGTTTTAAGACCTGATTACATGTATAATTTTCCTGGATCAACAATTAAGCTTAAAGGTTATGATAATCTTAATTGTCATTTTGAAAAATATTCATCATTAAAAGATATTCCTCTGCAGCGAGCACTACAAAGAGGAATACATTATGATTTTTGTTGCGCTATGAATAAATCTATAATTTATGTTGATGCATGCAGTGAAACTTCAAAAGTGATTTTCCCTTTTCTAAATGAAAATTTAATAGATCATTTTGAGAAAAGAAAAATGTTAGATTTTAATTATTCCACATTGGTAAATAAGCTTTCTTTAAGAAATTATCTGAACCAAAAACTAAATTTTGATAAAATATCTAAAACAAAAAATATTTTTAAACCTACATATATAGAATTCAGTTTTGATATGAATCAATTACAAATTGCATCAAATTTTGATATAAAAATTGATAAATTAAATATTATGCAGAAATCTGATTTTTATTTATGGTCTAAATATATTATTAACAATAACATTAATTTTATTAATTAATTTATTAAAATGTTAAAACCTTGGCAAATTATATCAAAAATATTTTCTTTAAATTTTACTTATCGAATTGATTTCAATTTTAATTATGAAAAGATTTTAGAAGAATACAACGAAGTAAAAAATAAGCTAACTAAAATTAATCATCCAAGTATAGGAATTGATCATGATGGTGGATGGCAAGTAGTTTCTCTTTACTCAGAGACGGGCAATGCGACAACAGTTACAAAAGACATCAATATCAACACGGCACCAACAGAAATAATTAGTAATTTTACATATACTCATGAAGTAATAAAAAAGTTATTGGAAAAGTACAACTGTAAACCGAGAAGAATTCGTTTTTCAACATTAAAAGCAAAAAAAAATATTAATTGGCACAGAGATTGGGATGAGTCTATGGAATATGGTAATAGTCGATTACATCTACCTCTTATTGTAAACGATCAATGCCAAAGTAATTTATGTCATGAAAGTTATCAGTGGATCCCAGGGGGTCTTTTTTATGGTGATTACAGTTTTCCCCACCAAATTAAAAACGAAGGTAATGATGATAGATTACATCTAATAATTGATCTAAAAGATCCTAAAAATTTGTTTACAGATCCAGAAAAATTTTCTTTAGATGAAAAAAAAAGAAAAAAATATAAAAAAATTATAATAGCTATTTTCAATATTTTTTACAAATACCCAAAAAAAATACTTCGATTGTTTACTTTTAAATAGTTACTTATAAAGTATTTAATGTTCTTGTGTTTCAATAAAATTAGTTATATTTTTTGTCATTGCGTCGTACGAAAGTTTTTCTTTAGCAAATTTTGCTGAAGAGATACCCATCTCTAATCTTTTTTTTGGATTATCATAAAAATATTTTATTTGTTTGGATATACTTAATGCATCCATTTCATTAACTATAAAACCATTATTACCATTATCAATAATATCAGGTCCTTGGCAGTTTTTAGTTAAAATGACTGGTAAACCACAAGCCATTGCTTGTGAGATCACTGCAGGTGCACCCTCCTCTAAGGTGGGGAGACAAAAAACAGAAGATTGATTATAAAATTTCGGTAAATCAAATTCTTTTATTGAGTTAAAGATAAGATTATTGTCTTCAAGTTTACATATTTTGCTTATTTGGTTTTTATCAAGATTACCTAAAAGCCATAATTCTGAATTTGGCAACTTAAGGTTATTAAATCCCTCAATTAGGTATTTAAATCCTTTTCTAACAAAATCATTTCCTACACCTATAACAATAAATTTATCATTATGTAATTTTTTTTGATAAAAAATGGATGTATCAACACCCATTATGGTGGTAAATGCTTTTTCTTTATCCAGTATTCCTTCATCAATATAAGTCTCTCTTTGAAAAGACGATATGCACCCCACATAGTCTGCCTGTTGAATACTTAAATTTATTTTTTTAGTAATTGAAGGATCTTCTTTTATATAATTTTGCATCAAATCTAATTTCTTAAATTCTTCTTTAAGTTTTTCTCTAAAAGCAGGAGAACTATTATTTAAAAAATAAATTGTTTTAATTTTTTTTTTTTTAGCTTTTGTAATTATTTTGCATGTAGAACTACCAAATCCCAAAATATAATAATCTGTATTATTTATATAAAATAAACTATAAATATAATCAGTTAATGCATCTACAATAAAATTAGGACGGATATTAATATCTATTTTTTTTAAATATTTTTGGATGATATTTAAAAGTCTTGTTAAAAGATCTATAAAAAAAATAGATTTAGTTTTATTGTTTGGAAGATTATATTTTTTTGTCATAAACTTTGGATATGTCGTAATAAGATAATTAAGTTTATTTCTTTTATTTAATGAGTCTGCTAGTTGAAAAGCCCATCCACGTCCTCTAACATATATGTTGTACTTCATTTTCTTTTTTTTCTAAATAAAGAATCTGATTGAAATATTTTGTTATTAAGCTTAGTAATATTTACAGTTTTCATCTTTACAAAATTGTTTTTTTTTAAAAATAAGCTTAAGCTATTTGCAATTACTTGTTTCTTATATATCTTTTGGTAAGAAAATTCAGTAATTATATAATCTACATTCTTAAGTAGTTTTTTAGCCCCCTTTAAAACCTCAAGCTCAAATCCTTGAACATCCAATTTAATCAAAACCTTTTCTTTTAATTGATTCAAACTAATGATATTTTCTAATTTATTTATTTTTATATTTTGAAAATGATTTACCCCGTATGTATTTGTAGTTTTTTCTGGTTCTAGAAATGAAGAACTATCTTCTCTATTTGTGATATAAAATTTTTTATTACATTTTTCGTTACCTAATCCTATTTGAAAAAATTTTATGTGTTTATCATATAAAAAAATTTTTTTTTGAGTAGACAGGGTATGTTTTTGAGGTTCAAAAGAGTAAATTTTTGCATTAGGAAAATAAGATCTTGCTAATACAGAAAATTGACCTTTATTTGAACCAATATCGACAATAGTCTTTATATTATTCAAATTTTTTATTAATTTTTCAAGCTCAAATAATGGAGAAGTTTTATTTAAATATGATCGATAAAAATTTAATCTAAAAATACATTTTAATAGTTTAAAAATTACTTTCATATGTCTCCTTTAATTTAAAAAAAGTTAATCCAATGTTTAATTATATCAATTTTTTTTTGCAAATTCTTTTTTTAGTAAGTTAGCTAAGCTATTTGTATGAGAAGAGATATCAAAGTTATCTTTAAAACATTTTAAAGCATTTTTTGACATTTTATTTTGCTCTATTAAATTTAATTCTTGAAATTTAAGAAGTTTCTTACTAAAGCTTGATATGTTATTTGAGGATACCAAGCCAGCTTTATACTTTGCTATATTTTTATAAATATTTACTTTATTTGTGATTAACACTGGCTTACTCTGCGATAAAGACTCTGCAATTGAAATACCAAAATTTTCGCCATGTGATGCTAGTAGCATTCCTTTTGATGACAAAATTGCACCCCATTTTAAGTTTTTATAGATTGGACCTGAAAAAAAAATTGTATCACCTAAATTATTTTTTTTCACAAGTTCTTTTAAAAATTTAAAATATGAATAATTTTCTATTGGGCCAGAAAAAAGAATTTTACTATTAAATTTATCTTTTAATTTGATTACAGAATTTATGATTGTTTCACACCCCTTTTTTTCATGAAATCTACCTAAAAAAAGATAGAATTTTTTATTATTTAAAAATGAAAACTTTGATTGAAAAATATTTACACATTTTTGATTATTTAATTTTTTCTTTATTATCCCGTATTTTATTATTTTTTTTTTAATTTTATTAGTATTAACATAAGTATTCTTTAAGTTAATTTTTTCATCATTAGATGTAAGTAGAATTGCTTGAGATTTAATTAAATTTTTTTTTTCTATTAAATTCCAGTAAATTTTTTTTTTTTTTTTTTTAAAAAATTTTAAAGAAAAGTAAGGGTTTAGTTGACCATGTGTGAATACAAAATATTTTTTATTAGCTAATAATAATCTAGCTGCTAGAGAATTAAATTGCCAGATTCCATGTACTATAAAAAATTCATAATCTTTTCTTTTTTTCCATAACCAAAAAAAGAACTTTAAACTGAATCTATAATTTTTTCCTATAAATGACCTAAAATTTATAATTTTTATATTTTTATATTCATTATTGATTAATTTTTTTGGATCAAATGCAACCATGTCTATCTTAAATCCACTTTTTATTAATTGTGTATTAGATGAAATGATCCCATTTTGTGGACCGCCATACTTTGGATCTAGTGAAGCAACTAGCCTCAAGATTTTAATTTTTTTTTTACTAAATGTCATTTAACTAATATCTAATTATTTAATTCAATAAATACTACGTTTAGTTTTTTGAAAAAATTACCTTGATAATTTTTACTTTAAAAAGACTCGAAAAATTGGAATAGTTATTGGTAAAATAATATATTAAATCTAATTTTTTTTTAGGGTTATTTTTGGATAAAACTAAGGTTTTATAGAATGCGTTTTCTAGTTCTTCTTTTTTATTTCTATCAATGTTTTCAATAAAAAATTTATAATTCCAATATTCAATATCTAGATAGTTTCTATTTATATTTTTCTTTAATATTTCTAGCGATATATCTTTATCTTTTTTATTAGAAGAGTTGCTTATTCTCAAGTGATTGGGGAAATACAATAGTTGATTAAATTCATATGGTGTAAACTTCCAAAAGATGTTTTTTATTTTATAATTAGAAAAATAAAGAATACCAACAGTCAATATGTTGTATAATAATAATAATATGATTGAATTTTTTAAAATATGAAACATCTGCATATTAAAAATCATATTACTTCATATAAAAAAATCTATCATTTATTAATTATAAGTTTAATTTTTCAGATCTTTTTTGTAATTAATCTTTATTCTAAAGAACAAGTTGGATTAATTACAGACCAAAAAGGACTTATATACAAAACTAATAGTGATGGTGAGCAAATAAAGTTAAATTTATATGACTCAATTTTCATTAACGATGAAATTTTTACAGAAAGTAACGGGACAGCCACAATTTTGTTTAACGATAATACATCCATGCTACTTCAAAAATCTTCCTCGTTCACTGTCAATGAATTTATCTTATCAGACACTAAGGTTAACTTATTCTATTTAATAATTAATAAAGGAGGAGCAATTATTGAGTCAGGTAATATTGCAAAGATGGATAATGGTTCAATGAAAATTGAAACTGAAAACTTAACTTTAGGCGTCAGAGGTACAAGATTCAATATCAAAAGTGAATTGAATGGAAGTTATACTGTTAGTTTAGCAATAGACAGTTTTGGAAAAGTAGGTTCACTTAACGTATCTTCTGAAGGAAATTTAAAAACTCTTTTTGATCCTACACAGGTATTATCTGCTGAACAGGGTAATGAAATTATAGAAAGACCAGCTACAGACTCTGAAACTAAAGAATTGGAAGATGCTACTGAAGAATTTATACAATCTAGTAAAATTGATGAAAATATAATTCAAAAAAATTTAGAAGATCAGTTGATTCAGGGGAACTTGCAAGATGTGAACAATGATGGAAAAGTTGATGTTTCTGACATAAATATTTTAAAACAAACTATTAAATCTAACAAACAAGAAAAAATTACGTTCATAACAGAGAATAGTAATGAGGATAATGTTACTTTTTTATCAAATGTTTTAAACGCATCTGACGATGGAAGTATAGGTGAGTCAATTAATGAAATTTTTGAATCTAAAAATGACTTGATAGCTATCTTAGTCTCAGATTTATCTGATTCTGATAGTACATTTATAACTACTTCAAAAAACGAATCTAACAACGAAATTAAAAATAAAATTTATAATCAATTTCTCTCTGATGATACTAATGAGGATTTTAATTTAGAAATAATTAGTAAAATCATTTCTAAATCAGACAAGGAAACAATTACAAAAATTGTAGATAATGTTCAAGCTCAATCATTAAGTAATACAGAAAATAACAAATCATTAAAAGTTCTTTCAGCTGTTGCAACTTTTAACAATAATGAATCTGTTAACCTTGATGATGAAAAACAAACTGAGGTTAATAGATTGATTAAAGATGCAATCGAAAATATTAAAGAAAATAATGAAGACACGTCATTGTTAGCTAATATAATTACAAAATCTGATCTATCGGTTATTGAAGAGGTTGTTGATTTTATTCAGGATGCTGAAGAGGCAAATCAACAAAGTGGTTTATCATTAAAAGTTTTATCTTCTGTAGCTACTATTCAGTCAGAAGAATCATTATCTTTAGATAGTGATGAACAAACGGAAGTTAATAGATTAATTGAGCAAGCAGTTGAGCGTGCTGGAGATAATGATGAAGATTCTTGGTTATTAGCTAATATAATTACAAAATCTGATCTATCGGTTATTGAAGAGGTTGTTGATTTAATTCAAGATCTAGATAGCGTTGATGAAGAGAGCAATATTTCATTAAAAGTTTTATCTTCTGTAGCTACTATTCAGTCAGAAGAATCATTATCTTTAGATAGTGATGAACAAACGGAAGTTAATAGATTAATTGAGCAAGCAGTTGAGCGAGCTGAAGATAATAATGAAGATTCCTCACTATTAGCCAATATAATTACAAAATCTGATCTATCAGTTATTGAAGAGGTTGTTGATTTAATTCAAACTGCAGAAGAAGGTGATGAAGAGAGCAATATTTCCTTACAAGTTTTATCTTCCATAGTTGAAATTCAGTCAGAAGAATCGATATCTTTAGATACTGAAGAACAAACACAGGTGAATAGATTAGTTAAAGAAGCTTTAATAAGAAATAGAGATGAGGAAGAAGACGAATTATTAAAAGGAATTCTTGATAATATAGAAACTGAAATCGAAGAAGTAATAGAAGAAATAATTAACGAAGAACAGGAAGCAGCAGAAGAAGAGGAAGCAGCAGAAGAGGAAGAGGAAGCAACAGAAGAGGAAGAGGAAGCAACAGAAGAGGAAGAGGAAGCAACAGAAGAGGAAGAGGAAGCAGCAGAAGAGGAAGAGGAAGCAGCAGAAGAGGAAGAGGAAGCAGCAGAAGAGGAAGAGGAAGAGGAAGCAGAAGAAGAGTATGATGCAAATGGGTTTTCTTTTACTACACCATTTCTTCATAGAGACACTGGAACAGAGTTTAATAAAGAAGGATTTAACTCTGATGGTTACAATGATCAGGGATTTAATGAAAATGGAGATTATGATTCAGTATATGACACCAATGTGAGTGAAAGTTAATTTTTATGCAAATTAAAAAAAAAACAATTTTTCACAACTTATTTTATTTGATTATTTTTTTTATGATAATTTTTAACGGAGGAAATAACAATCTATATATTCAAATTAATTTTATTTTGATATCATCTTTTTTTTTATTACTCATTAATGAAAAAAATTACTTAGCACACACTATATTTTTATTTGAAAAAAATAAATTAGTATTTTACACATTTATAACTTTCCTTTTTTACCTGATTTTTCAAATTATACCTTTGCCACTTGAATTAATAAAAGTTTTATCGCCTACAAAATATCAATATCTAGATAGTTTAGGTTTTGATAAATTTTATAGTTCTATTAGCCTTAATCCATCTAATTCGTTTTTTGGATTCTTAAATATATTCTCACTTTTTTTATTTTTAATTATTTTTAAAAGCCTGTTTTATAAAATAAAACATATTTTAAATTTTTATTATTTTATCATTTTGATGGGGGCAATTAGTGCATCTATTGCAATCTATTTTTATTTAATAGGTAATCCTGATCTTTTTATAATAAAAAACTCTTTCTATAAAAATTCAGCTACTGGTTTTTTTATTAATAGAACAGTCTTTTCATGTTTTTTAGTTTTATGTTTCTTCTGTGGTACAGAATATTTAAGATTATTTGATAAATATAATAAAAACACTACTGAAAATTTTTTTAAAAGAATTCATGTGAGAATTTTTATATTATTTATTACAATTGGAATTATTACTACATTTTCAAGAGTAGGTAATTTTTTACTACTTTCAATAATCACTTTTTATATTTTTCATATATTAATTTTTAAAGATAATAAAAATAAATCTTTTTTTTATACGCTAATGTTAATTGTTGTATTTGATGTCTTAATATTGGGCTTTTATTTTGGTGCAGAAAAATTAGTTTCCAGATATTCCTTTTTAAGCAATGAGTTGAATGAATTTTTTCCTAATTTTCCTGAAAATAATATATCGAGAGGATCGTTGGCTTTATTTTCCTTACAAAAAATTAAAGAATTTAGTTTATTTGGTTATGGATTGGGTGGATTTGAATATTTATTTAAAATAAGTTATTCAGATTTATCCTCATTATACGCAAACCACGCACACTCTGATCTTCTAGAGTTTATTGGTGAGCTTGGACTAATAGGTTTTTTAAATTTATTATCTGTTTTTTTAATGATTTTAATTAAGAATAATTTTTTTTATTTTAAAAATTTATTACTTTTTTACTTTTTGATAATATTGTTGATATTTGATTTTTCTTTACATATTCCTATAATTCAATTTTTATTAGTAATTTTGTTTAGTATAAATATTGATAATAATAAAAAAAAATTACTTAATTCCTAAAAGTGAAATATGTGTAGTTGTTTTGTATAAATTTTTTGATTCATTTTTACTATTACAAAATTATAAGATAATTTAATAAAGTATATTTTTTATTTTAACAATTTATTACTTGTTTATTATTCTGAATAACAATTTTAATTCAATAGATTAAAATTATTTAACAAAGATTTCATGCTATGATTAGAGTTAATTCCGAAAATTAACTTGATATTGCGTTTATTTTTAAAATATTCAAAAATTGCTATTTCATAATTTTTTACAGATATTTTATTTTGTAAATATTTAGTTTTAAAGATAGAATTTATATGTATCATATTCTGATTTCTTTCTATTATTTTCTCATATTTAAAATATTGCGTTAATGGCATTTGAAAAACAATGTTTTTATAATTTGATATTAGATATAAAAAAATATCATCTTGAATATTGGATATTCCTGGAACCAAGTTATTTAAATTACAAAACTTAATAAACTCCATAATAAATTGATCAGAAATTGTCTCTTTTAACGGACTGTGTAAAAAAAAGGTATCAATAGCACAATTGCTTAAATCTTTTTTAATTTCTATAAAATTTTTATCAATGTTTGAAACTAACCAAAAACTTTTTTTATTTTGAAAACTATAATTAATTAAATTTGAGTTTGATTTAAAGAAAGCATTTAAATTATTAAATCTATATATTCTCTTAAAAATCTCTTTGAGAGACAAATTCATTTTTTGACCAAATTTTGTATTAATTATTAATTTTTTATTTTTTGAGATTGAGTTAATAATATTATGAGAATACCCAGAGCCATAATTTGGCGCAGTATCAAACTGAACAAAGCCACTTTCTAACAATTCTTCTAAAATCTTAAAAGATTCAGAGTATGAAATTTTTGAACCCCATGCTGAAGTACCTATAATAATTTTTCTCAATGGTATCTTACCTGAAGACATAATCTTGGTTGATCTATAGGTTTTAATGCTCTATGAAAACAAGAAGTGTCTTCAATAAAACCCTCGCCTGGAAGTCCTTCAATTGTAAAAAAATTTTCATTATCATAATAACTTCTTAAATTATAATCGCTTTGAATTGCTGAACCTATTAAATGTTTAAAGAACATTTTTTTTTTGTGTGACTTCTTTATTACCTCATGTGATCCAGATAACCTGTTAGCACCTGAGATATAAAAAAATGCATATAAAAAATTTAAGCTATGAACATCATAGTGCCAATTTACTGTTTGGCAATATTCTTCTCTTTGGGCATCTTCCAAATTTACTACAGTGCTATATGTCAGTCGAATGTCTATTTTTTTTACACTTCCTAAATATTTTTTAGCAATTTCTAAAAGTTTCCTCGATTTTGAAATTTTATCAAATAATACTTTAAAATCCTTATTCTCTAATTTAAAAAAAGGAGGAATTATTTTTGATTTTTTAAAATCATTAAAATTTTTAAATTCATGCCTATTTTGATTGAAAATCTTTTCAGAAATGAATCTAGAATTCTTGTAATTATCTAATATAAAATTGTTAATTTCTTTTTTAAGAAATATTTTTTTGGAAACTCCACTAATCGTTAAATCATTTAACAGTTCATTTTGAGAAGAATTAAAGATTATATAATTATTTGCATCAGGAAGAATTTTGCTGGTAAATAAAATTTTATTAAGTATTTTATATATTTTTCTTATTGTATAAAACCTTCCTAAAATGTATCTAGCAAATGATACACTAAAATATCTATTAATTTTTTTATAATTTACCATTTTTAATAATTTAACCCAACTATAAGAGGAAGTCATCTTTTGAGTTTAATCTTAATTTAGATGAGCAAATAATTAAAAGAATAGATAAACAAATGATTAATGAGTTAGTGAATGAGAATGTAAAATAGTTCTATTTAGAGAATACTCTAGATACACATACTAAACAAAATTAAAACCCTCAAAAAGAAATTTCTGGTGTCTTTTTAATTCTGACTTTTGATCAATTTTGTGATTTAAACGTAGTTTAAACATATGTTTACACCTGGAGAAAATTTACTAAGTAATTATCATGAACTGGATGGTACAATTGAATTTTATGGACGTATAAATTCTCTTTTAAAAGATACGGACAGCGTTTTAGATTTAGGTGCTGGAAGGGGTTCTTGGTATTCACTAGACAACTGTTCATATAGAAAAGAAATTCGCAATATAAAAAATAAAGTTAAATATTTAGTTGGTGTTGATATTGATGAAGCTGTTTTAGAAAATCCCACTACACATGAAAATATGATCATGACATTGGAAAAAATTCCACTTGATAATAGCAGTATGGATATAATAGTAGCCGATTGGGTATTGGAACATGTTCAAAATCCTATTCAATTTTGCTCTGAGATTAATAGAATATTAAAGCCCGGCGGAATATTTTGTGCTAGAACTCCTCATAAGTATAAATATGTATCTTTGTTTGCGAGTTTGTTCAAAAATAAATATCACTCAAAAATATTAAAATTTATACAACCTCAAAGAATAGAGCTAGATATATTTCCTACTGTCTATAAATTAAATACTCAACGAAGTATAAAAAAAATATTTAATAATTATAAAAATTTTAGTTATTTGTATGCTTCACATCCATCGTATTTTGCTAATAATAAATTATTATTTAACTTAATTAGTTGGTTTCACAAAATATTACCTGCTTTTATGGTGTCTGAAATATTTATTTTTTTAGTAAAAGATTAAACTTTAAGATGTATTTTAAAATATAAAAATATTTAACTTAATCAAAAAAAATAAAGATAGGCCATAATTATGCTTTTTATAAATAAAATATTTAATATTAAGTAAAAATTATAAACGAATAATTTTTTGAGTTCTTTTAGATTTTAACTAACATTTAGATGAACATAGGTGAACAATTTTAAAAAATGATAAGTAAATTAATACTTAATGAAGTGATAAATGAGAATATAAAAAATATAAAATTATATAAATTCTTCAAAAAAATAATAAAAATTAATTGGTAGTATTTGCAGTAGTACCGAATTTTACACCATTTTGAATAATAGGATTGTAGGAATTAAATAGATCTGTTTGAGGTATTAAAAGACTTATAGTTCTGTTCCATTTTACTATCGGAGCGGGAGGTATAAAAATTATATCTTTTGGCTTTAATAAAAATTTTTTTCCAACAATCAAATTAACTGGGTTATTAATATCAAGTTGAAATATGTTTATTTTTAAAAATTCTGTAAAACTCTCTCTTATTATATAAACCTTTTTTGCATTTGCTGTAAGTTTGTTTATACCAGACTCAGAAATTAATTCAGTTATAGAGTAGTCATCGTTAGGAAAATATATTCCAGGCTTACTTACTTCACCAAAAATATGCAAGGACTCAGAGTTATTATCTATAAACAATACATCATTTTTTTTTAAAAAAAAATTTTCTTTAGCATCTTCACTTTTAATCACATTGTTAAAATTAATCTTATAAACTTTATTTTCTCTTCTTAAAACACCCGTGCTACCATTTTTTTTTGTTCTCGAATTAGGAGTGTATTCAGCTTGAATAGCGGCATCAATTAATCTTATGGGTTTTTGATTAAGATTAATAGCTAGCTGATTTTTTACAGAACCTAGAACATATATTTTACTGCTATTATATTCTTTAATTTCAATTTGTAATTCAGGGTTTTTATAAAAGTTATTTAAATGATTTAGTAACTTTATTTTGGCTTGATTTAAAGATTGGTTTCCTAAATTAACTTTATCAACAAATGGAAGCTCTATATTTCCATTTGGTCCAATTATGTAGTCATTATCAAGTTCATCTGTGTCAGTTAAATCAATCGTTATTACATCCGAAGGTCCTAGTGCATATTCATATTTGTAATCGTATATTTCTGGAAACTTATTAACTGAAAAATCTAAATTATTAACCTGTCTTGTGTTGTAATATTCAATCTGTGATAAATTGAGATTATTAATTTTTATAATTTTTAAATGCACATCCTCAATAGAATACTCAGAAAGGTTTTTTTTTGAAAGACTTCTTGAAGAAGGATTCGTATCTATGCCTGGAGACGTACAGCCAAAAAGTAAAAAAAATGGCAAAAATAGTTTTAAAAATTTTAAGTTAGACATTATTAATCTATTTAGCTTAATTACAGTATTTTTCAATTTAATCTAATTGTAAATAGATATAAGTTATTACATGTAGCATTATCATTTATACTGATCCAATGGATGTTTGTGATGTTGAAATTGTTAGTATAAAACTTAATTATATTAATTTTTTCAATATAACTTGATATATTTAAAACATGTTTGATAAATTTTTTAATACTTTTGATTTTTTTGCTTTAGAAGATTTTAGGTATTTTTTACTTTTAGCAAAAAAAAATTTAAAAAATCTTACAATATCAACATTGACGGTTTCTTTGTTGGTACTTTTTATATCACTTAATCTTGAAGAAAAATTTCGTAGTAAGGCTACTTTGGTTATTTCTCCTGATGAAAGCAACTTGGTAAATATTGATGAAGCTTACTCAACCGAAAATATTCAAAATAGAGTTAACAACCAAATTGCGATTTTAAAAAGTGAAGAAGTAATAGAATATATTATTAAAGATAATGAAAATGTTCTTGAATTTGAGAAGCTTTATTCTTCTATTAAAGTTAATCCAATTACAAGAATATTTAAAAAAAAAAAGAATATTAATAACGATTATATAAAAACAGTTTTAAAAAATAATTTTACTGTATCTAATCTTCCAAGAAGTGATGTTTTGGTTCTATCATTTGTGTCTAACAACGCTAAGATTTCTCAACTAGCTTTAAAAAATATTATTGATTCATATCAAAGATATGAGGTAGACACAAAAATTCAGATTACTAATTATGCGAATTCTAAAATTTCAGAAAGACTTAAAGAATTAGCACTACAAATGCAAGAGGGTGAAAAAAAACTTGCAGCATATAAAAAAGAAAATAAATTAGTAGACACAGGAAATGTTAAACAATTAAAAATTAAAGAAATACAATCAATTTCAAACAATATTCTTGAATCTAAAAATAAGAAACAACAACAAGAGAGTGATTTAATTGCAATTAAAGCAGCAAATGGTGATGT